>Ga0310811_10013591_pt1 | contig 10608 bp, 9 predicted proteins | sample YCmetagenome_FD_207642 | JGI IMG/M metagenome (GOLD analysis project Ga0310811, IMG submission 207642) | Soil microbial communities from experimental microcosm in Duke University, North Carolina, United States - YC | ecosystem: Engineered > Artificial ecosystem > Soil microcosm > Unclassified ... | reverse complement strand
TGCCCCTGCTTCCCTGAGCCGGGCGATCGTCGCCTTCGGCAAGACTGGAAACACCTCGTTGGCCCCGGGTGCCCAACCGAGCCGGGCCTTTGTGGCAAAACCATCGGCAAGCCGCTTGGCCATGGCGTTGGCGTGGGCGGCGGTCTTCAGCCAGTTGCCGTTTTCGAGATAGGCCTCAAACTGGGCCGCGACGAACCGGGCCTTCGAAAAGGTATGGCCCGCGCGCGATTTGAGGACGTGGAGATCGGGGAATTTGCCCGGCTCGAACACTACGATCGCTTCGGCCGCCCAGCAGCCGTTCTTGGTGCCGCCGAAGGACATGAGGTCGATGCCCGCCTGCCACGTCAGCGCCGCGGGGGATACACTAAGGCCCACGACCGCATTAGCGAAGCGCGCGCCGTCCATGTGCACCAGCATGTTGTGGCGGTGCGCGATGGCCGAAAGCACCGCGACTTCGGCGACTGAATAGAGCGTGCCGGCCTCCGTCGCATTGGTCAGGCTCAAGACCACGGGACGGCCGGTGCGGTTGCCCTCCGGAAAGCGAGCCAAAGTGGCTTCAAGGTCCGCCGCGTTGATCTTGCCGAACTGGCAGGGCACGTCCACGGCCTTCATGCCTTGGGTGAAGAATTCGGACGCGCCATATTCGTCGTTGCGCAAATGTGCATCGGCACTGCAGAAGATAAGGCCGCCCGGCCGCGCCACCGCCGCCATCGAGAGCGCGTTCGAGGCCGTGCCGGTCGCCGTGAAGAAGAGCTCCACGTTCCGTTCAAAGGTCTCGGCAAATCGCCGCTCGACCGAACTGGTGACGTCATCCCCGCCATAGGCAGCGGCAAACCCCTCATTGTGGCGCGAAAGCGCGAGCATCACCTCGGGCGTGGCGCCCGCCCAATTGTCGCTGGCAAAGTTCATGGTCTTGCTTCAGAGCCCCAGCATCAGCTTTAGATTTTGCACGGCGGCGCCGGACGCGCCCTTGCCGAGATTGTCGAGCCGCGCCACCAGCACCGCCTGGCGGTGTTCCTCATTGCCGAAGACGCGAAGCTCCATCCGGTCAGTGTCGTTGAGCGCCTCCGGCTCCAGCCGGCCGGTCATGTCACCTTCCATCGGCACGACGAAAACCTGCTCGGCGCCTTCGAAATACTTCGCGAGGATCGCGTGGAGGTCGTTAGCCTTCGGTTTGCCGGGGAGGGTATCGAGGTGGAGCGGCACCGAAACCAGCATGCCCTTGTAGAAATTGCCCACCGACGGCACGAAGATCGGCCGCCGGGTGAGTTCTGCATATTTGTGCAATTCCGGCAGGTGCTTGTGCTCGAGCCCGAGGCCATAGAGCTCGAAATGCGGCGCGGTGCCGTTCTCGAAATCGGCGATCATCGTCTTGCCGCCGCCCGAATAGCCGCTAACGGCATTGACGGTCACGGGATAGTCGGCGGGAATGGCGCCCGCCTCGACAAGCGGCCGCAACAGGGCAATGCCGCCCGTCGGATAGCAGCCCGGATTGGCGACCCGGCTGGCGGCCGCGATCGCCTCGGCCTGGCCGGGCGCCATTTCGGCAAAGCCATAGACCCAGCCCGGCGCCACGCGATGCGCGGTCGAGGCGTCCAGCACCTTGGGGCCGTTGCCGCCGATCGCTTCGACCAGGGTGACGGTCTCTTTGGCCGCCTGATCGGGGAGGCAGAGGATCACCAGATCCACTTCCTCCAGCAGCTCGCGCTTGGCGGTGGGATCCTTGCGCAGCTCGGCCGGCAGACTCTTGAGCGCAATGCCATCGATACCGGCCAGCCGCTCACGGATGCCCAGGCCCGTCGTGCCCGATTCCCCGTCGATGAAGATGCTTCTGGTGCCCGCGCTCATGGCTCGCTCTCCTAACGATATGCTCGCTTGCTTATACCGTAGCGGCCACAAGAAAAAAGCCGCGCATCAGCGCGGCTTGGCCATAGCGGCCGGCCAGGGACCCAACGCAGCCGAACGGCGGAGGAGAGGGCCGGTCGGCGGGCCTTCTCACGGAGTGAAAATCTGGTCCACCATCCCGCTGCCGTCGATGCGTTCCTCCCGCCGCGCCGGATCGGGCATGAGGGTATCGAGCAGCATCTGCCGCGCCGATACCAGATGCCGGCGCGAGGCCGCGTCGACCCGCACTGGATCACGGCTGAACAAGGCCTCGATGTAGTCGATGTGTTCGAGCAAATGGCGGCCAACGAGTGCCTTCTCCAGTGCCTCGTTGCGTTGATAGTGGTACTCGAAGATGAACGCCATCACGTCGTAGAAATCGTCCATGAAACGGTTACGCGAGGCGTCCTGCACCAGCCGGTGGAAGCGGTTGTCGAGTTTGGAGTATTCGTGAAAGCGGGTATCGATCGCCGCAAGCATTTGATCGTGGTCGCCGCGGATTTGCAGGAGCCGGGCCCAGAACGGCGATTCCGGAGGCAGGCAGGCGAAGGCGAGCGCGGACCTGCGTTCGAACAGTTCGCGCACTTCGAACAACTCCAACGCGAAATCCTTGTTGAAGCCCTTGAACACCCAGCGGGTGTTCGGCCGCCGTTCGATCAGCCCGAAGCGGGCGAAACGGTTGAGAAATTCCCGGACGCCGGTAGTCGACACGCCGAATTGCCGCGCCAGGTCGAGCGCATTGATCGCGGCCCCCGGTTGAAGGTCGCTGCTGAGCAGGAAGTCAACGAAGCGGGTTTCGACCTGCGAGGCGGTGGATACGGTTTGCTCATCGGGGAAAGCATCTTCCGCGGTCGGCCCGCGGAGCACGACCCGCTCGGCGCCGCGCATTCCAATGATCCGCCGCTCTTCGAGCTGCCGCAGCACCTTGCGGACCGTCGTACGGCTGACCTTGATGCGCGAGGAAAGCTCATTTTCCGACGGCATCAATGCGCCTGTCGGTGACGTCGAGACGAATTCCAGCGCCTGATTGAAGGCGCGCTTATAGACGGTATCGGACTTCATGGGCCGCCGACTTCCTAACTCATTCACCTCCTCCCGCTCTCGTACATGCCACGGCGGCGGGAGGAAGGCTAGCGGCCGAGCGTCCGCAATTGGTCGAAGAACACGATCACGACGGTCAGCGCGCCGGTGATGGTGCGCTCTAGGACGGAGTGACATCGAGGACAGGGCGCGCAGGGGCTTTTTTGAACGATGAATGACATTGGGATGGCGCGAAGGCGCCAGCGCTTCTAATTATTGTTCATCCAGGAGGAAGACGATGAGAGCAGTCTTGTGCGCCGCGCCCGGCGAATTGGCCTTGATCGATGCAACGCCACCGGCACTGCAGCCCGGCTGGGTCAGGGTCGGGATCCGGCATATCGGCATCTGCGGCACCGACTATCACATTTTCGAGGGCAGCCATCCCTTCCTCGAATATCCCCGCATCATGGGACACGAATTGTCGGGCGTGGTCCTGGACGCCAATGGCAGCACGACGCTAGCGGCCGGCGACCCGGTGGTGATCAACCCCTATCTGCCCTGCTATCACTGCCCGGCCTGCCTCGAAGGCAAAACCAATTGCTGTGAGACGCTAAAAGTCATCGGCGTGCATGCCGATGGCGGCATGGCCGAAAAAATCACCATGCCTGAGGCCAATCTCTACCCCGCCGAGGGCATCAGCCTGCGCGACGCGGCGATGGTCGAGTTCCTCTCGATCGGCGCGCACGCGGTGAGGCGCACCGAACTGAGGCCGGGCGCCCGCGTGCTCGTGGTGGGCGGCGGCCCGATCGGGCTCGGCGTCGCCTTTTTCGCCCGGATCGCCGGGGGCGAGGTGACGCTGCTCGATGCGGCGCCCGACAAGGTGGAATCCGCTCGCGCACTCGGCTTTGCCGCGGCGGGGCTCGATGATCTCGAAGGGGATGATTTCAAGGCCCGGAAGGGCACCGGGTTCGATGCCGTGTTCGATTCGACCGGCTCCATCAAGGCGATGAACCAGAGCCTCTTTCACGTCCGCTCGGGTGGCGCCTATACGCTTGTGGGCGTAATCAAGGGCGACCTCGTCTGGCCCGACCAGGAAATACACCGCCGCGAATTGACCATCCGCGGCTCCCGCAACGCCACCAAGGCGGATTTCGAGCACGTCATGGCCTCGATCCGGAGCGGCCTCGTGCCCACCGACAAGCTTGCGACCCATGCGACAACGCTGGAGCGGGTTCCCCTCGACCTGCCGGTCTGGACGCATCAGCGGACGGGGCTCATCAAGGCGATCATCACGGTGTAGTCTTCTGCATCCTGGCCGCCCACAAAGCGGCCAGGACGACGAGTTTATGGAGGCAGGGATGGAAGCGCCTGAAGCGGTGATCGACTTTTGGTTCGAGGAGCACGGCGAAAAGGATTGGTGGGGCGCAGAGCCCGAGTTCGATCGTGAGGTCGCCGAGCGCTTCAGCGAAACGCACGCCCGCCTGGCCTTGGGGGAGGGCTTTTCCTGGAGGGGCAACGCCCTGGGGCGGCTCGCCGAGATCATCGTGCTCGACCAGTTCTCCCGCCACCTTTATCGCAACGATCCGCGCGCCTTCGCGCAGGACGGCATGGCCCTGGTCCTGGCGCAGGAGGCCATCGCCGCCCGCAACGACCTGACACTGCGTCCGGTGCGCCGCATGTTCCTCTACATGCCGTTGCTGCATTCGGAATCGGTCGTGATCCACGAAGCCGCCCAACCGCTGTTCGCCGAACTGGACAGCGAGGGGTTCGTAGAGGCAGCGGCCGGCCATCTGGAGTGTGTCCGCCGCTTCGGCCGTTTCCCCAAGCGCAACGCGGCGCTGGGGCGCGAAACAACGCCTGAAGAACAGGCCTATCTTGCAGAAATCGGCGACCGCATGTTCTGACCGGCGCCCAAAGCGTTTCCAGGAAAAGTGGCTACCACTTTTCCGGTTCGGAAACGCGACACAACAAAGACTTGGAGATCGATCAGCGTTTCCCCGAAACGGTGAACGGCTCCGGCAACCATGCCGACGCCCCATCGTTGCCCTCCCCAGGAGGTGCAAGATGGAAAATCTCGTGCAGCTGCCGTGGCTTCTCGCCGTTATCGGCTTCGTCGTGCTCGGCGCGGGGATCGCATATGGCGTTGCGGTCACGCGCCGCCGGACGCCGGTGGAGCGCGAACTCACCGCCGCCGGTACCCGCCGCGTCTATCGCGAAGAGGAACGCGCCAAGAGCGATGACGACTGATCAGGCAACCAGTGCCGGATCGACCAATGCGCCGCGATGGCCGATGACGATGCCGGCGACGCCATGGGCTGCCCGCGCAGCCTCGACAGGATCGGCGCCGGTGAGGCGGGCGGCGAGATAGGCCCCGTTGAAAGAATCGCCAGCGCCCGTGGCATCGACCACTTTTCCGGCCGTTGCCGAGACCTGTTCGCGCCGGTCGCCGAAGCCGACATGGGCGGGATCGCCTCCGTCCTTGACCACCACTTCGCCAACCCCGAGTCCGAGATAGCGCTCAAGCGTGGCGGCGGGGCTGGCATCGCCGAACGTCGCCTTTTCGTCGGGAAAAGTCGGCAGCACGATGTCGCTGACCGAGGCGGCCACCGTATGCACGGCGCCCATCGTGGCGAGCGATTTCCAGAGCGCTGGCCGCGCATTGGGATCGAAGGCGATCAGCGAGCCGGCATTACGCGCCGCAACGATGGCCTTGAGCAACCGCCCGCGCGCCCGCGGCAACAGGATCGCCAGCGTGATGCCGGAAAAATAGACGAGGGCGGCGCCCTCGAAAGCGGCCTTGAGCGCCGCCGGATCGTCGGCCAGCAGCCGCGCAGCTGAATTTTCCCGCCAATAGGTGAAGTGCCGGTCACCGTCCTGCTGGTGGATCATGTAGAGGCCGGGGCGGCGCTCGGGGATCGTCTGGATGTGGGCCGTGCCGATCCCGTGGGCGCTCAGGAATTGGCGCATTTCGGTCGAATAGGCGTCGGTGCCAAGGGCGGTCACGTAGTCGGTCGACCACTCGGCCGGCAGCCGGGCGCGGGCGTACCAGATGCTGTTGAGCGTGTCGCCGGCAAAGCCCATCCGGTACTGATGCGCCTCGCCTCCCGAGAGCTCGATCATGCACTCGCCGACGCTCACGAACCGTTTTGCCATTCGCCTTGTCCCAAAGTTCACCGCCGTGCTTATGCCGGGGATGGCGGCGCGGCGCAACTTCGAGCCGCAGGCCGCGCCCGAACGATTGCTCTTGGCAGCAGCTTGTGCGATTTGCCTTTTTACCCGCCCCTCAACTATGGTCCCCCTGTTCGTTTGGGGGAAATACCTTGCCATGCTCCGTCTAAGCACTGCCAATCTTCACGCCCTTGCCCCGCAAGTGGCGCAGCCGGCCTATGATCGGTCCGCAATATCGCCGGGCATCGTGCATCTCGGTATCGGGGCGTTTCATCGCGCCCATATGGCAGTCTATGTCCAGCACCTTCTCCCCAAGGCGCCGAACTGGGCGATCGTTGGAGCAAGCCTCAGGCGGCCGGACACCAAGGAGGCGCTGACCCCGCAGGACGGCCTCTATACCGTCGCGGTCCGCGATGCGTCCGGCACCAAATGCGAGGTGATCGGCTCGATCGTGGGCATTCTCGATGCCAACCAGGAGCGTGTCCGGCTGCTCGAGGTGATGTCACATCCGGCGATCGGCATCATTTCGCTCACGGTCACGGAAAAGGGCTATTGCCACGATCCAGCAACGGGCGAGCTCGATGAAAAGCACCCCGATATCGTCCACGACCTGGCCGATCCCGAAAATCCCGTCAGCGCGCCGGGCCTTGTCGTTGCGGCAATCGAGCGCCGGCAGCAGGCGGGCGTGTCGCCCTTTGCGGTGATGAGCTGCGACAACCTGCCATCGAACGGCAAGACCGTGGCGCGCATTGTCGGCCGCCTGGCCGAACTGCGTTCGCCCCAGTTGGGCGCCTATGTGCGGGAGCACATCGCGTTTCCCTCGACCATGGTCGATCGCATCGCACCGGCGACCACCGATGCCGATCGCGAGGCGATTGGCGAAATGATCGGGCTGGAGGATGCCTGGCCGATCATGACCGAACCCTTCACCCAGTGGGTTGTCGAGGACCATTTCCCCTCGGGGCGGCCGCCCTTCGAGGAGGTCGGCGTCGAGCTCGTTCGCGACGTCGAGCCCTATGAGCGCATGAAGCTCAGGATGCTGAACGGCGCCCATTCGAGCCTCGCCTATCTCGGTTACCTTGCCGGCCACGAATATGTGTCGCAGGTGATGGAGGAGCCCGAATTCGCCCGTCTCGTCCGGGACCTGATGACGTTCGAGGTGATCCCGACGCTCCATTTGCCTGGCGTCGACCTGATCAAATATCGCGACCAGCTGCTGGCCCGCTTCTCCAATCCGGCGCTCAAGCATCGCACCTGGCAGATCGCCATGGACGGCACCCAGAAACTGCCGCAGCGCCTGCTCGGCACCATTCGCGACCGGCTGCAGGCGCGCGAGCCGATCACGAGGCTCGCGCTGGGCGTTGCCGCCTGGATGCGCTACGTCACCGGCATCGACGAATACGGCCAGCCGATTGACGTCAAGGACCCGTTGGCCAAGCGCCTGCGCGCCATCGCCGATGCCTCGCATAACGAGCCGATCCGCCTCGCGGTGGGCATGCTGACCGTGAGCGAGGTCTTCGGCACCGACCTGGCGAGCAACGAGGAGTTCCGCGAGACCGTAACCGCCCACCTCAAATCGCTGCTCGAAAACGGCAGCGCCGCGACGGTTGCTGCGGTGGTGCGCTCGTTGCGCTGAGGCCATCGGGCCGCGGGTGGTCCCATGCTCTGAGATAGGCACAAAGGTCTGTGCACTTGGCGACCCCTCACCACCCTGACCCTCTCCCCAGAGGGGCGAGGGGACGAGGGAGCCGCATGAAAAACCCTCGCCGCTTTGGGGAGAGGGTGGCCGGCAGGCCGGTGAGGGGTAGCCAAGTGCGAGTGGCCCCGCCTAAGCACCGTTCTTGCAGTCCCCCGATAGCGCTCCGTCCCTTCCGGCCTTAATCGAACGGAATCGGTTCCGGGCTGGTGCGCGCCGCCTCGAGGCATTGCGCCAGCAGCCGTGCCCAGCGGGCGACGCCGTCGGGTTCGAGGATCTCGTCGTGGCGGATCTCGATCATTGTCGAGTTAAGGCCGCGGCCGTCGCCGTGATGCTCGATCGTATAGGTCACGCCATTGAGCCCGGCATAGGGCTCGTTCCAGCCGACATTGAGAGATGGCTCGGCCGCGGTAAGGGCCGCGAGCAGGCGCTTGGTGTAGGCGCTGTTGAGCCCATGGATCAGGCCGATCGGCCAAGGCCGCGGCACTCCTCTGAAGACCGGCGTATAGGAGTGCATGCAGACGAGAACCGTCTCCCGGCCCAGATTGGCGCGCTGGTCGAGAGCGGCATCGATCGCGGCGTGGAACGGGGCGTGAAATTCGGCGATCCGGCGCGCCCGTTCATCCTCCCCGAGGTTACGATTGCCGGGAATCTCGGTGAATTCGCTTACGGGCACGATAAGGCCGGGCGCCGTTTCGGCCCGGTTGCAATCGACAAGAAGCCGGGAAACGGTCGAATGGACCAGCGGCGCGTCAAGGAGGTCGCTGAGGAGCAACGATACGGCGAGCGCGCCCGGATCCCAGGCGATGTGCCGCAAGCGGTCGACGGCGCTGAGCCCCAGCCCGTCGTACCGGTTCGGCATGCGGTTGGACGCATGGTCGCACACCAGTAGGAACGGCCCGCGGCCAAAAGGGTTGATCGTCATCACCGGCCGCAGTGGCCGTCCGGTAGCGCCTGGTGAATTCATCCCTGCCTGACGGTCCATGTGTGCCCCGGCTTGGCTCGCGCGCCAGGGTTCCCCTGCGCTCGCCCGGCCCAACATGAGCGGCAGGGCTGCCCCCTGTCAAATCCGGATCGTGACCGGCAAGAGGGCGGAGGGAGGCCACTCAGTCGATCGTGGGATCGCGAAGGAATTCCTTGGCGGTGAGCACAATCTTTCGGTCTACGTCCCCGATCTTTTCCGGGTCCTTGCTCGCGTAATCGAGCTGCCCAAGCACCGAGCGGATGACGTTAATGCGGGCCCGCCGCTTGTCGTTGGCCAGGATCACGGTCCAAGGGGCAAAATCCGTATCGGTCTTCTCCAGCATGATGTCGCGCGCCTTTGAATAGGCGTCCCAGCGCGGCAGGGCCTCCATGTCGATCGGCGAGAGCTTCCACACTTTTAGCGGATCATGCCGCCGGTCGTGAAAGCGCTTGAGCTGCATTTCCCGGCCGATCGACAGCCAGAATTTAAAGAAGTGAATGCCGTCATTGACGATCATCCGCTCGAAATGCGGCACTTCCTCAAGAAAATGCGCCGTCTGTTCCGGCGTACAGAACCCGAGGACCGGTTCGACGCCGGCTCTGTTGTACCATGAGCGGTCGTAGAGCACGCTCTCGCTCGCCGCCGGGAAATAGTCGACGTAGCGCTGGAAATACCACTGGGTTTGCTCCCGGTCGCTCGGCTTGGGCAGTGCGACGTGGATGTTGTAGCGGGGGTTGAGGAATTCGAGGTAGGTCTGGATTGCACCGCCCTTGCCGGCCGCGTCGCGCCCTTCGAACACCATGATGATGCGCTCGCCGGATTTGCGCAGCTGCTCGCCCAACACCACCAGTTCCGCCTGCAATGCGGCGACAGTCTGCTTATACTCGTCCCAGTCGAGCTTGGCGTCATAGGGATAGCCGCCCGAGCGGAGGGCGGCAGTACGGATCGATTTCGGCAGTTTGAGATCGTCAATGTTGAAGTTGTCGAGCAAGTCGTTCATCGGATGTCTCCTCGGTCGATCCGGCCGCTGGATTTCGTCGGGATGCAAGATCCGGATGACGACTCGGCTTTTAGGTCGTAAACGCACACTGCATTTGGAGCGTAACCTAGGATGGCGGAGGACCTTTCGGGTAGAGCGCCCGCGGCGGGCCTCGCCGTGATCCGTCGGCTATGGGGACACCGCCTGGCCGGCCGTCGCGCTGTGCTCATCGCAACGCTTCTGGTCCTGATGATCCTGACGGCGGTGGGCAGCCTCACCTGGCCGGAGGCCGGCGCGGCTTTTGTGGTGATCGCTGTGGTGGCGCTGGTTGCGCCGGTGGAACGCGATATCGAAAACCCGGTCGAGGACGACGAGTTTTCCACCGGCCTAGGGAACGAGGAATCGCTGCGGATCTTTGCGGATGCGCTTGCCGACCCTTGTCTCATCCTCGACCATCGCTCCGTCATCGTGCACCGCAACGCCGCCGCGGCGGAGCAGTTCCGTTCCGCTACTGCCGGCAATCCAATTGCCTTTTCGCTGCGCTACCCCGCGCTGCTGGCAGCAATCGATGCCGCGCGGCGGACCGGCATCTCCCAGACCATCGAACTGCACCAGACCGTTCCCAACGAGACCTGGCACAAGGTGGTCGTGGCGCCGCTCATCGAGCGCCCGCTGGGCGACGAGGACGCGGCCCCGCTGCTGCTCGTCACCATGCAGAACCTCACAGAAGCCAAGCGCATCGATGCGCTACGGGCCGATTTTATCGCCAACGCCAGCCACGAACTGCGGACCCCGCTTGCCTCGCTGGTCGGCTTCATCGACACGCTCCTCGGACCCGCTGCGCGAGATCCCGAAGCGCGCGAACGCTTCCTCACCATCATGCGCTCCCAGGCGGCG
>Ga0310811_10013590_pt1 | contig 10608 bp, 13 predicted proteins | sample YCmetagenome_FD_207642 | JGI IMG/M metagenome (GOLD analysis project Ga0310811, IMG submission 207642) | Soil microbial communities from experimental microcosm in Duke University, North Carolina, United States - YC | ecosystem: Engineered > Artificial ecosystem > Soil microcosm > Unclassified ... | reverse complement strand
GTTCAGGACGGGTCTCGGGCCGTACGTCTCGATGGTCGGGACCCTTCGCCGTGAGGCTCGCCAGGGCCTCGCGCTGCCCTGGGTGGTCACCCACGAGGGCAAGTTCGCGGGGCAGCTCACCGTCGGCGCGGTCGTCTGGGGCTCCGCCCGCTCGGCCCAGGTGGGGTACTGGATCGACGGCGCCCTCGCCGGCCGGGGCATCATCCCCACCGCGCTGGCCATGGCCGTGGACCACTGTTTCTTCACCACAGGGTTGCATCGGCTGGAGGCAAACATTCGGCCAGAGAACCACGCCAGCCGCAGGGTGGTGGAGAAACTTGGCTTCCGGGAGGAGGGGGTCCGCAGGCGCCAGCTCCACATCGACGGTGCGTGGCGTGATCACATCTGTTACGCGCTGACGGTGGAGGACGTGCCACGCGGCCTTCTGGTCCAGTGGCGCCGGACGGTGGAGGGTTCCAACGCCCGGCGGAGCGAGCCCAGCCCGGGTTAGCTCAAACGATCTCCGGGAAGGTGCGCTCGGGATCGAATTACATGAACAGCTTTGACGATCTCGCGACACACCGGACCGAATGCTCGTCAATCAGTGACACACCGTCTTACGGTGCGTGACGTGAGCACATCTCCGACGACTCGAGTCCCCGGATGTGTTCGCCATGCCTGGAGGTGGCCGGATGGGTAGCGCCCTCCTCTACCTCGCCATCGTCGTGATGTGGCTCAGCGTCCTGCTGCCCATGTGGCTCCGCAGGGACCGGCATGTCGAGATATATGACGACCTGCAGGCCGAAGCCGACACGATCATCGAGGCGCCGGCTCCGGACCGCTCCAATATCGAGCCGGCTCCTGCCCCGGTGCCTGCTCCCGCTGCCGCTCCTGCTCCTGCTCCTGTGGAGCCTTCGCGCGATGCGGTGGAGGCCGACACCGCCGAGGCTCCCGCTCCGGTACGGCCACGCCGTACGGAGGGGCAGCGGCGCGCGAGCATCGTCGCCCGCAGGCGCAGGCGCCTGCTGTGGAGCCTGCTGCTCGTCCTGGCGTCCGTGGTCACGGCTGCCGTCCGAGTGATGCCCTGGTGGGGCGTGGCGCCTTCGGGCCTGCTGCTCGTGGGCTATCTCGCCGTGCTCCGCGTCGCCGTCAAGGCCGATGCCGAGCAGCGCGAGAGGGCCGCGCGGGCACGGGCGGAACATCTGCGCCGGCAGCGGGAACACCGCCGTGCCATGGAGGAGATGGCGCGCGAGGCGGAGATCATCCAGCTCGAGGCCCGCAGGCGCAACCAGGTCTTCGACCAGTACGCCGATGGCCGCCGTGCGGTCGGAGACTGATCCGGATGGCGCGGGGAGCCCCAAGAGTTTGCTAATCTAGTCGAGTCATTGGGGCTATAGCGCAGTCCGGTAGCGCACTTCGTTCGCATCGAAGGGGTCTGGGGTTCAAATCCCCATAGCTCCACCAATGTCAGAGGCCGGTTCCGCCCAGCGGGACCGGCCTTTCTGATCTTCTGAGTGACTACGTCAGCGATCGTCCGGAGGCGGAGCTGACCAGCGGCGCAGGGCTACGCAGGACTCAGGTGCTTAGATCTTCCATCTGCGGGACATCGGGCATCCCTTGTCTCTCACTGCTGGGGAAGGTCACGGGACTTCCGCTGTCTGGGTCGGAGCCGGCCCGGTAGACGGTCCCTCCGCCGAGTTGCTGAGGATCGAGCCACCGAGGATCACCAGTGGCACGACGCCTACGATCCAGCGCTGTCCAGGTCGTCATCATGGCCCGCACTCACGCAAGGTGCACGGACTCATTGGTCTACTGGTTGGTCGCGCGCCCGCCCACCGGCGGGCTGCGGCTCTTCGGCCGGTCCCGCCGGCGGCGGCGGGCACCCACGCCGACAAGCGGCGTGAGCCGGCGGATCGTCGGCATAGTGGCTTGTGCCGATGAAGGCCTCTTCCCAATTTGGTGAACGGTCATAGGCACAGGGCACGCAGAGCAGCCGAACAGGCCCCGGACACCGACAGCCGACGCTGTGCGAGAGGGAAGAGAAAGAGGGAGTGAGAGGCGGACATGCGCCGGGGCGCTCGACTCCGAGAGATCAGCCCGAGCACCGCAGCGGCGCGGTAGGGGCTGAGGTGGAAGCCTGATCTCTCGCCTGCAATCGACCCAGGCAGAGCCCAGCAGACCGACTCCTCCAGGTCAAGCCCGGCCGTGCAGTAGGACAACCAGCGCGCGAGGAAGGTCACCGGGAACATGGAACACGCGATGCCGGGCCTGCCCCTCCGTCGCCGGCCCGCTGCCGCGACGCGGTGGGTCGACAGCAGTCGAGAGATCAGGACAGAAGCTGCGGGGTCCGTCCGATTGGCTCAGACGGACCCCTGAAACCAGCACGTCAAGCGCGCGAAGCTGTCAGGCGTGTGGTCCGATGAGTGCAGGGTGATTGAAGGCGCGTTGCTTCACGTGCTCCACGAAGGTGTCGATGTGGTGCAGCTTCTTTTGGAGCTTGTCCCTGTCGGAAGTGGCGACGATGCCGGTGAAGTTCTCGTTCTTACTCCTGACGATGCCGCCGGCCTCCTGCTTGCTGGAGGCCGAACTCTTGGCCGGAGGACGTTTCTTGACCACGGGACACAGGTAGCCAGGGCCGACCAGCTGAGTCAACAGTGGTGAGTTGCTGGGATTCAGCACGACTGAACCTTGATACCTGGCAAAGATCCGGCGCACACCTTGGGCAAGGTTCACGGGCAACGTGGCGCGGCCGTTTACGATCGGGGCCGTGCCCAGGCTCACTCCATCGGCGAAGAATTCGACGGCGCCAGTGGGAGGGACCGGACCCGGAGTTGTCACCGTCGCGAAAAGGGTGACCTGACCTCTCTGCCCCAAGGCGCACGACGAGGTCAGCCTGGTGGTGGTCGACCTGGCAGGATCGCTCCCGCAGAAGGACGCTGTGATCGTGTTGAACTGCAGGGTGACGGACTCGGTCTGGGCCAGGAGACGGCCGTCGACGATCGCGCCGGTGTTCGCGGTGATCGCGGCCTGCGCGAGGATGTTTCCGGCGAAGATGGAGTACGTTCCCAGAGTCGCCGAACTGCCGACCTGCCAGAAGACGTTGCACGCCTGAGCGCCCCCAGTGAGGGTCACCCTGCTGGCGGGTATGCCGGGGGCGCCCGCCGCGGTGATGAGGGTGGATTCCATCTTGAAGATGAAGACCGCGTTCGGGTCTCCCCCCGCGTCGAGTGTCAATTCTCCGGTGATGTCGAAGCTGGGCACCGGTGCCCCGCCCGCGTCGGTGGGGCTGTAGATGCCTGGCCCCAATGTTTGGGTGCCGAGCTGTGACAGCACGCCCGTGGCAGGGCCCTGAGCGAGAAGGTTGTTGTAGGCGGTGGTCAGGTCGGCCTGGGCCTGCGGGGCGGTCGGGTGGATGGTTCCGACCACGACGCCGGGCGGATTGAAGCCCGTCACTGGGGCAATTCCGAGGTCCCCGGTGACGACGGTGGTGCCGGTGTTCGTGACCCCTGCCCCGCCCAGAACCGCGAAGTTCTCGGCATCGCCGAGATCCGGCGCCGTTGCCGCACTCGCGGTATGTGGTGTCGCGACAAGGACCCCCATCGCGACGATGGCTGTGAGAACCCCTGCCAGCCAGGAACGAACGATATTTCCCAGCATGACGCGAGGGTAACTGGCGTCAATCATAAGCTGTCCTTTTCCTTTTTTACTCAGTCAAGACGCATTGCTAGTGATGCGCCATTACCCCTGACTCTACTTATCGGTCGCGTCGTTCTGGTTATCCGACATGCCGATTCAATTAGGGTCGAAAGCTATTTCCGATATGAGCGAAATATGACCGTCTGCCTCACGGAAGTGGCCATCCAAGATGTCAAGCAACGACATGTCTCCCCTCGGCTAGCACAGGAGGAAGAAACGGAGGAAGAGCATTGGGGCACCCGCTGACCTGCGCGCCGGCACGTCCCGCCAGGATGGCCCGAGCCCTTCCAAACTGGTTGTCCGTGCCGCGATGCCCGAGCAGGCCAATTGAGTGACCAACTGGGTGACAACCGCCGCGAACGCGAGCAAACCTCGGTGAGCAGTGACGGCCCGTCTAAGCGGGTCCAGCGCGTTAGACCCCATGCCCAGGTGCCGGCGAATTGGCTTCGCATCGAAGGGGTCTGGGGTTCAAATCCCCATAGCTCCACCATGACGAAAGGCCCGCCAGGTGAACGCCTGTCGGGCCTTTTTGCTGCTCAGGGGCTGTTCAGGAAGTCTCGGGCCGATCTTCCTTTGCGCGGGGCCGCTGCCCGCAGCGTCAGCCGGCGCGATCGAGGTGAGCGGCGTTGTCGTACGACTCACGGGCGTCGAGCAGTTCGTCCCAGTGCCCCTCCGCCCAGGCGCAGGCGACCGCCATCGGTTCGAGCATGCTGCGGCCGAGCGGAGTCAGTTCGTACTCGACATGCGGGGTGGCCTCGGCGTAGACGGTGCGCTTGACCAGACCGTCCCGTTCGAGGGACCGAAGCGACTGGGTGAGGACCTTGGGAGTGACGCGGTTCAGCGGCACGCGTAGCTCCGAGAACCGGCGCGGCCCGTGCTCGAGGCAGCGGATGACGAGCGGCGCCCACTTGTCGCCGAATCGGATCGGATTGAGCGAGGACGGACACAGCTCGTCGAACATGTCGGCGGGCAGGGGTTCCCTCATGGCCTCACGATAGCCGGTATCCCGGTGGTAACCGCGGCCCCGGATAGCTTCCGGGAAACGGCCGGGCACAAGGGGCTCCGGCCCTGGTGAGAGGCGGTTCACCATGAACATCGTGGTCTTCGGCGCGGGCGGCCGGGCTGGGCTGCAGGCGGTCGCGGAGGCGCGTCGCCGCGGCCACCAGGTCACCGCGGTGGTGCGCGACCCCGCAAGCCACAGTGACCTGTCCGACGTGCGGGTAGTGGCCGGCGACGTCACGGACCCGGTGAGCGTCGAGCATGCCGCCGCCGGGCATGACGCCGCCATCAGCGCCGCCGTGGACCTGTCCGTGCCACCCCACGACTTCTTCACCACGTCGGCCCGTGCCCTGACCACCGGCCTGGCGAAGGCGGGCGTTCCCCGCCTGGTGGTGGTCGGCCTCGCATCGATCATGCCCGGTGCTTCCGGCGCCCCCCTGATGGACGAGCCCGGCTACCCCAACGAGTACCGCTCCTTCTACCTCGGCCATGCCGCAGGCCTCGATGAGCTTCGGACCCGTGACCTCGACTGGGCGTACGTGGCGCCCGCAGGCGACTTCAACCATGACGGCACGCGCACCGGCCGGTACCTGGTCGCCGATCATGGCGACTCGGCCAGCCGGATCACATACGCGGACTTCGCGATCGCACTGCTCGACGAGATCGACGCGCCCTCCCACCACCGCGCCGCCATCAGCGTCCGGGAGGCATGATGCCCGAGGTCCACGACAATCCGAACCCCTGGGTCGTCGAGCACATCCGCCGTTTCGAGGAGACCGGCGGCCGCCCACGGCCGGGCGTGAACGACCTGTTGCTGACGACCCGGGGCCGGAAAACGGGCGAACTGCGCCGCACTGCACTGGTCTACGGATGTGACGGCGACCGTTACGTCCTGGCGGCCTCAAACCGCGGCGCAAACCACCACCCGGCCTGGTACCTGAACCTGCTCGCCGACCCGTATGTCACCGTGCAGGTCGGTCCGGAGACCTTCACCGCACGAGCGCGCCCTGCCGCTGAGGCAGAGCGCCCACATCTGTGGCGCCTGATCGTGTCGGCCATGCCGCAGTACGCGGCCTACCAGGAGCGAACCACCCGCGAGATCCCCGTGGTTGTCCTGGAACGCGTCTAACGCCAGCCGCGGTCATCCGTGTCAGACCGGTATGGCCGAGGTCAGCCGGAATACTTGAACACAGGGTCGGAGAAGCCGCCGGTCGAGGTCCAGACGAGCGTGCTCTGGAGCACTGTGGACTTGAGGGCGAAGGTGGCCTTCCTGCCGTCATCGGTGATATCGGCGCGCTTCCAGCCGTCGAAGTTCTTGGTGACATGGTGATCCCATTCGCGCAGGTCTCCCAGGCCCACCGCGGCGATGGACTCCGTTGGCGGCTCGCCGTCCGCGCAGTAGCGGCCGAAGTTCGCGATCGCCGTGACCGTGCCGACTCTGGCTTGGAGTTTGATGCTCTGGCAGGCGTCGGTCCTCGTCCGGTAGATCAGGTGTGGCTTCGTCCACTCCCCGGCTTTCGGGTTGTAGTGCTGCTCGAACAGCCCTTCACCACGCCGGTAGTGCATCGCCACCCGGCGACCGTCCGCGAGCCCTACTTCGCCCTCGAACCAACGGGGATCCGACCCCTCGACGTCGCTTTCACGCGGTTCGTCGCCGCCCGGCGGCGACGGGTTCGGCGTGGGCGTGCGAACCTGCGCGGACGGGGTGACGGTCGCTCGCGCGACCGGTCGTTCCTGACCACACGCCACCGCGGTCGCGAGCAGCGTCACGCAGGCCAGCATCCGGGTCCCCGCTGCGCGCATCGCATCTCCCTGTGGTCCTGCAAAGCAGGCCTACCCGGCTCAGGCTAACAATCTCCTCATATGAGCGCGGACGAATCGGGCGGCCACCCGAGGCAACCTTTTGCGCCGCAGCCTCGTGGTAGGAGCGTGACAGACCAAACCAAGCCACCGTCGGCGGACGAGTCGTACGTGGCATTCGTTGAGGTGGCCTGGCAGCGCCACATGCGGCTGGCCGTGCTGCTCACCGGCGACCGGTGGCGCGCCGAGGAACTGCTGCAGGACAGCTTGGTCAAGGTGTACGAGCGGTGGCGGCGGCTGTCGCGGCTCGACGACCTGCACGCCTACCTGCGCCGGGTCCTGGTCAACAACCACACGTCCATGTGGCGACGGCGTCGCCGCGAAAGCCTCGTCGCGGAGGTCCCCGACCGGGCCGCACCCCCGAACGGCGTCGATCCCGAGGCCGTCGCTCTGCATGCGGCGTTGCGGTCGCTGCCACCGCGACAGCGCGCGGTCGTGGTGCTGCGCCACTACGAGGACCTGTCGGAGCGCGAGGTCGCCCAGGTTCTGGGCTGCTCGGTGGGCACGGTCAAGAGCCAGAACGCTCGCGCCCTGGACAAGCTTCGCCACATTGTCGATCAACCCTCCAACGTAAGAAGCAGGTGACCTGCCATGAACACACTTGATGAGCGACTCGCCAACCGGTTGCACGGCATCGTCGACGGTGAGCCGGACTCCACGCCCCCGACCGGGATGCTGCTCGAACGCGGCCGACGCGCACGTCGCCGGCGCATGACCGCCGTGGCCGGTGCGACGTGCGCGGTGTTGGCGCTGGGCGTCGCCACGGCGGCGACCGTCGCGACGGGACCGGCGCAGGTCCGGCCGGGCGTCACGGCCGAGTCGACGTCGCCGCTGAAACTGACCTCGCCGGCCATGGAACTGGCCTCGGCCGTCACCGCCAGCGAGAACATCAGTTACCGGATGCGGCTGAAGACCGGCAATCAGTCGGGGCAGGGCGGACTGACGTACGAGGGTGCGTTCGACCCGAAGACGGCGACCGGGTACGTCCGCCAGCCGCAGGACGACTCGGTCATCACCGAGCTGCTGATAAACGGCACCAGGTACGTCGGCGGGGAACCGCCGCTGGGCCCGCTGCCCGCCGACAAGGGCCCCGGCGAGACGTACGGCCGCTACGGCCAGTACCCGGGCAAGTACGACCGGCTGTCCCTCTACGGCGACCCGGACACCGTTCTGGGCGCCGCGGAGCCCGACCCGGCGGCGCTGTTCAAGGCGCTGAAGAGCGCGAACGCGACCACTGTGGAGAATCCCGACGGCACGCTGCACTTCGAGTACGCCGCGAAGTCCAAGGTCGGCTCGAGCGCCACGTCCGGCGACGTCACCCTCGACGCCGACGGCCGGATCGCGAAGGTGGCACTCGCCGGACGGTGGCAGACGACGGCGAAGGGCCGGCTCGACACGGGCACGTTCACCGCGACGCTCGAGCTGTTCGACTACGGCGTCAAGGTGAAGGTGAAGCGTCCCGCCGACGTGGTCAAGGCCAAGTAGGCCTACTCCGCGACGGCCACGGGCCGATTCCCTTGATGAGCTGCCCGCGAACCGACAGGTCGCGGGCAGCTCTGTCCTGCCTGCCGGCCGGCTCCGGGCCGTTTTCTCCAGCGAACGGTCCGAGTTGACGCCCTCGTACGGCGCGGGCAGCCTCTTCATCGTTGCCGGCCGAGCGGGCTCGGCCGAATCGGGAGGAACTGCGGCGATGGCGGACACGACAAGAACGACGGCGGATACCGCGATCTCCATCGTGCCTGCCAACGAGGCGAGCTGGGACGACCTGCAGGCCGTCTTCGGCACGCGCGGCGATGCGTCCAGGTGCCAGTGCCAGTACTTCAAGATCCGGGACTTCCAGTGGAAATCGGTTCCCGTTGAGGAACGCACCGAGCGGCTGCGCGAGCAGACCGGCTGCGATGACCCCAAGGCTCGTACGACGAGCGGCCTTGTCGCCTACCTCGACGGCGAACCCGTCGGCTGGTGCGCGGTCGAGCCGCGCACCGCGTACGAGCGTCTGCTGCGCACCCGCGTCCCGTGGACCGGCCGCGATGAAGACAAGACCGATGACGGCGTCTGGGCCGTGACCTGCTTCGTCACTCGCTCGGGCTTCCGGCGCCGCGGCGTCGGCCGCGCGCTCGCGCTCGGCGCCGTCGACTTCGCGCGGGAGCGCGGCGCCCGTGCCATCGAGGGCTATCCGATGATCACGCAGCCGGGGCAGGAGGTGGCCTGGGGAGAGCTCTACGTCGGCAGCAGAAGCATCTTCGCCGCCGCCGGGTTCGCCGAGGTCAGCAGGCCTACGCCCAGGCGCGTCGTGATGCGGATCGACTTCTAGCCGCAGCCGACGATCATCTGGGTCCGGGATCTCGAAGAGCGCGCGGCGGGCGCCGGCCGTACGAGAAACCGGTGAACCCGCTGTCTGCGACGAGGTGCCCTACCGCCAACGAGCGCACCTCGGATTCGGTCGTCGGGTATGGGGAAGGAAACCCGTCCATCGGTGAGATGCACCCAGCGCGGACGTGGGACAGAGATCCGCTGTGGCATGGCCGGATGGATTGCCGGTAATAGCCGATTTCGTCCTGTTGGATTCCCGAAAGGCTGTCATGCGGACCAGACTGACCACTCCTGCCCATGTCAGCCTCGTTCGGTTCGCCGCCGCCGCCGTCGCGGCGGTCGCGTTGCTCGCAGGCTGCGGCTCGGGCGAGGCGCCGACGCGGCGATCCGCCGCCGCGTCGAGCGACTCGGCGCCGACACCCGGGGCGGCGCAGGAGTCACCACTGCCGCAGGAGACGTCCACCTCGCCGGCGTTGCCGAAAGCGTCCAACGGGACCGACCTTGCGGCGTGCAAGGACGCCGACTGTGAAGTGGAGGTCCGGCCGGGTGACCGGCTGAAGATCGATGCCAAGTTCGGTTTGGACGCGATCACCGTCAAATCCTTTGGGAGAGACGAGATCAGGCTGGCTCTCCAAGGCTCCTCGGGCGGGCTCCATGTCGAAGGACGGAATGTCAGCGTCAATAGCGCCTGCACCAACGGTCGCTGCCGTGACGAAGCAGAGATGTCGCTGACCACCGACAGACCAGGACGCATCAACACAATCCAACTGCGTCTGGCAGAGCTGAACTCCGACCGCGCCGTTCTCGCGCTTCTGCCGAAATAGCGATCTGGACCCGAGGCGGGAGCAGGGGGATCGCCATCGGAAGTCACACGCGACAGCTCTCTCGCCCCCGCCGAATTGGTGAAAGAACACCGAGCAAGCGGGATCGTCCGGTCAGCCGTTGGCTGGCATCGGAGGGCGGTAGTCGGCGGGGATGCCCATCTGGGTGAACCAGTCGCGCAGGCTCGCGACGGCCGCGGGATCGGCCACGGCCCGAACGGCGTGCTCGTCGACGTCGATCTCGTTGCTCCCCCATGTAAGGCTCCATTTGAGGAGGAACATCAAGAAGGGTCGAAATTAACGGGTTCGACGCATGCTGTCACCTCGATTTGGACGTGGTGGGGCCCGCGCTCTGGTTCGAATTCCACGGCGCCACGCCGTACCTCGTCAGAGAGGGTCGGCGTGCGCGGCCGCCCGGACGGCCTCGACCGCTTCCTCGGCCGAGCCGCCGAGCCGGGCGACTTCGCTGACGTAGGCGCGGGCGTGCCGTTCGATCAGGTCCGCTCGCGTCGTCTGGGGCTCGGGCTGTGGCAGCACCCGGGTGCCGCCACCGCGTTTCCCGCTGACGTAACCGGCCCGTTCCAGCTCCCTGTACGCCCGTGCCACCGTGCCCGCGGCCAGACCCAGGTCGGCGGCGAGTTGGCGAACCGGGGGCAGACGAGTGCCCACGCTCACCACCCCGCACCGGATCAGCTCCGCGAGCTGTGCCCGGATCTGCTCGTACGGAGGCGAGGGACTGGTGACATCTACCTTGATCACGACGGCGTGATCCCCGGACGGGAGAGCAGTTCGGCCAGGTACCAGACGGCCGAACACGCAGAGAGGACGGCGACGCCCAGGAGTGCGCACGTTCCGGCCGTGGCCCAGCCGATGAACTCGCTCTGCCGGTGGAGAGCGTCTCCGGCGACGACGGCGATTCCCGTCAGCGGCAGGGCCACGC
>Ga0310811_10013588_pt1 | contig 10609 bp, 12 predicted proteins | sample YCmetagenome_FD_207642 | JGI IMG/M metagenome (GOLD analysis project Ga0310811, IMG submission 207642) | Soil microbial communities from experimental microcosm in Duke University, North Carolina, United States - YC | ecosystem: Engineered > Artificial ecosystem > Soil microcosm > Unclassified ... | reverse complement strand
TCGGCATGTATGTGGCGCTGATCGTCGTCACCTCGCTCGGCGGCGGACCCACGATCTTCAGCTTCATCGCCGCGGGGCTGCTCGCGACGCTCGGCATTGCGCTCTACTTCGCGCTGATCCGCCATGTGATCCGCGGACCGATGCTGGCGCAGATTCTCTCGACCTTCGGGCTCGCGCTGCTGCTCCGCTACACCGCATTCTATCTGTTCTCCGCCAACATCGTCTCGCTGCCGCAGACCTCCTTCGGCCTCTACAATTTCGGCGGCATCCTGGTGCCGGGCTCGCAGCTTCTCTCCGGCGTCGTTGCCATCGTGCTGACGATCGCGTTGCATCTTCTGCTGACGCGCACCTTTGTCGGCAGCCGACTGCTTGCGGTGGCCGAGGATCGCAACGCGGCGATGCTGATGGGCATCCGTCCCGATCGCATGCAGGCATTGGCCTGGGGGCTGGCGGCGGCGAGCGCCGGCATCGCCGGCTCGCTGATGGCGATGTCCTATCCGTGGTCGCCGTCGGTCGGCGAGAACTTCGGGCTGACGGCTTTCGTCGTGGTGACGCTCGGCGGCTTCGGCAGCGTGCCCGGTGCGCTCTATGCCGGTTTGATCATCGGCCTGATCCAGGCGCTGTCGGCCTATTGGCTCGGGCCGATCTACAAGGATGTCGTCGTCTACGCCCTGTTCGCGGCCCTGCTATGGCTCCGCCCGCAAGGGCTGATGGGCAAGGCTTGAATATGATCATTTTGGGCCAGGCTGCTGAGGCGTTGACGGTCCACCTCTCCCCCTGTGGGAGAGGCATAGGCCGCCTTCGGCGGCCGCTCTTAAGGACGCGGAAGCAACGCTTCGGCTACGTCGCATCGTCAGATGCGATCCGGGTGAGGGGTTGTGCTCTCTCTTGGGACCTGAGGCCCCTCACCCGCGCCTCCGGCGCGACCTCTCCCCGATGGGGAGAGGTAGGTAACAGGCATAGGGGGCGCGCGTGAAAATCGGTGTCCCGCTTCTTGCGCTGGCGTTCCTCGTCTTTCCGGCGTCGGCCTGGAATATCGTCGGCGGCTATGCCGGACAGGTCTCGGTCGGCCATGGCATGTTCTTCGGCATCGGCGCCTATGTGCCGCTGCTGGTCTATCAGCATGGTGCGTGGCCGCCGATGCTCGGCGTGCCCATCGCGATTGCGCTGAGCGCGATCCTGGCGGTCGCGATCGGCTATCCGACGTTCCGCCTGCGCGGCCATTATTTCAGCATGGCAACCATCGCTATCGCCGAGCTGATGCGCATCTATGTCGGCACCGTCGATTATCTCGGCGCGGCGATCGGCTTGCAGGGACCTGCGGTTGGCCGCGGCTGGTGGGATCTGACGTTCCGCGGCGAGTTGCCCTACTACTACATCTTCCTCGGCGTGCTCGCGATCCTGCTCTACGTGACCTTCGAAGTGCAGCGCAGCCGCTTCGGCTCCTACCTGCGTTCGATCCGCGCCAATGAGCGCGCCGCCGCCAGCCTCGGCGTACCGGTGCGGCAGACGAAATTGCGGGCATTGATGCTGAGCGCGGCCTTCACCTCGGTCGCCGGTTCGCTCTATTCGATCAAGACCGGCTTTATCGATCCGGAGAGCGGGATCGGCTTGCTCGTGTCCGTGCAGATGCTGATCACCGCCGCGCTGGGCGGTGCCGGCACGCTGTTCGGGCCGCTGGTCGGTGCGTTGATCCTGGTGCCGCTGCAATCGGCGACCAACACCTGGTTCGGCGGAAGCGGCTCTGGCCTCACCTATATCCTTTATGGTGGCATCATCGTGCTGCTCGCGCGCTTCGAGCCCGGCGGCCTCCATGAGTTCTGGCATCGCGTCTCGATGCGGTGGAGGGCGCGCCATGCTGCTTGAGGCGAAGGGCGTCTCCAAGGCATTCGGCAGTTTCTTTGCCGTGCGCAACGCCGATCTCACCGTCGCTGAAGGCGAGATCATCGGCCTGATCGGCCCCAATGGCGCCGGCAAATCGACCTTCTTCAACTGCCTCGCCGGCGACACCATGCCGACCTCCGGCACCGTGAGCTTTGACGGCGTCAACCTGACGGGCACGACGCCCGACACCCATGCCCGCGCCGGCATCGGCCGCACCTTTCAGGTGCCGGCCACCTTCGAGGACATGACGGTGCTCGAAAATGTCGTGGTCGGCGCCCATTTGCACCATCCGCACCGCAATGATGCGCGCAGGAAGGCGCTCGAGGTGCTGGAGATCACCGGGCTTGCGCGGCTCGCCGACCAGCGGGCGCGCGTGCTCGGCACGCCCGGCCGCAAGCGGCTGGAGATCGCGCGCGTGCTGGCGCTGGAGCCGCGGCTGATGCTGCTCGATGAGGCGCTCGCAGGCCTCACGCCCGGCGAAGTGCAGCACGCGGTCGAGCTCTTGCGCAAGATTCACGGCATGGGCATCACGCTCGTCATCGTCGAGCACATCATGGAGGTGATCATGACGCTGGCCCAGCGCGTGATCGTGTTCAACCAGGGCCATGTGATTGCGCAAGGCAAACCGGAGGACGTGGTCAAGGACGAGAGCGTGATCCAAGCCTATCTCGGCCGCAACCATGGCAAGCGCAGGAGCGGAGCGGGCAAACATGGGAGCGGGGCGTGACGGAACGCCTGAGCATCCGCAATCTCGAAGTGCGCTACGGCGATCTCATCGGCGTCGCCGACGTCTCGCTCGACGTTCCCCTCGGCTCCGTCGTTGCGCTGGTCGGCTCCAACGGCGCCGGCAAGACCACGACGCTCAATGCCATCGCCGGCCTCGTGCCGCCTTCCGGCGGCGTGATCGAATGGCGCGGGCAGGCGATCACGCGGCAACCCGCCTACGCCGTCGTCAGCAAGGGACTCGCGCTGTCTCCGGAGGGCTGGCAGCTCTTCGTGTCGCAGACGGTCGAGCAGAACCTTGGGCTCGGCACCACCTCGCTCAAAGACCGCTCGCGCGCGGCGCCCCTGTTCGAACGCGTCTATGCGCTGTTTCCGCGACTGAAGGAACGGCGCAACCAGTTCGCCGGCACGCTGTCGGGCGGCGAACGGCAGATGCTCGCGGTCGGCCGTGCCCTGATGAGCGATCCGACGCTGCTGATGCTCGACGAACCAAGCCTGGGTCTGGCGCCGGCCGTGGTAGAAACGCTCTACGAGACGCTGCACCGGCTGCATGCCGAAGGCCTGACGCTGTTGCTCGCCGAGCAGTCGCTGGAATTGGCCTTCGACATCGCCGACTACGCTTATGTGTTGCAGACCGGCCGCACCGTGCTGGAAGGCAAACCTGCCGAGCTCGGGCACAACGAGCAGGTGCAGGAGATCTATCTCGGCATCGGCAAGGGAGCCACCGCGTGAAAGCCAGGTGGTTCGCGGCTGCGCTCTTGCTCATCTGTAGCCAGGTCTTCTATGGCAAAGCCTTGGCCAAAGACGAGGCTGCGCCGCATCAGCGCGCCGTGAAGGTGGTGGCGGAGCAGCGTCTGGCGGTCGGCAACGAGGGTGTGCTGCCGCTCTATGTCTCCAGCGACTGGTCGAAGCCGCAGCCCTCGATCACGCGCGCGGTCGTGATCCTGCATGGACGGTTGCGCAACGCCGACGTCTATTACCGCTCGGCGCTGGCGGCACAGGCCGCGGCCGGCGAGGCCGGAAAAGCGACCATCATCATCGTCCCGCAATTCCTGGCCGAGGTCGATATCGAGCACTGGCACCTGCCGCCGGATACGCTGCGCTGGTCGCTGGAGGGCTGGGAAGGCGGAGAGCCCGCACTTGGCCCCACACCAGCAAGTTCGTTCGAAGCGCTGGATGCGATTCTCGCGCGTCTCGCCGACCGCAACATCTTTCCGAACCTGAAGCAGGTCGTAGTTGCGGGCCATTCCGGCGGCGGACAGGTGGTGCAGCGCTATGCCATCACAACGCAGGGCGAGGGGGCGCTGACCTCCGAGCATGTCGGCGTGCGTTATGTCGTCGCCAATCCCTCCTCCTATGCTTATTTCAGCACGGAGCGGCCGGAGCCGCAGATCGTGGCGTCCTGTTCGGGCTACAACAACTGGAAGTACGGCATGGAGGCTCGCCCGCCCTACCTCGCGATTCCCACTCCGGCGGAACTGGAGCAGCGCTATGTCGCACGCCAGGTGATCTATCTGCTCGGCACCGCCGACACCAATCCCGACCATCCCGCGCTCGACAAGACTTGCATGGCCGAGGCCCAAGGCCCGTATCGCTATGCGCGCGGCCATTCCTACGCGGCCGCGATGGCCAGGCGGGATGGCGGCACGCCCAATCACAAGGTGTGGGATGTGCAGAACGTCGGCCATGACGGCGACAAGATGCTGACGTCGCCGTGCGGGCTGGCGGCGCTGTTCGATTTGCCTGGCTGTACCGGCGGGCACTGAAGCGCGATGAGATTGGGTCTAGTTTTTGCACCCCGAACTGCGGCAAGAATTCAAGTGAGTCTAATCGCCTCTAACCCGTCCGCGCGCGCGGCAGGTTGACCGCGGTGCCCGTGATCGCGGCGCGGCGATCCACCACGGCGTGGTGGAATTGATCGAGCACGAGGCTATAGGCTGCGAGATCCGATTCCTCGATGGCGCCGTCATCGTAGCAATCGAGTGTTTCGCGCAGGATGTCGTCGGCCTCGCGTTGCAGCGCGTCGAGCTCCTCGATCGTTTCGATCTTGCGCACCCTGGCGATCGCTTCCACCAGCCGCTCGCGATGCAGGATGTTCCGCTTTCGCTCGTCGCGGCGGATGAAGTGACGGATCGCTGCGGTCGCCGAGCCCAGCACCGAGAACAACAGCACCACGCCCCAGATGTAGTCGCTGTACTTGTCCATGAAGGTTCGCTCGGTACCGTCGATATAGGCGGCGGCGCCGGGATGCGCGGGTAGCGCCGCGTCCTTGTCGGTGTCAGGTTTCTCGATCTTCGCCGCGCTCCGGAACTCGCGCGTGAGCGTCGGCTTTGCCGCGAAGATCTGCCGGGTCAGCGTGCCGACCGTGGCTTCCGGGAGCGATTTCGGCGCGACGATCAGGTGATTGACGCCGACGGTCTCGACGGTGTCGTCGGGCCGTGCCGGCGAGGCGGTGATCGAGCTGCCTGGAATCTCCTCGGACTCATAGAGTGGATGACGCGCGGCGATCGCCTCGGAGACGTCGATCGGCAGGAAGACCGGCTCGCCGCGGGCGCGCGCGGTGGCAGCCATCGCATCCGCCGTGATCTTGCTGTCGAGCGGGCCGACGATCATGAAGGCATCGACGGATGCCTCCTTCACCATGTCGCCCACCTGCTCGGTATTGAATTGTGCGACGTCGACCTTGTCGGGATCGACGCCGGATTCCTTCAGGATGACGTGGAGCAGCTTGATGTTGACATCGGTTCGTCCGACCACGCCGATGCGGTGGCCGGCGAGGTCGCCGATCGCCTTGATCTTCGATTTCGCTTGCTTGCGCGGGGTGCCCTTGGGCGGATTTGCGGCTGCCCACAGCACCACGACATTCTTGCGCAGGATCGCAACCGACTCGGTGCCATCGGGCATTTCCTCGTCGGTTCGCGCCACCGCGAGATCGGCATTGCGCGCGGCGAGCACCTTGATGCTGTCGACGGGACCTGCGGCCTGCACCACCGAGAGGCGCACGGAGCTGCCGTCCTGCGCAAATTTCTGCGCCAGACCCTGGATCAGTTGCAGGTCGCTGCTCCCCGACGGGCCGACCGCGATCCGCAGCGTGGTCGGGCGCAACCAATAGAAGGCGGTGCCGACCACGGCGGCAAACAGCAAGAGGCTGGCGGCAAGCACCAGCAGCGCAGAGCCTTTTTCCCTCCGAAGCCGCGGCGAAATCCCGCCCGCGCCGGTCAAGCTGTCAGAACTGGGCATGTTGCTGCCACACAAGGAAAAATCGGGCCGCCCACCTGGCAGGATAGCACGCGCTCGCTCCATTTTCCCCACCGAACGGCCGAAATTTCGACGCGGTGCGGGATCAGCCTTGATGCAGTTGATTCGAACTCGGCGGGGTTCCTTGTCAGTTGAGGGGTGTTGGTCATGCGAAGCTTGTATGCGCCGTCGAGCAAGGGTAACCGGATTGGACCGTCGCGGTTCGGGGATGAAGACGGCTTCGACGGCGATCTCGATCCCGGCGTGATCCGGCTCTTGGAAGAAAATGCCCGGTTGCGGGCGCTCGTGACGCAGCTCTCCAGCCTCGTATTGAAGCACGTCGCCGAGCAGAAATAGGCAGTACGCCCATCCTTATATGAGCCCCTCCGCCCGCACCGGAGGCTTCCGGTCGCGCGCGCGCTCTGCTATGAAGCGGACCGAACGCGTGCCGGATGCGCACGCGTCGCGGTCCCGTAGCTCAGCCGGATAGAGCGGCGGTTTCCTAAACCGTAGGTCGGATGTTCGAGTCATCCCGGGATCGCCATTCTGCCCGACGCACGAGCGAGCAAACTTCGCGGGAGGGGCCGGGCAGGACATCAGAGCGACGGCGATCAATCGGCCTCATCAAGTGGTGGTCGGGCTACGCGAAATCCGTGCGCGTCCGCAAAACGAAGAGCTCCGATGATCATCGTTTTTATGATCTCGGGTCCGTCATCGTGATCAAGTTCGTACTCCAATAGCATTGAAGCAAACGCCTCCTCGTCAATTTTTTCGAGCGCGTTGGCAAGTTCATTCGGCGTCATAATGCACCTCCTGGAACACGACCTCACCCTGCCGCCAGCTCGGCAGATTTGCTCGCAACCATAATACAAAGCTTTTCGTGACGTCGAGATAGCTCTTGTCCGGCGACGGCGGTCAAACGATTGGCGCGAGTAGCCGGATCGGTCCAGCGATGCTGAGCCATTCGCCGCGATAGAGAGTTACGCAATCCTGCGATTGGTCCCGTGAAGATGATACCTGCGGCGCCGCGGATATCTTGTCCGATGATCCGGACAGATTGTCCAAGCGGTCGCGCGGAGCAAAATCCAAGCGGTTGAAATAGTTGCTTCGCCATATTGGCACGGTCATTGCTGATGTGGTCCGACCGGACATCCGGCCGAAGGCTTCAGAGGACCACGGTGAGAGCGCACGCAACCAACCTTCGGCGCCGTACATTCACAATGGACAGAGACATGCTCTACCCAAGGCCCGAAGCACGATCTGAGCCGGCGGCGAGGACCGAGCCCGAGCGGCCCAACCGCACCGTGCTGCGCCAGCGGAGGGCCGGCCGGACCCCAGAGAAGGCGACCGGCGCTAGGCCTCTCATGGCGGCAACGAGCGGCTTGATGACGGCAAGGCGGCGCAGGGTATCCCGGGAGGTCCGTACCGGCTAAAATGAAGCCTCAGCGACGGCAGAATTTTCTAAAGCATGTGGTCCCCGGGGCGCGGAGAAGAAAGCAGGATTGGTCGTGGGCTGGATCACTCCCCAATCCTGAGTTCCGATCTTGAGGATGCACTCCAAGTGTTACGGAGCAAGTGGTGAGAAATCCGTACGAGATACTCGGCGTTCCTTCGTCAGCTTCCGCAGCCGACCTTCAGAAGGCTTATCGGAAGCTGGCCAAGAAACTTCATCCTGACCTCAACCCGGGCGACAAGACGGCCGAGGAAAAGTTCAAGGAAGTTGCCGGTGCCTATGATCTGCTCGGCGACGCCGAGAAGCGCAAAAGATTCGACGCTGGCGAAATCGATGCGACCGGCGCCGAGCGCCAGCAACAGCATTTCTATCGCGATTTCGCCGGCGCGGACGATGGCCATCCTTATACCAACAGCGCTGGCTTCGGCGATTTCATGGACGAAGGCGATGCTTTCGCCGAGCTTCTGCGGCGTAGCCAGCGGGCCCGCGCCAACCGTCGCGGAGAGGACCTGCACTACCAACTTGCGATCGATTTCGTCGATTCGATCGTCGGGACGACCAAGCGTATCATCTTGCCGGATGGTGGAGCGCTCGACGTGAAGATTCCGCCCGGCCTCGTCGACGGGCAAGTCATCCGATTGAAGGGCAAGGGCGCGCCTGGCGCCGGCAAAGGCGGCCCCGGCGACGCGCTCATTGAAGTGGAGGTCCTGCCCGATCGCCGCTTCACGCGTGACGGCGACAATATCTCGCTGGAATTGCCAATCTCGCTTTCCGAAGCCGTGCTTGGCGGAAAGATTCGTGTTCCGACGCCGACCGGCGACGTAACCATGTCGGTCCCAAAGGGGTCGAACACAGGAACGACCCTGCGTCTGAGGGGAAAGGGCGCGCCGCGGCGCGGTGGCGGAAGCGGCGACGAGCTCGTAAAGCTGAAAATTGTTCTCCCGAAATCACCGGATCCAGAGCTCGAGGCATTCGTGTCGAACTGGGATGTGGGCAAGAACTTCAATCCACGGGAAGGCAGCGCGTCATGATCATGACCAAGCAGGAATTCCTGACCTCCTCTGGCGTCCAGGTGCAGACGCTGGAGTTCTGGCTTGAGCAGGAGTGGCTCATCCCTGAGCGGACTGCCGACGGTATGAATTTCTCCGAGAAGGACGTCGCGCGCGCACGTCTCATTCAAGACCTCAAGACCGATTTAGGCGTCAATGACGAAGGCATCGATGTGGTGCTTCATCTCATCGATCAGCTTCATGGAATGCGCCGTGCGCTTGCACAATTGCACGTGGAGCTCCGCGGAGGACAGGCCTGATCGGCCCTCAAGGTGTCAAACGGCCGGCCGCGCGGTGCTCTCGAGGCATATCGCGGGCGGATCGATTGGGTAAGGAGGAAACGATGATCGAGCGATTGGCGTCCCCGGGCCACGGGGAGATCGACGGCCTGATCCTTCAGGCTTTGGTCCGCAAACTCGTGGCAAAGAACGTTCTCTCGCCTGACGACGTACGCGATCTCCTGTTCGACGCGGCAACGCGTCTCGACCTCGTCGGTGATGAACAGACGCCGCAGGCAGCCCGTATCATGGTTGAAGAGGATCTGGTGCCCGTATTCCTGGGCGAAGATTCCAGCAGCCAAGCTGGCCGCGCTGATGGGTAAGGAGTCCAAAGGATCGTTGCGGCGGCGTCCTCGACTGGTCTGGCTGACAATCGGATGCCGTATCGACCGACCGCCCTCAGGCCGTTGCTGATATAGTAGGTTGTTCGATCGTGCTTTCCGATGGGACCAGAAGGCGACAGACCACAAGCCTCGGGGAGATTGCCGCAAATGGAAGAGTACGATCTCTACATCAACGTGAAGAAACCCGCGATCGGGTTGTATGTGCTCAAGGGCGCAAAGCTGCCTGATCTCGCAGATCAGGCGGATTGGGTCTTTGACGGAACGTGCGCTCGCGACTTGTTGCCCCCTGGCGTCGTCGAAGGCGTGAAGGCGGACGGTCACGCATTCCGGGACATGGACTGAACCGGCGAAGCCAGGCAGTTCGGACAGCAGGGCGTGGCGCGCATTTGTTGCCATGTGCGAGAACCCGTCGTGTTGAGAGACGTCTTGCTGGCGAAAACAAGGAGTCCATGAGATGACCAGGAGGTTCAAGATCGGCGATCACGTAAGCTGGAATTCCGAGGCCGGTCGGGTGTCGGGAACGATCATCGCGATCCATACCAGCGATTTCGATTACAAAGGCCATGTCCACCACGCCTCTGAGGATAACCCTCAATATGAAATCAAGAGTGACAAGACCGACCATATCGCGGCCCATAAGGGCAGCGCCCTGGACTACGCGTGAAAGCGCCGCAGCAGGCGAAGTCACGCCTCCTGCTTCGCGGACCAGCTGGTCGGTTTCACCTCCACCGCTTTCACCGTCGGCCTGACCGCCCAGATCGCGAGCGATGCGGCAAAGAGATAGAGGGCGGCCTCGGCCGCGAACACCAGGGCATAGGACAGCGATACCGACGACAACAGGTGCTGCGCAGCGTCGCTGGCAACGGTGCCGAGAAAGCCGCCGGTGCCATAGGCGACGGCCTGCGACGCGCCCCAGATCCCCATGCGCGTGCCCTCGCGATTGCGATGCCCGGCGCTGACGAGATTCATCATCGCGCCGATGGCCACGATGGCGTAGACGCCGTTGGTGATCCCCATCACAAGGATCGAGGCCCGCAGCGGCCAGCCGGGGCCGACAGCGGCGGCCAGCGCAATATTGAACAGCGCGAGCGCGGACGCCGTGCAGGCGCCGACGATCCAGGGCGTCGTGCGCGTGCGCCATGCGGGCATCAGCCAGTTGAAAAGCGGCACCAGCGTCATGCCGATCAGTGTGCCGGTGTGCTGGAAGCCGGCGAGCTTCGTTGTTGCGCCCGGTGTCATGCCGAATACCGCGCCGGCAAACGGCTCCAGAATCAGGTCCTGCGAGCTATAGGCGAGCATCGAGACGAAAATGAAGATCGCAAAGCGGCGCGCCTGCGGCTCGCTCAGGATTTCCATCAGCTCGGCGCGGAAGTTGGACTTGGGCGGCGGTGCTTCGGTGTCGCGCTCGATGCTGGGTGCGGCGGCGCCTTCGATATTCCAGACGCCGACCAGCGTCAGGATCATCGCGATCACTGAAACCGACGAGCAAACCGCCACCAGCCTGGTGCCCGAGAAGGGATCGAGCGCGTAGCCGGCCGCCGCGGTCGTGCCGATGAAGCCCGTCACCATCATGATCCAGGCGATCGAGGCGGCGGTGCTCCGTCGCGACGGCTCGGTGCGCTTGGCGAGCAGCACCAGGAG
>Ga0310811_10013587_pt1 | contig 10610 bp, 11 predicted proteins | sample YCmetagenome_FD_207642 | JGI IMG/M metagenome (GOLD analysis project Ga0310811, IMG submission 207642) | Soil microbial communities from experimental microcosm in Duke University, North Carolina, United States - YC | ecosystem: Engineered > Artificial ecosystem > Soil microcosm > Unclassified ... | reverse complement strand
CGCGTCTTGGCCGTCGACCAGCTCGCCAACCAGAGCAAGAACGATCCGATGGTCGCCAAGGCGGCGACCATCGAGGTGACCCCCGAACAGGCCCAGAAGCTGGCGCTCGCCGCGGAGGTCGGCACCCTGTCGCTGGCCCTGCGGGGCACCGTCGATCCGCTGACCAACGGCGGGGAGGCGCCGCTGACCGTGCGGACCGCCGACCTGCGGCTGGATGGCGTCCAGCCCGCGCCCAAGCCCATCCGCGTCGTGCGCCGGGCCCGCCCCGCGCCTGCCGGCGCGACCATCGAGATCTTCCGCGGCGCCGAAGCCACCCTCGCCCACGTGCGGAGCGTCGGCTGAACCGTCAATCGCCACCAAGGAGAGGCCGCTGAGCGCCTGCAGGAACCCGATGAAATCGAACCCTCGTCCCCACCACCCCGGCCTTCGCATGTCGCTCGGCGCGATCGCCACGACAGCGGCGCTGCTCGCCTCCGTCGCCGCCGCCCAGCCACGGCCCTACGCGTTAGAGACGGCGGTGCGCGAGGTGGCGGCGGACCAGTCCGGCTACGGCGGCCTCCTCGCCCTGCCCCTCGGCGGCTCCCGCATCCTGCGGTTTGCGCAGCCGATCGGTCGCGTCATGGTCGGCAACCCCAAGGTCGGCGACGTCATCCCGCTCAGCGACCGGACGCTCTACGTCCTGGCCAAGGCGGCCGGGTCCACGAGCCTCACCGTCATGCCGCGTAGCGCCGGCCAGCCCCTGGCGACCATGGACCTGCGCGTCGGCTACGACGTGGACGGCTTCAAGCGGGCCGCCCAGGAGGTCATGCCGAGCGAGCCGGTGGAAGTGAGCGCGCGGGGCGACGGCCTGGTGCTCACCGGCCTCCTCTCCTCCTCCGCCGCGGCCGCCCGCGCCGCCGCCCTCGCCGAGCGCTTCGCGCCCGAGCACGTCGTCAACCTGACCCGCATCCGCGGCGCCGAGCAGGTGATGCTGACGGTGCACGTCTCCGAGGTGAAGCGCTCGGCGCTCAAGCAGCTCGGCGTCAGCAACATCCAGGCGCTGTGGGACACCGAGCACCTCACGACCATCCCGCTCGGCGCGTTCAACCCGGACGCCTTCGCGAGCATCATCGGCCGCACGACCATCGGCGGCGACAATTTCTCCATCCAGGCCTTCGTCGACCTGCTGGAGAAGAAGGGCTTCGCCTCGACCCTCGCCGAGCCGAACCTGGTGGCTCTCTCCGGAGAGACGGCCGTGTTCTTCGCCGGCGGCGAGTTCCCCATACCCGTGCCGCAGTTCAATGGCGTCGGCTCCAGTCAGATCACCATCGAGTACAAGCAGTACGGGGTGAGCATCGCCTTCACCCCTACCGTCTACGGCGACAGCATCAACCTGCTGGTCGCGCCGGAAGTGAGCGCGCTCGACCCGCAGAACTCGGTCGTCCTCAACGGCTTCAAGATCCCCGGCATCACCACGCGGCGCGCCAAGACCACGGTCGACCTGCGCAACGGCCAGAGCTTCGCCATCGCGGGCCTGATCCGCCGCGAATACACCAACAACATGCGGGGCCTGCCAGGCGTCAGCAACATGCCGATCTTCGGCCAGCTGTTCCGCAGCTCCGGCTTCCAGAACGATGAGACCGAGGTGGTGATCATCGTCACCGCCCACCTCGCCAAGCCGACGACGCGGGAGAACCTGCTCGTCCCGACCGACCTGCGCCGCGGGCCGACAGAGGGCGAGCTGTTCTTCACCAACGCCACCGACGTGCCGCTGCACCCGCCCGCCGCTCCGCCCCCCCCGCGCCCGGCGCCGCAACCCTGAGCCATGGAGAGCCAGATGAGGTCGCTTCTGATCGTCGCCCTCTGCACCGGGGTCGGAGCCTGCGAAACGCCCACCGACGCGCCCATGTCGCCGATCTTCGGACAGGCGGTGGCCTCCATGGACCGGCAGATCATCCCGGTCGCGGTGTCGGATCTTCCGCCCGAGGATTCCGGCGCCCGCGCCGCGCTCGGCATCGCCCGCGCCGACAGGGGCGAGCCCAAGCAGCCGAACGTCCAGGGCACCTCGAGCATGCGGGTCACCGTCGTCCCCTACGCAGCGGAGAAATAGACCGATGCGCCGTCGTCACCTCACGCAGGCAACAGTTCTCGCCCGTCTCGCGCGGCGGTTCCGGCGCGACGAGGGCGGCAATGTCATCATCTATGTCTCGATCGCCGCGGCGGCTTTGATCGGCATCGTCGGTCTGGCGGTGGACGGCTCCCGCTACATGATCACCCACTCCGAGGCGCAGGCCGCGGCCGATGGCGCGGCGCTCGCCGGCGCCTCGCAGCTCGACGGCCAGGCCGGGGCCTGCGCCCGCGCCAAGGCGGAAGCGTCGGCCGTGGCGAACCAGCAGCGCTTCGCCTCCGGCGGCCCGGCCAACGTCACCATCGCCTCGGGAAGTCCGCGTTGTCTCACCAGCCTGCCGCCCAGCGACAGCACGGCCATCGCCAACGGCCTAGTGACGACCAGCGACGCCGCCTCGCGGTTCATCCAGGTCACCACCCAGCAGCTCACCCACCAGAACGCCCTGCTCAATGCGGTGAGCGCTCAGAGGACGGCGACGATCCAGCGGGCGGCGGTGGCCGGCTTCAAGCGCTCGCTCTGCGCCGCCAGTCCGGTGATGATGATGTGCCAGTCCGTCGCCTGGCAGTCCGGCGTCGCCTTCGACGCCTGGAGCTCCTACGCCAGCGGCGACAAGGGGTTCGTCTGCCCGGACTGCCAAAGCGCCAACGACGTCAGTGACGTGCTGGCGAGCACGACGCCGAAGTTCTGCGTCGGCGACCAAGCCGATCCGGCGCCCGGCAACAAGACCAACAAGGCCGAAGACGGCATCAACACCCGGTTCGGCATCGGCTCGACCGCGAATTATCCCTCGGACCTCGACGTCATGGCCTACCCGCGCGACATCGCGCAGGGCAGCCCGGGCTGGAATTGCGCCGGCTACTGGACCACCAACCACGCGAGCGACGGCCTGCCGATGCCCGCCGGGTGCACCTCGAACGCAACCGCCGTGTCGCGCTATTCGGTCTACCAGGCCGAGCGCGCCGCCAACAAAATCCCCAGCGCCGGCAAGCCGTCCGGCGGGACGCCGACGACCGGGGCCGAGCGGCGGCTGCTCTATCTGGCCATCATGGATTGCGTGGGGGGCGGCGATCGTCCGCAGGCCTTCCTGAAGGCTTTCATGATCGAGAAAGCGACGGGGCAGAGCCAGAAAATCCAGTACGTCGAAGCGATCGGCCTGGTCACCTCCAAGACCGACCCGAATGTGCTGCACGAAGAAGTGCAGCTGTATCGGTGACGCGATGGGACTGCGCGCTCGCCTCCGACAGCTGCCGCGGGACACCGGCGGGACCGCGCTCATCGAGCTCGCCATCCTGGCGCCGCTGCTGCTCAGCCTGATGTGCGGCTTAGCTGAGTTCGGCCAGCTGCTTCGCCAGTACCACATCATGGAGAAGGGCGTCCGCGACGCTTCGCGGTACCTCGCCCATGTGCCGGCCAATCCCGCCTGCAACGGCGCGCCCAGTCCGGCCGGCTACAGCTGGGCGCAGGCGATCACCGAGGCCAAGAACCTCGCCGTTCGCGGCTCGACAACCGGGACGACGCCGCTGTTCGCCGGCTGGACCAATGTGAACTCGGTGCACGTGGACGACGCCACCGCGCCCTTGGTCTGCGTCGCCAATCCGCGCGTGAACGGCCTCCCCCTGGCGAAGATCAAGGTCACCGCCTCCGCGCCCTATGCCGATCTCGGGATGCTGGGGTTCCTGGGCCTGGGCCCGTTCACCCTCACCGTCTCGCACGAGGAGTTGAAGGTGTTCTGATGCGCCGCCCCCGCCCCCTCCTGCGCGACGAGACCGGCGCCACCATGGTGGAGACGGCGATCGTCTTCCCGATGGTGCTGATGCTGCTCTTCGGGCTGGCGGAGTTCGCGCACGCATTCTGGGAATACCACACCGCCGAGAAGGCGACGGTGATCGGCGCCCGCTTCCTCGCCACGCGCGGCCCCTTGGTCCCGCAGCTCGCCGACGGCGGCCATGACTGTTTCGTCGCCAATCCGACCACCGTGGCCGCGGGCACGCCCTGCTCCGACGCCGCCGTCCCGGCCGCCGCCGGCCCGATCACCTGCACCTCCTCAGCCTCCGCCGCCTGCAGCGCCGCCGTCCGCACCGCGATGCTGACGCAGATGCAGCAGATCGCCCCGTTCATCACGAACGCCGACGTCCAGGTGGACGTCGCGCAATCGAAGATGGGCTTCATCGGCCGCGGCAAGGCGGTCCCCGTGATCACCGTCCGCACCACCGGCCTGACCTACAGCTTCGTGGCGATCGGCAGGCTGCTTGGCCTCGCGGGCCCGATCACCATGCCCAGCTTCGCCAGCACGCTGACGGCGGAAGACCAGCAAGAAGGACCCGGCACATGAGAAAGCCCCGCAGAATCCTGCTCGCCGGCGTCGGCGACGAGATCCGCGCCATGCTCGACCGCGCCGCCGGCGGCCTGCCGGACATCGAGATCGACCAGGCGCCCAGCGCCGAGCCGCGCGGCCTGAACGGCAAGGTCGTGGCCGCGGACGTCCTGTTGGTGGAGGTCGACCTGCAGAGTTCGGCCTCCACCGACGCCTTCGTGCGCCTGGCCGCCGCCACGCCCGACCGCAAGATCATCGCCGCGGCGCGCAATGCCGCGCCCCAGGACGTGCGCCTGCTGTTCCGAGCCGGTGCGACCGACGTGCTGACAGCGCCGTTCAGCCCCGCCGCGTTCCAGGCTTCGCTGGGCGAGCTCCTCACCCCGGGCGAACGCGGCAGCGCGGCCGGCCGGGTGATCAGCGTGATCCGCGGCTGCGGCGGCGCGGGCGCCACCACCGTCACCTTGAACCTGGCCGCCCTCATGAGCCGGCAGGGCCGCAAGTCCACGTCGACGCGCGGCCCCACCGCCGTGCTCGACCTCGACCTGCAGTTCGGCGACGCCGACCTGGCCCTCAACCTCGAGCCGCGCAGCACGGTGGTGGACGTCCTGCGGGCCCAGGACCGCTTCGACTCCCGGCTGCTGCAGAGCGCCATGATCGATCACCCCTCAGGCCTGCGGCTGCTCGCCGCGCCGCCCCGCCTCGTGCCGCTCGACGCCCTGCACGCCGGCTTCGCCGGCGAGATCGTCGCGCAGTCGGCGCAGCTGCACGCCTACACCTTCGTCGACCTGCCCTGCGGCTGGAGCGACTGGACCCTGCCGATCCTGCGGCAGTCCTCGGCGCTGATCCTCCTCGCCCCGCCGACGGTTCAGGGCGCGGTCGCCACCCGGCGATTGATGGAGGCCTTGGACGACGCCGAGGTGACCACCCCAAGCCTGTTCGTGCTCAACCGCATGACCGGCATGGTGGACGCCTTCGAGAAGCCGTCGCGCATCGGCAAGTCGTTGAGCCGCGCCGTGGACGCCGTGCTCAGCCTCGATCCGACCGCCACGCGAGCCTTCGACCGCGGCGTGCTGCTGGTCGACGCCTTCCCCAACGCCCGGCTCAGCCGCGAGCTGCGCGGCCTCGCCGCCAAGCTCGAGCGCGGCCTGGCCCAGGCCGATCAACGGCCCGCCGAAGTCACAGGAGCCGCTGCGTGAGACTCTCCTTCTCCGACACCGCCGGCCGGCCGCACGCTGTCTCCGGCGCCCGCGCCAGCCCCGAGACACGCAGTTTCCATGCCCTCAAGCTGGCGCCGCTCTCGCCGGCCGAGGAGGCCTACCTCAAGCTGAAGACCGACATGCACCGGCGCCTCATCGAGGCGATGAGCCTCGCGGGCCTCGATCGCCGGCCGGCGGACGAGGTGCGCGCCGAGGTCGCCGAACGCGTCGCGAACATGCTGCGGGAGGACGCCCGTCCGCTGAGCGAGGCCGAGATCCGCCGCCTGAACGACGACCTGGTGCACGAGCTGCTCGGCTACGGCCCGCTGGAGCCGCTGCTCCACGACCCGGAGGTCTCCGACATCCTCGTGAACACAGCGCGGGAAGTCTACGTCGAGCGCTACGGCCGGCTCGAGCTCACCTCCATCCAGTTCGCCGACGAACAGCACCTGCTGCGGGTTATCGAGCGCATCGTCGACCGCGTCGGCCGCCGGGTGGACGAATCCCAGCCGATGGTCGATGCGCGGCTGCCCGACGGCTCGCGGGTCAACGCCGTGGTGCCGCCGATCGCCGTCGATGGCGCGATCCTGTCCATCCGGCGGTTCGCGCGCGTGCCCTTCGACCTCGCCCGGCTGGTGGCGAACGGCACGATCACCACGCCCCTCGCCGATCTCCTGAAGGGCGTCGTCCAGGCGCGGCTCAACATCCTGATCTCGGGCGGCACGGGCACCGGCAAGACCACCCTGCTCAACGCCATGTCGCACAACATCTATGACGACGAGCGGATCGTGACCATCGAGGACGCCGCCGAGCTGCAGCTGCAGCAGCGACACGTGGTCCGCCTGGAGACCCGCCCGCCCAATGTCGAGGGTCGCGGCGAGATCACGCAGCGCGACCTTGTGAAGAACACGCTGCGCATGCGCCCCGATCGTATCGTGCTCGGCGAAATCCGCGCCGGCGAGGCGTTCGACATGCTGCAGGCCATGAACACCGGCCACGACGGTTCGTTGACCACGGTCCACGCCAACACGCCGCGCGACGCCCTGTCCCGCATCGAACAGATGATCGGCATGGCCGGGCTCGACGTTTCCCCCCGCTCGATGCGGGCCCAGATCGCCAGCGCCCTCAATGTCGTGATTCAGCTGAAGCGGTTCTCGGACGGCTCGCGGCGCGTCGTCAGCCTGCAGGAGATCGAGGGCATGGAGGGCGAGGTGATCACCATGCAGGAGATCTTCCGCTTCGAGCAGACCGGCCTGGACGCCGACGGGCGGCCGGTCGGCCGGTTCGGCTGGACCGGCATCCGGCCACGCTTCTTTGGCGCCTTCCACGCCCAGCAGATCCCGATTCCGGCCGCCCTCGTCGAGATGGCGGGGTGAGCCGATGAGCGCCTTCCTCGAATACCTCGTCTACGCGGCCGCCTTCATCGCCGTCGTGCTCGCGTTCGAAGGCGTGGGGCGCCTGCTGCGCCGCAGCGTCGGCGAGGAGCGCGCCATCGGCCGGCGCCTCGAGAAGGCGCGCGCCCGGGCTCTGGCGACGTCGGCGACGGCCGCGCCCGAGCTCCGTCCGAAGGACCGGGTGTCCCGGGCCCTGGTCGCCCGGTTTCCGCGCCTCGAGGCGGCGCTGGCGCGCGCCGACGCGCCCTTCACCGCCTTCCAGCTTGTCCTCGGCGGGGGCGTCCTGTTCGTCGCGACCTACCTGCCCCTGTCGATGGTCGGCGCGCCGCGGCTCATCGCCTTGGCGGCGGGCGCCTCGCTCGGCATCGGCTGCCCGCTCCTGACGCTCGCCGTCCTGGCCGCCCGCCGGCGCAAGCGCTTCCTCGACCAGCTGCCGCAGGCCGTCGATCTGATCGCCCGCAGCCTGCAGGCCGGGCACCCGGTGACCACTGCGATCACGGTGGTCGGCCAGCGCATGCCGGCGCCGCTCGGCCCCGAGTTCCGCCTGGTGGTGGAAGAGATGACCTACGGACTCGATCGCGATGAGGCGTTCGAGAACCTGATCGGCCGCTTCCCGCTGACCGAACTGCGCATGTTCGTCGCCTGCCTGGAGGTCACCCGCGAGAGCGGCGGCAATCTCGCCGAGGTGTTCCTGAAGCTCGCCGAGGCGATCCGGGCGAAGGATCACCTCCGACGCAAGGTGAACGCCATCTCCGCGGAGGGACGCATGACGTTCTGGGTCGTCTCGGCGCTCCCGTTCGTGGTCGGCGGCGCGCTGATGCTCGTCAGCCCCTCGTTCTTCCGCGAAGTCGCCCACGACCGGCTGTTCTGGCCGATGATGTCCTTCGCACCCGTCAGCCTCGCCATCGGCGCCGCCATGATCTGGCGCATGGTCAATCTCAAGATCTGAGGAGCTCGTCCGTGGACCTGCTGTTCGTCCTTAGCGCCGCAGCCCTCGGGCTCCTGGTCCTCGCCGTCGCGCTCGGGATGATCGTGCTGAGCGACACCGCGGCCAATGTGCGCCTGGCGCAACGCGCGCGCCCCACCCCGGGTTCGCCGCGCGCTGCGCGGCGGGTACGTATCGCCGACACCCTCAAGCGCGTGGGCGCGGTCGCCGGGCGCGGCGGTCTGGAAGGCGCCGACCGCGCCGCGGTCCGCTCGAAGCTCGTGCAGGCCGGCTTCTACGCCGACGCGGCGCCCGAGACCTTCTTCGCCATCCGCGTGGCCGGCGCCATGGGCCTGGGGCTGGTCGCCATGGTGGCGCTGCTCGTGCTGCGCCCGCCGACGCCCCTGATCGGCCTGTTCGCCATCTTCTCGGCCGTCGCGGCCGGGCTCTATCTGCCGAACCTGCTGCTCAGACACCGCATCGGCGAGCGCCGGAACGCCCTGCGCATCGGCCTGCCCGACGCCGTCGACCTGATGGTCGTCTGCCTGGAGGCCGGCGGCACGCTCAGCTCCGCCATGCAGCGGGTCGAGAGCGAGTTCCGCGACCTGCACCCGATCATCTCCGAGCAACTCGGCATCGCGCTCATGGAGATCCAGGCGGGCGCCAGCCGGGCGGACGCCCTCACCCGGCTGGCCGAGCGGGCGGGCTCGGAAGAGGTAAGCGCCCTGGTGACCATGCTCATCCAGTCCGAAGCGCTCGGCGCCAGCGTCGCCCAGACCATGCGCGTGTTCGCCCAACAGACGCGCGAGACCCGCTACCTCGACGCCGAACGGCGCGCCGCGGAGCTGCCGGTGAAGCTCACCTTCCCGCTCGTGCTGTTCATCTTTCCGTCGCTGATGGCGGTGATCTTCACGCCGCTGGTGATCCGCATCATGCGCGTCCTGCTGCCCCTTCACATGGGGTGACGCGATGAGCCCCTACGCCTTCCTCGTCTTCAATACGGTCTTGCTGGTCGCTGCGGCGTCAGACCTGCGGCGCTACCGGATCCCCAACGTCCTGCCCGCCCTGCTGGCCATCGCCAGCCTGCTGCTGGCGCCGCCGCACGGCGTCGACGAAGCCCTGAGCCGCGCCGGCAGCGTGGCCCTGGTCGGCGGGATCGCCGGCGCCCTGTGGCTGCGCGGCCTGATCGGCGGCGGCGACCTGAAGCTGATGGCCGCCTGCGCCGCCTGGATGCCGCTGGGCGGGCTGCCGGTGTTCGCCGTCGCCCTGGGGCTGGCCAGCGGCCTGCAGGGCCTCGCGACCCTGGCGGTCGCGCTCGCCCGCGCGCCGCCGCCCAGCGCGGCCCGCAGCCGTGTCGCCCGCACCCGTGTCGCCTATGCGGTGAGCATCGCCGCTGGCGGCCTCGTCTGGAGCCTGCTGCGGCTGAACACCGCCTAAGGGTCGGGATGCTCTCCGGTCGATGCGCGGCAAGATTGCAGGTTCGCTAGGCACGCTGAGTGGAGGTCACATTTTCGCGTCCTCAGGGGTCAATCGGCGGGCCGCTTAACTTTCGTTGGCTTTCGGCGCCGGCCGTTCGGCCTAGGCATCGTCTCAGACGGGCGCCCACGCCCGCGCACATCGAGACATGGAGCGGGCGAGCCGGGGGCGCGGCGCGACAGGAGGCACGAAGGTGAGCTGGCACGACGAGATGCTGGCGCTCGCTCCCAAGCTGCGGGCGCAGGCCTGGTTCTTGACGCGCAGCGCCAGCGACGCCGACGACCTCGTCCAGGAAACCCTGATGCGGGCCTGGCAGTTCCGCCACACCTTCCAGCCCGGCTCGAACCTCAAGGCGTGGATGTTCCACATCCTGCGCAACGTCCACCTGGCGAGCCGGACCAGCCCGACGAACCGGCTGAAGACCGTCGACGATTTCGAAGAATTGGTCATGACCCGTCTGTCACACGAAGCCGACCAGGAGTGGCGCGTCCAGCTCGGCGACCTGCTCGACGCCGTCGCCGGCCTGCCGGACCCCAGCCGGGAGGCGCTGCTCCTCGTCGTCGGCACGGGCCTCACCTATGAGGAGGCGGCGCAGATCTGCGACTGCTCCGTCGGCACCATCAAGAGCCGCATCAGCCGCGCCCGCGAACGCCTGCTCGGCATGTTCGACGGCGATCTCGTCCCGGCCTGGGAGCTGGCGCCCGCGCCGCCGGCCGCGCGCCGCCGCCCGAGGGTCGACGCCTAGGCCGACGCCGTCGTCAAACCGCAGCCCGTGTGCCACTATTGCGGCCGAAGCGCGGCCCGCTGCTTGGGCGATTGGCGGAAGCAGACTGACCGGGCCGCGGCTAGATTCCGGAGTGCGCCCGTTGAAACCGACCTTTCGGCTCGACGAGGCTGGGGAGAACGGCTTCCAGACCTTGTGGGAGGACGGCGAGTACGTCGTCTGCCGCGGCTGGCGCCTCGACGCCGCCGGCCGGCGCCGCCCGGTGCTCGCCGTGCTGCCCGCCGCGGAGCATCCGACGCTGGCCAGCCTCGATCGGCTCGCCCACGAATTCGCGCTGCGCGACGAGCTGGAAGGGGACTGGTCGGTGCGCCCCCTGGACCTCGTGCGCCAGGACGACCGCACGCTGTTGCTGCTCGAGGACCCCGGCGGCGCGCCGCTCGCCGCCCTGCTCGGCGCGCCGATGGAGGCCGGACG
>Ga0310811_10013586_pt1 | contig 10610 bp, 4 predicted proteins | sample YCmetagenome_FD_207642 | JGI IMG/M metagenome (GOLD analysis project Ga0310811, IMG submission 207642) | Soil microbial communities from experimental microcosm in Duke University, North Carolina, United States - YC | ecosystem: Engineered > Artificial ecosystem > Soil microcosm > Unclassified ... | reverse complement strand
GCCCAGCTCCCGCTCGGTCCCGCGCAGTCCTTCCTTCAGCGCGCCAGTGACGGTCGTCGTGACGCCGCTCGAGTGCCAGTCGAACCCGAGGACACACCCGAACGCCTGGAACCAGTACGGGTCGGACAGCCGCCGCAGCACTTCGTCGCTGCCGTACTCGCAGACGATGTGCGCGGTGATCTCGCGCGCGAGACGCACCATGCGGGAGAAAAGCCACGCGGGCGCCCGTCCGCCGTGCAGCGGCAGGTGCGCCGATCCCGTTCTCACCGCCCCATTATCGCAGCGCCGCGGATGCTATCCTACGCGGCGGTGTTTACGTTGAGGCGCCCGCCGGTCTCATGGACCCTGGCGGCGGCGCTGCTGATCACGGCCTACGGCGCGCTGCTGCGCCTCGACGCGTTCGTCGGGAAGTACGGGACGCTCCAGCATCCGGCCTGGGCGCGTTTCGCCACGCACCAGGTCGCGCGGGTAGCGCGGCATCTGCGTCCGTCGGCGGTGGACTGGAGGCCGGAGGCGCGACCCTACGTCGGAGGGGACCCTTTCAACTACCTGAAATTCGCGCGGGAGATGACGGCGTTCTACCAGCCGCATGTCCGGGAGCCCATGTTCCTGACCGCGACGCGCGCCGGACTCGCCGCGCTGGATCAGCAGGACGCCGGCGTCAGCCTCGCGTCCGCCGCGGGATCGACGCTGGCGATTCTTGGCACGTACCTCGTCGGCGCCGCGCTCATTTCACCGCTGGGCGGCCTGGTGGCGGCCGCGATCCTCGCCGTCGAGTACGACGCCATCACCTGGGCCGTGGACGGCTGGCGCGACGACTTCTTCACGGCGACCATCCTGTTCGCGGCCTGGGCGCTGCTGCGTTTTCATGATCGCCCCGTGTTCCGCTACGCCGTGCTTGCCGGCATCACCGGCGGCATCGCGTCGCTCACGCGCATCACCGCGCTGTCCTTCCTGGTACCCGCTCTGGCATGGGTCGCGATCGCCGGGCCCGGATCGGCGCGGCGCGATCGCGCGATTTATGCGGGCGTCGCCGCGCTCATTCTCGCGGCGTGCGTGCTGCCTTTCTTGATCAGTTGCGCAATCGCCACGGGGGATCCCTTTTTTTCCATCAATTACCACACCGTGTACTACCGGTCCGCGGAGGGTGTGCGAGCCGCAGAGCCGATGAGCGCGGCAGACTACATTCGCGCCAAGTTCTCCCACCTGCCGATCGGGACGCTCGACGTCGGCATCACCGGTTTGTTCGTCCGTCCATTCGTGACGAAATGGAACGGCCTGAACGTGTGGGTGCCGGAGCTGGGCCGCGTCTTGAGCTGGCTGGCGGCGGTCGGTCTGGCGATGATGCCCTTCTCGCCGAAGGGACGCCTGACGCTGCTGCTTCTCCTGACCTCGCTCGTGCCCTATGCATTCACGTGGAATATCGGCGACGGCGGCGCATGGCGATTCACGATGCACGCGTACCCGTTCTACATCGCGGCGGCGGTATTCGCGATGACCGGCGTGTATCGCGCGCTCAATGCCGCGATTATGGGTAAGGCGTTTCCCTGGCAGCGCTCAGCGCGGCGCGCCGCCCTTGCGCTGGCCGCGATCGGCGCGGCGGCGGCCGTCTGGGCGCTCACGATCCCGTGGCTCGTCGTCCGTGAAATGATTCAGAAGCGGGAATCGGTCAGCATCGAGACCGGCGGACGCGACTGGGCGTTTTTTCGGGACGGCTGGTCGCCGTCTCACGTCGAGGGCCTGGTCCCCATCCGCGTCTCGCGGGCGGATCGGGCGTCGGTGTTCATGCCGCTGCCCGACAAGGCGCCGTACCTGCTCGTGCTCCGACTCGATCCGGTCGCCCCGGCGGTGCAGAACATGCTGACGGTTCTGTTCAACAGCCAGGTCGTCGGCCGTTTTCATCTGGACTGGAATCCGCAGCGGGTCGGCGCCTACCGGGTGCCGCTGCCGGCGGCGTGGGCGAAGGCGGGAACCAACGAGCTGACGCTGATTCCCGACGCGATGGCGGCCGCCGGATCGGCCGGACCCCGATTTGCGTGGATGGACCCTTCCGAACGCATTGGGCTCCGCCTCTGGTACATCCGCGTTCTGCCCGATACACCGTAATTATCGCCGGGATGCGTACGGCGTGGTCGTCCGCTGGCGATCGAGCGCCGCCGCGAGGTCGACGAGCCGGACGAACTCCGCGCGATACCCATCCGGATCCTCGCCCCGGTGCGCAGCGGCAAGGCGGGCGGCGTCCGCCCAGGTCGCGTCGGCCTTGTACTCCGATCCGCGCAGCAGCATTCCGAACTCCGCGACCGCCGCCGCGAAGCCGAGATGTTTCGGCGATGCCGTGTCGCGTCCGGCGACGGGAATCGTGACGAGGCTGCTGCGGTCGCCGTCGGCCGGCTTGTACCGGAGCTTCACCGTCATCAGCTCGGTGGAGGGCACAGGGACGGTCGGGGGCTGCGGTCGCGCGGGGCGCTGATACTTCAAGGGATCCACGCCGGGCATGCCGGCATCTTCGCCTGGCGGCACGATCTCGTACAGCGCCGTCACGCTGTGGCCGGCGCCCATCTCCCCGGCGTCTTTCGCATCGTCATTGAAGTCTCGGGCCTTGAGCCGCCGGTCTTCGTAGCCGACGAGGCGGTACGCGCCGACGGTCGCGGGATTGAACTCGACCTGAACCTTCACGTCCTTCGCGACAGTCACAAGTGTGGACGCCGCTTCCGTGACGAGCACGCGCCGCGCTTCGGTCAGCGAGTCGAGATAGGCGTAGTTGCCATTCCCTTTATCGGCCAGCCGCTCCATCGTCGCGTCCTTGAGATTATCGTTGCCGACGCCGAGCACCGAGAGGAACACGCCCGACGCGCGCTTTTCCTCGATCATCCGCGTCAGCTCGTTGAGACTGGTCACGCCGACGTTGAAGTCACCGTCGGTCGCGAGGATGACACGGTTGATCCCGCCTTTGACGAAGCTCTCCGACGCGAGCTGGTACGCAAGCTGGATTCCGGCGCCGCCGTTGGTGGATCCGCCGGCGTTCAGCGACGAGACGACGTCCTGAATGAGTCCGTGGCGATCGCCGCGCGTCGCGGGCAGCGCGACGCCGCTGCTGCCGGCATAGGTCACGATCGCGACGCGATCTTCCGCCCGCAGCGTCTCGACGAGCATGTTCATCGCCGTCTTGATGAGCGGCAGCCGCTCGGGGGGAGCCATGGAACCCGAGACGTCGAGGAGGAACACGAGATTGCGCGGCGGGATCTTTCCCGGCGAAGGACGCCTGGCCTGGATCCCGATCAGCGCGAGCTTGTGGCGCGAGTTCCACGGGCACGCGGCAACCTCGGTGGCGACGCCGAGGGGAGCGCCCTGCGTCGAGTCGGGATAGTCGAAGTGGAAGTAGTTGATCAGCTCCTCGACGCGGACCGCGTCGGCGGGCGGCAGGCGGCCCTCGTTCAGGAACCGCCGGACGTTGGCATACGACGCGGTATCGACGTCGATCGAGAAGGTCGAGAGGGGCTGATCGGTCACGCGCCTGAACTTGTTCTCATCGATCGGCCCGTAGGTGGCGGTCTCGGGAGCCGGCACCACGTAGCCGGGGCGTGCGACGCCGAACGCATAACCACCTCGGCCGCCCTCGGCCGCCGGCGCGGGCGGCGGAGCCGTCCGAACTCCGCCCCCCATGCCGCCTCCGACGCCGCCAGGAACGGCCTTCGCCACTGGTGCGGCCACGGGCGAGGCCGCATCCACAGTAACCGTCTCCGAAACGCTGCCGATGAGGAGCTTCACCGTGAGCGGCTGCGGCGCGGCGCTACCGATGGCGATCCGAACGACGGTCTGGCGGAAGCCGGTGAGTGTCACGCGAATTTCATAGTTGCCTCCGGCGACATTCTCGAACACGAATCCGCCGTCGGCTGCGGTGGTTGTCTTCCCGGCCAGGCTCGTGCCCGCGCGCAGCTCGACCGTCGCACCAGGAATCGGCGACCCTGCCGGATCGACGACCGTCCCGCGGACGGCGACGTCCGCCGCGCGGCCCGTAACTGTAACGAGGAGAACGAGGAAGCCAACGAGCAGGGCGCGTGTCACGTGTCGCATGTCCATACCTCTCTCTCCTGGCTGGCATGGAGTTAGACCCCGATTCGGGCCGGTTGGTCGTTACACGTCCAGTTCGACCGCTTCTTCCGCGCGCTCCATGATGAACCGGAAGCGCGCGGACGGGTCCTTTCCCATCAATTCGTTGATCACGCGATCGGTCACGATGTGATCGGCGATGTCGACGCGCAGCAGGCGGCGCGTGCGCGGGTTGAGCGTGGTCTCCCAGAGCACCTTCGGCATCATCTCGCCGAGGCCCTTGAACCGGGTGATCTCGGCATTCGCCCGGCCGTTGCCGTGCGCTTTGAGCAGCCGATCCCGGTGCGCGTCGTCCAGCGCCCAGAACGTCTCCTTGCCGATGTCGATGCGATAGAGAGGCGGCTGCGCGAGGAAGACGCGGCCGGACGTGATGAGCTGCGGCATATGGCGGTAGATGAACGTCATGAGCAGCGTCGCGATGTGATGGCCGTCGGAGTCCGCGTCGGCGAGGATGATCACCTTCCCGTAGCGCATGCGCGCGAGGTCGAAGTTCTTGCCGAGGCCGCAGCCGAGCGCGGTCACGAGATCCGAGAGCTCCTTGTTCTCGAGGACTTTCGCGAGCGATGCGCTCTCGGTGTTCAGCACCTTGCCGCGAAGCGGCAGGATCGCCTGGCGGGTGCGATCGCGCCCCTGCTTCGCGGATCCTCCCGCGGAGTCTCCTTCGACGATGAACAGCTCGCTGTCGTCGCGGCCGGGGGACGTGCAGTCGCTCAGCTTCCCCGGAAGCGTGAGACGGTTCGACGTGGCGGTCTTTCGCGAGACTTCCTGCTGCGCCGCCCGGCTCGCCTCGCGCGCGCGCGCCGCGAGAATGATGCGCGCGACGATCGCTTCGGCGACCGAGATGTTGGTGTTCAGCCAGTGCTCGAGAGCCGGACGGACTTGTGAGTCGACGGCTGCCATCGCTTCGGGGTTGTTGAGCCGATCCTTGGTCTGTCCCTGGAACTGAGGCTCCTGCAGGAATACGCTCAGCACGCCGTGAAGCCCCTCGCGGATGTCCTCCGCCGTGAGCGTGACGCCTTTCGGAGAAAGATTGTGGGTCTCGATGAAATTGCGGACGGCTTTCCCCAGTCCCGCACGGAACCCGTTCTCGTGGGTGCCGCCAGAGCCCGTCGGGATTCCGTTGACGTAGCTCCGCACGTGCTCGTCGGTCGACTGCGTCCACTGCAGCACGAGGTCCAGCCTGATGCCGCTTTCGTCGTTCTCGCGCGCGAGCGTGAACGGCACGTCATGGACCGGCACGGCGGATCGTTCGGTAACGATCTTGCTCAGATATGCGACCAGCCCTTCGGTGTGGTGGAAGACGACCTTCTGGTCTTTCGCTTCGTCCTCGAACGCGATCCGCACGCCCTTGTGCAGGTAGCTGGAAATCTCGAGGCGCTCCTTGATGACGTCGGCGTCGAACTCGATCTTCGGAAAGATCGTCGCGTCGGGCCGGAAGAAGACCGTCGTCCCCGTCCCCCGCGCCGCGCCGAGCTTCTTCACCGTCCCGACCGGCTGGCCTTGCTTGAAGCGCTGCTCCCAGGTGGCGCCGTCCCGCTTGACCGTCGCGATCAGCTCCTTCGACAGGGCGTTGACGACGCTGGCGCCGACGCCGTGGAGGCCGCCGGCGGTCTTGTAGTTGCCCGCCTCGAACTTGCCGCCGGCGTGCAGGGTGGTAAAGATCACCTCGAGGGCGCTCTTCTTCGTTTTCGGATGCTTGTCGACGGGAATCCCGCGGCCGTCGTCCACGACGGTGATCGACGAGCCATCCTCGTGCAGCGTGACGGAGATGTTCGAGGCGTAGCCGTTCATCGCCTCGTCAACGGCGTTGTCGAGGATTTCCCAGACCAGATGATGGAGGCCCGTGCTGCCGACGCCGCCGATGTACATGCCCGGCCGCTTGCGGACGGGCTCGAGCCCTTCGAGGACGGTGATGTCTTTTGCTGTGTAAGTCGCCACGGTCGCTTTCATCTTACCGCGGCACGATCCATGATCGAGCGTGACGGATGATAGGCCGCCCAGACCGCGGCGGCGATCATCCCGAGCATCAGCGACGTCTGCAGCAGCAGGATTGCGGGACGGTAGTCGGGCGGCTTCGGCGTGAACGTGAAGAGCGCGAGCGTCGCGAAGACGGGCGTCCAGGTCACGCCGGAGCGCCACAGCGCGCGGACGCGCGAGGCCGGCTGCCCGCGCCGGTTGACGAGGCGCGCGCCAAAGGGCCGGAAGGTGAAGCCGCTGCCGGTCACCGCCGCGCCGAGCGCGCTCATCACGATGGTGATGACGAACGTGCCCGATGAGATCGCGATCGCGAGCACCCAGAGGCCCGTCCAGGTGCTCAGCCTCGACAGGCCGCTCCGCTGTTCATCCATGAGCTGCGAGACGGCGGCGTCGGCCCGCCGCACATCGTCGACGCTCCGAACCGGATGCGCGTCGAGCGCGTGCCGCGCGCGCGCGCGGCCGGCGCGCGCGCCGAGATTCGGAACGGACCGGTTCCACGTGGCCGGATCCCTGACGGCGTCGCTCAGGTGCTCGGCGATATAGATCTCCGCATCCCGCTGCTTCTGCTCCGCCCGCGGATCCGGTCCTTTTCGCAGCGCCTTCGCCGCGTTGTCGATCGCGTCCAGACAGGCCTGGAGCGCAAGGATCTTCTCGCTGCCGGCGTCCCGACGACTCAGCGCGACCACGCCGCCAACGGTGACCGCGGTCAGCAGCACCGGGAGCGCCGCGCTGGCCGCGATCTGCAGCGCGCGCTTTCCGCGCGGATAGTGCGCCGGCGAGGCGAGCGCCGCGGAAATGCCGTCGAGCAGCGCCGACGCAGACGCAAACGCCGCGTCCCGCAGCCCCAGCAGCGTCTTTCGCGCGGGCAGGGGCAGCGGCGTGTTCGGCGGCAGTTGGCGGGCCGCGTCCGGCGCCACGCCGAGCAGCGCGCCGACGATGACGGCGTACAAGAGCTGCTGCGCCGACTGAAGATCGGCGGCCTTCGGCTCGGGCGGGTCCTGCACGCCGGCGCCCGGCCGCGTCCACTCGAGCAGACGCGCGCGATCGTCGCGGCCGATCCAGACGCAGTCCGGATTCAGCGGAGGCAGCGTGCCGTCGGCGAACCCGGCGGCGATTTCGCGGGCGAGATCGTCCAGCCAGTGACGGACGCGCGACCAGTGCTGCGGCGTCGCCGCGAGATCCCGCAGCGGCTGCCCGTCGACCGCTTCGTATGCGTCCCAGCACTCGGGGCCGTCTCGACGGCCGGCCAACCATCGCGCGCGCGCCGGACGGTCGAGATCGCGACGCGCCGCGCTCAGCGCGGGCGTTCCAGGCGGGAGGAAATCGATCCACACACGGCGGCGCAATTTATCGTCGAATCCGAGCAGCGACACCGGCGTATCCACGCGCGTTGGCGCGCCCTCGGGAAGAAGATAGGGCCCAATCCGCACATCTCCCGCGATCGCCGTCTCGGAGGGATGCTGCCGCTCCACACGCGCGCGCCCCTCGATGCTGACGCGGCGCCCGACGACCCGCGTCCGGGTCCATCGATCGTGGACGCCGAGATAACCGTTCGAGGGTCGGGCGGTGCAGAAAAGGACAGCCACATACGCCAGCCCGGTCACGGTGTAGAGGAACCCGCCGGACACGTCGGGCGCCCGGGCGACCACCAGCCAGGTGATCGTCTCCACGATCGCCTGCGACGGAAGCGCGAAGAGGAGCGCGCGCCACGCCGCGAGCCGAACGCCCGGCGCGACCTGGTCGGCGTCGACAACGCGAAGCCCCATGAGGCCCTTGCCGACCGATACGCCCCGCCATCCCTCGAGCAGCCCGTAATAGATGATCCGCGTGATCACGACCACGACGCTGACGATGAGTCCGTGGCTGTGATGCGAAGGGCTGAGCGGCTGAAGCGCCAGATAGCTCACGACCGGGATCGCCGGGAGGCTCGTCACGTAGTTGTCGATCAGACCGGCCGCGAACCGCCGGATGATTGGCGCGGGCGCCAGACGAGCGGAGCCGAACGGCTCGAGCGCCGCCTGCAGCGCAGCATAGCTCTCGTACCGCTCGGCCGCGTTCTTCGCCAGGCATTTCGCGACGATGAGGGCGAGACGGCGCGGAAGACCGGGACGCACTGCAAAGAGCGACGGCGGCGGCTCTGTTGCGACCCTGGCCATGATCGCCGTCGTACTCTGATCGTCGAATGGCGCGCGTCCCGCGAGCAGGTAGAAGAGCGTCGCGCCTACCGAATAGATGTCGGAGCGGACGTCGAGCGAGTCTCCACGGAGCTGCTCGGGCGAGGCGAAACCCGGCGTCCCCAGAATCGTCCCCGCCCGGTCGCCAGGCGCGTGGGCGGCGGTCGCGACGGAAAGGCCGAAGTCGCCGACGAGCACGCGCCCGTCCCGGTGCACGAAGCAGTTCGACGGCTTGATGTCGCGATGGAGGATCCCGATCGACGCCGCGGCCTCGAGACCGGCGATCACCTGCAGAATCGCGTCCACCGCCGCCGACGCCGCCATCGGCGCGCCGGCCACGACGCGATCCCTGAGCGTGCCTTCGGGCACGAGCTCCATCGCGATGACCGGGAAGCCCTGGATCTCGCTGGTGCCGAACACATAAACGCAGTTGGGGTGGCTGAGCGACGCGGCAAGCTGCCCTTCGCGCAGGAACCGCTCGCGCTCCTCATCGTCGCCGATCCCGCGGCTGAGGATCTTCACCGCGACGCGGCGGCCGCTGTCTATCTCATCGGCCTCGTAGACCTGCCCCATCCCGCCCTTGCCGAGCGGGCGCACGATCTGGTACGGACCGAAACGCTGGCCGCCGGAAAAGAGGAACGGGAGATCGGCAAGGAGGGCGGCGTCAGTCGACGACAGCGTTCGCGTGACGCCGTCAGAGGACCAGATCGCGTTGAACCCGGTGTCGTCCGGGCCACGCCCCGGTTGGTCGCTGTCCATCGGTCCTCCCGGCGAGGCGGAGATTTTATAAGGGTTCCAGAGGTTCCCAGGGATCCCGCGCGGCACGGCGGATGCTCTGTGCCGGACGTGGCTTCAGCGCGTCGCTTCGAGGATCTCATTGCCTGGCAGCTTGCGGAGGAATTGAGAGAGCGGATCATCGCGGTCACCGAACGGGACCGTGTTCGAAGGGACTTCGCATTTTGCGACGACGCTCGCCGCGCGGCGCGGTCCGCGCCGGCGAATATCGCAGAAGGATTCGGCTGGTACGAGCCCAGACCGAATTCGCGACACGTGTCGATCGCGAAGGCGTCGCTCGAGGAAACAAAGAACCATATCCTTGATGCCTTCAAGCGCCGCTACGTCGACGCCCCCGAACGCGAGGAGCTCCTCAGTCTGACCCGGCGAGCACTCGGCGCCACACGGCGATATCTTCTCGACTTGAAGTCCTGCAAATCGGCGCCGCGCCCTAAGCCATACCCAACAACCAAAGCGAACCCGGAACGACAGGAACCTCGGAACCCTGGAACCCTGGAACCCTGGAACCGGAACGACTGGAACCCCGGAACCTGCGGAACCCCGGAACCGGCTGCCCACTACTCGATCAGCATCGCCCCCGGATCCTCGACGAGCTGCTTGACGCGCACCAGGAACTGCACGGCTTCCGCGCCGTCGACGATGCGATGGTCGTAGGTCAGCGCCACGTACATCATCGGGCGGATCGCCACCTGGCCGTCGATTGCCATCGGCCGATCCTTGATCGCGTGCAGCCCGAGAATGCCGACCTGCGGCGGATTGAGGATCGGCGTGCTCATCAGCGACCCGAAGACGCCGCCGTTCGTGATCGTAAACGTGCCCCCTCTGAGATCGGCGAGCGACAGCGTCCCGTCTTCCGCCGCCTTCGCGAAGCCGCGCACCTTCTGCTCGACCTGCGCGAACGACAGCCGATCCGCGTCGCGCAGCACGGGGACGACGAGCCCCTCGGCCGCGCCGACGGCGATCCCGATGTCGTAGTAGTGCTTGAGCACCATCTCGTCGCCCTGAATCTCGGCGTTGATGCGGGGAAACTCACGCAGCGCGCCGATGGACGCCTTGACGAAGAACGACGTCAGACCGAGGCCGACGCCATGCCGCTCCTTGAACGCCTGCTTGTGCCGCTCGCGGACGCCCATCACGGCCGACATGTCGATCTCGTTGAACGTCGTCAGCATCGCCGCCGTGCTCTGCGCCTCGACGAGCCGGCGCGCGATCGTCGCGCGGCGCTTCGACATCCGCACGCGCTCTTCGGTGCGATCCCCTTCCCCCTGACGGCGGTCCTCGCGCAGCGGCGTGGCGGGTTTGGAGACGACGGCTTCCACGTCGCGCCGCATCACGCGTCCGGCGTCGCCGCTGCCGGCGACCAGCTTCAGGTCGACCGCGTTCTGCTGGGCGGCATTCCGCGCCGCCGGCGTGGCGCGCTTCCGATCCGTTTCACTCTGGCGCGTTTCGGACTGCGGACCTGGCGGGGCGGCGGGAGCCGCCTCTCTCGCGCCGGCCTTGGGCGCCGGCGCCGCGGGGGAGGCCGCCGCGGAGGTCTGCGGTCCGGGCGGGGCG
>Ga0310811_10013584_pt1 | contig 10611 bp, 7 predicted proteins | sample YCmetagenome_FD_207642 | JGI IMG/M metagenome (GOLD analysis project Ga0310811, IMG submission 207642) | Soil microbial communities from experimental microcosm in Duke University, North Carolina, United States - YC | ecosystem: Engineered > Artificial ecosystem > Soil microcosm > Unclassified ... | reverse complement strand
ATGCCCAGGCCAACAACCTGGCGTTGATCTCGGACAACATCGCCAACGTCAACACCTACGGATACAAGGGCTCGTTCGGCGAGTTCTCGACCCTCGTCACGCAGCAGTCGCTGCCGAACTCGTACGCAGCGGGCGGTGTGCAGTTCAACCGCATCTCGCAGTTCGACCGCCAGGGCATCCTGCAGTCGACCACGAACCCGACCGACGTCGCGGTGGCCGGCCAGGGCTTCTTCGTCGTCAACACGACGACGACGCCGACGAGCTCCGACCAGTTCCTGTTCAGCCGCGCGGGTTCCTTCCGCACCGACAACCTCGGCAACCTGGTCAACACCGCCGGCTATTACCTGCAAGGCTGGCCGACGGATCCGTCGGGCACGCCGACGACCAGCAACACCTCGGTGCTCAGCAATCTCCAGACCGTCAACATCTCCGGCGTGTCGGGCACCGCGACCGCGACCGACACGGTCCACCTCGGCGTCAATCTGCCGGCGTCGGACGCCGTCGGCGCCAACCACACCACCAACGTCGAGGTGTTCGACTCGCTCGGTGTCGCGCACGACATCGGCTTCACCTGGACCAAGAGCAACGTGAACGAGTGGAACTATTCGTCCGCGGTTCCGCCGGGCTCGGCGATGATCGCCGCGCTCAACGGCTCGAATCAGGCGGTGTATTCCCAGGGTCAGCTCGAGTTCACCGGCCAGCCCGCCGACGGCAACACCATCGTCATCGGCGGCACGACTTACGAGTTCGACTCGGGCGGCGGCGTCGCCGCGGGCCACACCGCCGTCGCGATCGGCGCGACGCTGCCGCTGACCATCGGCAATCTCGCCACCGCGACCGGCGATTCGCGTATGACTGCCGGCTCGACGTCTCTCACCATCACCCAGGCCGGCGGCAAGGCCGCGCTCACCGTCGATGCGACCGGCACGTCGGCCGTCAAGCAGGCCGCGACCGGCGCGTTCACCCTGCCGCCGCTGACCGCGCTCGGCACCAACAGTCTGTCGTTCAGCGGCCAGCCCGCCGACGGCGACACCATCACCATCGGCGGCACGACCTACGAGTTCGACTCGAACGCCACGGTCACCCCCGGCAACACCTCGATCACCATCGGCGGCAGCCTCGCTGCGACGCTCGCCAACCTCGACACGGCGGTGACCGATCCGCGTATGTCGGTCAGCGGCAGCACGCTCAACTTCCTGCAGACCTCGACCGGCGGCTCGCTCCCGGTGTCGTTCAGCTCGGCGGCGATCTCGGGTTCGGGCTTCACCCTCGCCTCGGCCCCCCCGGGCGTGGCGTTCGGCGGTAACGGTACGCCGTCGTCGTTCAACGTCGCCTCGGTGACGGTCGCGGGCTGGGCGACCGGCGCCTCGGACTCGTCGATCAAGCTCGACTTCGGCTCGCTCGGCTCGACCGACGGTCTGACCCAGTTCTCGACCGATTACTCGGTGAACAAGATCTCGCAGAACGGCGTCCAGTTCGGCTCGTTCAGCGGCGTCTCGATCAGCGAGACCGGCGTCGTTTCGGCGAACTTCGACAACGGCCTGTCGCGCGCGATCTACAAGATCCCGCTCGTCACGTTCGCCAACCCGAACGGGCTGATCTCGAAGAACGGCAACGCCTTCCTCGCCTCCGACAATTCGGGTGTGGCGGTGATGGGCGCGCCCAAGACCGGCGGCCTCGGCTCGATCGCCGCGGGCTCGCTCGAGACCTCGACCGTCGACCTCGGCACCGAGTTCACCAACATGATCGTCGCCCAGCGCGCCTACTCGGCGAACACCAAGATCATCACCACGGTCGACGACATGCTCAACGAGCTGGTGCAGATCAAACGTTAACGCGATCCTAAGTCTCTCATCTGGCCCGACGCGTAAGTCCGCGTCGGGCCTCATGTTTTTGCCGCATACCCGACACAGGCTTAACCATTTTCCTTAGGCGTTTTTAAACCTGCTGCGGGTACCGTTTTCGAACCGCACAGGCATGTAGCCGCTGCGGATGTTGCGTGGAGGTTCTGGCAATGGATCAAGGTTCAACGCGGCGAACGCGAACCTTGCCCTCGCGGGGCGGGAGGCCCCTGACGCTCGACGACCTGCCGCCGCCCAACACAAAGCGTTGGGTGGTCCGCCGCAAGGCCGAGGTCGTCGCTGCGGTCCGTCATGGCCTGCTGAGCCTCGACGAGGCCTGCATGCGCTACACGCTGTCGATCGACGAGTTCCTGTCGTGGCAGCGCCTGATGGAGGCGCATGGCGTGCGTGGTCTGCGCGCGACCAAGGTGCAGAGCTATCGCGGCGGTCCGTCGCCGATGGCCGCGGAAGCCTCGGAGCCGTAACCGGCTCGCCCGGGCGCGCGTCCAGACGCGTCCGTCTACCAGGAGGAAAACTTTTCCCCGTCGGGCGGCAAAAATTGCCGCCCGTTAAGACGTTGTTCACCAGCCGCAGCGCACTTTCTCGCCACACCCGGACACGGGTGCAGTGAACACATCAGGTGCGACGTGCTCGAAACCCTGCGGAACCTCGGTCCCTCCCGGCTTCTGGTCATCGCCGCGATCGTCGCGGCCTCGATCGCGTTCTTCTTTTTCATCACCTCGCGCCTGACCACGCCGAGCATGGCGCTGTTGTACTCGGATCTCGACCCGACCGACAGCGGCCGCATCGTCGCCAAGCTCGAAGCCCAGAAGGTTCCCTACGACCTGCGGGGCAACGGCCAGATCTACGTCCCCGGCGACCAGGTGCTGCGCCTGCGCATGACGATGGCGGGCGAAGGCCTGCCGAGCGGCGGCAGCATGGGCTACGAGCTGTTCGACAAGTCCGAGGCGTTCGGCACCTCGAGCTTCGTGCTCGACGTCCAGCACCTCCGCGCCCTCGAAGGCGAGCTCTCCCGCAGCATTCGCTCCCTCAACTACGTCCAGAACGCCCGCGTCCACCTCGTTCTGCCGAAGCGCGAGGCCTTCTCGCGCGAACCGCAGGAAGCCTCCGCGTCGGTTCTGCTCCAGATGGTCGGCGGCCGCCGGCTGTCGAAGACCGAGGTCGCGGCGATCCAGCATCTCGTCGCCTCGGCGGTGCCGAAGCTCAAGTCGTCGCGCATCTCGATCGTCGACAACCAGGGAACGCTGCTCGCCAACGGCGAGGCCAAGGACGAGAAGGCGGCCGGCGCGCTCGCCGGCGACGACGCCCGCCTCGCCTACGAAATGCGCATGTCCCGCACCATCGAGGACATGCTCGAGCGCACCGTCGGCCCCGGCCGCGTCCGCGCCGAAGTCACCGCCGACATGGACTTCGATCGCATGTCGACGACGTCCGAGACCTACGATCCCGACGGCCAGGTCGTCCGCTCAACCCAGTCGGTCGAGGAAAACAACGCCAGCCGCGACGGCGAGACCCAGCCGGTCAGCGTCGCCGGCAACCTGCCGGGCCAGCCGGCGACCGGTCCGACCAACTCGGCCGCCTCGAACAAGTCGAGCCGCACGGAAGAGACCGTCAACTACGAGATCTCGAAGAAGACCGAGACCTACGTCCGCGAAGGCGGCGCGGTGAAGCACCTGTCTGTCGCGGTTCTGGTCGACGGCACCTACGGCTCCGGCGCCAACGGCGGGCGCACCTACCAGCCGCGCAGCGCCGACGAAATGCAGATGCTCACCCGGCTCGTCCAGTCGGCGGTCGGCTACAACGCCGAGCGCGGCGACAAGGTCGAAGTGGTGAACCTGCGCTTCGCCCAGGGCGACGACACCGTCGACGAGGTCACCCGTCCGCTGTTCGGAATGTCCAAGAACGACTACATGCGGATCGCCGAGCTCGTCGTCATGGGCGTGGTCGCGATCCTCATCCTCCTCATGGTCGTGCGCCCGCTGATGAAGCGCATCCTCGAGTCGCTGCCCGACGCCATCGCCTCCTCCAAGAACCTGATCTCCGACACGATCGCCGCCGCCCAGCAGCCGAGTCTGCTGCCGCCGGGCGCCGATCCGGCCCTGATCGGCGCGCTCGGCGCACCGATCGGCATCGGCGGAAGCGACGCGCAGATCGACCTCGCCCAGGTCGAGGGACGGGTTCGCGAGTCGACGGTGAAGAAAGTCGGCGAGATCGTCGACAAGCATCCGGAAGAAGCCGTCAACATCATCCGTAGCTGGATGTATCAGCAGAATTAGGCGTTGTTTCAGGGGACGTAAGCCATGGCTCTCGCCAAGGACGATTATCGCTCGCTGACCGGCCAGGAGAAGGCCGCGATTCTCCTCCTCTCGCTGAGCGAGGACCAGACCGCGCGTCTGTTCTCGATGATGGACGACGAGGAGATCAAGGAGCTGTCTCAGACGATGGCCAGCCTCGGCCGCATCGGCTCGGGCGTCATCGAGCGGCTGTGCGTCGACTTCGTCGATCAGCTCTCGTCGTCGGGGTCGCTGGTCGGCAGCTACGAAAGCACCGAACGCCTGCTCCTCAAGTCGCTCAACAAGGAGCGCGTCGATAACATCATGGAGGAGATCCGCGGTCCGGCGGGCCGCACGATGTGGGACAAGCTCGGCAACGTCAACGAGCAGATCCTCGCCTCCTACTTCAAGAACGAATATCCGCAGACCGTCGCGGTGGTGATGACCAAGATTCGCCCGGAGCACGCGGCGCGCGTCCTCGGCCTGCTGCCCGAGGCGTTCGCGATGGAAGTCGTCACCCGTATGCTGCGCATGGAGACGGTGCAGAAGGACATCCTCGACGGCGTCGAGAAGACGCTCCGCACCGAGTTCATGTCCAACCTCGCCCGCACCAACCGACGCGATCCGCACGAGGTGATGGCGGAAATCTTCAACAACTTCGATCGCGGCACCGAATCCCGCTTCTTCGCCGCCCTCGAGGAGCGCAACCGCGAGTCCGCCGAGAAGATCAAGGCGCTGATGTTCACCTTCGAGGATCTGCAGAAGCTCGATCCGACCGGCGTCCAGACGCTGCTGCGCGCAGTCGAGAAGTCGAAGCTCGCGATCGCCCTCAAGGGCGCCTCCGAGACCCTTCGCAACCTGTTCTTCACCAACATGTCCGAGCGCGCGGCCAAGCTGCTGCGCGAGGAAATGGAGGACATGGGGCCGGTCCGCCTGCGTGACGTCGACGAGTCGCAGATGTACATGGTCAACATCGCCAAGGATCTGGCCGAGAAGGGCGAGATCATCATCGCCGAGAACAAGGAAGACGAGGAGCTCGTCTACTGATGGCGACCAGCTCCCAGGGCATCCGCAAGTTCGACTTCGGCGCGCGCTTCGATGAGCCGGCGAAGGCTCCGAACGCGCCGGAACCGCCGAAGTACGGCGACGCGGAGATCGCCTCGGCCCGCGCCGAAGGCTACGCCGAAGGGCGCACTGAGGGCATGCTCGCGGCCAGGGCGGAAGCCGAGGCATCGATCGCAGCCCACGCGTCGAAGGCGCTCGAGCGGGTCGCGGCCGGGATCACCGAGCTCTTGTCCGATCGCGGCCGCCTGCATCAGCATCTCGCCTCGCAGAGCGTGCAGACGGTGATGGCCGTCGTCGCCCGCGCGATGCCGGAACTCGCCCGGCGCAACACCCTGCTCGAGGTCGAAGGCCTCATCCGCACCTGCCTCGCCGAGCTCTACGAGGAGCCGCGCGTCGTCATCCGCGCTGCCGACCCGATCGTCGACGCGCTTCAGAAGGACATCGACCGCATCGCCGCGAGCTGCGGCTTCACCGGCAAGATCGCCCTGTTCGGCGATCCCGAGATGGGCTCCACCGACTGCCGCGTCGAATGGGCAGACGGCGGAGCCGAGCGCAATTTCGAGGAAACCTGGCGTGCCATCGAAGCCGCGATGGAACGCGGACTGACCACCAATCACGGCCCAACCGATCGGAGCTAGCGCCACCGGCGCTTCGCAACAGGAGACACCCATGGCCAACAACGACGAGCTCAATCTCGAAGACGTCAACTCGGCGACCGGCGCCGCACCGACTGCGGCCGGCGAGGAAGAGCGTGGCGACACCGTCCATGCCGCGGCGGAGCTGTCCGCCGTCTACGACGTGCCGGTGCAGGTTTCGGCCGTCTTGGGGCGCGCCCACATGCAGGTGAGCCAGCTTCTCAAGCTCGGCCGCGGCGCCGTGGTCGAGCTCGACCGCAAGGTCGGCGAGGCGATCGACATCTACGTCAACAACCGGCTCGTCGCCCGCGGCGAGGTGGTGGTGGTCGACGACCGGCTGGGCGTCACCATGACCGAAATCGTCAAGGCCGAGCACGCGTAACCAGAACGCGCGTGAACCACCTCAGTACGCGTAACCAGAGTTTCAGAGTTTCATTTCGCGATCGAGGAGATCGTCCATGCGTTTGATCATCGTCGGAGCTCTCAACGGCCAGATCGGTGCCGCGAGCCAGATCGCCATCGCTCGTGGCGCCAAGGTCGGCCATGCCGACGACGTCGACGCCGTGCTCACGGCGCTGCGTTCGGGCCAGGGCGCGGATCTGCTGATGGTCGATGTCCGGCTCGACATCCGCAAGCTGGTCGCGAGCCTCGAGAGCGAGCGCATCTGCGTCCCGGTGGTCGCCTGCGGCATCGGCAACGATCAGGCCGCGGCCGTCGCCGCGATCCGCGCCGGCGCCAAGGAATACGTGCCCCTGCCCCCGGATCCCGAGCTGATCGCCGCCGTGCTCGAGGCGGTGACCGAGGAATCCTCCGCCATCATCCATCGCGACCCGGCGACGGCCGCCACCATCCGCATCGCCGACCAGGTCGCCCAGTCCGACGCCACCGTTCTGATCACCGGCGAGTCCGGCACCGGCAAGGAGCTGCTCGCCCGCCACATCCACCTCAAGTCGCGCCGCTCCGGCAGCAAGTTCATCTCCGTCAACTGCGCGGCGATCCCCGACACGCTGCTCGAATCCGAGCTGTTCGGCCACGAGAAGGGCGCCTTCACCGGCGCCGTCGCGCGCCGCCTCGGCAAGTTCGAGGAGGCCAACGGCGGCACCCTGCTGCTCGACGAGGTCACCGAGATGGAGCCGCGCCTCCAGGCGAAGCTGCTGCGCGTCATCCAGGAGCGCGTGGTCGACCGCCTCGGCGGCAGCCAGCCGGTCAAGGTCGACATCCGCCTGATCGCCACCACCAACCGCAATCTCGAGGAAGCCGTCCGCGAAGGCAGCTTCCGCGAGGATCTGTTCTTCCGTCTCAACGTCATCAACGTGCGCATGCCGGCGCTCCGCGAGCGTCCGCTCGACGTCGAGATCCTGGCCGAGCACTTCGCGGCGAAGTACGCCGACATGAACGGCCTGCCGCGCCGCCCGCTCTCGCCGGAAACCCTGCTCCGGCTGCGCAGCCACGGCTGGCGCGGCAACGTCCGCGAGCTCGAGAACACGATGCACCGCGCCGTGCTGCTTGCCCAGGGCGAGCGCATCGAGCCCGACGCCGTCGTGCTGTCGTTCAACTCCGAGGCCGCGCCCGGGACTCCGGTCGCCGAGCAGGCCCGCGCGATCGCAACCGCGGCCGCGCCGATGGTCGGCCGCACCGTGGCCGAGGTCGAGCGCGACCTCATCCTCAACACGCTTCAGCACTGCCTCGGCAACCGCACCCACGCCGCCACCATCCTCGGCATCTCGATCCGGACGCTCCGGAACAAGCTCAAGCAGTACGCCGGGGAAGGCACGCAGGTGATCGCGCCGCGCGAATTCGATCACGCCGCCGCCCAGGCCTAGTCCGCTCCGGAGTTCGTAGATCATGGCCGGCACCCCCGCGACAACCTCGGGCGCCACGGAGACGGCGACGCCGAACGGGCTGTCGCTCTCCGGTGGGCTCGGATGGCTCAGCAAGCGCAGCGACATTGCGCTGGCACTCGGTCTCGTCGGCATCCTGATGGTGCTGATCCTGCCGATGCCGCGCTGGCTCATGGACATGAGCCTCGCGCTGTCGTTCACGTTCTCGGTCCTGATCCTGATGACGGTGCTGTTCATTCAGCGCCCGCTCGATTTCTCGACCTTCCCCACCGTGCTGCTGATCTCGACGATGCTGCGGCTGTCGCTCAACCTCGCGTCGACGCGACTGATCCTGTCGCACGGTCACGAGGGCGCCGACGCCGCGGGCAAGGTCATCGAGGCGTTCGGCAACTTCGTGATGAACGGCAACTTCATCATCGGGCTGATCGTCTTCGGCATCCTGGTGATCGTGAATTTCGTCGTTATTACAAAGGGTTCCGGGCGCATCGCCGAAGTCGCCGCGCGCTTCAGCCTGGACGCCATGCCGGGCAAGCAGATGGCGATCGACGCCGATCTGTCGGCCGGCCTGATCAACGAGACCGAGGCCCGATCCCGCCGCAAGACGCTCGAAGACGAGAGCACCTTCTTCGGCGCGATGGACGGTGCCGCGAAGTTCGTCCGCGGAGACGCGATCGCCGGCCTGCTCATCACCTTCATCAACATCGTCGGCGGCATCGTCATCGGTGTGGTCCAGAAGGACCTCTCGATCGCCGCCGCCGGCCAGAACTACACAACGCTGACCGTCGGTGATGGCCTTGTCACCCAGATCCCGGCGCTGATCGTCTCGACCGCCGCCGGCATGCTGGTGTCGAAGGCCGGCGTCCACGGCTCGGCCGACAAGGCGCTGATGGGCCAGCTCGGCGGCTATCCGGCGGCGCTCGGCCTGTCGTCGTTCCTGCTCGTGCTGATGTCGATCCTTCCCGGCATCCCGATGTTGCCGTTCCTGCTGCTCGCCGGCGCAACCGGCGGCGGCGCGTGGATGACGATGAAGGGCCAGGCGCGCGCCAAGGTCCAGGAGGCCGAGGTCGCGGCCCAGGCGGCGGCGCCGGCACCCGTCGCCGAGGAGCCGATCGCCTCGATCCTGCAGCTCGACTACGTGCGCATCGAGCTCGGCTACGGCCTGCTCACGCTCATCAACGGCGATACCGGCCAGCGGCTCACCGACCAGATCAAGGCGCTGCGGCGCCAGCTCGCCGCCGACATGGGCTTCGTCCTGCCGAGCGTCCGCATCCAGGACAACATGCAGCTTCCCGCCAACGTCTACGTCGTCCGCATCAAGGAGATCGAGGCAGGCCGCGGCGATCTGCGCCCCAACATGCTGCTGGTCATGGATCCCAAGGGCGAGAAGATCCCGCTCGCCGGCGAAGAGACGACCGAACCGACGTTCGGGCTGCCGGCGATGTGGGTCGTCGAGGGCCTGCGCGAGGAAGCGGGCTTCCGCGGCTACACCGTGGTCGATCCGGCGACCGTGATCACCACTCATCTCACCGAGGTGGTGAAGGATCACATGTCGGACCTGCTGTCCTACGCCGAGACGCAGAAGCTGCTCGACGAGATGCCGAAGGAGCAGCAGAAGCTCATCGCCGACATGGTTCCGGCGCAGATCTCGGTGTCGGGCATCCAGCGCGTGCTGCAGAACCTTCTCACCGAGCGCGTCTCGATCCGCGATCTCCCGACCATCCTCGAGGGCGTGGCCGAGGCGGTCAGCTACACCCACAACGTCAACATCATCACCGAGCATGTCCGCTCGCGGCTATCGCGCCAGATCAGCGACGCCAACATCGCGCCCGGCGGCTACATCCCGCTGGTGTCGCTCGGGCCGAACTGGGAGCAGGCGTTCGCCGAGGCGATCGTCGGCAAGGGTGACGAGCGCCAGCTCGCGCTGCCGCCGTCGAAGCTGCAGGAGTTCATCCAGGGCGTGCGCCAGCAGTTCGAGCGCCACGCGATGCTTGGCGAGACGCCGGTGCTGCTCACGAGCCCCGGCGTGCGGCCGTTCGTTCGCTCGATCGTCGAGCGCTTCCGGCCCTCGACCGTGGTCATGTCGCAGAACGAAGTGCATCCCAAGGCGCGCATTAAGACCCTGGGGCAGCTCTAGGCGAAAGCGATGCGGCTCAGGAACTTCCAGGCACGGACGATCGGCGACGCGATGGCGGACATTCGCGCGGCCCTCGGCGACGACGCGGTCATCCTCTCGACCGAGGTCGTTACCGGCGGCGTGCGCGTCACCGCCGCCTGCGACACTGCGTTCGAGGAGCCCGCGCCTGACTGCGCCGACATCGTCGACACGCTGTACGACACTCTGTCCTTCCACCGCGCGCCGCCCGACCTCGCCGACCGGCTGGTCGCGATAGCGCTCCGACTCGGCACCGACGATCCCGTCGTCGCTCTCGGTGGTGCCCTCGACGCCGCCCTGCGGTTCCAGCCGATCCATCTCGACGCGCATGTGACCGCTCCGATCCTGCTCATCGGGCCGCCGGGCCAAGGCAAGACCCTGACCGCCGCCCGCCTCGCCGCACGCGGCGTGCTCGCGGGCCAGAAAGTGCGCGTCGTCGCCGCGGATCCGCGCGCCGGAGCCCAGGCGCAACTCGCGGAGCTCTGCCGCCCGATGAAGATCATGCCGGAAACGCTGTCGCCGCTCGACGGCCGCGCGATCGTCGACGGTCCCGGCGTCGATCCGTTCGACGCCGACGACCTGCTGACCGTCCGTCGCCTCGCCGAGCAGTCCGGCGCCGAGCCCGTACTCGCGCTGGCGGCCGGCGGCGATCCCGAGGAGGCCGCCGAAATCGCGGAAGCATTCGCCGCCATCGGCGTGCGCCGCTTCGTCGCGACGCGCCTCGACGGCGCGCGGCGGCTCGGAGGAATACTTGCCGCCGCCGCGTGCGGTCTCGCGCTCGCC
>Ga0310811_10013583_pt1 | contig 10611 bp, 10 predicted proteins | sample YCmetagenome_FD_207642 | JGI IMG/M metagenome (GOLD analysis project Ga0310811, IMG submission 207642) | Soil microbial communities from experimental microcosm in Duke University, North Carolina, United States - YC | ecosystem: Engineered > Artificial ecosystem > Soil microcosm > Unclassified ... | reverse complement strand
AGTTCTGGTAGCTCTCCTTCTAGGATTCAGTAGCTTCCCCAGACTTGCAGCTTATTAGTTTTAGTAGTAGCTTAATAGCTCACTATACAGCTCCTGATATACAGTCTTGTCTTCTTTGTCTGGAGTGATACTTTCATATTATCCCTCTCTCTCTTACACACACACCACACACACACACTCTCTCTCTCTTGAGCCCTGAGCTTAGTCCAGAAGCCCTTGGGTTGAATAGCAGCTAGGCAGCATTCACCCAACATTGTTCTGCATCCCAGCAGAATTGTTGACCCTTCAGCGGGTGCATTAGACTACCGGATACAATCCTTAAGTCTCAGAGGGTGACAAGAGTTAATAAGACTCAAGTCTGGATAGCGGAATGAGGACAATCTAAGATGATATTTGAACTGGGGTGCTATAGGACATATACAAGAGTTTATATATGATAGAACTAAGCGGAAGGCTATGCACAAAGTACCGCAATGTATAAGCAATGCTTATTAGAAGCCAAACATAAGCCGGAAGTTAATCACAGGTGAACGGATCAGTAAACATAGCTGGAAGTAAGCATAACCAATATACCGGAAGGGAAGATATACTAAATGGAGGAAATAAGCAGTGTTTAACGTTATATGAACAGGATATGAATGAAGAAGCTTATCATAATGGATCCGGTATGGATCTGTGGATCAGATCTGATTGGATCTGGCATCTGGAACTTTGGATGAGAAGCATGAATGTATGGGATATGACAGTATCCGACAAGTCTAACATATCCGCCTCTATCTTCAGATAGTCTACACTTTGTTGGTTTCTAGTCTTAGACTTGTCTATATACTCCCATCTGATAACCAGACATGTTGTTGGATAGATATACAATACTTATCCTTGCCTTCGGATATCATACAATAGTTGTCCAGACCTTCAGATACACTACTATAGCCATCCAGATCTTCAGATATGATACATATAGCTTTCTGAAATACTGGGCTATACTTGGGAAAGGAGCACAGCATATGAGCTGAGGCCAAAGCTCTTTGGATCTGATACCATTTGAGTATGACCTTAACATGTAGTATGAAAGGGGAGGCATTGTAAGCTTTGCCTTCCAGCTACAAAAGATTTCACCTGGTCACTAATAGCCTCCAACAGCTGCCATAGAAAAGAACAAGATATGAATGGTAATGTACCCTGATGATTGTTGTGAGTATATTCATCCTTTCAGCAAGAGAGTGGTACTAACTATCCTACCAATAGCATATTTTGACCTGTAACAATATGCATAATGAATTTCCAATTAATCAAAGTTTCCTGCCATCAGCCCAGATCATAGCATTGTTGAGACTACAGTCACAGTAAAGAATTCCCCACTCCTCAGCTGCTGTCTATTGAACTGAAAAATATATTAGTGTAATATAGAAGATGAACCAGATATAGTATACACTTTTACAATGTCTCAAAGAGTGCCTACTAACTCTACTTTAGTCCAGAACACATGCAAAGGTCATGCATGGAGCTTCAGACCCAAAATATAGATGTCTATAAAAGGTACCTTTAATACCTTCAAAAACCTTGTATCAATAGCTCATTGTTTCATTGACTTCCCCAGGTGCAACCTTGACAAACCAATATTCAACCAGTTCTGGTATACCATGGACCTCTTTCATGTCATGTAGTATGTTTACTTTGTTCAACATAGCATCTTTACCCCTAAGAACCCAATGATCCCTTGACCACCTCTATAGAAGAAGTCCCTGATAAGGAAGAACCAGTGTAAGGAACATTGTGTCTACCCATTAATTTTGAGGTCCTACAGGCTTGAACTCCAATGCTTGTATCACCACACTCAGAGCGCATGCTTCACACATACATTGCACACCTTGCACCTTGCCCCTACCTCCACACACCTGTCCGTCCCTTGTCCTTGCTTATTTACTGGTGAGTCATCTCAATTAATATGAACGCACTTACTTCAGATCTGCATGTGCGCCTTACATATAGTTACATATATATTAATTGCTAGTATTTGGGAGTATGCACTATTTGGTTCGGTACCATGCACCTTCCCACTTATAGATACATTATATAGAGACCTTACTAGACCTTTAGTTGGGATGCTTCACTCACTCCCTACTCATTAGCTATAATTTGATTCCAAAAGTATTGAATATATCATTGGTTTATCACATATCTGCGCTCATGATGACCCATGTGCCCCACCCATATCACACACTATGCCTTCTATGTGCATGCCTTAGAGCACCCTCCCTCATTATAAAGAGAGTCCCTTGCCCATATTCCAAGGTTCACCCTCTTAGTAGCTGTCCTATGTTTCTGCCTTTCTATCTCTGTAGCTGAGCCTCACCCTTCAACTGGAGCCCACTACAAGGGACACTTCTGAGAGAACAGGTCGGGTACTCAGGCCCAATGATCGCAGAAAAGTGTGTGAAGATGCTATTGCCACATTTGATAAAGCAATGAAATCCACACTTTCAGGACCTCTATTCCTTCCTGCCTTGCATGCCCACTCATGCAACATATCTGAACCCCCATGCCCACACACATCGCTCATGGAGCGCATGTGCCTACAACCCACATAGCCAATCATGCCTTCACCAGAAAACTCATCTAAGGAAGACTTGTCAGACATGTTTGAAGCTGTGGACCACCCAAGAAGCCAATTGCCCGGCATGTTTTTCCATATGCCAAATGAGCCACCTTTTATTTCTTCTAGCTTATCCTTCCTGACTGAATTATCCAACCAGAGTAGTGCTTCACCTCAGGAACTAATAGAACACATGTGCATAACTACACCAACCAAGCAAGATGCACTGGGGATCAAGCAAGAATTGTTTGAAATGCTCCACACACTTAACTAAATTCCTGGAGGAAATATCCTCTCGAACCTTCCCTTCGCTTACATGCATCCTACATCATTTAAGCCTATTGTCCCTGCACCTACAATAGCACAGCACACCACCATGTCTACAATGCCTTACAAAATGCCCTTCCGTGGTACTGACTGTTAGTGACTGGACTTAGGTGTTGTCTTACTTGGATAATCTTGTGAGGCCTGAAGTGCAGGTACTGGTTGCAAGTCACAGTCCAACTGCTTGGGATAAGCAGCTCAATGAGCTAAAGTGTGGGTGCTGTCTTGCAGCCGGCGATAGCTATAGCTGAGTCATAAGGGATGACAATGAAGGCTTCTGAAGATCTAAGATGCAATGACCAAGGGTCAAAGCAAAGCAAGAGATCACAAGTATAAGCTTGTTAGGCTTAGGAGGTTATTAACTAAGTAACCAGGAAGAACCAAGTAGATTCAAGTTAGAGAACACAACTGTAGTACATAGGGTTTATATAGGCGGGGAAGACAAGCACAGACCAGGCTGTAAGTAGTAGTACAGGAAATGGTAAGTGAAGAGAAATGAGTCAGAGACTGGTGGTAAGGTAAGGGCAGAGGGATGGTTGAGTCACAGACTGAGGTTATGGTAAGGGTAATGGGTGACAACATCATGGACCAATAGTAAGGTATGGGGCTCAGGATATAATAGGATGGGTACCAGTAAAGTGGAAAGGGCATAGGGGAGTGAGCTGAAGATCCGGTGAGCAGGTATAGTACAAGTGAGCAAGAAGACAATCAAAAGGAATACAACCAGAAGAGATAAGGGGAGAGGACAACCTGCCAGAAGAGGTAATGCATGCTTATGTGCATATAGTCCTCAGGGTAGAGGTAGAGGGAGAGGATCAGAAGGAAAATGTGACCACACTAAATTTGATGGGATGCCGGACATGCTCGCCGAGTTCATTGACACATACGAAAGTTGCATGGATAGAGTGGGACTGCAGGGGCTGGATAAGATCAAGGGAATAATCAAGTACCTTGAACACGATGACTGAGTACTATGGGCAGGCTTACCCAAAGCACTGACAAGCAATTACAGTGCATTCATAAAAGAAATCAAAGTGATGTATCTGGGATGGAATGGAAAAAGGCAATATGCACCTGCAGACTTACAAGTGCTTGTGCACAAATACACTCAAAAACCCATGTTTTCAGGCCAGGAGCTGAGCGCCTACCTATGCGCGTTCAGAAAAATTATGCAGCCTCTTTTGAATGAGGACCATATTGGAAGAGCAGAGCATGATCGCTTATTCATGGAAGGAATCCCTAGCAAGGCGCAAGTGCCTATCCAAACATGCCTTATAATCAAGCACCCAGATCACTACCCTCAAGACTTATACCCATACATGCAAGTGTATGAAGCAAGAGCCTATCTCCATGCCTAACATGTAGGATGTGATACCATCACTTAGTTCAGCGGTGCCTTGCCCACGCAAGCAGACACCTATGCCAGGGACAGTCATTAAGCCTGAATATAGGCACAAGGCATCTAGCTTTAACAACTGTGCTTTCTGCAGCAGTATTGAACACTTCTTTGTGCGGTGTGAAAGATAAATTTACTAGGCTGAAAAGACTAGTTCCACTTATCCTTATATGCAAGGGAAGCTGAACCACAAGGACTTAATGACCTATAGCGACCTTATATCAACCCGACAGCAATAGTGCTCTGAATACAACTAAGACTGGTTAGGTCACTGAGTTATCTAAGGGCACAAATGAAGGAACACGACAGGGTGCAACTTGTGGTTAAGTAGCACACTGATGGAGGATGTGAAAATAGCAGTGAGTGGGTATTGGCAAGCAATGCACTGGTGGAAAGCACGACAATAGAAGAGTGCAGGTATTAGCAAGCAATGCACTCTGATGGAAGGTGCGACAGTAGAAGGGAGCAGATGTTGGCTAGCAATGCACTGGCAGATGAAGCAATAATAGAAGGGTGCAGGTATTTGCAAGCAATGTGCTGGTGGAAGAAGCGACAATAGAAGGGAGCACAACTTCTGGCAAGCAGTGCACTGGTGCAAGATGTGACAATGGAAGAGCACAGCTATTAGTGAGGAGTGTGCTGGTGGAAGAAGTGTGACGACTGAGGTGTGTGACTTATTAGGTGACAAGTGCAACCTTGCAAAAAAAGGGAACCTAGGTAGTAGTGTGCAACTGAAGGAACTCAAGTAGCATGCATGGACACAGAGAGGGCAAGGAAATTATCAATTGCACAAGACTATGAGAATTACTAGGTGACTCTGCTATATGACAGTTGCCTGCAGGAAGGGGAAGTAAGTAAAAACTATCTACCAATGGTCCTTATATCATAGTGTGTGGATATGTGGAATAGGTAGGCAAAACTTGTAGCGATATAAGTGCAGTGCATTGTATCTGTAGGTAAATGGAGAACTGGCACTGCGCAACTGTTATGAACTGGGATGGGTTCTAACAACTAAGACTCAAAAGAGAGCCATCGGAGTTGAGTCTGGTCTAGTGATACAACGACAATGAAGTCTGCTAGCAAAGCTAATAGCTAGCAACAAGGTTCGACCTTGAAGCTAGGTTCAAAGGTTTAGACTAACGATGAGGAGTGCTCGAAGTTAGAAATCAGTTCAGACAGCTAAGCTTGGAAGGCTTAGACAAAGGAAGTCAAGTATCAGGTAAAACCCAGTAAGATTAAAGTAAGGAAACTACATAGTACAAATGCGCATATTTATAATGAATTGTAGAGAGGTTTAGAGTAGGCACAATGAGTAAAGGTGGCTACCTAGTTAGGTATGTATGCGCTAGCAAGAATGATAAACCAAGAAAGGAAACATATCACGGGTTTGGTCATCTAGCGATGGCGACAAGCAGTCATGATGTAATACAATGAGTAAAGACATCAAGACAAAAGAAAAAATGAATATAAGGCAAGCATACTGTAACATTACCCTGTTTTTATCGTGAAGTCACCAACTTCATCAATCAGTATTATCGTAAAGGGTATGGTCATAGTCGTAGTCTTGGTTGAGAAGAGCATCTTGCTCCTCAGTAACACAAAGCTCCACAGTGTTGCGATCAGCTTCCACATGAGAGAGGGCACTAAAAAATTCAGGATCCTTCCAATCGATAGGAAGGACTGCTTCACCTTTAAGCTGCTTGCAAAAGATGGAACTGTGACCTGGTGCATAAGCATGGCAGATACAACAATGATACTTAGGGCAGTGCTTGTGACGATGCCTGGGAGTATGACAGTTGTGACAGACGAAGTTGTTGTTGGGGTTGGTGGTTATGATGGTGACACGGGACGCTGTGGAGGGCGTCAGGGATGCAGAATGTTCGCGATTACGTGCGGTAAGGTCGGGAGGGGAAGGAGCGGATGCATGTGCAACACATGTTCTACGGGTGGTTCCAGAGGAACATCTATGTTGCAATCTGTGGAGTGTATGGGCAGGTTCATTGAGTGGTGGGGCTGATTCCTGCAGTATTTGCAAGGCAGCCATTGTCGAGAGAGACATAGTATGTAAGCCAGGAGTAATATCCTCAGGTGCAATGGGAGGAGGGCTCTCAGCTGGAGGAGGTACTGGGATAGGCATATCAGGCGAGTGAGGGTGTAGGACTGGGTTCTTAAGGATTCACTCGCATACTTTATGGACAACTTCACGAATAATGCTTTTAGCATCATCAAGACATATAGCGAGGTTCCTAATACGCCTTTGTAGATGAAGGATGATGTTACTGTGGCGGGGATTAGGGAGGATCTTGGTGGTTCGTTCAACGAGCTCAGCAGCTCGGACGATATTGATGAGAAGCCTGACAGCCATTGCGTCATGCTGGGCGAGGCGCTTGTTGATAGCTTTGGAGTATTGGATGTCGAGGCAGGCAGATTCGATAAGGGTCTGGTTTTCTACTTCTTCAATGATTGCGATGTAGGGACTCATATTTCTATGGGCACATAATGGGCATATTCACGCAAGCAGTCCGTTTATCATTCACATAATGACTTGCACTTCCGTTGGTACATCATGCAACACGTTCCTGTATAATGCACCATAGGCGCGATGTATTCCCACGCTCGCGCATTTTCACGTTTCATCGTGCATTTTCACATTTCATCGCACAGTATCACACATCATCGCATTCCATCACCTATTATCCAGGAGCGCCTATCCATGTCCAACCACCTCATTGGTATGTCATATTCCTTGCCTCATGGTTGTAACAAGCATTGTAGCATTATTACATGTTATTACATACTATCAGCGCATTTTCTTCCTATCCCTTCTGCGTCTGACGCAATTTTGTCTAGTATATAGTTTGATGATTGCACTACTACTCTCCCCCATTACTCCCCTTTACTGTACTTCCCTCACTATTGGGTTTTACTCTGAAGTAGTAGTCACCATTAGGGCGCACTGTGTTACCTATGGTTATTGTTATCGGACTAGACTAGATTAATCAGACCTCGCTTTTCACTTGCTTTGCATTGCGCTCGCTTTGCGTATCTGTTGATCTGTTGTCTATCTGCCCCTCTATATCACTCCTTACTCTCTGCACTCCACCTGTGCTTTCCCACGACAATGTGTGCTATAAGCGCACGCCTTCCCACGCTTCGCTTACCTTAGCGCGACTTTTGTGCACTTTGCGTTCTCTTTGCATTCTCATCGCATTCTTTGCGTTTCTTCAAGTTTCTTCACATTTTTTTGCATTCCTTCGCATTTCTTTTGCATTTCTTCTCGCACCTTTGTGCATCCTTCAGACTACAAGGGTCTCTCATATATCTGGTTCTGTGTGCAGTAGCAGTCCCCTTTAGGGTTGAACATGTCTGTCTCAGGCATAGCAGCCTAGGTGCAGCAAGACCCAACATTCTGCCTCACCAGCAGCATTGTTGATCCCACATCGAGAGAGTGATTGTGCGAGCAGCAGTCACTTAGTGCCTTCAGCAAAGTAGTCAGTGGAAGTGGTGGATGCTGGGGAAGCTGAAATGCTTTGAGAGGTATGTATGGCCTCGTCAATAGCGTTGGTGGAATCTAAAGTCTTAGTGACTGTGTCAAGGTAGGAGTCGAGTGAAACAAAAGCACTAGCATGGTCGGTGGTGATGTTGGAGGGTGAGCTCATAATGAAGTTGTTCGTAAGAGTGAGGAATTTCAAGGCAATAAACTTGATAAGACAAAGAAAGTCGGAGTGTTGCCAAACTATGTCACCAGAGTACATGGTAGGTCATTCAAACAAGTTTATGCTTCTTCTTATATGCCTTCATTATCTCTGAGGTGTTACCAAGATTCTCTTCTGGGATCCATTCGTTACTTGCCGATGAATAACTGGTCCAAAATATGAGATAGCGTCTTCATTTACCTGTGCCTTTATGAGCGAGAATGGCTTTGACTTCATATTCTTCTTCTGCGATGACATCAGGCGGTGGTTCTTGGAAGTTCGGGCTGTGTATGTCAGTTTCGCGATAGGACAATAGTTCCAAGGCATGGAAAGTGGGGTGAATTCGCCATTGTTCTGGAAGTTGGAGTGTGAAAGTGATTGGACTCAATACGGTCTTGATCGGGAAAGGTCCATATCTTTTCGGTCTGAGTTTCTTCTTCAGTATGGGGACAATCAGATTCTTGGCCGATAACCAAACTTTGTCCCCAACTTTCCATGGCGTATACTTTACTCCATGAGATCATTTGGCCATTTGCTGCATAGCAATATTGTGACAGGCAATGGCCTCTTCCCGAGCTTGCTGTAGGGGGTGTACGCATTCTTCTGCAGCTGGAACCGATGATGATGCTAGATTATGAGGAAATGATCATGGATTATATCCCATCATAAGGTAGAATGGTGAGGCATTATGAGAATCATGCTTTCGGTGATTATGGATGAATTCTGCAAGGGGGAGGTGTTCGACCCATGTTTCAGGGTTGGTATGACAATAGATCTGGAGATACGTTTCCAATTCTTGATTGAGGTGTTCAGTTTGTTCATTGGTCTGAGGATGATAAGCTGTCAATGGCACAATGGTGTAATCAAGGAGCTTGGCAAGGGCTTGAGAGAATTTGGAAATGAACTGGGGACCACAATCAGAGATGATCTTGTCATAGAGTCTGAATTGTCAATAAACATGCTTGAAGAAAAGTTTGGCTACTCCTTCCAAGGTGATCGTTTTCAGGCATGGGATAATAATTACCCCCTTTGTAAGGCCATGGTCTGCCACAACCATGATAGAATTGAAACCCCCTGAAGGAGGGAGATCAGTAATTAGATCCATGGATAGGAAGTCACGGTGGAGGGAATCGGAACGAGGGGAGGGGTCACAGAGTGTGTATTGGATTTCATTTGCTGACACAGGGCACAACCTTCAACATATTTGTGTACATAGGCGCTGAGACTGGGCCACCAATAATCCCGTTTGACAAGTTCTTCTGTCTTAAAGCGGCCAGGATGGCCTGCCATGGGATGATCATGGAGTCAGTGGAGGAGGTCGTGGCAAACACTGGGGGAAACGTAAGCACGATCTTTGTAATACAACATGGAATCCACAATTTTCCAATCCAACAACACGGACTTCATAGGTGGAAGACATGGGCCATTCAATGTGTCGGAGGCAGTGGAGAAAATAGGGTCCGAGGAGGGGTCGTTGGTGGACAGGGCGTCGTGAAGAGAATCATCAAGAAGTCGAACAAACATGTTATCTGGGAGGAGGGTGACATCAGCATTATCGGAATCCATGGGATGATGATCAGGTCTGCGAGATAAGGCATCAGGGGCAGCAAATTTCCTTCCAGGCACATGGTGGAGTTCAATGTCAAACATAGATAGGATCAACTGCCAGCGTGCCTGGTGGCAAGTTAGCTTCTGGGCAGCACAGAAGTAGAGCAAATTCTTGTGATCGGTGAAGATGATAACGGGGTGCGGGTTTCCTTCAAGGTAATGGCGCCATTCAGTGAGTGCTCAGATAACAGCAAGTAATTCCCGGTCAAAGATCTGATAATTATGCTCGGCAGGGTTCAGGGATTGGGAAAGGTAACCACAGGGATGATATTGACCATTGTCATTGGTTTGTAAGAGTACTGCTCCAGTAGTGATGAGGGAGGCATCAGTTGCAACGGCAAATTGATGGGTAGGATCAGGGTTCCGGAGGACCGGTTGGTGGAGAAAGCAATCTTTCAAGGCCAGGAACGAATCATGACATGCATCAGTCCACGAAAATTGGATGTCCTTCTTCATGAGATCTATCAGGGGACGGGCGAGGTCTGAGTAGTGTGAGATGAAGTTCTGGTAGAAGTTGCAGAATCCCAAGAAAGACCGAGTTTCTTTTACTGTAGTGGGAACTGGCCAGTCCTTGATTCCATCAAGTTTGGCAGGGTCCATGGTGACACGACCTGGTTTAATAATCATGCCGAGATATACCACTTCATTGGCATTGAAGGTGCATTTCTCCAGTTTCAAAAATAGCTGTTCCCAGCGAATTATCTCCAATATCCTCCTGGTTCATTTCTGGTGTTCAGCAAGCGTCTTTGAAAAGATAAGAATGTCGTCCATGTAGATTACCAGCCATCCTTCATTAATCTCCTGCTGAAAGGTACAATTTATGTACGCTTGGAACGTAGCTGGCTGTTAAAGACCGCGGCACGCCGGTGCATACAATCTCTCGGAGGGGTGAGAGTGACTGACTCAGAAGGGCTTTGGCCTCAGCTCGTACGCTGTGCCCCTCACCTGAGTACAGTGCCCTTAATTTCGGATAAAGTCCAATAAGGTCCTAA
>Ga0310811_10013582_pt1 | contig 10612 bp, 10 predicted proteins | sample YCmetagenome_FD_207642 | JGI IMG/M metagenome (GOLD analysis project Ga0310811, IMG submission 207642) | Soil microbial communities from experimental microcosm in Duke University, North Carolina, United States - YC | ecosystem: Engineered > Artificial ecosystem > Soil microcosm > Unclassified ... | reverse complement strand
CCTTCTTTCCTCGATAAGATCAAAAATGACAATGTGATGATCGATAGCAGATTTACGCAGATTTTTGTGATTATGTGCTATATATTGTTATACATGTACTTCTCAGAGATCCACCAGTTCACTGATGTCATGGAGGCGCCCAACGGCTGTGATGCCAAAGGATACTAATATTATTTAACAAGGTGCTAACTCATTGCCACGACTTGCTTCCACCCACCCCAGAAAGACGCGTAAACTTATTTTGTTCATCATCTGATCCATCATGTCGTCTAGTTGGACACCAGACGAATCGTATGAAACGCTTCTCGCAGAGAAAGGTTGGTTGCAGGGCACAGTTATCAGCGCCGTTGCATATGGCATTGACGTCGCACTGTACTTTATGTGCTTCCACCTCCTTTTCCGGCAGATGAACCGCATGAACTACAAAGAGCACCTGCCTCTACTCGTATACATCACCACAACTTTCATCCTCAGCACCTTATTTATGGCAGCGCTGGCCGATTTCACGCAACTCGCATTCATTCAATATCGCGATTATCCGGGTGGTCCAAACGCATTTGAGAATAATATGTTCGGCATTCCTGTGGACAATCTTGGAAACGTCTGTGGTTTTCTAACGATGTTTCTTTCTGATGGATTGGTCGTGAGTAGATGTATTCGACGTTGAAAATGGTATCGCTAATATATCTGTGCAGGTTTGGCGCTGCATGGTAATTTACAGAGGGTGTATGGTGCCAATGTGGATCATCATGCTATTCCCTGGTTTGATGTTCGCTGCATCGACCGGTAAGTTACTTTCTTTGAATGTCTGCACCACTGTATCGGATGCTCACCATTGCATCGGTTAGTTATGGGTATAATGTTCTTGCTTCAAGTAACTTCCAACTCCCCATATTTCTCCTCGACTAACATCAACTACACCGTTCCATATCTGAGCCTCTCGCTCGCACTGAACATCATCATCACACTCGTTATTGTACTTCGTCTGCTCACATATCGTCATCGCATCTCCAAAGTCCTTGGCTCTAACTACGGCACTCAATACACGTCGATTGCTGCGATGATTGTTGAATCCGCTGCTCTTTATTCCGCATTTTCGGTGGTATTTCTAACGCTCTTCCTTCTAAACAATCCTATCTCGGCGACATTTCTTCAGTCGTTCACTCAGGTTCAGGTGAGCACTCGCAAACAGAGAGGCATTCGCGCTGCTTATGACATGCCACAGATAATTGCAATGTTGCTTATAGTTTTCCGAGTTGCGCAAGGAAAGGGCTGGTCTCAGGATACCATGTCCAGGGTCATGATTTTGAAGCCATCAGTGCAAGCAATCCGCATGGGTGATATCGGGTACGGTTTGCGGGACGGCTCCAAAACGTTCACCAGTTCCAGTGGTCTTGGGGCGCACGGAACCTACAAGAGTAGCGACCGCGATTCAGCGGAAGCATTGGCAGCTGTGTGAGGAAGGTCGTTGAGATACCTACTGAGGTAATGGTTGTAGAATTCCCCGGGTCAAAATCTTTAAAATTTGTATTTAGTATACTTGCTATGATGGTATGGGCCAGTGATCAATTGAGGTTTAGTATCCCATCGACGGGTCATAAGTTCGTGAAATCCTTCAAAAATAATTAGCAAAAATCCCCTTACGTATCCGAAGGACACCCCTAAAATTATCGCATTTGAGAGTGTTTACTCTACTATGTGATAACATCGGGCCTTCCTTGATGAAGTCCACGCTGTCGGACTTTATGGGCGCCTTAAATTCTCTGAGCCACGCAGTGATCTGTATTCGAAACATTGCCTCATGATGGGTCCTATTCCTTGTTTGGGCATCGTTTGACCGCCACTACTAACTACTACCATAATCGCATTCCCTAACTCTAGGATCGATCAATCGGGGAATCATGAGGTATCGTGGCGTCACGGTACCGGTGTAGTCGAATAATAAGCTTACCGCGATTTCCTTCAGGCAAATAATGAGACTAGTCTTTGCTTTCAAAGTGATACTCGCCACAGTTGTAGGCATTGGTCTGGTCAATTTTATTGCACAAAGGCCATGGTTGTCCAATAGCAGGTATTTCAAAGGAGTTGCTCTCAGCCATGGTACTACAAAGCTTTTTAGCGCGTCCTACAAGCTTGGCTGACGATCCTACGTACCAGACCTAGCCCTTCAAATAAAATTCGGAGAACCAGTATGGATGCGAGTAGACCAAACAGCACACTATCGCGCGGATACGGATGAGGGTGGAGAAGAGTTTGCGAAACTCGTTCCGCGCGGAGGACACACTGTTCGCATCCAAGATGCAGAGACGGGTGAAAGCCGCATTTACACAGTGACACTCTTTCACCAGCTCAAGTGTCTAGGAATCATCCGTGACAACTATGCAGCAAAACGTCCCCCATCATCGACCACTCGTCACTGCATGAATTATCTTCGCCAATCGATTTTGTGTCACCCCAACATGAAAATCGAGCAGGTCGTAAATAACCTAGGGTCCGCCGTCAGGGGATATGAGACTGTTTGTCGTGACTGGACAAAAGTTTATGAGGAGGTAGATAAACTACATGGAATGACTTCGGGTGTTTAGGAGGTTTGAACAGGTACCTGCACAGACTACATTCCTTGTTACCCAATTATGATTTAATCCTTGTTTATTGTCCGTTGGGGTCGAGTCCTATGTTGGACACTACATACTGTATTGTACTTGTGGGTGTTTGTTTCGTCCATTAGGTGTACACTTATTCTACTCAGTGGTCCAGGGGTCGGTGATCTTTGTAGTATCAGTACAAACTGATATCGATGGACCATCATGCATCATGGAAACTTCAAACTTGATCATTTGAAAGATTCAGAAGGTAGCGGAAGCTAGTCAAATGACCGGGGAATGATGAACAGTTCTGATTGGCTGGTGATACTACAATTGTATTACTATCGATACAGGATGTGCATACGCCATCATTTCAGCGCCCATTTTATCCAAGCTCCATATATATCGACCTCTATAGACCATCATATCAGGTCACGGCCTAGTCCGAAACTTCGAGTTTCCCTTCCGTGCTGATCGCCGCATTCGCGTGTTTGGAGTTTGGGATGACTATATTTTCCAAAACCAATGGCGAAATCAATTGTTGCCACATCATTCCTCGAAGAATCATGTACAGCGCTAGTACCATTGAGATCCTCCCAAACACCGCCGTTTCATTTTAGGCGATGGACAAACAGCCGGAATAGTCCAACTTGAGCGTTTGAACGTTGAAACACCCTTCTCATGTATAAAGGGTTGCGTCCTGGTCGTTGATAGCTCGCTCTCCAAACGCGCCCGTACGTTAAACCTCCAATGACTGAAGTTACAGGCAGAGTAGATTTCAAAGTCGGTGACGACACGTACCAGACTTGGTACAAAATCGTCGGGGATCTCGTTTCGGGCGCACACCCTCTTGTCGTGCTGCACGGCGGCCCTGGCGTCTCGCATGAGTATATGACGCCTCTCGCTGAAATTCACAACAAGTGCAACATCCCCGTCATCTTTTACGACCAGATCGGCATCGGCAAGTCCGTTTTTGAAGGAATAGCGGAGAAGCCCAAAGAGTTTTGGACAGTCGATCTGTTCATGGACGAGCTGGAAAACCTCCTTGTTCACCTTGGTGTGCAGAATGGCTTTGCTCTTCTGGGTCACTCCTGGGGAGCGATGTTAGGGGCGCACTATGCCAGTCACAGACACCCTGTTGGTCTCAAACATCTCGTCCTCACTGGGGCAGCCCCATCCATGGCACTGTGGGAAAAAAGCACTGCCCAGCTGCTGAACGCGCTGCCGGCGGATGTGAGGGAGAAGATTGCGAAACACGAGAAAGAAGGGACAACGGATAGTCCTGAATATCAAGAAATGATGGGGATCTTCTATGACAAGCACGTTTGCAAGGCTCCCTGGCCAAAGGTGATGGAGACGTCTTTTGGAGCCATGATGCAAAATCCCACCGTGTATCATACGATGTAGGCGATGTCTCGACGTACCTTTTTGACATACACTGATCATTGTTGTCAGGATTGGACCGTCAGAGTTCACCATTACGGGTACACTGAAGTCATGGTCGTGTTTAGATCAAATACACACAATCACAACTCCTACTCTCCTCACCAACGGTGTCTTGGACGAAGCGCAGGACGTCTGCGTCAGCCCTTTCTTCCACAGAATCCCACATGTGAAGTGGGCGCAGTTCTCGCAGCGTCACATGCCATTCTTGGAGGAGGAAGACCAGGCGAGATACTTTCAAGTGGTGGCTGATTTTCTGACGTATCCTTGATCTTGTAAAATATGCATGCACGGGAATGGAATGACCATATTATCGTAGTAGTGTTGCCGTCGAGGCGAGTTAAACTCGATGTGAAATCGATTCGGTTCGAAAATGACCAACTCGAAACTCCGATTTGAATCGAGTTACAATCGATTTGTATACTTCATATCCATACATCGTAATACCTTTCAACTTGTTAGTCTGATTTGTATCGATTTATGTGAATTTCCCCACTCGGTTCGCCTCGGCGGCAACACTAATTGTGACCCAGATGTTGGGAGAGACAAGCTTTTATATATTGGTAGGAGCATGAGTGGGAAAAGGCCGTGAAGCAAAGGGGCAGCGGAGATTTAGCGCTTAGCAACTACGCAACGAAAACTGAATCATCATGATAAGATCATCCACCATGAGCGATAACGAAAAGAGACAAAAAGGGTACAGGTATGCCTGGAGGGCCCTTGCTCGAAGACCAAGTCTCAGCCGAGGCCCCGAGCTGAGCGCAAATGTTGGTACAACTTGTTCAAACCAAAAAAAATAAACCAAATGTTTCCTCTGACTGGAAAATTACGCGGTGGAGCGCTGGATCATGTAGACAGCTAGAGGTTTAATTATGCTGTCAGCGAAACTCATAGAGTCTTGAAGGACTAACCAGGTGCAGTCTCCGCGTGAGCCTGCCACCATTCCACATCGCAACTACCGCTTGGTTCGTCCTCTGAGCATCCTAACTCAAAAACAAGGACGTCATCCATCGCACAAGAAAGTTTTCTGTGCCAGTCCAAGCTGTCTTTCCCTGGGACTATGTTATCGATTTTCGCAACCCGTGGCGGTAGAACGTTAAACGATAAGGTTGAAATATCAACTGGAACAGTGGCATTGAGGCGGTATAAAGTAAGTGTAGTTGGTCGATCCATAGGCGGAAGGGCGACGTGCAATTCGCAATTTTCCATGCCCCAGTCAATCGCCCTGAATTGAAATATCGTTGAAACCTTCTATTCCATCAGTCTACAAAACACAGAAAAATAGAAGATAAACCGACAGTTTGTGTAACATGTACTTTGCGGTCATAAGGTGAGATTGTGCCACTACGTGTCGTGCGCGTCGCAAGATAGTCATTGAAAACATGACTTGGCGCAGAACGATCCACCAAACTGACAGACATGGGGAAATTTGTGAACTCTCTCGGGGTAGGAGGCGACGGCCGTGCGATCTCGTCAAATCGCATATATTGAGAAGGACGACGGAGGAGGTGAATATCCTTTCGAGTGATAAGTCCGTCAGAAGATGCTGAAGAGCCTTGGAGAGATGCAGGGGTAGAAACCAGTAACAGGTTGATGAACGTGCAGAAGATTATGACGATAAGAGGCCAATGGAGCACAGTTCGCGAAGTCTTGTGTAGGTTTGCTTTGTAGTCGTCATCACTCTCAGAGTCAATGACTTCTTGTGGTGTCAGACTCAACGGCCTGTACGACTTGGAGCTTGAGGAAAAGAACATGGCGGGGAGAACGGCTTCGACTTGAATTGATCATGATGGTAATTTGAAGGGCAGTCGCCATGGCTGATGGCTGACTGATCCGATTAGCCTGAGCGGCATTTACGTTACAGTTATCAAGTGCACTCGCATGCATTTCAAAATTTGAAGCCCCCAAACCACATGACTTCGCCAATTCTATATTTGAAACTACATCCAGATCCAGGATGGACATTGGAGATCACAGCTCCCACCACTAAAATAATCAGTTCGTCATGATCCAACTGAGACGACAAACCGTTTTCGTGCTTTTTTGCAGTATCTAATCACCATAGCTTTTTCATTCAGCTTGTTCAACGGTGATGAAGACATAGCCCACACCATGAAAATGCTGTCGCACACGCAGGCCTCGCACCGAAGTTGGAGTCTGAAGTCGCTACGACACATTAAGCCCTACAAGATCATGGACAAGTCATCAAAGTACCGCCAAGTGACCCGATCAGAATCACTATACATGGGTAACGAACAGAGTAACAAGATTTCGACGAGGCATGTATTACATTCAGTATAAACAAACAATCCCATGTCCGCGACTACATCTTCCACCCCCTGAAATCACTTGCAATGTGTTGACATACTCGTCCCTTCTCCTTTGCGTCAACTTTAATTTGTACCCTCCAGCTGTATTTAGATTTCAAAATGGTTTCTTCACGAGGTCTAGAAGCTCGTCAGTCTTTCTCCACATAATCGCCATGATTTACTCACCTATATCGTCAGAATCCGTCACGGTGTCTTCTAGAGCACTGACCGCTAGGATCTGTGCGAAGGCAACTGACAAGAGTAGAACATAGAAACTGAGTTTGTTGATGTTAAGCACAGTCATGTTAATGATATTCTTCGCTTGGGTATGTTATTTTAGATGCGTTAGGTGAGATTGGAAGCCAGTTCGTCAATATATAAAGAAGCATGACTAATTGTGCTAAACAGCCCGGGGGCCCAAAAGGTTCCCCACCTGTAGGCTGTGACTGGACCCATCACGCATATAATTTGCTCCCAGTCCAAGACTCCCAGTCGGAGAATGGATATTCAGTAATGCCTACAATTGTAGTACTGCTCCATAAGCCCTATCTTGGGAGAAGACAGTGCTCCTTCCTCATATAGGCCTTACAATCATCATCGTATCATCAATCAATGAATTATTGCTGATGCGTATCGGGCACTCGAACCTCTGGCAGAAATGTATCACGAACTGCTTTCAAATTCCGTTTTACCCATGTGACAACTTGGTGATACATCTATTGTCATCTCTGTCATCCTAAAAGATGTGCCAGCAGTTCATGGTTTCCGGCTCGCAGAAGGTACCAGCCGCCTATCTCTATCACTCTAATGTAGAATGAACTTCGTTCGTACAAACACGTGCGGTGTTGACAAAACAACTCATGCAGTCAGATACGGTCAACCGCTCGAGGCTCCGGACCTCGGGACACTTACTGCGAAGAGGAGAGACGAGACGTCAGTGAGTGCTAGTCGTGCTATGATTATATGGAGTACTATCATCATATGGCGTCCTAACCCACCAACTTGATCAGTCTGGATCTCATAGACGTATTTCCGGATTCTAAATCCCCCTGACTGGCATAAACCACGCATCTTAACCGGTAAACCTTTTAGCCAGAAGTATCATTCGATACCATGGGCGTGCTCAGCATCAGCTTCTACGTCTTTTGTCTGTGGCTTTCGCGCGATTCACAGCAGTCTATCCTAATCTGCTAAACTTTTATGTGACAATTATTCAAATTAGATCTAACTTAAGTTAGCACGGGCTTTCTTGATGTAGGATTTGTACAAGATCCACGAGGAGCTCCGACCACAGCAAGGTAAAGTATGTTTGGGCTAAGGCAAACTCGCTGGCTGTTCTAATCATATTTTTTTAAAAATCCTATTTAATGTCTGCTTGGGGCAAAGCCCGATGTAGACAGTACATGCTATATACTGTGGCGTTTTATTTACTTTTCTAGCGTTGGTGTAATTGAGGACCATTGGCTCGCACCCCGTACGAGAGTTTGGGGTGGTAGAGCATCGAAAGCCAACCTGAGGCTAACGGGGGGTGGGGTGTATGCGCGGCTATACTAGGTTTTCGCAGGCTCGGTTCTTTGCGGGTGCGTTCTGAGGGTTGGGTCTGGATATGCGCGAGGGACGAGATAGCTCAGTTCCTTTTAGAGGTTGTCTGCAACATTCCCGAACTCTCGTTCTAGACATGTGCTAATCATATATCAGCACTGAGCAGGGTTTCTGGACTTACTTACCATAACAATCAAGAACTTGCGTTAATAGCGTTATTACACTTGCTGTATATTGACGCGAGAACACCCGAGGACTCAGGGATCAAACAGAAAACAGACAACTTTCAATAGCATGTTCATAACAAATGAGTGAATATCGATAGAATACAGCAGTAAATTAACGAATGCGAGTTATCGAGGTTATATAGCAAGTGTGGGGGGATAAGGGATAAGCGCTGGCAATACAAATGGAACGAGAGGAAACTAATAAACCAAGGATAAGATATTACACGCATTCGCCTTCTTATCCCCGGCGTCCCCCCCTTTTGGGAGACACGCGAGTAGATTTTCTCGGTGGAGCGTGTGATGCAGCACCGGCAGCTTCTTCCACATCCTCCTCGTCGTCTAGATGCTCCTCCTCCACGACCATCCCTGCCGCTGCTTCCTGCAACCGTGTCAGTGGTGACGAAGCACCCCGCCCACGGCCCTTTGCAGCTCTGGTGCGCGTAGTTGGCCCATTCGCCTCCGGCACCCGCTTTGGCTTTTTCGGAATCCCATTCTCGACGTCCACATCTGGCAAAGGGCTTTGGGGGTCCAACTTGCGCTTCCCATTTCGCACGCCATTCGCAGTTTCTTGATGGAGGGGCACACGGGCAGATTGTTGACGTAGGTGGAGTTTGTCGAGACCCTCGGTCACTGTGGGTTCGCTTGAACCATCGGTCATCTCCGCATCTTCATCGAGCGAGGAGGCGCAAGAAGTACCGTCTTGGATAGATGCAACGGAGTCGGTGATAGCGCGAGGTTGAAGATGGGAGAGTGTTGGAACGTCGGCAAGCCATGCATGACTGCAGGCTGCACTCAGAGACATACGATCCCGAGGATCATGCTCGAGCAACCTCTCAATGAAGTTCCTCGCTGTTCAACCATACACTTGTAAATCAGCGTGTTGCAAAAAATGGTGGGGAAAGCGCACCCAGCGGAGAAACATCTACATTATCTAAAGTGCTCCATTGAATTGTGCGTCCTGCGATTCTGACCTTGATATCTCGTTGGTTTTCATCCTCGATGAAGGGGCTTGATAATGTAAACCTGTGAAAAACACCTCCAGTTCAGCAAATAAGGACGTGGCATACGCAGGTCTCATGCTAACATGCAGAATACAATCACCCCAACGCTCCAACTGTCAACAAGGTGATCATAGCCTTCCTGGTTTTGCTGAGTCACAACTTCGGGGGCGAGATATGCAGGTGTACCACACATAGTCTGTGGGGTAGGCCTATCAGTCATATGTTAGGGAGCTAAAAATGGTATTACTGACTTTGAGGAAAGTGACGCTATCAACAACCTTGGCGAGACCGAAGTCGGCAACTTTGACGGTGGGGGGATTTTCCGTAGTTAGCAGTACGTTCTAAATAACCGACATTCATAATGAAATCAACCGCTTCAAGGGAAAATCCATTACCTCGGGCTTTAGGTCACGGTGCGCGATCCCCTTGCTATGGATGTACTTTGAATGGGAAATAGGTCAGAGGGTTTACGGTATCAAATGGCGAGTTAACTTACTGCAAGAGCATCGCAGACTTGCGCGATTATGTGGATAGCCAGCGGCTCCTCTGAAAATAACCCTGAGAATCACCAAATATCGACAAACCGAATAACATACTAAGACCGCCCTCTCTTAATATGTAATCAAGTAAATCTCCTCCATCGACAAATTCGAGGACGAGATCTACACAACTGATCAGCCTAGATTAGTAGGGTATACCGAATATACGCACTGATGCTATTATCTTCGAAAAAAGCTTCCTTCATCTGGCAGATATTCCGATGATGGAGCCGTTCCAAAATACTGATCTCTCGCGCAAAGGCCGTTTCATTGTTGTTGGCAGTGGCACGCTTGACCTTGTGGTCTTGAATAATTTTGATGGCATACCACTGGCCCGTCGCACGCGACACGGCCTTCATGACAGTTGCAAATGACCCCTTGCCGATCTCGTGGCTGATGTCATATTGAGCATGAAGACCGCCTTGCGGGGGACCGGCAGCAGTGTGGCGGTAAATGAATCCTGAAAAATGCATCGATAAGCGAAGATCAACACAAACGTAAATGACTAACGATAGTCTTCAAGGTCCCCAGGCTGAGGGTGGGGAGAACCGAAAGCAATCTCATTGCCTTCCTTGAGGACTGCAGTCTTGTCCTTTCCAATCTTGACACCGTTGATCTGCAAATTTCACCGTCAAACGGGAATCATTAGGTTACATTACTGATGCATACCCAAGTACCATTACTAGAGGTGTCGAGAACAGTCACTGCAGAGTTTTTGTCCTCCTTTCCATCCCAGGTGATTTTGCAGTGCTTGTTACCTACATCGCGACGCGTCAATATGCAGTATCGAACGCGCTAGAAAGCGCCACCAAGTACACGCTAGACACTCACTGACTTTCCCCCCAGGGAGAATGATATCATTGTCGGGAGCCCTTCCAACTGAAGCTGCGGGCTGAACTTTCCAAAGATCGAGGCGGCGAAGCACGTTGCTGCATGGCTGAAGGTAGCCCCACAGATGACTATTGG
>Ga0310811_10013581_pt1 | contig 10612 bp, 9 predicted proteins | sample YCmetagenome_FD_207642 | JGI IMG/M metagenome (GOLD analysis project Ga0310811, IMG submission 207642) | Soil microbial communities from experimental microcosm in Duke University, North Carolina, United States - YC | ecosystem: Engineered > Artificial ecosystem > Soil microcosm > Unclassified ... | reverse complement strand
AGCCGGAACATGTTGAAGATGATCTGGATGCTGGCGATCGGATACTGCAAAGCGGTGATCGCCTCATCGATCTTCTCGACACTGACGCCATAAGCGCGCAGCTTGCCAGCAGCGACCAGGCGATCGAGGCCGGCGAAGATTTCCGGACGGTTATAGACCTCGGTCGGCGGGCAATGCAGCTGCAGCAGATCAAGCCGCTCCACCTGCAGGTTGCGCAGCGAGTCCTCGATATAGCCGGTCAGGGCCTCTACGGTGTAGCCAGCCGAGACATGCGGTGAGATCTTCCGGCCGGCCTTGGTGGCGACGATGACATTTTCATGACTGCGCCCAGCCAAGACCTTGGCGATCAACTTCTCCGATCGACCATTGCCATATACATCCGCCGTATCGATGAAAGTGACACCGCGATCGAGGGCTTCGTTCAACGCCCCCTCGGCATCGCGATCTGAAACATCGCCCCAGCTGCCGCCAATCGCCCAGGCGCCGAAGCCGATGGCTGAAGCCTGAAAGCCCGCTCTGCCGAATAGCCGTTTTTCCATGGCGATACCTCTCTGTCGAAGATTGAATGACGGGATATTTAGTCCCTAGCAAGTCGCCGCGCCAGCCTTGTTAAGAAGCCGGTTTGCTCAGAAACCACTCAGCACGATCTTGCCGATCGACCTGCCGCTTTCCAGCAAGGCATGGGCCTTGATGAGATTGGCGGCATTGATGGTGCCGAAATTCTCCGCCAGGGTGGTCTTGATGACACCTTGGTCGACCAAGTCAGCAACCTCGTTCAGGATGTCATGCTGGCTGGTGATATCCGCCGTGGTGTAAAGCGCGCGAGTGAACATCAGTTCCCAATGCAGCGAGGCACTCTTGCGCTTCAACTGACGCACATCGATCGCTTCCGGATCGTCGATCAGACCGACCCGGCCCTGGGGCGCAATGGCAGCGGCAATACCCTCCCAATGCTTATCGGTGGCATTGGTGGAGAAGATGTAATCGACCGCGTCGATGCCGACACGCGTCAACTCTTCAGGCAACAATTTGCTGTGATCGATGACGTGATGCGCACCCAGATCCTTGACCCAGGCGATGGTCTCGGGCCGCGAGGCAGTGGCGATGACGGTGATCCCGGTCAGTTGCCGTGCCAGTTGGATGGCGATGGAGCCGACACCGCCCGCTCCGCCGATGATCAGCAATTTCTTGCCCTCAGCGCCATTGCCGCGCGGCACCTGCAGCCGGTCGAATAGCATCTCGTAGGCGGTCAGCGCTGTCAGCGGCAGGGCAGCGGCCGAGGCGGCATCGAGGCTGCGCGGCTTGCGGCCGACAATGCGCGCATCGACCAGCTGGTAGGCGGCATTGCTACCGGCCCGGGTGATATCGCCGGCATAGAAGACGGTGTCACCCGGCTTGAAGAAGGTGACGGCCTCACCAATTGCCTCCACCGTCCCGACCGCGTCCCAGCCGAGGATGACGGGCGCACCTTCCTTCCCTTCGCGGCCTCGGCGGACCTTGTAATCGACCGGATTGACGGAGATAGCCTCGACCTTGACCAGCAGGTCCTGAGGTCCCGGCACCGGTTTCGGCAGATCGAGATCCTGCAGCGCACCGGCCTCGTTGATCGGGCGGCTGGTCACATATCCCACGGCTTTCATCTCTGGTCTCCTCAAGGAAAGGCAGCGGTTGAATCGGCGGCGAGCCGCGGGGCCCGCCCGCTTGAAACATGATGGCAGGCGATCAATATTAGAAATTCATTGTTTATATTTTTATGATACGAAATTGAAATAGATCACCCCAATATAACGCCGGACAACCCAAATGCGTGCCATCGACCTCGATCTTGAAGGCCTGCGAGCCTTTGTCACCATTGCCGAAACCGGCGGTTTCACCGCCGCCGGTCAGGTGCTTGGCCGCAGCCAGTCAGCCATGAGCATCAAGATCCGCAAGCTGGAAGAAGTTCTTGGCCGGCCGGTCTTCACCCGCACCAGCCGCAGCCTCGCTTTGACGCGAGACGGCGAGCTGCTGCTGACCTATGCCCGGCGCCTGCTCGCCTTGAACAACGAGACTGTGCAACGCTTCAGCGAAAGCGAGGCCACTGGCTCGCTCCGCCTGGGCGTCGCCGAATATGTCGTGCCGGATCATCTGCCCGAGCTGCTCGCCCGCTTCCGCGAGATCTATCCTGCCGTCGATGTGGAGGTCCGTGTCGCCGGCAGCGCCGCTCTGGTCGCGGCGCTCGACAAGGGCGAGATCGACCTCGTCATCGCCAAGCGCGATGATGGCGAAACCCGCGGCGAGGTGATCCGCCGCGAGCCCCTGGTCTGGGCCTGCAGCCGCAGCTTCGATCTTGCTCATACCGACATCCTGCCGCTCTGCATGCTGCCACCGCCCTGTATCTTTCGCAGCCGCGCCGTCGAGGCCTTGAACGCTGAACCGCGCCCCTGGCGCGTCGTCTATACCAGCGACAGCGTCAATGGTGTGGTGGCGGCCTTGCGGGCCGGGCTCGGCGTCTCGGCGATTGCCGAGAGTTCCTTCACCCCGGAGCTGCGGCTGCTGACCACGGAAGATGGCTTTCCCGACCTGCCTGATGTCGAGCTCACCGTCTTCGGCGCCGGCCGCAGCAAGACGACACTGAAGCAGGCATTGATCCGTTTCTTCCAGGAACGGCTGGAAGTGCTCGATGCCGGCCGCCGCAGCGGTCGCTTGCGATTGGTTGCACCATAGGTCTGCCTCACCTGCTCTTCGGCATGGCCAGCCGGCTTGTCAAATTGGCGCGGCTACGCTCAGATGGGGGAAACCCACCTTATGCCGTCAGGTCATGACCTCACTCCGCCGACTGGTTCCCTCCCCGAGCGCCCTCTTCGTCTTCGAGGCCTCCGCCCGCTATCTCAGTTTCACCCAGGCGGCGGGCGAATTGTCCGTCACCCAATCGGCCGTCAGCCGCATGATCGCCCGCTTCGAGGCACATCTCGGCGCCCGCCTGTTCCATCGTTCACCCACCGGCATTGAACTCACGGAAGAGGGCCGGCAGCTTTATGCCGCCGTCACCAGCAGCTTCCAGCGCGTCGAGATGGCGATCGAGGATATCCGCAGCCAGCAGGGCGAACAGGGCACCGTCACGATGTCCATCTCTTCAGCCTTTGCCATGCATTGGGTGATGCCGCGCCTGCCGGAATTCGAACGCGTCTTTCCGGAGATCGATCTCCGCTTCCAGGTGATGCGGGGTGAGCCGCTGGGACCTGTCCAGGACGTTGACTTTGGCATCCGTTATGATGCCCAGGACGATGCCGAGCATCTGCGCTGGCCGCTCCTGGCGGAGGAGATCCTGCCGGTCTGTTCGCCGGATTACCTGCGCCGCCACGGGCCGCTCGGCCCCGGCTGTGACATGTCACAGCATGCCCTGGCACATCTCTCCGGTACCACGCGCCTGCCCTGGCCGCGATTCCTCGCGACCTTCGACCTGCCGAACACCCACGGCAGCCGCAGCCTGACCTTCTCCGATTATGCCTTGACCCTGCAGGCGGCGATCAGCGGCCGCGCCATCGCGCTTGGCTGGCGCCATGTCGTCTCGCATGCGCTCCATGAAGGCAGCCTGGTGCCCGCCGGACCGCAAGTGCATGCGACCGGCCGCACCTACTATCTCGTTGCCAGCAGCAATCGCCCCTTGCGCAAGCCGGCTGTGCTGGTGCGGGACTGGCTGCTCAGTGAAATGGCACTGCTGCAGCGACCCGCCCCGGCCTTGCCAAAGCCAGCACCGGAGACACCGGCAACCAGCAGAAAGGCGACGCCGAAGAGGGCCGCCGCCAAGGCCACCGCCGGCAGGGCATCGCCCAAAGCCCCAAAGCGCCGCTGACCTGCAGCGCCGATCATTGGCATTCTCCCATGTCATGAGGGGCTGACAATTTAAAGGCGTGCCGCCGGGCCGCGGCTTACCTAGCTTAGGGCGATATCAAGGCGGGAGGACAAGCCATGGACCTGGAACTTTCGGCACGCGAGAAACAACTGGCGGCCAAGGCGCGCGACTTCGTCGAGCGGGTACTGATACCGCTGGAGAATGTGGTCGAGGAACATGGCGAGTTGCCGGTGGAACGGCGGGCGGCACTCCGGCAGCAGGTGCGCGAGGCCGGTCTCGCCGGCATCAATCACAGCGCCGAACATGGCGGGCTTGGCCTGACCATGCTGGAACAGACGGTGATGGAAGAGCAATTGGGCCGCGTCACCAATGGCCTCTGGACAGCGGTCTGGCGGCCGCCGGTCAGCCTGAAATTCGGCACGATAGAGCAGAAGAAGCGCTATCTCCAGCCATCCTGCCAGGGCGAGCGGCGCGGTTGTTTCGCCATCACCGAGGCGGATGCCGGCTCCGATCCGCGTCAGGTCAAGACCAGCGCCGTGCTGCGCGGCGACAATTGGTATCTCACCGGCGAGAAATGGTTCGTCACGTCGTATAACGCGTCGGACTTCATCATCGTCCATGCCCATGTCGATGGCGATCCCGACAAGCCGACCTTGTTCCTGGTCGATAAGCCGGCGGAAGGGCTGACCCATCTGCGGTCACCGAAATTCATGCACACCTACACCTTCGACCACGCCGAGCTGCGCTTCGACAATGTCGCCGTGCCGAAGGCGAACGTGCTGGGTGAGATCGGCCAGGGCCTCGACCTCACCAAGGATTGGTTCGTCGAAGCGCGCCTGCAGATCGCCAGCCATACGGTGGGTGCGGCCACCCGTGCCGCCGAGATCGCCAATGCCTATGCCGCCGAGCGCGTGCAATTCGGCAAGCCGATCCGCGATTTCCAGGCCATTGAGTTCATGCTCGCCGATATGGCGGTGGAGATCTTCGCAGCAAAGACCATGCTCTACCGCGTTGCCTGGGAAATAGACCAGGCGCTCGACCGCAAAATGGTCCATGCAAGGGCGAGTGCCCTCAAGCTGCATTGCTCGGAGATGGCCGGCCGCGTCATCGACAAGGCGGTGCAGATTCTCGGCGGGCGCGGTTACATGCGGGAGAATCCGGTGGAACGGCTCTATCGCGACATCCGTGTCGACCGCATCTGGGAAGGCACTTCGGAAATCCAACGCGTCGTCATCGCCGGCCAGATCCGCAAGCGCGGCATGAGCGTCTATACCGACTGGGTATAAAGACATTACCGCGGATAGAAGGCAGCAATAAAAACGGCGGCAACTGCCGCCGTTTTCTCTTTCGGACGTCCAATGATACGAACGTGCCTCACATTTCCTTCGGCACGATCACCATCCAGCCGACACCGAAGCGATCCTTCGTCATGCCGAAGCGGGTGGCAAAGAAAGTCGGGCTCATCGGCATACCGACTTCGCCGCCCTCACCAAGTGCTGCAAAGATGCGCTCCGCCTCGGCATCATTGGCAGCCGTATAGGAAAGCGAGAAGCCCTCGAACTTGGCGCTGCCCTGGCAATGGCCATCGGAAGCGAACACGATGGAATCGCCGATCTTCAACGTCGAATGCATGACCTTGTCGCGATGAGCCGGCTGGATCATCGACTGGTCTGGCGCATCCTTGAAATGCATCTTCATGACGACTTCGGCCTTCAGAACTTTCTGATAGAAGGCGATGGCCTCCTCGCAACGACCGTCGAAAAACAGGTAAGGCTGAATTTGCATCACGTCCTCTCAGGTTGGGGCAAGCCAGCCGCGGGATGAGCGACTGGTCGTCATCGAATTGGCCCGATGACTTGGCGGTAAAAGGCGATCATAAAAGGCAGCGATGACCGGTGGCTGTCCATCGACCCGCCGCCGCAAAGCGCAGCCGTCAGCGCGGCAGACCTCCGCGCTGCTTCTCGCTGCGGCGCATCTCGCTGACCGGGTCACGCGCCTTACCATCGCTGCCACAACAATTCTGCGGCGCCGCGGTTTCGTAGCGGTCATGATGGCGAACCCAGTCCATGGTCCGGTCCTCGTTGCGTCCCTTCGGCGTCATGTCGAGAAAGTGATGCGCACCGAGCAGGATGTCGCCGCCCCGGGCATAAGCCGAATAGGTGTGATAGACGACGCCCGCATCCTTATAGAAGACGCTGATACCCGGCAGCTCGTCAAACAGGTAATCGCCTGTCGTGAAGTTGTAATAGGCGCGGTTCCGCGCCTTATCCTCGTCAGTGAACGAGACCTGGTAATCGAAATTAAAATCTGAGCCATAGGACGATACCCAGGTGAAGTCCCAGCCCATGCGCTGCTTGAAGGCAGCAATCTTCGCCCAGGGGGCACGTGAACTGACAACAACTGACAGGTCGTGATGCTTGAGATGCAGATTGGCGCCATCGATGTGATCGGCCAGGAAAGAACAGGAAGGGCAGCCCTGCTGCCAATCCGGCCCGAACATGAAGTGATAGATGAACAGCTGCGAGTTGCCGCCGAAGAGCTCGGCAAGGCTCTGCCAGCCGCTAGCGCCCTCGAAGACATAATCCCGATCGACCCTGACCCAGGGCAAGGCGCGGCGTTCGGCGGCGAGGCGATCCAGCTCGCGCGTTACCGCTTTTTCATGAACGAGATGGGCCTTGCGCGCGGCCAACCAATCTTCACGCGATACGACCTGATGCATGGGCATGTCGGATCTCCCTTGCTGACACATTCACCTGACACCGCATGCCCGCGAAGCGAGGCGATGCGGCAGATCATCTGGCGGACCATCTGCCGCCAGCCGTGTTCGCTTATTTGCCGCGCCTGGGCTTCTTGCCACGGTGCGCTGCCGAACCTGCTTTCGCCGACGGATTTGCCGCCGGCACCTCCTGCAGTTCATCCAAATAGGCGCCCAGGCGATCCAGGCTACCCGTCCAGAAATGCCGGTAGCGCGCGAGCCATTCATCAATTCCCTGCAAGGCTTCCGGCGCAATCCGGCAGGGGCGCCACTGGGCATCGCGGCCGCGGATAATGAGACCGGCCTTCTCCAGCACTTTGAGATGCTTGGAGATTGCCGGCAGGCTCATGGCGAAAGGCTCCGCCAGGCGCGAGACCGACGCCTCGCCCTGCGCCAACTGCGCCAGGATCGCCCGCCGCGTCGGATCTGCGAGGGCTGCGAAGGTCGCACTCAACGGGTCCATGCCAATCCGCCACAAACCATTATTTAACTGATTGGTTAAATATAGATCACGCGACGTTCTGTCAAGGGCAGTACGGCAGGTTGTCAGTTTTCAAATTGGATGCGCGGTTTGCGAAATAGTGAATCGGATTTTGCAGAAATAATGAATCCTTCCAGCACTCCGCTGGCGACGACATACCGGTGTCCATCGATCTGTGACTGAATGTGTCATCCTGGGTGGGGCGTTGACGCGGCTCGTCGGTATTCCTGAATGTTGTAGATTGCTCAAGTTGGAGCAATGGCAGCCCGGAGAAACGACTCCTCAGCCCAGCGCAGCCTGCGGGCAGAACGCGGATCCGGTCACCTACGGCCGACGGCCATTCTCCATGCGACACTCATTCTCCGCGATTCAGACTATGCGCTATCTGTCTTTGAGAGTACCTGTGAGAAAAAAAGCAGCTGGTGAAGACATGCTCGACTGGAACCATCTACAAACCTTCCTGGTGATCGCGCGTCATGGAAACCTATCGGCGGCGGCCCGAGCACAGCGTGTCACGCAGAGCACTATGGGAAGGCGGCTCGAGGCGCTTCACGTACAGGCCGGTGCTCGGCTGGTCCAGAAGACGCCGACAGGCTTCATGCTGACACCGGCTGGCGAACGAGTGCTTGCGAACGTCGAAAGAATGGAGGTCGAGGCGCTTGCCGTCGAACGCGCCATCTCCGGGGAAGACGAAAGGGTCGAGGGAGAGGTGCGGGTCACGACCGTCGACTCGTTCGCCGCCCAGATCATCACCCCGATGCTTCGCAGCCTCCTGGATAAGCAGCCGAACATCCAGATCGAGATGATCACCGAGGATCGTTCGCTCTCCCTTTCCCGCCGCGAAGCCGATGTCGCGATCCGGTTGGCCGAGTTCGAGCAGCACGAGACGGTTGTCAGGCACGTGGCCGATCTCGCCTTCGGCCTTTATGCGAACCGCTCATACCTGGACCGCTTAGGGGCACCGGATTGGAAGGATGGAGCCGCAGGGCAGAGGTTGGTGACCTTGCAGCAGGACTTGGCGTTAATGCCTGAGGCGCTGCGTCTCGCGGAGATCGCGCCGCGTGCCGGCATCACGATGCGTGCGAATAGCCGTGATGTGCAGGTCGAGGCAGTCCGTGCTGGCTACGGCATCGGCCTCCTACCTTGTTACCTTGCTCAAGTTGCCGAGGATCTGGTTGAAATTCCGATGCCAGGCAGCCGCGTCATTCGAGGTATCTGGCTTGGCGTCCATCGCGATACGCGCCACGTCCGACGGATTCGCTTGGTAGTCGATCACATCACGCGGGAGCTCAAAGGCTTAGCTAATCGGCTCTCGCCGCCGCCATCGTGAGGCTTCATCTTCATCGAGCTGCTATACGTCGCGCCTAGAAGTCATAAATTCTTGCTCGACCTACCCGCGGTCGACCATTTTCGCTTCTGCCGAAGTGTGGTCCGAGGTCCGTCGCGAGGAACATCTTCCCCGGCGTTGGATCCTCGGAATCGCCTGACCTTATTTCACCATGCCGAAGGGATCAACGACGGCTGTGCCATTTGCGCGCGCCCAGAAATTGTTCACGGCGAACCCGTATTCCGGGAGGTTCTGTACAAAGGGTTCGAACATGGCCTGGGCGCTCGGGAGCTTCCAATCGGCCTGCAGTTCGCACGCCAACGCGAAGGTCGTGCACAGGTCTGCACCGGCATGAGCCATTCGTGAGGATGACGCCTCGATCTCGTAGCGATTCCAACCACCGCAAGCGTCGATCACCGGATAGACTGCGTAGCCGTCATTGAGCATGGACAGCACGGGCATGACGCAGCAGGTTCCGATGGTCACAGCGGCGATTATGATGTGACGCCGGCCTGTGCGGTTCACAATGTCCTCCAGCGCTTGGCGGAAGGAGGGGTCCTCGTAGCAGTTGATGATGCCGGTGCGACGGTAGATGGGATGATCGGGAAAGATTTCTCTGACTGCGGGAAGCAGGTCGCCATTCTGCCATTGTGCGTTACTGCTGGTGAGCAGCGTGGGGATCGACAGCGCTTTGGCCGTCCTGGCGAGGCCAGCGATATTGGCGACCAGCTCGCCGAGCGACGTGGTATCCCGCATGCCGAGCATCAGGCCCATCTGATGGTCGACCAGCAGCAGGATGCTGTTTTCCGGGGTCGGCTTGTCGTAGCCGCGGCGGCCAGCCGCCAGAGCGTCGGCATAAGAGACACGAAGAGGCAGCACGCCATCGGTAATCGGGCTTACTACGTCGGCGGGACGCACTTTGTCAGACATGATTATTCCTTTCGGGAGGTGGGAGGATCAACGTTAACCACGGTTTGTCCGACAAACACTATGCGAAACCGCATTATGGAAATGCGCAAGTTTCCGTGTTCCAAGCAACCAAGCCAGCCTACCTGTACCCGGTGGTCATCGCACGCCACGGCGTCGTTCCGTCTGCAGCCAGCGTGCGCCCGGCCCGGCTCAGTTGACCGCGCCCCGCCACCGGGCCACTCCATCACAGGTCTGGAAATCCCACGTTGCGCGGCCCTCCTCCTCAAGGAGCCAACCATCGAAAGCGCATTGTTGCATGCCGCGGGTCGCGCTGAAGAGGAGCGCAAGAAGGGCGATCTTGTCGGCCATGCTGTCTGGCTTCAGATCATCGACGCCATCAATGGGATGATCCGCACAGAGAAGAGGATCGACGAACCGCTACGATGAGCGCTTGTACGTGAAAATTCGACACCGTCTCTACTTCGTTGTCCGCACAAGCGCGTCCAAAACGACGCGCGTCTTGGCCGCCATCCGACGACCAAGCGGGATGATGGCGTGGACCGGCGGCCCGTCGATATCGGCTGCAGGCATGATGTGAACCAGGCGACCGGCATCGACATGGGGCTGCGCCACATGATCGATGATCTGCGCGATACCAAAGCCGTTGATCGCCGCATCCGTGAACGCCTGTCCGTCTGCAAGGACGATCGCCGGCGAAACTGCAATCTCGCGCACGGCAGATCCGTCGAACACGAACCACGGGCGCAGCTGACCGGACGGACCACGAAAGACGACCGCATCCTGCTCCAGGAGATCACCGATCTCCTTCACCGGACCTTTGCGCTCGAGATAGGCTGGCGCCGCATAGAGGCCGAGCCGCAGATCGCAGAGTTTGCGGACCGTCATCTCGCTATCTGGCGGCAGGACACCGATGCGCACGACGATGTCCCACCCTTCAGCGACGGGATCGGACATGCGGTCAGTGAGCGCCAACTCAAGCGACACCTTGGGATGCTTTACACGGAGCACGGCAAGTGCTGGCAGAAACAGCCGGCCGAATCCTGCCGGTAGATCGAGGCGCACCCGCCCGATCGGCTCGGAACGCCGCGCAGCCAACGCCTGTTCCGCATCGTGCAAACTTTCGAGCGCTACCTGTGCGGCGTGAAGGTAGATCTCCCCGTCTTCGGTGAGGCGGACCGCCCGCGTCGTGCGTTGAAAAAGCTGGATGCCGAGGCGCGCCTCCAGCCGCTGGACGGCCTTGCCAACATTTGCCTTGCTGGTCGCCAGATGCTCGGCGGCCCTGGT
>Ga0310811_10013580_pt1 | contig 10613 bp, 10 predicted proteins | sample YCmetagenome_FD_207642 | JGI IMG/M metagenome (GOLD analysis project Ga0310811, IMG submission 207642) | Soil microbial communities from experimental microcosm in Duke University, North Carolina, United States - YC | ecosystem: Engineered > Artificial ecosystem > Soil microcosm > Unclassified ... | reverse complement strand
CAGGGTCGATGAGACTCGTGCAGCGCGGATCCGCGCGCGCTTCCGGGTAGGCCGCTAGAGGTCCTCGGCGACGGGGATCCCAGAGGAATGACTGCCCTCGACAGAACCCGGCTTACAGGCCGACTCCATTTACGCGCTAGCGCGCGGATACGGATTCAAGGAGCGAATCCATGGACCATCTGATCGACCGACGCCGCATCGTCCTGGCGGCGGGCGGCAGCGCACTGGCGCTGTCGTTCGGCGCCTTCGGGCAGGGCAAGGAGGAAGCGGCAACCACGGCCAACGAGGATCTCATGCGCGAGCATGGAATCCTGCGGCGCACGCTGTTCGTCTATGCCCAGGCGAGCCACCGGGCGCGCATCGCGCCCAACACGCTGCCACTGCCGCAGCTGCTCGACACCGCGCGGCTGTTCCGCAGCTTCGGCGAGGACTATCACGAGCGCGAGCTTGAAGAGCAGCACATCTTCCCTGTCGTGCGCCGCCTCGACTCTCCGGCCGCGCAATTCGTCGATGTGCTGCGTGCCCAACACCAGCGCGGCCGGGATATCACCGATTACATCATGCGCGTTGCCCAGCGGGGCCGTCTGGCGCCCGCCGATACGCAGCCTCTGGCGGGCGCCCTCGATGGGCTCATCGCCATGTACGGCCCGCACGTTGCGCGCGAGGACACCGACCTTTTCCCGGCATGGAAGCAGGCCATCGGTCCCAGCGCGTACGCAGAGATGGGAGATAAGTTCGAGGAGATCGAGCGGCGCACCTTCGGACATGACGGGTTCGAGGATGCCCACACGCGCATCGCCAGCATCGAGATGGCTTTTGGGCTGGTGAATCTCGCCGAGGTTACGGCACCGCCTCCGCCTGCGTAACGCATGGGCGGCGGATCTCGCCCGCTACTTGACGACCTTCAGCTGCGGCCGCCGCGCACCGCCTTCCTCCGTCTGCGGGGGCCGCGTCGGCGGCTCTGGCCCCAGATCCTGCTCCGAGAACACCATGCCTTCGCCGGTCTCACGCGCATAGATGCCGAGCACCGCGTTCACCGGAAAGCGCACGTGGTGAATCACCCCGGCGAAGCGGGCGTCGAACTCAACGTGCTCGTTCCCCAGGCGCAGTCGCTGCGTGGCACCCTCGCTGAGGTTGAGCACGATCTTGCCCTCCTTGACATAAGCACGCGGAACCTCGGCCCCTTCACGCCCCGCGTCCACGATGACGTGTGGGGTATGTCCGCACTCGGCGATCCACTGGTGCATGGCTCGCAGCAGGTAGGGACGCTTGGGTAAGGCCTTGGCCATGGTTTTTACAGCAGGCGCATCTCCTGCTCGCGCTCGGAGAGAGCTTCGCGAAACGCAGGACGGGCGAATACCAGTTGCGCGTACCTCTCGATCGGTTGCGCCTGCGGTGACAGGTCGATCTCATAATACGGCAGCCGCCACAGAATGGGCGCTATCGTGGCATCGACCAGGGAGAATTCGTCCGAAAGAAAGTATGGCTTCACCTTGAACAGGTCGGTGCTCTGCAGAATGGTGTCCCGCAGGATTTTCTTCAGCTTCACCGTCTGCTTCTTGTCGGGTTCGGCATCGATCTGACGCGCCAGGCTGTACCAGTCGCGCTCGATGCGGTAGAGCGCGAGGCGGAACTGTGCACGCGACACCGGATCGACCGGCATGAGAGGCGGGTGCGGGAAGCGCTCATCGAGATACTCGATGATGACGCGCGAGTCATACAGCACCAGGTCCCGGTCGACGAGGGTCGGTACGCTGTGATACGGATTGAGGTCGAGCAGGTCCTCGGGGAAGCGGCCCGCCTCGACACTCACGATGTCGATGCTGATGCCCTTCTCCGCCAGCACGATGCGCGTGCGATGACTCCACGGGTCGGCGGGCGCGGAAAACAGGGTCATGATCGATCGTCTGCTCGACAACTTTGCGCTCCTGCGGACCCTGTATCAGCGGAGGCGCACGCGCTGCGCGCCCCCCGCGCCGATCAGTGCACGTCTCTCCAGTATTCGCGCTTCACGAGCCATGCGAGCCAGGTGAACAGCAGCAGAAACAGCACCACCCACACTCCCAGGGCGCGGCGCGCGGCCTGCGTCGGCTCGCTGACGTAGTCGAGAAAGTTGACGGTATCGCGCACGAACTGATCGTACTCGGTCTCGCTCAGGCGGCCAGGGGCGAGCGTCTCGAAATGATCAAATTGCTGCTCGTGGCTGAACTGGCCGCCCTCGCCTTTGATCATGACATCGCGGAATACCGCGCGCTTGAGGCCCGAGAGCTCCGAGAGCACATCCGGCATCGCGGTCGTGGGCAGGCGCAGATTGTTCGCGCCGGTCTGACGGCTCGGGTCCACGTAGAACGTCTTCAGGTACTGGTACAGGTAGTTGGGCCCGCGGGCCCGCGCCATGAGGCTCAGATCGGGCGGAGTCTTGCCGAACCAGGTATCGGCGTCCTTCGAGGGCATGGTGGTGAGGATGTAATCGGTGCTCTTGTCGCCGGGGGGGAGCAGATCCTTCTGCAGCAGCGGCGGCGGGATCGAGAGATCCGTACCGAGCCGTGACCAGCGCTCATATTTCAGGGCGTGACAGCCGAGACAGTAGCTGACGAAGTTGCGTGCCCCGCGCTGCACCGAAGGCATGTCGGTGACATTGGTGTTGGCATGCCAGCTTTGCCAGTCGGCGCCCGGCTTGCCTCCCTCCTTCGCTGCGGCACCCTCCTTCGCTGCAGCCGCCTCTTCCGCCGCAGCCGCGCCCTGCGCGAGCACGAGCGCCGCGAGCGCCGCCGCGAGCCATGACACGCTGCGCATGGTAGGTCACCCTCTCCGGCGGCGGCTTCACCGGCTCGAGCCTGGTGTATATCGGCATCAGCAGGAAGTAGGCGAAATAGACGACTGCGAACGTGCGCGCCAGCACCACGTACAGGCCGGTGGCCGGTTGCATGCCCAGGTAGCCGAGCACCAGCACCGCCACCGTGAAGAGTGCAAGAGCGGTGCGCGACATCCAGCCCTTGTAGCGCATGGACTTGACCGGCGAGCGATCCAGCCAAGGCAGAAACACGAACAACGCCACGGCGAGCACGAGCAGCAGCGCTCCGAGGCGCTGATCGGGCACGGCGCGCAGAATCGCGTAGTAGGGCGTGAAGTACCACGCCGGGGCGATGTGCTCGGGCGTCGAGAGCGGATTGGCGGGCTCGAAGTTGGGCGCCTCGAGGAACAGCCCACCGAGGGTCGGCACGAAGAACACGACGATGGCGAACAGTAGACCGAACACCCCGACCCCGACCACATCCTTCGCCGTGTAATAGGGATGGAAGGGAATGCCATCGAGCGGATGACCATCGGGGCCAAGCCTCTCCTTGATCTCGATGCCATCGGGATTGTTCGAGCCGGTTTGCCGCAGCGCGACCAGATGCAGCGCGACCAGCAGCAGCAGCGCGAGCGGCAGGAGCGCCACGTGCATCGCGAAGAAACGGTTGACCGTCGAATCGGCGATGGCGTAGTCGCCGCGGATCCACTCGACGAGCCCTGGGCCGATACCGGGGATGGTGCCGAACAGGTTGACGATCACCTGTGCGCCCCAGAACGACATGTTGCCCCATGGCAGCACGTACCCCATGAAGGCCTCGGCCATCAACGCGAAGTAGATCGCCATGCCGAAGAGCCACAAGAGTTCCCGCGGTGCGCGGTACGATCCGTACAGCAGCGCGCGGTACATGTGCAGATACACCACGATGAAGAACGCAGACGCGCCGGTCGAGTGGAGATAGCGGATGAGCCAGCCGTAGTCCACCTCGCGCATGATGTACTCGACCGAGTCGAAGGAGCTGGCCTCCCCCACCTTGTAGAACATGGTGAGGTAGATGCCCGAGAGCAATTGCACCACCAGCACCAGCAGCGCGAGCGAGCCGAAGAAGTACCAGATGTTGAAATTCTTCGGTGCGTAATAACCGGTCAGCTGGCTGGAAATGAACTCATCGATCGGCATGCGCCGGTTGAGCCAGGCCCAGAAACCCTTTTTTCCTGGCTGCACCGTGCCGCCGACGGGCACTGCCGCGGGCGCGCCGCTGGCGGTCTTCACGGCCATCAGGTCACTCCTTTCTCATCCTCGCCGATCAGGAGCGTGCGCGGATTTGGATAGGAGTAAGGCGGCACCCTGAGATTGGTCGAGGCCGGGGAGCCATCGAACACCCGTCCCGCCAGATCGAAGCGCGAGCCGTGACAGGGGCAGAAGAATCCGCCCGGCCAGCTCGGATAGAGCTCGCCCGGTGCGAAGCGCTGTTTGGGGAGGCATCCGAGGTGCGTGCAGACGCCGATCAGCACCAGGTACTCTTCCGTGCGCGAGCGCAGCGTGTTCTTCGCGTACGCGGGTTGGTCGGAGTCTTCCGATTTCGGGTCCTTGAGCTCGGAGTCGTGACCGGAGATGTGCGCGACCATGTCGGGGGTGCGCCTCACCACATAGATCGGGGTCTTGCGCCATACCGGCACGGCCATCTGCCCGGGGTCGATCTTGGAGATGTCGAGCTCGACCGGTGCTCCCTGCGCGCGGGCCCGCTCCGAGGGGCTCCAGGATTCGATGAAGGGCACCGCCGCGAATATCACCCCGACCGCACCGGTTGCGATGGTTGCCCCGGTGAGGAACTTGCGCCGGCTCAGGTCGACTTCCTCGTCAGCGACGACTGCGTGATCCGCCATCGAACCGTCTCCACTTTCGTCTAGCTTCGCGCACCGCGCGGACGAGGCGTCACGACGCGCGATTTCGTACCTTGCAGGGAGCGGCGCATTATACACACACCAACGAATGCCCCGTTCCGGCCGGCGCCCCGCGGCGCGTGAGCGCGGGTCTCTCGCGGAGTGCAGCCATGCTCGGGCGCCTGGGAAGCGCATTGGTCTTCGTGGCCGGATCGGTCGTTGGCGGGCTGGCGCTCGCCTTCCTCCTGGTGGCACTGCGCCCGCAGCTGATCCGTAATACCGCGCACGCTCCGCTCGCCGCGGCGCCCCTCGCCGCCCCACCCGAGGTGCCAGCGCCGGCGCGCGTCACTTACGCCGACGCGGTGCAGCGCGCGGCCCCCGCGGTCGTCAACATCTACACCGCGCGACTGGTGACCGAGCGGCTGGCTCCCTCGCTCGGCGAGCTCTTCGGCGAGTACATGCCGCGCTACCGGCAGCGCATCGAGCGCAGTCTCGGCTCCGGCGTCATCGTCGACCCGGAAGGGCACATCGTCACCAACCATCACGTCATCGCCAACGCCGACTCGATCCGTGTGCAGCTCGCCGACGGCCGCGTGGCCGATGCGCGGATCGTCGGCCGCGATCCGGATACCGATCTGGCGGTGCTCAAGATCGATCTGACGCCGCTGCCGGTAGCGACCATCGGACGCTCCGACCGCCTGAAGGTCGGCGATGTGGTGCTCGCCATCGGCAACCCGATCGGGCTGTCCCACACCGTGACGCACGGCATCGTGAGTGCAGTGAGCCGTCAGCAGCTCGGCATCGCCCCGCTCGAGGATTTCATCCAGACCGATGCGCCGATCAACTTCGGCAACTCCGGCGGCGCACTGATCGACTCGAGCGGTGCGCTGGTCGGCATCAACACTGCCATCGTCGCCAAGAACATCGGCGTCGAGGGCATCGGTTTCGCCATCCCGGTGAACATGGTGCGCGGGGTGTTGAGCGACATCATCGCCCACGGCCGGGTGATCCGCGGCTGGATCGGCATCGTGCCCGAGGATGTGCCCGAGGAGCAGGTCCAGCAGCTCGGGCTCGGGCAGCCGGCCGTCATGATCGAGAATCTCTACGTGGGCAGTCCCGCGCAGCACGCGGGGCTACAGCCGGGTGACCTGCTCCTGGGTATCGATGGCACGGCGCCGCACAGTGCCCAGGATGCGCTCGGCCGCATCGCCAGCCGTCAGCCGGGCACGAGCGTATTGCTGCGCGGCATGCGCGGCGGCCGCGTGTTCGAGGTGCGGGCGCAGGTCGGCGAGCGCCCGCGCAGCGGCTGACACGGCACACCCAGGGAGGACCGCCATGACCACACTCACCACACGCCCCTTCGACTCGCGCACTGCCTTCGACACGGCAGTTGCGCAGCGGCTCGGCCAGGCGCTCGCGGCCGCGGGCCCGAGCGCCGTCATGCTCTCGGGCGGCACGACCCCGCTGCCCGCCTATCGCGCTCTCGGCTCGCGCACGCTGCCGCACGATGAGCGGCTGCACATTCTCTTCTCCGACGAGCGTTATGTGCCGAGCGACTCGGAGGCGAGCAACTATCACCGGACGCGGCCGCTCCTCGATACTCTCGCGCTGCCGCCGCAGCAGCTGCTGCGGGTGCGCACCGAGCTGCCGCTCGAGCAGGCGGCGCAGGAATACGAGCAGGCACTCGCTAGCCTGCTGAAATCGGGAATCCGCATCACGCTCGGCCTGCTGGGGCTCGGTGCCGACGGGCATACCGCTTCGCTCTTCTCGGCGGCCGATCTCGCACGAGCGAGCGGTCGCCTCGCCATCCCGGTGCAGCGGCCCGATGGGATGTCCGCGGTGAGCGTGACACCGGGCCTCCTGGCGCAGGTGGATGGGTTGATCTTCCTGGTGGCCGGCGGCGGCAAGCAGAAGGCGCTGCAGGCGCTCGAGGCCCACGCTGCCACTCTCACCGCCTGGCGCGCCGTGCAGGGGCGCTCGGGCGTCGAGTTGTGGACGGCCGTCACGGGTTGAGACAGCGCTGACGCCCTCGGGGCGCTGCCGTATGCTCCCGCTCGTTCATGAGCGCGCCGGCAGTGCACGTCGTACCGATTTTCGCGACCCCGTTCGGGGTGGTGACGCTGCCGGAGGCAGTGACGCTGAATTCCGCGCTCGACACACTCCTCAGCGAGCGCGCACCGCCACAATGGCGAGCGGCTCGCGGGCCCGGCGCGCTCATGTTCCGCAGCCGCGAGGATCTCGGCGACTGGCCGGAGGAGCCGGTGCGCCGGCTGATGTCGGAAATGCTTGCCGGCGTAAGCGCAGTCGCCGCTTCGATCAGTGAGCTCTCCGAGCAGGATTTTGCGGCGCTCAGAATGGACGCCCGGGCGTGGTTCACGCTGGTGCGGCCGGATGGGTGTGTGCCCGCGAAGAGCTATGCGAACAGCAGCTGGCTCGCAGTGTATTGCGTCAGCGCGCCCGAGCCCTCTTCCGCTCGGGTCGATAGCGGTGTGCTGCGACTCTACGAGTCCCGGCTCGGCACGATGTTTCAGGACCCTGCCGGGAGCGCCTCGAAGCTGCCGTACCGGAGCGGGCACTGCACCTGGCGGCCGGTGCCTGGGGAGATGGCGGTCTTTCCCGCCGCGCTGACACACGAGATCGCGCTCGTGCGGGCTTCCGGGGCGCTCATCCTGGTCAATGCACGGGTGCGTTTCGTCGGCTCGGGGGGCGCCTGGATGCCGCCATGGTGATGCCGGGCCTGACGCTCCAGGGCGTATTCGGCGTGCCGCTCGGCACCGCACGGCTGGCCGAGTGTCAGCGGCTCAACGGCGAGCTCGAGGCGCTGTTTCTCGCCCGCGAGGACGATGAGCACCGGAATCCGATGCCGAGCCATATTCCGCAGGCAGAGACCTTCGAAAGCCGCTTCAATCTGTTCCGCTGGCCCGAACCGTGCGTGCAGGAGCTGCGCAAGTTCGTACTCGACAGCGTGGTCACGACCGTGCTCCAGGCGACCAAGCTCCTGCCCGCCGACCTCGCCCGGCTCACGCTGCACAATCACACTTGGTTCCACATCAGCCGCCAGGTTGGCTCTTTCGTTGCACACAATCACCCGATGGCCTCCTGGTCCGCGGTGTACTGCGTGCGGGCCGGGGAGCCGGTCCCAGCGGAGCCCGAAAGCGGCGTCCTGCGTCTTTTTGATCCACGCTATGGTGCCGGCGCCTACCGGGATGCCGCGAACTCGCAGCTGCACCCGGCATTCGCGCTCACTCCGCTCGACCTGCGACTCAACGAGGGGCAGGTCGTCGTCTTTCCGTCTTACCTCTTTCACGAGGTGACCCCTTTTTACGGTCGCGACATCCGCATCACGGTGGCGACCAACTGCTGGTTCGCCTGATGTTGCGCCCAGACTGGGTCTAAGTTGGTGTGGTAGTTGCGCCACACCATCGGGAACGCAAGCGGCGCTGAACGAAAAGCAGGGTCCAATGCGAATGCTTCTTTTGCACAACCCGAACAGCGTGTGTAGTATTTGTGCAAATGACTGACGCGGTCCGTCGCCGCAACTTTCCCGCAACCGAAAGAGCGTGACTCCTCGGCTGCTTGCCCATTTCACTAGGGGAGGTCTTCGAGTGATCAATTCCAAGCGTGTGCTACGCCGTGCGGTGCGCCTTGCCTTGGCCACCGCCGCAGGTTCAGCAGCAGCCCCGCTGGTGCTGGCCCAGGCAACTCCGTCCGAGAACGCGGCGGCTGCGCCGGCGGTAGAAGAAGTCGTCGTCACCGGATCACGCCTGCTGCAGGCACCGAACGACATCTCCATCAGCCCCATTTCGAGCGTGTCGGCAGAGACGATCGAGAAGACGGGTCTGGTGCGCGTCGAAGACGTGCTCAACATGCTGCCGCAGGTGGCGATGGAGCAGGGCTCGGGCAACTCCATCAGCTCCGTCGGCAACGCGACGGTCAGCCTGCGTGGCCTCGGTTCGCAACGCACTCTGGTGCTGATCAACGGCCGCCGCATGCAGCCGGGCGGCTCCGGTGGCGTCGTGGGCCCGGGCGGCTTTTCCAACTCCGCCGACGTCGACCAGATTCCGGCAGAGCTCATCGAGCGTGCCGACGTTCTGACGGGCGGCGCTTCCGCCGTGTATGGTGCGGACGCGGTCGCCGGCGTCGTCAACTTCGTGCTCAACACGCACTACCAGGGCGTGAAGATCGACGCGGGCTACTCGTACAACAACCACAAGAACAACGACCAGACCTATCTCGGTTACCTGTCGGACTTCGGCGCGGCCACTCCGCCGAGCACCGTCAACACCGGGCAGAACCGCACGCTGTCGGTGCTGGTCGGCTCGAACTTCGCCGACGGCAAGGGCAATGCGACTGCCTATGCGACCTACCTCAACAGCTCACCCGCAGTCGGCTATCAGTTCGACCATGCGGGCTGCACCCTGAATGGCGGTAGCACTCCGCACAGCGCCATCGCCTGCGGCGGTTCGGGCACGAGCGGCCACGGTCAATTCCTCTACCTCGGCACGGGCAAGTCCAGCACCATCTTCGACAATGCGGTCGACCCGAAGACCGGCAAGTTCCGGGCGTTCAACGGCAGCGACCTCTACAACTACGGCGCGCTCAGCTACTTCCAGCGGTCGCAGGAGCGCTGGACGGCGGGCGGATTCCTCACCTACGACGTCAACTCGCACGTGAGCGTCTACAGCGAGACCATGTACGCGCGCAACTCCTCGCAGGCGCAGTACGGCCCGAGCGGTGCCTTCGCGTTCGTCCATACGCCGATACTCGGCTGCAACGATCCGCTGCTGACGGCGGACGAGGTCTCACAGATCTGCAACCCGGCGAACCTCACGCGCAACCAGAACCTCTTCGGCCTGCCGCTCGATACCGACCCGGCCACCGCGACCTTCGAGATGTGGGTGGCCAAGCGCAACACCGAGGGCGGTGGACGCCAGGACAATTACCTCTCGGATTCGATCCGCGAGGTGATGGGTGTCAAGGGCGAGATCAACGATGCCTGGACCTACGACGCTTATGGTCAGTTCGGCATCACCGACTTCGCGGATAACGAGGGCAACTTCCTCGGCGATCCGCAGATCGCTAACGCACTGCAAGCCGTTCCCAACCCCGCCACGGGAGGTATTGCCGGCGTACCAGTGGGTGCAGCGGTTTGCCAGGCCGCCCTGAACGGCACCGACCCGGCCTGCGTGCCCTACGACATCTGGGTACCGGGACTGTATTCGCCGACTGCGCCGGGAAGCCCGGCCACGGCCGCCGCGCAGCTGAAGTACCTGACCGTGCCGTCGACCTACAGCGCCACGTCGAAGGAATACATCGTCGATGCGTCCGTGACCGGCGACCTCGGCAAGTACGGCGTGAAGCTCCCGACCGCCAACAACGGCATGAGCATGAACATCGGCACCGAGTACCGCGAAGAGACCTTCGACTTCCGGCCGGATTACATTTTCTCTAACGGCTTCAACGCCGGCGGCGCACCGTCCCCGCCGCAAGCGGGCAAGTTCCACGTCTGGGAAGGGTTCACCGAGCTGCGCTTGCCATTGATCAACGACAAGCCAGGCGCATACCTGCTGTCGCTCGATGGCGGCTACCGGTATTCGAGCTACACGGAAGGATTCAACACCAACACGTACAAGATTGGTATCGAGTGGGCGCCGATCAAGGACCTGCGCCTGCGCGGCGGCTATAACCGCGCGGTGCGTGCGCCGAGCATCGGCGAGCTGTTCCTGCCGGTGGCCGTGGGTGCAGGCGGAACAGCAGATCCCTGCTGGGGTCCGGCCCCCGCACTTACCCAGGCGCAGTGCGCGTTCACAGGCGTCTCCGCGGCCCGCTATGGTCACCTGCTGGTGAACCCGGCGGCGCAGATCAACACGCAGACCGGCGGCAACACCGCACTCACGCCGGAAATCGCCGACACCTACACCGTCGGCATGGTCTTC
>Ga0310811_10013579_pt1 | contig 10613 bp, 11 predicted proteins | sample YCmetagenome_FD_207642 | JGI IMG/M metagenome (GOLD analysis project Ga0310811, IMG submission 207642) | Soil microbial communities from experimental microcosm in Duke University, North Carolina, United States - YC | ecosystem: Engineered > Artificial ecosystem > Soil microcosm > Unclassified ... | reverse complement strand
ACGGCCAGCTCACGACCAGCGACATTCTGCGCAACGACAACACGTACGCGGACGGTTTCTTTTACGACGGTCGTGCCGGCGAGCAAATCACCATCACGCTGCGCTCGAGTGACTTCGACTCCTGGCTTGTCCTGGACGACCCGAACGGCCCGATGTTCGAGCACGACGACGACTCCGCCGGTGGCAATGATTCCCGACTCACCGTGACGCTTCCGCATGACGGCCGCTACGTCATCCTGGCGAACGTGGTGCAACGCGGGGCAACGGGCAGCTACACGCTTTCACTCACACGGGGCAAGTGACGGGACCGCTGCTCGCCGCCGTTGCCGGATTGCCGAATGCCGCCGAGCCCGTGGCGGGCTGGATCACGGGCGGACAGCCGAGCGAGCAGCAGCTGAAGTCGTTCAAGGCCGCGGGCGGTGAAGTCGTCGTCGACAACCGCGACTCCATGGAGCCGCGGCCCTTCGACGAACCCAACACCGCCCGCGCGCTCGGCCTCGAGTACGTCAGCCTTCCGATCGTGCACGGCGCGGTGGGCGTCGATACGATGAAACAGATGTATGCCACGCTGAAGAAACTCGAGGGAAGGAAAGCGCTGCTGCATTGCTCTTCCGGGAATCGCACCTCGGCGGCGCTGATTCCCTACCTGATGCTCGACAAGAAGATGGAGCAGGACGACGCCATCGAGGTGGCGATGCGTGGCGGCTTACGGAGCGCAGAGCTCATGGAACTGGCCGTGCAGTTTGTCCTAAGCACCAAACACTAGAACCCGCTGTGCCTAAGCCTTTGGTTCTTCCTTGCCGCCGGCATACCGATGCCAGTACATCCTCATTTCCGAAATCTTGCCGTCTTTCGTCTCACAAAAAATCGCCCCTCGTGCATCGACCTGTTCCCCTGTTCTCCGCCGCCGGAACGTGCAGCGAAACTCTGTCGCGAACCACGGCCCCGCGGCGTAGATCTCGCCCGATTCGAACTTCGTTTCGGCCTGGTGCAGCGGGATGTCCTTCCAGTACGCCCGGATCGCCGGAAGCCCCGAATCCGGCTGGCTGAACGGCGTCTCGAGGAACACCGCATCCTCGGTAAAGACCGAGGCGATGGCCTCGACATCGCCCCGCTCCCAGCCCTTCCCGAAGGCGTCGATCAGCCCGCGATAGTCAGCGTTCATGCGCGCAAATATACTCTCCGAATGCGCTGGGTCGCTTTCCTCGCCTGTGCGGCGAGCCTCTCCTGCGGGCCACGGCCCGATGACGGCTACACGCTGCTCTTTCTCGGCCGGTCGGCTGCGGCGCGCGTCGGACGCTACTCGTGGGCCCCGGACGCGCCCCACAGCCGCCTCATCGCGTTCGACGGCGACCTGCACGTCGTCCGGACCATCACGAACCCGCGGATCTCGAGCCCCGTCGCGATCGCCCCTTATCCCGACTCCCGGCTCCTCATTACCGAGCGCACGGGAGAAGGGGTCGTCTTCGACACGGCCGGCATACCCGTGCGCGAGTGGGAGAGTCCGTTCCCCGCTTCGCTGTATACGACGGACCAGAAACGCATCATCGCCTCCCGCTCACCGTACTTCGTTCAGTTCGTCGCCGAAGACGGTAGCGCGCCGCTCCTCTGGCTGCTCGACACGCTGGGAACTCCGCGCGAAGGCATCGGCATCACCCACGTGCCCGACATCCGCTATCTCGCGCAGCTCGTCAACGCGGGACCTGCGGTTGTTGCCGGCGACGTCGTCTACTACGCGCCGCTCGTGCGCGACGAGATCCTGCGCCTCGATGCCGCGGGGTCGGTCGTCTGGCGCAGCTCGCGCGGCTTGATCCCCCAAGAGCGCGACCCACACTTCGTGGCGGCGAAGAGCCGCCGCGTGCAGCACGCGCTCGTCAACATCGCGATGACGATCGGTCCGGACGGCCGCCTGTATGTCCTCGGCGCCCAGGACTCGGCGGCCACCGAGCTGCGACTCGACGTGCTCGACGCGACCAGCGGCCGCATCGAGCTCAGCCAGGTCATCGGCACCGCCGCCACGGCGGTCGCGGCCAATCGTCGCGGCCAGATCCGCGTGCTCGATCCTGAGAAGCTGCTCGCGCAGACGCCGACGCTCGGCCGCGAAGCGTTCGATCCGCCGTTCGCGCTGCTCGATCTCTCCGGCAAACCGATCCGGTTCGAGGATTATCGCGGCAAGATCACGCTCGTGAACTTCTGGGCGTCCTGGTGCGAGCCGTGCCGCGAGGAGTTTCCGCACATGGCGGAGCTCTATAGCCAATTCCGCCGCCAGGACTTCGACATCGCCGCCATCTCCGACGACGTGAGCGGCAGCAAGATGCGGGCATTCGTCCGCGAGTTCCGGCCGCCGTTCCCGATTCTCGTCGGCGGAGGGCGCATGAAGGCGATCTATCATTACCGCGGCCTGCCCTACTCCGTCCTGCTCGACCGGCAGGGTCGAGTGATCGAGCGCATCTTTGGATTCGGCGGTGACACCGAGTTCGCGCGCCTGCGCCAAGCCATCGAGAGGGAGATTCATGCTGACTCTACTGCTGCTCGTTAGCCTGCAAACTCCAACGGGCGACTGGCCGGTGTACGGGCACGACGCGGGCGGCGCCCGGTACTCGCCACTGACCCAGATCACGCGCGCGAACGTTGCGCAGCTCCAGGTCGCGTGGACCTATCACACCGGCATGCCGGCGCTCGACAACATGGGCCACCGGCCGCCCGCACTCGAGGTCACGCCGATCGTGGTCGAGGGCACGATGTACGTGATCACGCCGACGGGCATCATCGCGGCGCTCGACCCGGCGACGGGGACGGAGCGTTGGCGCTTCGATGCCGGCGTGAATCCGCATCGCGGCTACGGCGACTTCGTGAGCCGCGGCGTGACCTACTGGCGCGAAACCAAGCTCCCCCTCTCCGGAACGGAGAGGGGGAAAGGGGGTGAGGTCTGCACACGGCGCATCTTCGCGGCGACGATCGATGCCCGCCTGTTCGCGCTCGACGCAACGACCGGCAAGCCGTGCGCCGGCTTCGGGACGAACGGCGCCGTCGACCTGCGCGCCGGGCTGCGCGTGCCGCCGTTCGAATTCTCCGCCTACGAGGTGACGTCGCCGCCCGTCGTGGTGGGCGACCTCGTGATCACGGGCTCGGGCATCGCCGACAATTCGAACCCGGCGCCGGCGAGCGGCGAGGTGCGGGCCTGGGATGCGCGGACGGGAGCGTTGCGATGGACGTTCGACCCCGTCCCGCAGGACTCCACCGATCCGGCGTACAAGACGTGGCAGAACGGCAGCGCGAAGACGACCGGCGCGGCCAACGCGTGGTCGGTCATCGTGGCCGATCCGGCGCGAGATCTCGTCTTCCTCCCGACCTCGAGCCCTGCCCCCGATTACTACGGCGGCCTGCGGCTCGGCGACAACCGGTACGCCAACTCGATCGTGGCGCTGCGTGCGTCCACGGGCAAAGTCGTGTGGAGCTTCCAGTCCGTGCACCACGATCTGTGGGATTTCGACAACGCGTCCCCACCGGCACTCGTGACCGTAACGAAGAACGGGACCAGGATCCCGGCGGTCATCCAGACCGGCAAGTCCGGGATGCTGTTCGTGATCAACCGGCTGACCGGTGAGCCCATCTTCCCCGTGGAAGAGCGGGCGGTGCCGGCCAGCACCGTGCCGGGCGAGGTCGCCTCACCGACCCAGCCGTTCAGCATCCCGCTCGTGCCGCTGCAGTATTCGGCCGCGGACGCCTGGGGGCCGACGCCCGAGGCCAAAGCGGCATGTCATGACCTGCTCGCCAGCCTTCGCAACGAGGGTCCGTTTACGCCGCCGAGCCTGCAGGGAACGCTCTCGCAGCCCGGCAACATCGGCGGCGCCCACTGGGGTGGCGTGGCTATAGATGAAGGGCGGAGCCTGGCGGTGGTCCCGGTGAACCGCGTCCCGGCGATGGTGCAGCTCATCGCGGCCGACGGCTTCAACGGCGACAGCATGCGGCGCGCCGACGCCGACCACGGCATCAACAACTTCGAGTACACCCGCATGCATGGCACGCCGTACATCATGCGCCGCCGGATCATCCTGGGACCGGCCGGCGTCCCGTGCACCCCGCCGCCGTTCGGCGCGTTGGTCGCGGTCAACCTCAACACGGGCGCCATCCAGTGGAACGTGCCCCTCGGCACCTTCGGTGGACAACCCGGCTCGCCGCAGCTCGGCGGGCCGATCGTGACGGCCGGCGGCCTCGTCTTCATCGGCGCTACCCTCGACAAGGGATTCCGCGCGTTCGACGTCGAAACGGGACGCGAGCTGTGGAAGACGCAGCTGCCGGCGGGCGCGCGCGCAACGCCGATGACGTACGAAGCGGGCGGTCGGCAGTTCGTCGTGATTGCCGCTGGTGGGTCGGACGTTTGGGGCGCGGGGGACGCGATCATCGCGTTTGCACTTCCGAAGTGAGCAGCCTAACCTAGGTGGTGCCCGAGACCACGACCCGCTCCCCACTCCCCGTAGTCATCGACACCGATCCGGGCATCGATGACTGTTTAGCGCTCCTGCTCGCTCTCAATTCACCCGAGCTCGACGTCCGCGGGATCTCCGTCTCCTACGGCAACGCGGTCGTGGAGAACGCCTATCGCAACGCCGTCGAGATCGTCCGCCGAGTGAAGCAGCCGGTGCGCGTGCCGTTGGGGATCGGCGCCCGGCGGCCGCTCAAGCGAGCGCTGCACGTCGCCGATGACACGCATGGACCGAGCGGGCTGGGATACGCGGAAGTCCCGCGCGCCGGCGTGATTCTCGATTACGTCCGCACGCTCGAACGCCTCCTGCTGGAACAGCCCGAGCCCGTGACGCTGGTGACGCTCGGCCCCGTGACGAGCTTTGCCCTGACGCTCCGCGCGAATCCCGGTCTCGTGCGCGACAAGGTCGCCCGTCACGTCGCGATGATCGGCAACATCGAGGCGGCCGGCAATACCACGCGCTTCTCCGAGTTCAACGCCTGGTGCGATCCCGAGGCGCTCGCCACCGTGCTCGCCGCCGAAATCCCGACGGAGATGATCGGGCTCGACGTCACGCGCAAAGTTGTAATGAAAGGCAACGAGGTCGAGCGGCTCGCCCACCAGTCGCCGTGGTTGTACGACGCGCTGCGCTTCTACGTCGAATTCCACAAGCAGCGCGAAGGGCTCGACGGCGCGGTCATCAACGACGTGCTCGCGATCGCCTACCTCATCCAACCGGACGTGCTGACGTTCAGCGACCTGCGGGTCTCCGTCGATCTGGACGACGGGCAATCGCGTGGCCGCACCAAGCTCGATCCGAAAGGCTCGTTCGCACGCGTCGCGATGGACGTCCATCCCCCCACGGCGCGCCGGCTGCTGTTCGAGCGCGTGCTGCCCGCGGGGGCGCTCGCCGAGGAGGCGATGGCGTGACGATTCCGCGGAAAGTGGCGGTGATCGGCGCCGGCGACATCGGCATCGGGTGGGCGGCCTTGTGCGCGTCGGCCGGCTGGCCGGTCGCGATCTTCGACGCCAACGTGCAGGCCATGGATCGCGCGATCGACGAGGTCGATCGCCGTACGCGCGCGCTGGTCGCGCTGGATCGCGCGCCCGAGGGCGTCGTGGAACGCGGGCTCCACGACCTGCAGCGCGCCACGACGCTGGCGGAAGCGGTCAAAGACGCCGACTGGGTGATCGAGGCGATTCACGAGGACGTGGTCGCCAAGCAGAAGCTGCTGCAGTCGATCGAGCTCGCGGCGAGCGCCGACGCGTTGATCAGCTCGTCCTCGAGCGGGCTGCCGCCGACGGAGATTTTCGGACGCTGTCGCCGGCTCGACCGCTGTCTCGTGACGCATCCCCTCAATCCGCCGGAGCTCATTCCGCTCGTCGAAGTCGTCCCCGAAGGCCGGACGACGGTCGCGAGCGTGACGCGGGCCGCCGACTACCTCCGCGCGCTGGGGCGCTTTCCGATCATGCTCAAGAAAGCGATCCCGGGCTACGTGGTCGGGCGCATCTCGGCGGCGATATGGCGGGAGTGCATCGATCTCGTGCTGCGCGGCGTCATCAGCGTGGACGAGCTCGATCGCGCCGTGTCACTCGGCCCCGCGATCGGCTGGGCGGCCGCGGGACCGCACCTCACCTACCACCTCGCCGCGGGCGAGGGCGGCATCCGCATCTTCACGCAGCACTTGCTCGCGAGCTTCGAGAGCTGGTGGCAGCAGCTCGCGACCTGGGCGCAGCTCGACCCCGAGCAGCAGCGCGCGCTGATCCAGTCCATCGAGAAGGCCTACAAAGGAAAGGTCGAGTTCCTACGGGAGGCGCGGGACCGTCGCCTGAGCGCGATTCTCAAGGCGCTTGAGGGGGCACGCGCACCATCAGGATCGGAATCCGGCTGACGTGTCGTAATGCTGTCGCGGTGGTGCCGTGAACCACGTCGCTCCATAACGAGTGCCCGTGGGTGGCCATCGCGATCAGGTCGACCTGCTCTCGCTCCGCCGCCGCCGCGATTTCCTTCGCCGGATCCCCTGCCGCGAGCACGGCGTCCGCTTCGACCCCCGCCCGCTGCAGCTCCTGACAGACCTGCTCGAGATACGCGCGATCCTCCTTCAGCTCCTGCGACTCCCGCAGATTGAGCGACCCCATGTTGCGCGCCGCCCAGCCGTCGGCGACGTGTAGCAGCAGCACTTGAGCGCCGAGCAACTTCGCGAGCCCGGTGATGTGCTCGAGGATCGCTCGGTCAGCCGGGCCGTTTTCGAGCGGCACGAGGATGCGCTTGTACATCAGTGCATCCATCCCGCGAATATCCGGACCAACAGCCAGCCGTTGAACGCGGCGATTGCCACCGCGACCAGATAGGACAATGCCGTCAGCCATTTGGGATTCACGAACTCGCCCATCTTGAGGCGATCGGACGTGAATCGGACCAGAGGGAAGACCGCGAACGAGAGCTGCAGGCTGAGGATCACCTGGCTGAGGATCAGGAGTTGGGCGGTGCCGTGCTCACCGAAAAAGATAGCCGTCGCCGCGGCCGGCACAATCGCGATCAGCCGCGTGATGAGCCGGCGCAGCCACGGCCGGATGCGGATGTTGAGAAACCCTTCCATGACGATCTGCCCGGCGAGCGTGCCCGTCAGCGTCGAGTTCTGGCCCGACGCGAGTAACGCAAATGCGAACACCGCGCTCGCGCCCGCGACGCCGAGCAGCGGGGTCAGCAGCCGGTAGGCATCCTGGATCTCGGCGACCGCCGTGTTGCCGGTGTGATGAAACGTGGCGGCGGCGACGATCAGAATCGCGGCGTTGATGAACAGCGCCGACGTGAGCGCGACGGTCGAGTCGATGAAGGCGTACTTCACCGCTTCGCGCTTGCCCGCGGGCGTCTCCTCGTAGCTGCGCGTCTGCACGACGGACGAATGGAGGTAGAGGTTGTGGGGCATCACCGTCGCGCCCAGGATGCCGATGGCGATATAGAGCTTGTCGGGATCCTTGAGAATCGACGCGGTCGGCACGAAGCCGCGGAGCACGGCGGCCGCGTCGGGCCGGGCAATCAGGATCTCGAACAGGAAGCATCCCGCAACCGTCGCGATGAGTGCCACGACGAGGGCCTCGAGCAACCGGAAGCCCTTGTGCTGCATGTAGAGCACGATGAGCACGTCGCACGCGGTGATCGCGATGCCCCACGGCAGCGCGATCCCGAACAACAGATTCAGCGCGATGGCCGACCCGATGACCTCCGCGAGATCGCACGCCGCGATCGCGATTTCGCAGATCACCCACAGGAAGAACGAGACGGGCTTCGAATAGTGATCGCGACAGGCCTGAGCCAGGTCTCGGCCGGAAACGATGCCGAGCTTCGCGGCGAGTCCCTGCAGCAGGATCGCCATCATGTTCGACAGCAGAATGACGGTCAGCAGGGTGTAGCCGAACCGCGCACCGCCCGCCAGGTCCGTCGCCCAGTTGCCGGGATCCATGTAGCCGACGGCGACGAGATAGCCGGGGCCCGCGAACGCGAGCGCCTTCTTCCACCAGCTCCCCTTCTTTACGGGAACGGTGCGATAGACCTCCGCGAGACTCGGTGCGAGCCGCGGGTGTCGCCAGCCGGACTCGACGACGCTATGCGCCATCGGGGCGGGGGCGGCAGAAGAGAAGAAGCGCGAGCTCCCGGCCGACCACGCGCGTCGTGTCGTCCGCGAGTCGCACGATCGTGGGACCGTTGAACGGCTGGCGATCGATCACCGTGAGGCGCACGCCGGGCGTGAGTCCCTGCTCCGCGAGATACTTGAGGCGCTCGGGGTGTTCGTCTCCAACTTCCTGCAGCGTGACGGGCCGGCCGACTTCGATTTCCGCCAACGTCACGAGCTCGGCTTCTTCGATTTCACCGGCGGCCGTGGGGATGGGCGCGCCGTGCGGATCGTAGCGCGGCTCGCCGAGCGCGTCGGCCATTCGCTCGATCAACTTGTCGGAGACGGCATGCTCGAGTCGCTCCGCCTCGACGTGCACGTCGCCCCAATCGAAGCCGAGCCGGCTGGTGAGATACGATTCGAGAATGCGATGGCGGCGGATCATCTGCAGCGCGGCGCGCCGGCCCTGCGGCGTGAGTTGCACGCCGCGGTAGGGCACGTGCTCGATGAGGCCCGTCTCGGACAGCCGCTTCATCATGCCGCTCACCGACGGCGGCGCGATCGCGAGCATCGCGGCGATGTCGCTCGTCGTCGCGAAGCCGCCTTGACTCGTCAGATGAAAAACCGATTTGAGGTAGTCCTCGACCGACCGCGTGAGCGCCGGCGGCTCGGGACTGCGCAGTGCCGCGTTCATTCAAATCCCTGTCAACGAGACAGGGTGTTAGGCTAAACTAATTCTCAACTATTGTCAAGCGAAGATGTGGATTTTGTAGAGCTAAGAAATGAGGCTAATTAACGGTGTGAGAATGCGCTCGCTCATCCCCCAGATAGTGCGATTTCCTAGTGCATACGACGGCAATACCCGTCGGGGGATGCCAGGATGATCGACGACGACCTGCCCGCGCACTCCCGGTGCCGCGAGGGCCCGGAACGACACCCAGAACGCGTCTTGGACTTCCGAGCTCAGCGTAATGGTTGGACGCGCCGTCAACGCGAATACAAATGGTCGCACGACAACCGGAGGCAGCACCGGGGTCCGTGGGTGCAGATCGTCGAGGACGCCGAGGCGCTCCGCGGTCGAGAGATCGACGCCGATTTCTTCGAGCGTTTCGCGCGTCGCGGTCGTCAAAAGATCGGAATCGGTCGGCTCGCGGCGGCCGCCGGGGAACGCGATCTGCCCGGACCAAGTGTCGCCGACCCGCACCGCGCGGTGAATGAAGAGCACTTCCAGTCCATCGTCGCCGTCGTGCAGCATGACGGCGACCGCGGCGGCAATCATCCCTTGTTCGAATGGAATCTCAACGGGCTGGTAATCGCGCAGCTTGATCCGCGCGGTGTTTAGCGTAGCCATCACCCCAACTCCCAACTCCTAAGCAGAGACCTCCTCACCACCATCCACGTTGATAACGTTTCCCGTAATCCAGTCCGCGCCAGGCTGACAGAGCGCCACGATCGCGCCGCCCAGGTCGGCCGGCGTCGTGAGCCGGTGATGCGGATTCCGCTGCGTGGCGATCTCGACCAGCTTCTCGTTGCCCGGAATCTTGCGCAGCGCCGGCGTATCCGTCACGCCGCCGCGCAGGGCGTTCACGGCGATGTTGTGGGGTGCCAGCTCCAGCGCGAGCTGCCGCGTGTGCGACTCCAGCGCCGCCTTCGCGGCCGACACGGCGCCGTAGGTTGCGAACACGCGCGTCGAGCCTGACGACGTCATCGAGAAGATGCGGCCGCCCTTCCCCATCAAGCCGTGCTTCACGACGCCTTGCGCCCAGTACACCAGCGAGTGCGCCATGACGTCGAGTGTCATGTCGATGTTGGCCTTGTTCAACACGTCGTCGCCGATGTAGGGCTTCAGCGTGCCGAACGCCAGCGAATGCAGCAGCACGGCCACGTTCAACTTCTGCTTTGCCAGCTCGCCGAGCACCTCGTTGCGCTTCTCGTCGTCCGCGGCGTTGATGTTGAAGAACTGCGTCTTGCGTCCCAGCTTTTCGATATCCCGCCGGATCTCCGCGACGTGCTCGAGGCCCGCCTTGCGGTCCAGATGGACGCCGATGATGTCGTAGCCGGCCTGAGCGAGCGCGCGCGCGGCGCCTTCGCCGAATCCGCTCGAGGCGCCGAGGATCAGCGCCCACTTTGGAGTCTTGATTTGCGCGTGTGTGGTGTCTGGCATGGCGGTATAATAGCTCATGACGTGGGTGCTCGCTGCGCCGTGGCTGCTGGTGATGCTGCTCGTGCTGTATCGCTATGTCACGCGGCGTCCGCGTTTGCGCGATTACCAGCCGCTGACCACAGGCCCGCTCGTCTCCGTCATCATTCCGGCGCGCAACGAGGCGCGCAACATCGAGCGCTGCGTCAAATCGGTCCTCGCGACCGCGTATGCTCCGATCGAAGTCATCGTCGTGGACGACCGCTCGACCGACGGCACGGCCGAGCTCGTCGAGCCGGCGACGGGACGGCGTCTCCATCTGATTCGCGGCACCGATCCCCCCGCGGGCTGGTTCGGCAAACAGTGGGCGATCATGCAGGGCTATCTCGCGGCC
>Ga0310811_10013576_pt1 | contig 10615 bp, 10 predicted proteins | sample YCmetagenome_FD_207642 | JGI IMG/M metagenome (GOLD analysis project Ga0310811, IMG submission 207642) | Soil microbial communities from experimental microcosm in Duke University, North Carolina, United States - YC | ecosystem: Engineered > Artificial ecosystem > Soil microcosm > Unclassified ... | reverse complement strand
ACCTCCTGCCCGTCGCTCATCGGTCGACCCAGGGCCCGTGCCAGCGGCCGTGACCCTCGACGAGCGCGTCCGCCTCCTTCGGCCCCCAGCTGCCCGGCTGGTACGCATGGACCGGCGGCGGCGCATCCAGCAGCGGCTGCATGACCCGCCACTGCTCCTCGACGGCGTCCTGACGCGTGAAGCGCGTGCTGTCGCCGACCATCGCTGCGTGGAGCAGGACCTCGTACGGCGTCGGCCCCTCGCCGCCCTCCTCTGCGAACTTCATGTCGAGCTGGATCGGCGCGACGATCCCCCTCGTGTCGGCGCGGTGCGCGCCGACGATGATCCTGATCCCGGTGGACGGGTCGAGCCTGATCACGATCTGGTTCGGCTCGGGAGAGGCGATGCCGAAGCCGAGCTTCGGCGGGTGCTTGAAGACGATCCGTACCTCGGTCTCCGTCGTCGGCAGGCACTTGCCGGCGCGGATGAAGAACGGCACGCCCGACCAGCGCCAGTTCTGGATCTCGAGTCGCAGCGCTGCGTACGTCTCCGTCTTGGACCCGTCGGCAACGCCGTCGATCGAGAGATAGCCGTCGTACTGGCCGCGCACGTAATGGGCCGGGTCGCCTTCGACGATGGAGCGGAAGAGCGCCGTCTGCGCATCCTTGATCGTCCCCGGCTCGCCGCGCGACGGCGCCTCCATGGCGGCCGCGGCAACGACCTGCATCAGGTGGTTGACGACCACGTCGCGGAGCGCGCCCACCGGGTCGTAGAAGTGCCCACGGTCCTCGACGCCGAAGTCCTCGGCCATCGTGATCTGGACGCAGGCGACGTGGTTGCGGTTCCAAACGGGCTCGAAGAGCGCGTTCGAGAAGCGGAGGAAGAGGATCTCCTCGAGCCCCATCTTCCCGAGGTAGTGGTCGATGCGGAAGAGCTGCGACTCGTCGATCGACCGGTGCAGCTCGTCGGCGAGCGCACGGGCGGAGGCGAGATCGTGGCCGAAGGGCTTCTCGACGACGACGCGCGCGTTCGTCGTGAGCCCCGCGCCCGCGAGGCTGGCGACGACCCGCCCGAACAGGAACGGCGGGATCTCGAGGTAGAAGACCGGGCTCGACGCGCCCCCGATCGCGTCCTTGACGCGGCCGTACGTGGCGTCGTCGGCGAAGTCGCCCGAGACGTACGAGAAGCGCTTCGCGAGCCGCTCGAACACCGACTCGTCGAGCTCCTCGCCGGTACCCGCGATCGAGTCTCGCGCCCGCTGGATCAGCTGCTCGACCGACCAGTCGTCGACGGCGACACCGACGATCGGGCAGTCGAGCAGGCCGCGCGCCTCGAGCCGGTAGAGCGACCGGAAGGTCATCACCCTGGCGAGGTCGCCGGTGATGCCGAAGACGACGAGGACGTCTGCCTTGCCGGATGCGTCGGGCACGAGTGCGACGCTAACGGGTTCTGACCGGGAGCCGTTCACCCACATCGGGTGAACCGCTGCCGTCGCCGCGGCGAGAGGGCCGGCGACGCTTCTTCATGCGTCGTCCGTCTTCACCGTGATCCGCCCGGTGCGCTGGTGCGTGAGTGCCGCGCCGGCCCAGTCGACGACCGCGTGCGCACGATCCTCGTTCGTCGGCAGGAGCGCCAGATGCACCGTGCCCCAGGCGGCCTGCGCCTTCAACCCCTTCATCGTCTTTCCGCCGAGCATCTGCACGACGGCGGCGCCGCGTCCGATCGTCGCCATTGTCCCCTTGTCGCGGTACTTGAAGGGCTTCGGCTCCTTGCTCCGGAGGCGCCTGGCGATCGTCTCGCCCGCGTGCTCTCCCGACTGGAGCGCGACCGAGCCGAGCTGCGGGAGGGCATGCTCCGTCCGGGCGTCCGTGATCGCGGCGATGTCGCCGACCGCATACACCTCGGGATGGCCGGGGACGGCGAGGTCCGGCCCGACGCCGATCCGGTTGCCCCGCTCCAGCTCCAGCCCGAGCGACTGCACCAGCTGGTTGCCCTGGAGGCCCGCTCCCCAGACGAGGGTGTGAGCCGGGATCTCGGTCCCCGACTTCAGCGTGACCCGGGTCGGTGTGACCGACGCAACGACCTCCCCCGTGATCACCTCCACCGTGCGCTTCCGGAGTGCTTCTTCCGTGTAGGCGCGAAGGTTCGGCTTGAACATCGAGAAGATCTCCGGCCCCGCCTCGACGAGCACCACACGCGAGCTCTCCTGCGAGACGCTCGGGTAGTCCTTCTCGAAATCGCCCCGGTAAAGCTCGGCGATCGCGCCGGCGCTCTCGACGCCCGTCGGGCCACCGCCGACGACGACGACGTTCAGCGCACCGTCCTCGACCAGACTCGGGTCCTTGTCGGCTGCCTCCCACCGCCCGAGCACGTGGTCCTTGAGCCGAATTGCGTCGGTCAGCGTGTACATCGGGAAGGCGTGCTCCGCAGCGCCCTCCGTTCCGAAGAAGTTGACCTCCGCTCCCATCGCGAGGACGAGGTAGTCGTACGTGAGCGGCGCCATCTCCTCGAGCTGCACCTGACGGGCGTCGAGGTCGATTGCCGTGACCGACGTCTTGTGGATCGTGACGTTGTCCTGATCCTGAACGAGGTCGCGGAGCGAGTGTCCCACCGCACTGGTCTCGAGCAGCCCCGTCGCGAGCTGGTACAGCAGCGGCTGGAAGGTGTGGTAGTCGTGCCGATCGATCAGCACGACGTCCGCTTCGGCCTGCTTCAGCTTCATGACGGCGCCGACCCCGGCAAAGCCCCCGCCGAGCACGACCACCCGCGCACGGGAGGCGCTCTCGGGCGACGTTGTCACGCGACGGCTCCCTTCTCCGACCCCGGGTCATCGCCCGGCTCGACCACTTCGAGGGCCGCGCCGACGTCGTACCCGATCGCGAGGCCGAGGTTGGGCGCAGCCGAGACGATCCGTGGGATGCCGACGACGGGCAGCACCACGATCAGGGCACCGACCAGCTCCTCGTACGTCACACCGGCCTCGAGCGCGTCCTCGACGACGCGCATGTAGGACGGCGGGGCGGCGTCGACCGCCACGAGCGCGCCGATCTGGACGAGCGCCCGGGTGCGTCCGTCGAGGCCCGACTCCGCCACGCTCGCGTCCCCACGCGCGAGCAGCGCCTCGATGTACCGGTCGTCGCGGAGCGCGAGCTTGCGCAGGGTGGTCCTGTAGTCGAGCACGGCGTGGTACCGCCATCCAACGCCGCGCGGGCGGGGCGGCACATCATCCCGAGAGGGTGAACTCCGCCGTGGAAGACCCTTGCTCGACCAGTCCGAGCTCGCGCGCGCGGGCGATGGCTTCGCTCCGGCTCGAGACGTTGAGCTTGCGATAGACCGAGATCGCCTGGGTCTTGACGGTGTTGCGCGACACGTAGAGCTGCTCGGCGATCTCGCGGAACGAGAGGTGGGTGGTCAGGAGCGGCAGGAGACGGAGCTCGGCCGCGGTCAACCCGGACTGTCGGGGGTCACGGCGCTTGCCGAGCAGCCGCACCTCGTCCTGCGCCGAGGCGGCGTCGGCGGCGAGCCTGCCGAGCCGCGGGCGCCGCCGCAGCACGGCCGCCGCCCGGTCGAGCGCGACCTGAGCGGCGGTGAGGTCGGCGAGGGCGAGATGCACACGGGTCAGCTCGAGGTGCGTCTGCACGGCGCACCAGGGAAGCGCGCGGCCGAGCAGTGGCATGAGCTGCTCGGTCCACTCGAGGTCGGGGCGCGCGCGGCGCGCATCGCCGCGGAGGCGAAGACGCGCGGACGACGCGAGCACGAGTGCCGTCGTGGCGTCGCCGGATTCGCACTGCTCGTCGACGAGCGTCCGCGCCTCGCTGATCAGGTGCGCGGCATGGTCGTCGTCGCCGCTGGCCGCGGCAAGGAGGCCGAGCTGCGCGAGCGCCGCGATCCTCGTCTCCGTGGCGCCGACCGCCTCGGCGGTCTCCGCCGCCTCGTAGAGCGACTCCTCCGCCCCACCGTCCTCGCCGATGAGCTCGGCGACGCCGCGAAGGAGAAGCGCGACCGCACGCCACGGACTGGGCCGGGCGACCGCCTCCACCGCACGCTGGGCGTCGGCGCGCATCCGCTCGACGCCGTTCGCGCACATCGCGGCGTCGAGCACGGCGACCAGGCCGTCGGTCGAGTCGTCTCCCGAGCCGTCGGCGGCGTCGCGCCAGCGCAGCGCGGCCGCCGGCCGTCCCTGGAAGAGGTGGATCCAGGCGCCGAGCGCCGCCACCTCGGGATATCGGCAAAGCACCTCCGCGTCGTCGAACCAGTCGAGCCACGGCTCCCCGACCGCCGCGCCGTTCGCGGGCGAGCCGGGGCCGTCGCGCGTGACGAGGCGGGCAACGTGGTCGAGGTCGCCGGCCGAATGCGCGTACCGCACAGCTCCGGCGAGGTCACTCACGGACTGGGACCACGCAGCGGCGCGCCGGCGCAGACCGGGGAGCGCCCTGGGCTCGCGCCGGCGAAGCTCGCCGAGCAGGTACTCGCGGAACGCGACGTGGTAGCGGAACCAGCGACGCTGACGATCCAGCGGCACGACGAACAGGTTCGCCTTCGACAGCGCGTCGAGACGTCGGCCGGAGTCGTCGGTGCGGAGGACGTGGTCGCAGAGCGGCGCGCACAGCCGGTCGAGCACCGCAGTGCGCACGAGAAAACGGGTGTCCTGCGGCGAGAGCCCCGCCATGCATTCGAGCTCGAAGTACTCCGCGACGAAGCGGTCCTCCCCGCTCGCCGAGTCCGCCGACGTCCCGTCGAGCGCCAGCGCCGCGAGGGTTGTCCCCGCCGCCCAGCCCTCCATGCGCCGCCTCAGACCGGCGTGCCGGGCCGGCTCCGCGTCCACCCCGAGCTCCCGCAGGAGGAGCTCTTCCTCCCGCGGGCTCAGCGCGAGGTCGCACTGCGCAAGCTCGAAGAGACGGCCCGCAGCACGTGCACGGGCGAGCCCGACGCGAATCCTCCGTCCGGCGAGCACGAGGGTCGATCCTTTCGGCATGTCGTCGGCAAGCGCGGCAACGAGCGCGAGCGACGCGCGCGAGCGGATCAGGTGTACGTCGTCGAGGACGAGCAGCACGGGACGATCCGGCACGAGCAGTGCACCGCGCCGTCTGCCCGGGGAACGCCGTCCGAAGACCCGTGCGAGGGACGCGCGCAGCGCGTGCGGATCGTTTAGGTCGTCGTCGAGCGTCAGCCACGCACACGGTCTCTCGTCACGCGCAGCCCACTGCGCGAGAAGGGTCGTCTTGCCGTACCCGGCCGGGGCCGAGACGGCGACGAGCGGCGTGCCCGAGGCGCGCAGCCTGTTGACGAGCGGCGTGCGCGTCACGGCCTGCGAGCGGAGCGCGGACGGACGCGATCCGTGGGGCGTGTCGGAAGGGGCCGCTCGCCCCTCGTGCAGCGATGTCTGACGGACTGGCATGGACCTCTCGATCCTTCGGAGGACGCGGGCCGCCCCGCCGCACGAGCCAATCGACTCGGGAACCTCAACTGAAGCGCATTCGGGCAGGCCTACGCAAGTCGAGTGCGACGACCGGCCCTCGGTTCGACGGACGGCCCCCCTCACGTATCGCTCTGCCCGAGAGACCGCGGAGCCCGTGACGCTTCGTCCAACCCGGGTGAGGCCCGCACCCGACCAGTGCGAGAGAATGGCCGGATGAACCGGCCTCCGTCGACGACGCCGCAAAGAGCGGGCCTCGTCCTCGTCTCGCTGATCGCGGTCGCGACGGTCGCGAACCTCAACCTGTCGGTGGCGAACGTCGCCATCCCGGACATCGGGAACGACTTCGACTCGTCGCAGACCACGCTCAACCTCATCGCGGTGGGCTACTCGTTCGGGCTCGCCGCGTCGGTGCTCTGGTTCGGCGCGCTCGGCGATCGGTACGGCCGCAAGCTGCTCATCGTCCTCGGGATGACGCTCTCGATCCCGGTCTCGCTCCTGGCCGGCTTTGCCTGGAGCGACGACGTCCTCTTCTTCGCACGCGTCGCCGGGGGGTTGTGCGCGGGCATGGCCTACCCCACCACGCTGGCGCTGATCACCGCGCTGTGGTCTGGCCGGGAACGAACCAAGGCCATCGCTCTCTGGTCTGCGATCGGCGGCGGCTTCGCTGCGCTCGGGCCGCTCGTCAGCGGGATTCTGCTCGAGCACTTCGACTGGGGATCGGTCTTCCTCGTGACGATCCCACTCGCGGTGATCGCGCTCGCGCTGGCCGTGTGGTTCGTGCCCAGCCACGTCAACGAGACGACCGAGGCGGTCGACAACCTCGGAGGCATCGTCTCGGTCGTGCTCGTCGGCACGCTGATCCTCGCGATCAACTTCTGGCCGGTGAACGGCATGGAGACGACTGCGCTCGTGCTGTTCGTGATCGCGGTGATCGCGATGCCGGTGTTCCTCCTTCGCGAGCGGCGCGCCAAGAATCCGCTGTTCGACCTCCCGGTGGCGGCGAGGCCGACGTTCTGGGTCGCGGCGTGTGCGGGAATCATCGTCTTCGGCACGCTCATGGGCACGGCCTACGTGAGCCAGCAGTACGTGCAGAACGTGCTCGGCTATTCGACTGTCGAGGCGGGCGCCGCGATCCTGCCGGCAGCCCTCGCGATGGTGCTCGTCGCGCCGCGCTCGGCGAAGCTCGTGGCCGCGCACGGGTCGCGGCTCACGCTGCTCTCGGGCTACGTCTTCCTCGTCGCCGCGTTCGTCGGGATGTTGCTGCTCTGGAAGGAGGACACCCCGTACTGGCAGATCGCGATCCCGTACATCTGCATCGGGATCGGCGTCGGCCTGGCCGGTACGCCTGCCTCGAACTCGCTCGCGGGGTCGGTTCCCGTACGGCGGGTCGGCATGGCCTCCGGTACCGCCGATCTCCAGCGCGACCTCGGCGGCGCGCTGATGACCTCGATCCTCGGAGCCGTGTTGACCGCCCACTATGCGACCGCGATCGCGGGCCAGTCGGTTTCGAGCCAGGTCTCGAGCGCCACCGAGAGCCAGCTGCAGCTCTCGTTTGCGAGCGCCGAGAACATCGCGGCTCAGGCGTCGCCGCAGGACGCCGAAGCGATCCTCTCGGCCGCGAAGTCGTCGTTCCTGAACGGCGACCAATGGGCCTACGGCGCGGGCCTCTTGTCGGTGCTCCTCGGCGCGGCCCTCGTCTTCTTCCTCTTCCCGAAGCGCGAACGGGAAGACGAGCTCCGCGCGGCGTATCACACACAGGACACCGCGTCGGCCGCGTCGTCGCCCCCAGGCCCGGAGAGCCCGGGGGCGATCGTTCCCACCTGACCCGGCACCCGAGCGGGATCGTCGAGTTCGAACTGACGCCCTGCAGGTCAGTTGTCGGCCAGCGCGTCTCGCGCGGCGACGTCGAACGGGATCAGGTCACGCGGGAGCAGCGTCCGGATCCGCTCGTCTCGGGCAACGGTCGGGTTGCGAAGTCCCTCCACGAGCGGTCGGGCAACACCAGCTCGCACCGGGGTGACGAGGTGCAGCCAGTACGAGGAGAGCCGCGGGCTCAGCACGGGCACCTCGACGATGCGCGGCGATCGCCCCCGGAGGCGCCCGACGCGCTCGATCATCTCGCGGTACGTGAGGACTTCGGGGCCGCCGACGTCGAACGTCTCGGCGAGCGTGTCCGACCGACCTGCGACGCCCGCGAGATACATGACGACGTCCGCGAGCGCGATGGGCTGCGTCGGCGTCTTCACCCAGCGGGGCGCGATCATCACCGGCAGGCGGTCGACAAGGGCGACGATCGTCTCGAACCCTGCGCTGCCTCGGCCGACGACGACCGCGGCTCGGAGGATCGTCACGGGGACGGCGCCCGCGACGAAAACCTTCGCCGTCTCCGCGCGGCTGCGGAGGTGGGGCGAGAGGTCGGGTGCGTCGTCGCCAAGGCCGCCGAGGAACACGATCTGCGAGACGCCGGCGTCCTCGGCCGCGGACGCCACGTTGGTCGCGGCACGACGGTCGATCTCGTCGAAGTCCGACGCGCCGAGCGCGTGCACGAGGTAGTAGACGACGTCGACCCCGTCGAGCGCGCGGCGGATCGTCGCCGCATTCGTGGCGTCCGCGGCGACGGAGCGCACAGCGGTTCCCTCCGGAGCGTCGCCACTGCGTGAGACGGCGACGACGTCGGCGTGCTCCGCGAGCGCGGGGACGAGCGCTCGCCCCACGAATCCCGTTGCACCGAGGACGGCGATCCTCATCCCGCTGCCTCCCGGATCAGACGGCGGAAGAACCGCCGGCTGATCCGGACGTGGACCCGCCGCTGGAGCTGGCCGTAGAGTGGCGTTCTGCCGAGCCGCGGAACGAACCCGGCGACGACCGCGCAGAGGTCGCACGGCTCCGAGGCACTCTGCGAGAGCATGATCGAGCCCACGGGGCGGCGCGCGAGCACCCCGCCGCGAATCGGATACCTGCATCGGACGCCCGCGTCGTCGACCGCCACCTCGGGGGGGCCGAACCGCAGAAGCACGGGGCCGACACCGAGTAGGCGGAGGCGGAGCTCCTCCCCGGCGGTGCGCAGGCGAACGGCGCCGCGGCCCGCCCGCTCGACCTCATGCCAGTACCGGCGGCCGAGCTCGAGCGCACCGGCGGGCGAACGGGCGACGACGGGCCGGGCGACGCGCACGCACTCGTCCGAGTCGATCCCGCCGTCTGGCCCGCGATGGTGGCTGGACCGCCAGCCGTCGAGCACGACGGAGGTCGACCTCATGCGACAGCAAACGGAGCGAGACGCGTCAGACGCTCCGCCTCCTCCACGGGACCCGCCGTAAGCGCCTCGGCGTTCTCGAGGTTTGCCCCCACCGCGCCGGCGCCACCGAGACAGAGACGCTGCTCGGCGGCGAGCTGTTCCAGCTCGGCCCGATGCCGGCGGAATGCGCGCCGCCCCACGGCGCTGACGACGACGAACTCGGGGTGACAGGCGCGTGCGGCATCGGCGACGCTCGCGACCGGGGTGTCGGCTCCGAGGTAAACGATGCGCCACCCCCGTGCGCGCAGCGCCAGCCCGAATGCGATCAGGCCGAGGTCGTGCTGCTCGCCGGGCGCGCACGCGAGGACGATTCTTGGCCCGAGGCCGCGACCCCAGCCGCGCGCGAGGCCAAGCAGGCGGCCGCGGAGGACGCTCGACGCGAAGTGCTCCTGGGCGATCGAGACCTCGCCGTGCTCCCAGCGCTCGCCGAGCTCGTGGAGGTACGGGATGACGACGTCGCGCAGGACGGCGTCGAGGCTCACCCGCGCGAGGAGTGAGTCGACGACGGCGTGGGCAGCGGCCTCGTCGTAGCCGGCGAGCGCCGCCGCGAGCTCCTGGCGGGCGTCCGACACACGGGGCGCGCCCTCGGCGGCGTCGGTCTCGGGCTGGGTCGCGAGGGCAGCGGCCTCCGCCGCGGCCAGTCCCCGGGCCAGATGGCGCTGCATCGCCTGCACTCGCTCGAGGTCAGATGCGGCGTAGAGCCGCAGGCCGCCGGGCGAGCGGGTCGGCTGCAACAGGTCGTAGCGCCGCTCCCACGCCCGCAGAAGCTCGGGGCTGACGCCCGAGCGGCGGCTCAGCTCGCCGATCCGGAAGAGGCCGACCTCGGACATGCCATTCACTATACAAAACCTAGACAGTGGTTTGACAAGCGCTGTTCACCTCGGCTATGGTCGTACAAAACCTAGACAGGAGGTATACAAAATGCGCAAGCTCGATCTCCTCGCCGCGACGCTCGTGCTCGTCGGCGGCCTCAACTGGGGGCTCGTGGGCATCGCGAAGTTCGATCTCGTCGCGTGGATCTGCGGCGGGATGGAGTTCGGCGAGACGAACGCGGTCAGCCGGGTCGTCTACTCCCTCGTCGGCCTCGCCGCCGTCTACGGCATCGCCTCACTCGTCGCGACGGCGCGCCGTCCAGTGGCCCGTCACCACACCGCCATGACGGCGGAGGGCCATTGATCTCCCCAACTGACGGAAAGGAACAGACATGACGAAGCTCCTCTCGCTCCTCGTCGTGGTGGCGGCGCTCCTCGCCTCCACCGTGGCGAGTGCGCCCGCACAACCGCGTCAGAGCGGGGACCTCGTGCAGACGGTGGTCGCCGCAGGGCAGTTCAAGACGCTGGCGCGTCTCCTGACCAGGGCCGGCCTCGTCGGCGCCTTGGAGAAGCCAGGCCCGTACACGGTGTTCGCACCCACCGACGCAGCCTTCGCGAAGGTCCCGAAGAAGACGCTCGACGGCCTCCTCGCCGACAAGGCGAAGCTCAAGTCCGTCCTCCTCTACCACGTCGTTGCAGGCAAGGTCACGGCGACGGACGTCACGAAGCTTTCGGCCGCGAAGACGCTCGCAGGCGCATCGGTCCGCATCCGCGTCTCCGGCACGAACGTCTTCGTCAATACGGCGAGAGTGACGAAGCCGGACGTCATGGCGACGAACGGCGTGATCCACGTCGTCAGCCGCGTCCTGATCCCGCCTGCGGGCTAGGCACCCGCGACACGGATGCCCGTCGCCGAAGGCGGCGGGCATCCGCGGCTCCTCCTAGTACTCGGCCTCGGTCGACGCGACGGTGTCGGGCGCCCAGTCCTCCGCGCCCGAGATCGCACCCGCGACCATCGGGTAGACGAGCACCGAGACCATCGCGGCGCCGATCAGCGAGGCTCCGACGTCGGCGTCGATCGCCCCCCGGTCCGCGCCGATGCCCACGATC
>Ga0310811_10013575_pt1 | contig 10615 bp, 10 predicted proteins | sample YCmetagenome_FD_207642 | JGI IMG/M metagenome (GOLD analysis project Ga0310811, IMG submission 207642) | Soil microbial communities from experimental microcosm in Duke University, North Carolina, United States - YC | ecosystem: Engineered > Artificial ecosystem > Soil microcosm > Unclassified ... | reverse complement strand
ATCGGCGGCATCCAGGCCGACCAGGCGACATCGTTCCAGGCGATGAAGCCGAAGTTCGAAGAGATGATGCGCATTGTGCGCAGCCACCCGGCGGTCGACTCGGTGGCGGGCTTCACCGGCGGGCGGCAGACCAACGCGGGGTTCATGTTCGTGACGCTCAAGCCGCTCGCGCAGCGCCACGAGTCCGCGGACCGCGTGATCGCGGACCTGCGCGGCCCGCTGTCGCATGTTGCCGGGGTGCGCACCTTTTTGCAGGCGGTGCAGGACATTCGGGTCGGCGGGCGGGCCACGAACGCGCAATACCAGTTCACGCTGCTCGCCGACTCGGCGGCCGATCTGTATGCGTGGACGCCGAAGCTGACCGAGGCGCTGCGACGACGACCCGAGCTTGCCGACGTGAACTCGGACCAGCAGCAAGGCGGCCTGGCGACGAATGTGATCATCGACCGCCGCACTGCCGCACGACTGAACATTACGCCGTCCCAGATCGATAACACGCTGTACGACGCATTCGGTCAGCGACAGGTGTCGACGATTTACAACCCGCTGAACCAGTATCACGTGGTGATGGAAGTCGCACCGCGCTATTGGCAGAACCCGGAAATCTTGAAGCAGGTGTGGATCAGCACCTCGGGAGGCACCGCGAGCGGCGCGGCCAGCACCAACGCGACCGCGGGCACCGTGACATCGACATCGGCATTGAACGGATCGAATGGATCGAATGGATCGACCGCAGCGGCCGCGAACGCGGCCAGCGCGGCGGCATCGGTGGCGTCCAATTCGGCGCGCAACCAAGCGACCAACTCGATCGCCTCGAGCGGCAAATCGGGCGCGTCGTCGGGCTCGGCGGTGTCGACATCGAAAGAAACGATGATCCCTCTATCGGCGATCGCGAGCTTCGGGCCGGGTACCACGCCGTTGTCGGTGAACCATCAGAGCCAGTTCGTCGCGTCGACGATCTCGTTCAATCTGCCGCCGGGCCGCTCGCTGTCGGAAGCCACTCACGCGGTCTACCAGACGATGGCCGAAATCGGTGTGCCGGGCACCCTCCACGGCAGTTTCAGCGGCACCGCGCAGGCCTTCCAGCAATCGCTCTCCAGCCAGCCGCTGCTGATCGTTGCGGCGCTAGCGGCGGTGTATATCGTGCTTGGCATTCTGTACGAGAGTTACATCCATCCGATCACGATCCTGTCGACCCTGCCATCGGCCGGCATCGGCGCGCTGATCGCCTTGCGCTTGTTCGGCACCGAATTCAGCATCATCGCGCTGATCGGCGTGATCCTGTTGATCGGCATCGTCAAGAAAAACGCCATCATGATGGTCGATGTGGCCATCGACGCGGTGCGCAGCGGCATGAATTCGCGCGACGCGATCTTTACGGCGTGTTTGCTGCGCTTCCGCCCGATCATGATGACCACGTGTGCCGCGCTGTTCGGCGCGGTGCCGTTGGCGTTCGGTCATGGTGAAGGTTCGGAGATGCGCGCGCCGCTCGGGATTTCGATTGTCGGCGGACTGATCGTGAGCCAGATGCTGACGCTGTACACGACACCGGTGGTCTACCTTTACATGGATCGCCTCCGGGCGCGCTGGTCGCGATCGAGCGTCGACCAGGTGCCGCCGCGCCACGCGTTCGGCAGCGACGAGCACTGAGCGGACGGTCCACCGCACGCGGCGGCGGGCTGTTCAGTACTGTCCGATCTGCCGGTCGAACCAGGCCGCCGCGGCGATGCCCAGTTCCGCCAAAACCGTCGGCGACAGCGCAGCCAGCTCCGGGTCCTCGGTGTCGAGCGTGGCGATGTCGCCCCGTTCACTGGCTTCGCACAGATTGAGCAGCTTGCCCAGCAAGCCTTCGCGTGCCACGATCGCGCCTCTGATTTCCGGCGCCAGCGTCAGCTGATCGAGGATGTGCTCGAGCGGTTCGCCGAACACCACGTCGATCAGCGAGAACAGGCCGGCCATGAACGCCGCGGCGCCGAAAAATTCTTCCTCGGGCCGCAGCCGGTGCGCCATCATCTCCATGCAGTGCGCACGCGTGCCGGCCAGTTGCACCAGCGGATCGGCGTGCAGGGGCAGCGTACGGCCGTCGGCAAATAACAGCAATTGCGCCCAGCGGGCGATCTGGCGTGTACCGATCGCGATGATCGCGGCGCGCACCGACGAGATTTTTTGCGACAATCCCACCGCGCTCGAGTTGACGAGGCGCAGCAGTTGCATAACCAGCTTCGGGTTCAGCTTGAGCTGGGTCTCCAGTTCGCCGATGTCCGGGTCCGACGCGAGCACCGCGAGCAATCGCATCAGCGCAAGCCGTGACGAACCCGTATGCCGCGACGTCAGCACCTGTGGACGAGCGAAAAAATAACCCTGGAACAGATCGCAACCCAGATCGAGCGCGAGTTGGAAGTCCGCATGCGTCTCGACCTTCTCCGCGACCAGCCGCTTGCGCCCGCTTTTGACCAACTCCACCAGCGCCGGCAAGTCGTCGTGCTTGGCCTGCACCAGATCGATCTTGACGACGTCCACATACGGCAAGGCGGCTAGGAGGTTGACGGATATCGCGGCAACGTCATCGAGCGCCAAGCGGAAGCCGTTGCGGCGCAATTGTTCGCAACGCTTCGCCAGCGCCGCGTCGAAGCTGACCGTTTCGAGGATTTCGAGCACGAAGCGATCGGGCGGCATGATGTGGACGATATCGTCCAGCAACAATTCGCCACTGATGTTCACGTAGCCCGGATACGCACCCAGCACGGCCGCCACGCCGAGCTCGCCAAGCGTGCGCGCGACCACCTGAGCGGTTGCCTGGGCGTCGTCGCGAACCACCGCGCGGTTTCCATGGTGATCACGAAACAGCAGTTCGTATGCGCGCAGTGCGCCATGGCGGTTCACGATGGGCTGGCGTCCCACGTACACGAGGCCGCGCGTGTCGCAGCAGGAGGCCTTGCGTCCTACGGCGGACGCCGCATTGGCTCGGCCGCGGTCCGAGGCCGCCGCGGTGCGCGACCGGCCAGCCGCCACCGGTACCGGCGCGCGGCTCGCATCGGCGCACTCATCCTCGGAACGCTCCGGGCTGCCGCCCAGGCTGGTGTGCGGGACTTCGTCGGGCTTCATTGGATAGGTTTGGTCGACGGCTTGCTGTCGTGAAATTTTCGCCCGACCCGACAAGTCCGCCTTTCTGTGTGATTACAAAGGGATATCGGCAGTCCAACAAATTTATTAAGCACCGAAGCGAGAAAATCGATTTCGCGCGGCGGCGCCACGGGAACCACAGCGCCCAAGCGGCCATTTCTTGATGCGCGGTGGTGGACGCCGATAGCGCCACGGCGGATTGACGTACCGCGCTGGCGGTGACGAACCGGGTGCCAGGAAACCTGCATTAAGGATTTGAAATTTACGATAAGGGATGGACAAAATGGGCGCCTGTTTGGCCCAATACATGCGGCGGCGGCCAGTAAGCTGTCCGTCATGAAGATCATCAAGCCATTTCTGGTCGTGACGTTCAGCCTCGCGCTGGCGGGTTGCATAGTGCCGCCGCGCTCGATCGTCACACTGCCGACCACGCCACCCATGGTGGCGGCGCCGCCGCCGAATCTGGTAGCCCAGGGTGCGATCTATCAGGCCGGCAACTCGATGATGCTCTACGAAACGCGCCGCGCGACGCGTGTCGGCGATGTACTGACGATCCAGCTGGCCGAAACCTTTACGGGCAACGACACATCGAAGGTCGACCTGTCGCGCGACGGCTCGGCGACCGTGACCCGTACGGACGGTTCGGGCACGCCGGCCTATCTGGCGAGACTCTTCAACCTAGGCTCGTCGGACACGAAATTCGGCGGCCAGGGCAACAACAGCAGCAGCCGGTCGATGACCGGCACGCTGGCTGTGTCGGTGATCAATCTTTTGCCGAACGGCAACCTGATCGTGGCCGGCGAAAAGGAAGTGGCGATGCACGGCAACGTCGACATCTTGCGTCTGTCCGGGATCGTCAACCCACGGGACATCGATTCGAACAACAACATACCGTCGAACAAGGTCGCCGACGCGCGCATCGAACAGGCCGGTGTCGGGGCAATGACCGACGCCACCACGATGGGCTGGCTGCAGCGGCAGTTCCTCACCCGCATGTCCTACTGACCATGCGTCGCAACCACGTTCGTACCTGCGTCACCTGGGGGGCCACCGCGACGCTCGCCGCGCTGTGCTCGGGCTGCCTGTCGGTGGCATCGCTGCCGGTCGCGTTGGCCGGTGCGGCCGGCTCGGTGGTCGAGGCCGGCGTCGCGATCGGCGCCCACGATACCACCCCGTACTTTGTCACCGGCACGCCAGTCAAGGTTTCGGGCGTGTGCATCGAGAACAATCCCGCGATCGTCATCAACGATTTGCTGCCGGCGATGCAGGATGTATTGCGCCGGCGCGGCGTGACTTCGGCGGTCTACAGCCCGGGAACGGCGCCGCCGAGTTGCAGCGCCGTGATCGAATACGCGGCGACCACGAGTTGGGACAAGCCGGCGCTTGGGGGCGATGTCATGCCCTATATCAACTCGATCGACCTGACGCTGTCACAGCGCGGGACGGTCGTTATCACCGCGCGCTACGAAGTGCGCGGTCTCGAGCTCGACAAGTTCGCCAGCGCGCAAACCAAACTGTCCGGGCTGCTCTCTCACATGATTGTCAAGCAATGACGGGCTGGCGCACGCGCTGTCGGATTGCGCGGCCATGCGGCACGAAGCAGTACCCTTCTCCCCACACCGTCTGAATACACCGCGCATGCGCACGGGTTGCCAACGTGCGCCGGGCTCTTTGCGCCGTCAGAGCGCACGCGTTTCGGATGCCGAGGGGCGGCCTGGCGCCGGCTCCGCCGGCAGGCGGATCGTCACATGAAGGCCACCGGAAGCGGCGTTGCGCAACTCGCACCGGCCGCCGTGCTGCTGAGCGAGGCGGCACACGATGGCGAGGCCCAGTCCGCAATGCCCTTCTCCGCCGCGCGCCGGGTCGAGCCGCACGAACGGCTTGACCGCTGCGTCCAAATCGGCCGCTGCGATGCCGTCGCCATGATCGCGTACCGTGACGACCCACTCGTCGCCATCGCGCACGGTCGCAATTTCGACCGGCGGCGCGCCATGATCGAGCGCGTTGTCGACCAGGTTCGTGACGAGCCGGTCGATCAATGTGCGGGGCAACTTGAAGCCGTCGCCGGCGCGCAGCGAGAGTTCGAACAGATCCGGCTGCGGGTCGACGCGCGACTCCGTCTCGCCATCCGACTCCGACGCGAACTGCTCGCACAGGAACGCATCGACGCCGACTGACGGACCCGCGGCCGCGTGCCAGTCGGCGAACTCGAGGAACTGCTGCACGATATGCGACAGCGAATCGATGTCGCGCACGAAACCGCCGCGCTCGGCGGGCGTGGCCAGCACATCGGCACGCAATCGCAGGCGCGTAAGCGGCGCCTTCAGATCGTGGGCGACGCCGGCCAGCATCACAGCCTGGTCCTTTTCGGCCTCATTGAGCCGCTTCATCATCTCGTTGAACGTCGCCGCCAGCGAGCGCAACTCGTACGGACCGCGCGAGCGCACCGGCGGCGGCCGTTCGCCGCGACCAAAGCGCCGCGCCGCCTGGGCGATCTGCGAAACAGGCTTTTGCAACTGCCAGGCCGCGAAAACAGACAGGACCATCGCCGCGATCAGGATGCCGATGCTCTCGCGCGCGAAGGGCAGAGGCGGCAAATCGAGCGGCGCGACGATCCACGCATCCTTGTTTGGGAACAGCACCCACAGGAAGGCGGGCTTTCTGTCGTCGATCAAGACTTCGGTATGGGCGGGCAGGCGCGCGCGCAGCACGCTCTGCAGTTGGCTCAGGCGTCCACGAGGCGCGGGCCAGGTGGCGGGATTCGGTCCGTCACGCCGGGCGACCAGACGAATTTTCGGCACCGGCGCGACCTGCGGGCCGCCGATCACGCGGTCGCTGACCACATCGAGCGTCAACAGGATACCGCGCGCGAAGCCATCCGCCTCCTGGCGCGGACGCTGGTACAGCGTGAGCGCGAACCAGCCGGCATGCACCACGGCGAGCACGACCACCGACAGAATAGCCATCCTGCCGAAGAGCGTGTTGAACGGACTTCTCATGCGTCGAAGCGTGCTTCCGTATAGTCATGGAACTGCGGTTCGGGCACGAACACGTAGCCTTTGCCGCGCACGGTTTGAATGAAGCGAGGATCGGACGGATCCTCCTCGATCACGCGGCGCAGCCGCCACACGGGCACATCGAGACTGCGGTCGCGAAATGCCAGGCCGTCGCCGTGCAGCATGTCGTGAATCAGCACGCGCGACAGGACTTTGAAGGGATTATTGACGAAGACCTTGAGGATAGCGAATTCGGCATCGCGCAGCGACACGCGTTCGCCGTCTCGGAACAGCAGACGCGCGGCGAAATCGAGCTCGAACGGACCGAACTTGTATGGCGCGCGCGCCTCGGGGACGCTGCCGGTCGCCGGACCACGGCGGCGTAGGACCGCGCGGATGCGGGCCAGCAACTCGCGCGGGTCGAACGGCTTGGCGAGATAGTCGTCAGCGCCGACCTCGAGACCGGAGATACGATCTGCGATGCCACCCCGCGCGGTCACGAAAATGACGGGAATGTCGTCGCCGGACTCGCGCAGCTCTTTGAGCGTGCGAATCCCGTCGGCGACCGGCATCATGATGTCGAGCACGATGACCGACGGTCGTTCCGCCTCCAGGCGGCGTTGCAAGCCGGTACCGTCATGCAACACCGAGACGTCCATGCCATGCGACTGCAGGAACTGTCGAAGCAGGTCGCGAACGACCGGATCGTCATCGATGATAAGGACGTGGGTTTTCATGCGCGCTATTTTAGGTCCGCAGTTTTACACGTGACACGGAAACATCTTACTAATTATTACGCGACGGGAATGTGTCAGGAACGGTTGTTCGCAACCGTTGCGCGGTCTGATATACTCTTGTGCTTTCGGGGCGTAGCGCAGCCTGGTAGCGTACCTGCATGGGGTGCAGGTGGTCGGAGGTTCAAATCCTCTCGCCCCGACCAGACTCAAACCCGCACGGCGTAAGGCTGTGCGGGTTTTTTATTGGGCGCGTCACTGTACGTTAACACAGCATTTTTTAGGCGTCTTATTAGGCGCGCCTAATATTCTTGGCCGGATGGGTGTCTATGCCGGGTCGCGCACGCCCCGAAACTCCGGGTGCCTGACATGCCCTCCCGGCGTCCACTCGACAAACGAAACGTCAGCCAAAAGCTTGGGCTCCGACCATCGAATGTACCTGTCGCTAGGCGGATTGCTCAGCACCGACGAATCGCGCTCGAGCGACGCCAGTTTGTTCGTCAGCGCCCTAAGCTGACTCGACCGCAACCCTGTCGGCTCGACCGTACCTGCGAATCGCAGCACGCCATCGCGCTCGACTGCGAGGATCAGCGATTGCAGTCCGCCGCGGCCCGTCGTGTAGCCGACGATCGGGAAGTCCTGACGCTGCATGCACTTGATCTTGATCCAGTCGGTTGACCGGCCTGAGCGAAACGGCCGATCGGCTCGCTTGCCGATGATGCCCTCGAGGCCCATGTTGCGCGCCGACTCGAGAAGAGATGCCGGGTCGGCGGCGAAGTCTTCAGAGAAACGGAGGTTGTCGGCGCCCTCGCCTATCATCTGGCGCAGCACCTCACGCCGAGCGCGCAACGGTAGGCCCCGAATATCCTCACCGTTGATCCAGAGCAGATCGAAGACGAAGTATGTGATCTGGGCCGGGTGGTCGAACGCGTTTTGCAGAGCATTGAAGTCCGGCACGCCGTTACTGTCCAGCACGACGATTTCGCCATCGAGCCATGCGTTCGAGACCGGGAGCGCCGCCACGGCGTCACACAATGCAGGCAGCCGAACAGTCCAGTTGTTCCTGCGCCGAGTAAGCAGCCGAATGTCGCCGCCGTCGATCCGCGTCATTAGCCGGTAGCCGTCAAACTTGATCTCGTATGACCAGTCGCCGCTGGCAGGTGCTTTGCGTGCCGGCGTCGCGAGCTGGGGCGCGATCCAGTCGGGAGGCGGCAGATTGTGTTTCCGGGCCATGATGTCAGACTGACAGTCGCCCGATGCGGGAATTCCCATATCGGCGATTGTGTGTCGGCGGATAAACCCGGGCCGCTCGTGCAGAGCCTCGGATCGACACGCTCAGACCGTTACCCGACAAGGGTCTGGAGGAAAGTCACAGCCAAAAAGTGCAATTTGGTCGACACGCTCAACAAAGAGCTGGCGCGCGCCGCAAGATCCTTATGGGACAAGGCTTTGACGCAGAATAGTTCCGAAAAATTGCGTTTTGGCGCGCGCCGACCTGGCCGGACGGTGGAGGCGCACGCTTTATCGCATGACCGAGCGGCAGGCGGCAGCAAAGTTCGCGGGGATGGAGTATCGGCGGGTTGAGTATGGGGGCGAGGTGCGGATGGTGAAGCCGGGGATGTAGTCACAGATACCGCTTGACACTAGCACCAAAGGGGCTAAAATACGCCTCAGAGGTAGCGCACACCGCGCGGCCCGACAACCCGAAAGGATGCTGGCAAATGGAAAAGACCTTGGACATTCTCAAGACAGAAGCCGAGATCGCCAATCTGATGGCTGAGACGATCAAGCTCAACGCCGAGGCGGCGAAACTGAACCGCGAGACGCGTTGGTATCCGGTCATTTGGGCGACTGGCCTCCTGGCCGCCGCGATCACCTTCGGCAAGCTGTTTCACTGATCCAAGACTGACCCGCCGAGAGGCGGGTTTCTTCTATGCGCTATACACCACCTACCGCGGCAGATATGCAACGCCTGAAGACTGAACTCGATCGGACGGGCGAGCAAATGGCGGAGCTATTCGGCGTTGCCGGAGGCCAGCAATGGCGAAAGTACAGCGGCGGCGCCCAACCTCGTGAAATGTCGCCGCAGATGCTGTTCTTCGGCGCAGCACGGCTCGCGCTCACACCGGCCGAGTTCGATCGGGTCGTGCAGCGAATGCGTGAGATGGGCGCGGAGATCGACCTGTCGGGCGAGTGATCGCCGTTTACGCTGTCGCAATCGCTGGCACGCCCTGAGAGCCAGCAACTAGCACAACCCCTTGCAACCGCCTCACGACCAAGTCAATCGCATGGTCGTCAGGATCAAAGCCTACGGGCCACTGCTTCGGCTTGACGACCGTGAAGCCTCCAGCATCGTCATGCAGCCAAATATGGTCTCGCGGCGGGTGCGATAGATCGCTGATATGAGGCCAGCCGAACCACAGATCGGCACCGTTGACCACGCACACCGCACTGGCCAGCGCCGGCATCTGCCATTCCCAAAACGCCGCGTTGGCCGTTTTCGGAGACTCGAAAGCGTGGATAGAACCGATCCGGTCGAGCTCGTTGAAGACGCCAGTGAGCAGCGCGCGCTGGCCGCCGAGCGAATGGCCTTCGACGTTCCACGCTGTGTCCGCAGGCGCAAGGCTGTGCGCCCACTTCCACAGGTCGAGCATGCCCTCGAAAGCGCCGGCCGATACCAAACGGCCGCTGCCGAGATCCTTGGTTGCCAGATCCCGCGCATCATCGACGAGATCGCCTAGTGAACTGCCGAAGCGCGTGCCGCTGATCGACAGATACGCCTTGCCATCAACATCGCGCGAGACCACAGCCTGGTGGCTGTCATCCTGGTACTGGCTGGCGAAGGTCAGACCCAGCGCCTCGAACGCAGCGCGCGCCTGCGCCGCATCTTCGATGTACGCAGCCTGCGCGCGCCGTGCCGCGGCAGCAACGTTGGCGAGGTTCATGGAATCTCCGGCATAAAAAAAGCCGCCCAATGGGCGGCTGGTGGTTGATGTCGAGTTGTATCTATCTGTGCGGCTTTTGGCCGTGAATGAGCGGAATCGTCACGCCGATCAAATTCAGTTGTGGTGACTCGCCCTTGAGCGCAGCGCGGTTTGTCTCAATACGCTCAAAGTCTCGCTGAGTCGCATCACCGCTCAAGAAGCGCCCCATGAATCCCGAGACTTCGCGTGCTTGGCGCTTGGTCATTTTGGGAAAGCCGTCGACGCCGGCAAACCAGTTCAAAGCCTGGTATGCCTTGCCGAACGAAAGGCGGTATGTCACGACGATGTCAACTGCGCCGTGGTACAGAGGTAAGCGGTCCTTGACCGTACTCAACTCATCGTCGGAGTCTTCCTGTTCGACGGCGCGGCCCAGCGCGATCCGCTCGCACTCGATGAAGTAGCGCCGAGCCTCACGTCCCTTATCGGTGCGCTCGACCATGGATAGCTCTTTCGCCATGTCGAGCGTGAGGTGGTAATCCTTCCGATTGTGACCACCCCTTGATCCGGGTTTGCTACTCAATTTTGAGTAGCAAAAGTCCTTCCCCTCTTCGAAGCCGTATTCCTCAATGCGGCGGACGATCCAGTCATTGAATCGCGCCTCGACCTGAAGAAACTTGTGGAGCTTTCGCGCCTCGACGGTCTGAACCTCCTCGCCGCCTACCGTGCGTCGGTCAAGTGTGATGATCGCGGCCATCAGTGCACCTTACGCAGAAGCGAGCTGCAATGACTCGCGTGGCTCTTCCACTTCGCTGCGTCGGCAGCCATGCGCTCCGTGCAG
>Ga0310811_10013574_pt1 | contig 10616 bp, 10 predicted proteins | sample YCmetagenome_FD_207642 | JGI IMG/M metagenome (GOLD analysis project Ga0310811, IMG submission 207642) | Soil microbial communities from experimental microcosm in Duke University, North Carolina, United States - YC | ecosystem: Engineered > Artificial ecosystem > Soil microcosm > Unclassified ... | reverse complement strand
ATTCCCGCTTTGGAAGCCTCATTGACCTCCGGCCCCAGCTTCTCCCCCGGGGACCAGCCCTGACCCACACGATAACTGATATAAAGCGCATTGTTACTGGAGAATAAAATATAGCGCTCATCCGGAGCAATATAGGGATCGAAGGTAGGCTCGTTGCCATTCAATATCAGCAGTTGCGGCTTCTCGTAGTGGTCGCCTGTCCAGCGGCACAGGTAGGCGTGCATACCTTTGTTGCCATCCCTGTCACGGGAGCAAAAACAGATCGTCCCCGAAGCGCTGATCGATGGTCCATAGTTGACAAGACCGAATTCGTTGACCGGCGAATCCAGGTGTTTGGGCTCCGACCATTTTCCAGCAGCTATCAGTTGTGACATCCATAGATGATTGCCTGTCTTGGTGCTCCCATCCGAAGCGACATAAGGACGATTGGATACGAACAAGAGACGTTTCCCGTCCGGGGTAAGGGTCGGGTCCCAGTCCTTGTACTTTCCGGTGAAGGAGATCGGAATCGGTTGGGTCCAGCGATCACCCACCTTTTTAGACAGGCAAATGACGTTATTATTGGCCATATATACCGTCTTTCCGTCAGGCGCAAAGGTTGGAGTGGACTCCCCATTGGGAGTAGAGGCACTGTCCTGCATAAAGATGGTAGGTTTAACTCCCTCGGCGATGGTTAGTCGAGCCTGGCTAAAGCCCCTGGTTATAGCAAGGACGATAAAAATAACAAGTAGTGTCTTTCTCATAGCCTGAAACTAGAGCTATTACCTCTATTCAGATCGCCCTTTCAACGAATCCAGTCGAATTTTCAACGGCTGCTCCCTTATTTGCGTTTCAGCGTGATCACTGCCACTTCCGGCCACATGCCGATCCGTCCCTTTAATCCCAGGAAGCCAAAACCCCGGTTGACATAGAGGAAACGCCCGTTATTCCGGTAAAGGCCGGCCCATTGCTTGTACACATATTTTATAGGGCTCCACTTGAAGCCGAACAGCTCGATGCCAAATTGCATGCCATGCGTATGGCCCGACAGGGTAAGGTGAATGTGCTGGTGATGATCGAGCGTTACGGCATCCCAGTGTGAAGGATCATGTGACATCAGGATCTTAAAGGCGCCATCTGGCACATTCGCGGCGGCCTTCTTTAAGTCGCCATATTTATGGAAGCCGCCCTTGCCCCAGTTCTCCACGCCTAACAGCGTAATGGACTGGCCATCCTTTTGAAGGGTGATCGCCTCGTCCAGCAGCAGGCGAAAGCCGATCTCGGCGTGTACCTGTTTCAACCGGGTCAGGTTGGCATCTTTGGCGCCTGGCGATGCCCATTGAATATAGTCACCGTAATCATGATTCCCCAGCACCGAAAACTTTCCCATCGGCGCCGTCAGCCCTGCAAAAGCAGGGATCCATCTGTCCATTTCAGACGCATGGTTATTGACCAGATCGCCGGTGAACAGAATGACCTCGCTTTGCTGGGCGTTGACAAGGTCCAGCCCCTTTTGCACTCCGGCGCCGTTGGTAAAGCTGCCGGAGTGGACGTCTGTGATCTGTGTGATGGAAAATCCATCAAACGCCTCGGGCAGGTCCGGGAAATAGATCGTTTCCCGTCTTACCCGATAAAAATGCCGCCCGCGGGTAATACCGAACAACACAAGGAGGAATAGCAGGGCCGCAGTGCCCAAAGTCAGCTCGCTTACCCAGAGCGCCCTCGGCGGAAACCCGCGAAACAGCCGGGTAACGTCTTCCAATAACAAAAAGGGGAAGGAAAATAACCGGGGAACCCATGCCAGCAGCGTCAGTCCCATCAGCCAGGGGATCAGTGTTTGCTGCGTGCGTGAGCCTCGCCGAACAAAAAATACAGCAACTATGCCGCACATCAACAACGGGTCGATGAGCCAATAAGCCCACAACCAGGCGCCGGAGTTGACAAAGGGGCTCACAGCCTGATAAAAGTAGAGGTCCGTACCCAGCCACAGCAGGAGGATCAGAGGAAGTCTTTTCGTCATATATAGGGTAGACGATCGAACGCAGGAAATATTTTATCCAAATCCCACTCTACTCCAGCTTTTTTTCGTCAGCCAAAAGAATACTATTGATGCCCTCCGTCATCTGCTTTCTGGCCTGGCTAAAGCTTTCTTCCGCTTCTTTTTTTGGTGTGCCTTTTATGGCTTGTCTGATGGCTGTTTCGATCTCAGGTAGCGCGGACCGGACCGGGGAGCTGATGCTGGAATAGCTTTGACCCAGCACCTGCAGGATATGTTTATAGTTCTCGTATGAAGACATCATTTTGCGGGCGCCACTCTGCGAATACTGCAGCGGGAGGTTTTCGCGTATCGCCGTGAGCTGAATTTTTACTTCGCTGCTGGTCATAGGCCGTTTTGTTCAAAGTTAATGATAATGTACCTTTGCCGGAATATTGTAATTTAACCATAACAGGAGCCCTTATCTATGACGCTCGAATGTATCAATCCTATTGAAAAGGCCCGACAGGCGCTTTTCGGCGATCACAAGCCCGCCGACGTGGTGCTCGGCGTAGCGACGCTGTCCCCCGGCTACCTGATCGAAGTGGACGCGATCGCGATCATCGATTGACCATATTGCCGGGAACAGGCGAACTACCTCACTACCTCACTGATTAATATCACCGGCGTAGTATTGGTGTAATTCGCGAAGTCGGCCCTTATTGCACCTATATTCGGGCCAATGGCCGCCTGATAGTCACTAAGACTCTTTACATAAAATGTTCCGATGGCCATATAAGGCAGCGGTTGATTGGGTATCCCGCTGGCAACGCCTTTTTCAATGGTGTATTTTACCAAATTCGATCCCAGAAAACCCGCGACCATTGGCATGTGTTTATCTTTATAATACTCCATATTAAAGGTCTTGCCTTCTGCAAAAGGGTACATAATGGATACTTTGGTCAACCCTTTTTCCTGGCCAGATGTAGCAAAATTGGCGGTGTCTTCAACAACTTTTAGCATAGTGATATCTTTTGTAGTGAGCATCTGTTGATAGTTTTCAAGCTGAAATTTTTTATCGATCATGCCCTTGAACTCAGGAGAAAGCAGCATGCTCAATTCAGTCTGCCGGTGTTTGCTGGTCAGCGGATGACCATCTTTATCATTCATCATATTGCTGTTCATGTCAATAAGCGCATCCATTTCGGGGCTTGGCGTCGCGGCATGGATTACCATCAGGTTGGGGCGGTCGACACTTAATTGGTTGGAAACATAATCCAGGAAGGCCGGCTTCTTGGTAGCGATGGGCTCGCCCCACATTTCTTTGTAGGTCTCCCCAAAATAGGATACGCTGCTCAAGGGAGAGATAGCGAGCTTATATTTGTGGGCTAATTTCTCCGTTAGCGCGCGCAACTGCGGCGTCGACAGCGCGATTCCCATATGCGGATCGATATAAGTGATCCTTAGACCAGTGCGAAGCGCCCTCTCGATTTGGGCAGACAATTCCTTTTCTACCTCATCCAGTTTGTAACCGCTCCTGTCGAATGCCCGGGTAGATTGATAAAAGTACCCTGCGGTATCAACCAGGCTCGGCACCGCCGTTTGACCAAGGACCGGCCCCCACCGATAGTATTTCCATTCGGAAGTCAGGGTCAGGTGAACACCCACTGTTATTTGGGGATTCTTGCGCAGGATATCGACAGCTTCCTGGTACCAGGGACAGGCGAATTGTACCGATGCGGAAATAGGAAAGCCGGTTTCCGCCATCTTCTGGAGCGCCATATTCACGGAGTGATTCATGCCGATGTCATCAAGCCTGATCAGCAATTGAGGCAGCTTGGCGGTGTTTTGGCCAGAGGCAAATGAAAAGTGTAATGTCAAGGATATAAGCGTACACCAAAAAAGAAGGATTTTCTTCATATTACGAGCTTGTTCGTGAATCAATTTACGGTAAAACCATCACACCATAGCAGGAAACAACTTTTTTGTAACTTGCCCCGAAAGTTCACAAATGACCATCATGAATAGATCATCCACGATCTTCAGCATAGTATTGCTATTGGCTATCGTAACCGGGTATGCCGGGCATGCGCAAGGTACAGGCGAAGATCCTATTGGTTTCAAAGGGGGGTACAAGGCCCTGAGCCGGCTATGCGAAACGAACCTGGACGGAGCAGCTCGCCTCCTGGTGAATGATTATTCAAGGGGATATTTCGTTTCACTGCAGATCCCCGCAGGCACCGACACCATAACGGACGTCACTTTCCTAACCGGCACGTCGCCGGAACTGGCCCGGGAGATCGCTCAGGCCCTGAAGGAAACCAATGGGAAGTGGATGAAAAGAGACAAGGCCAGGAAACTATTGATTCCCATTTTCTTTTGCCAAAATACGCCCCCCAACGATTCTCTATTCTCTCAGCTCCTTGTCGCCAACAACGCAGGTTTCAATGTACCCGGCTCTCCGGACCAGTGGCCGGAGGCTGCCGAAGGGGTCTGGATCCACCCTATCTGCCCCCTGGTGGCAGGACACGCGCCCAGAGCCCCTTTGCCAAATGCCGCTCCCTCCGGAACAGCCGCTGCTCCTGTTCAACAGGCCGCGCCTCCTCCATCCAGCCCCTCGATCGCTGTACCGGATTCCACGATGAGCTCGGGTATCTACGGTACACAGGCTGACTTTGACGCAGGTAGGATGACCTATGCCTCCACGTTCCTCATAGAAGAAAAGAGTCTCATTTCCTGGTCCTCCTTCGACTATGCCACTCGTACCAGCACAATCAGGGTGCGGACCTCTACCACTGCAAGGGACTATAAGGAATTTCCCGCCGGCAGCATTTTTGGATTCAGGAGCAACAATATCAAGTACATCTACCTGAAATCCGCCAAAGGGTACCTTTCCGTCGTATACAAGGGCTCACCCTTCTGCCTCTTTATGTCCACGGAGAAACAAACCGGGACTGGGGATGGAACCCAGTACGCCGTATTCCAATTCGCCAGGACACTGGACGGCCCCCTGAAGGAGTTCACCCGCAAGAAGATCGATGAAGAATTTGGTTCCAACCCAAAGATGGCCGCAGATCTCCAGATCCTTCGGAAGGAACTGGACAAGCACAGTATGAATATATCGCCGGCAGGCCTCACGTTCTGCAAACAGTTAGTCAAAGAAAGCCTTTCCAAATACGCTAACTGAACAGGATACGAATGAAAGACCATTTACTTCTTCTCCTCGCCCTTTTGCTGACAGGCTTCCGGATAGCGGAGCCCTCAAAAGCGCCCGCATCACCGGCGCCGGAGATCAGTATTATTACCGATGAGACGCCCGGGCCTATCGCACAGCACGGGTTGGAAAGACTAACGGACCTGCTCACTTCCAGGCATATTACCTTCGAAAAGTTGTCCAACGCCGCCCATGCCAGCGGCAAATACTGGCTGGCCGCCGGCCTGTCCAATGGAAGCGGCACTGCCGCCCAATGGCTAAGATCGGCGGGCCGGAGTCCCGCCCCGACGGCGGAAGCCCTTATGCTATGGCATACTACACGGCAACAGAAACCGGCGCTTGTTATCAGTGGGTATGACGACACCGGCCTGATGTACGCCTTACAGGAAACAGCCCGGCAGATCCGTTTGGGTACAAATGCCCGGATCACGCTAGACTCCATCAAAGACATCAGGGAAAAACCTTCAATCCATACCCGGGCGGTTTCCATCTATACCATGAACCGCGCTTATTGGGAAAGCCGGTTCTATGATGAGAAGTATTGGGCACGCTATCTGGACGAACTGGCCGAAAATCGTTTTAATTCCCTGGTAGTGGTTTTTGGATATGAGAATGGGGGATTCCTGGCGCCCTGTTATCCTTACTTTTTCAATGTGGACGGTTATCCGGGCATCCGGATGACAGGCCTGAGCGAGGCGGAACAACAACGCAACCTCAGGGCCATAAACCGGCTGATAGCGATGGCGCATCAACGGGGGATCCGTTTTACAGCCGGCATCTGGGACCATATCTATCGGGGTGGCGTACAGGGAGGGGGAATCCCCGGTAATGAGAACGCACCGGATCATCCCGTACCGGGGTTGGTATGGGGTGTTACCGCAGACAATCTCACGGCTTATACAAAAGCGGCCTTGACAGCATTCATACGGCAGATCCCCGTGGACGCTATTCAGTTCAGGATGCATGGAGAGTCCGGCCTGAAAAAGGAAGAGGAGGAGTCATTCTGGGCAGATGTGTTCAAGATGATCCGGCAGGTAAAGCCGGATCTCCAGATCGATATGCGGGCCAAAGAACTTCCTCCGACCGTCATCCGAAGCGCCATCAGCTCGGGTGTCCGGTTCAGCATCGCCACCAAGTTCTGGATGGAACAATTTGGGCTGCCCTACCATCCAACACGCATCAACCCTGATAAAAGCTATATCCGGCACAGTTACGGCGACCTGCTTCGCTATCCGAAAGAATACAATATCAACTGGCGATTGTGGAATGGTGGCACCAATCGCGTGCTGTTGTGGGGTGATCCGGACTATGTCCGCCGATTTATGAAAAGTGCGCACCTGTATGATGGAGATGGATTCGAGATCAACGAGCCGCTTGCCACCAAAATGGAGGCCCAGCCGCACGACGCGGCGCCATTTGAGCTGTTGCAGCCGCAACATCGCTATTACGAGTACGAGTTCGAGCGGTATTGGCATCTCTTCCAGGTCTTTGGGCGCATCGGCTATAATCCCAATACGCCTTCCGACGCCTGGGACAAGGATTTCGAAGCCCGTTTTGGAAAGACGGCGGGACCACTCATAGAACGAGCCCTACATCGGGCCAGTGGTATATTGCCTCGTATCATCGCCTCCTGTTACCCTTATAGCTATTTTCCCATGACGCGCGGCTGGGCCGAAAAACAACGCCTGGGCGATCTCCCAACCTATGCAAAGGCCGAAGGCAGCGATCTTTGCCAGTTTGCCGATTTTGATGACGAAGCGGGTATGTTGCTGACGGGAGAGGAGACAGCGAGGATCAGACCGGCTGAAAACAGTCAATGGTTTGAGCAGGCTGCCACGGATGTACAGACATTGATCAACCAGGTAAAGGCGAAAGGGGATGCGCAAAACAAAGAACTGGGCTCTACCCTTGCCGATCTGGGTATTCTATCCAACCTGGCGCTTTATCATGCCCGCCGGGCCCCCGCCGCGGTCTACTATTGTCTCTATCAACGTACCCACGATGTATCGGCGCTGGATTCAGCCATCATACATGAACGCTTAGCCATCGATGCCTGGCGCCAGATCGTAGCATCAGCTGCGGATTACTATAATGATAATCTGCAGATGGGGGTGTCTGTCGCCGATCTTTGCGGACACTGGAAGGATGAGCTGGGCAAGTTAGAGGATGGCTTGCAAAAATTGGAGCAGCAACGTCAGCATGCCGATCTCGGGGCAATGACGGTTAAAGCACCTGCTTATAAAGTCTCTCCCGCACAGCCGTTTGAGGCATTGTTCAGGGTGGAACCGCTGACAGCCGGCGAAGCAAAGGCCAATCAGTCTGTCAACATTCGAATCAGGGTCTCGGCGCCGCAAGGCGTTAAGTGGATACGCCTGTATTACCGTGCCGTCAACCAGCAAGTAGAATTTAAAAACCTGCCGATGGAGCCGGATGCCATCCCGGGAGAATATAGGGCAGTGATACCCGTTGCCGACATCGATGCAACCTATGATTTGATGTATTATATTGCCTTGATGGATAAAGGCGGCCATGGGAAGATCTTTCCTGATCTGAATAAGGAGACGCCTTATAAGATAATAAAACTCATCCGCCAGTAGGAGCGGCCGCCGAAATATTTACTAATCCAGCACCGACAGGGTGAGATGGATGATATCGTCGAACGCGGCTTTGTCCGTGACGGATTTCCCGGTGACCTGGATGCCGACGATGTTATTGAAGAGAAAACGCGCCAGCGCCCGCGGGTCTTGTTTGCTCGCGATCTCGCCGTTGCTTTGGCCTCGTTTGATGACCTCGTAGAAGGCGTTCTCCACTTGCTGGTCGTTCTGACAGATGATGGCGCTGGTTTCCTTATCATGGGGGGCGGTCTCGACAGCGGAGTTGACAAGGAAACAGCCCTTGTGCTGTTTGTCGCGCATCATTTGGTCGATCGTCAGGTCCATCAGTTGGCGGATAGCAACTTTTGCCTCAACGGGGGCATTGAGGATCCGGTCTCTGATGGCCACTTGCGCCTGGCGGTAGGTGCCCAGGGCTTTAAGATAGAGCTGGTGTTTGTCGCCGAAGGTATCGTAAATGCTGGAACGACTGATCCCCAGGCCATTAACAAGATCCTGCATGGACGTCCCATTGTAGCCCTTTTGCCAGAATAGTTTGATGGCTTTCGCCAGCACCTCGCTTTCATCAAAATCTTTTGTTCTTGCCATAATGAAAAATAGCTTTGCCCACCAAATGATGAGCAAAGCTAATTATTTTAGTGGATATCGCCGACTAGTGGACGCCACCGCTGGCGGTGAGTGTTTCACCAGTGAGCCAACCCGAATCATCCGAGGCCAGGAAAACCGCGATCGACGCAATGTCAGTAGGTTGACCGATGCGGCCAAGAGGCGACTGGGAGGCCAGGTGCTTTTCGAAATCGCTGCCAATGAATCCGGCGGTGTGGGTGCCTTCGGTCTCTACCATGCCGGGGTTGAGCGAGTTGACCCTGATCTTCTTAACTCCGAGCTCTTTGGCCAGAACGCCGCTGATCGCGTCGACAGCGCCTTTGGTTGCCGTGTAGATGGAACTGTTGGCAGGGGTCAGGCGCGTTACAGCTGAGCCAATGTTGATCACGCTGCCGCCATTGGCGCCAAAATCCTTCACCGCGGCCTGCGTAGCAAGCAACAGACCAAGAACGTTGGTATTGAACTGGCGGTGGAATTCTTCTTCCGTGACCTCTTCCAGCGTCGTGAACTTGTAGATGCCGGCATTATTGACCAGGATATCCAGGCCACCGAAGGCTTTTTTGGTCTCCGCAAAGAGGCGGGTTACATCAGCTGCCCGCGATACGTCTCCCTGGATGGCCACGGCCTTGCCGCCCTTGCTCTTGATCTCCGCTACTACGCGATCCGCGCCCTCTTTAGAGGAAGAGTAATTGACGACCACCGAAGCGCCCGCGGCGGCTAAACCTTTGGCGGTTTGTGCACCTATTCCCTTGGAGGCGCCAGTTACTACGGCGACCTTGTTTGCTAGTTTGCTCATTTCTTTTAATTTTCTGTTGATTTATAATTTGCGATCTGCATTTTTGGACCGATCGTTCCACAAAGATAGAACGTTTCTGGAACGGGCGTTCCATTTTAGAGCGATTTTACAGTTCTATGACAAACCGTGGAGAAAATAAAACCGCCTCGTTCATTCCGGGGTGTTATAAAGAAATTAGCAGAACCCTAGCTAAACAACCCGCCCTTCTTCAACTCACGAGTTCCTTCTCCGATCTTAAATCCATTCTGATAGATCTGTATCGTATAGTTACCCTGCTGAAAATTGCTTCCCGGGGTAAAGGCAAAGGCAACATTCTTCTTCTGGGCCATTTGGAAATCAACCGGCACCTTGGCCGTAAAAGACTTATCACCCTCTTCACGGGTCGTGAAAGTGCCCGATCCCGCACTGGGTGCAATGATGTTCTTGCCATCAGGTCCCGTCAATCGCGCCACATCCTGTTCCATCGTGCTGATCTTGTCATTCAACTGGGCGATCATTTCCTTTGCCTTTGCCAGCTCAGCAGCCGAAGCATGTCTGTCATTGAGAATCCGCCGGATCTCGGCCTTCTTTTTGTCGATTTGCTTGTTTTCCGCAGCCAATTGGCTGGTCATTGCATGAGAAACGCCAGACATCGAGTCTAGTCTTACAAGAGACTGTACCATGCCACAATACTCCTTTAAAAAATCCATTCGGCCACTTGCCCTCCATTCAGCGACACACAAGCTTGATTTGCACGCCTTAGCAACCAGCCAGTGCAAAGAAGTTAAAATAAAGATTTACTTACATCACAACAATCGCCCATCCCAGAAATAGTCTTCTTCCCTAACCAATTTTACTTTAGCGAAGTCAGGATGGGTGACGTTTATCAGGAAATTGTATTCCTGTATAATTACCGATGAGGGAACCTTCAATAAGAGTGTTTCCTGTCTTGTATACCAGTCCGATCCAATTTTTTGAAGCTCAGAGTAAGCACCCATCGTTCGCCAGTTTGGCGGAAGATCCCGGGTTTGCACCTGCTGGACCAGGTCATCCTCATCAGCGATCGATATGACCATCACTTTGTAATTCTTAGTAGGCTGAATGGCCGACCGATGAACGACCAACTCCAGCGTAGAAAGCGATCTGGATGCCCCTGTGTACAGTACCGATTGCCCGGCAATATTCCATCGGTTGGCGGAGCCGGAAGCCGTTAACGCTCCTGCGTATTTTTCCAGTGCGATTCGAAAAACCTCCATTGCTTAGACGTTATCCCCGTATTCCATTGCGGTAAGCCGATCAAAGATATATCGCATACCGCTGGTAGTATCCAGATAGATGATTGGCTTTTTGCCATCGAAGAAAAAATTGGAAGAATCCAGCCATTTATCAAAAGCCTCAGCGCTGCCCAAAACAGTCTTACCTTTCTCAAACACGGCTCGTAGCATGACCACCTGT
>Ga0310811_10013572_pt1 | contig 10616 bp, 12 predicted proteins | sample YCmetagenome_FD_207642 | JGI IMG/M metagenome (GOLD analysis project Ga0310811, IMG submission 207642) | Soil microbial communities from experimental microcosm in Duke University, North Carolina, United States - YC | ecosystem: Engineered > Artificial ecosystem > Soil microcosm > Unclassified ... | reverse complement strand
GGCGCTCGAGCCCCGAGCGCCGCTCGGGCTCCGAGCGCCGCTCCAGCGAGCGGATGATCCGGCCGGCCAGCCCCTCGGCCACGAACACCCGGCGATCTTCGCCGCTCCGCCGGTCGGCGCCCGAGCGGCGGTCGTCGCGGGCCGGCCGCTCCCGCTCCTGTAGCTGCGCCGGATCGAGCGGCGGCACACCGTCGGCGACCCCGCTCGGCGGACCTTCGGCCGGCCTCCCGGCACCTTCGAGCCAGCGCTGCAGCTCGGCGAGGGTGGCCTGGAAGGCCGCGACGGCCCGCTGCAGATGATCGGCGACCTCGGTCAGCTCGCCCGCCAGCTGCTCGGCATACCCGAGGACCGCCTCCCGGTCGAGCTCGTCCGGCACACCGGCATTGTGAACGCTCTTCGGTCAGCGGGCGAGAGCCGCGAGCACCTCCTCGGCGTGCGTCGCGGGCTTCACGTCGTGCATCACCGTCTTGACCGTGCCGTCGGCGTCGATCACGAACGTCGAGCGCTTGACGCCCATGTACTTGCGTCCTGCGAAGGACTTCTCGCCCCAGACGCCGTACTGCTCCGAGACCGCGTGGTCGGTGTCGGCGAGCAGCGTGAACGGCAGATCATGCTTCTTGCGGAACCGCACGTGCGAAGACTCGTCGTCCGGCGAGACGCCGAGGACGACCGCGCCGGCTCGCTCGAACTCGCCGTAGGCGTCGCGGATCCCGCACGCCTGCGTCGTGCAGCCCGGCGTGTCGTCCTTCGGATAGAAGTACAGCACGACGGGTCGGCCGCGGAGCGACGAGAGCTTCACGGTCTCGCCGCCGTCGCTTTGGAGCTCGAAGTCCGGGGCCGGCTTGCCTTCCTCGATCACGGCGATCCTCCCTGTAGCGTTCGGCGCCGATGGTAACGGCGCACCGCACCGTCGCATTCCTCGTCCTCGCCGCGACGTGGGGCTCCGCCGCGCTTGCCGGGCTCGTCTACTACAGGCGGCGCGAGCCGCGCAGCATCGTCACCCATCTGCTCGCGCTGACCCAGACGCTGCTCATCGCGCAGGTGGGGCTGGGACTGCTCCTGCTCTCCGACCACCGCCGCGCACCGCACCGGTTGCACTACCTCTACGGCTCGCTTGCGCTGCTCGCCGTGCTGTCGCCCTGGCTCTACGCGCCGCAGGAGCGCCGGGCACGGCTCGCGTGGTTCGCAGGGGCTACTCTGGTCGCGGGAGCGCTCGCCGTGCGGGCCTACCTGACAGGAACCTGATGGCACGAGGCTTCTTCTCGCGGATGAACTCCACGTTGCGGGGATTCCTGATCATCGTCGCGATCGCGGCGGTGATCGTCGCCCTCCAGCTCGAGTCGACGCTCGTCGCGCTGCTTTTGATCGCGCGGATCGCGTTCGTGCTCGCAATCGCGTTCTTCGTCTACCTGATGTGGCGCGAGCGCCGCGAGGACATCGCACAGTGGCCGCTCCGCGCCAGAACGGTTTTCTACGGCGCCGGGCTGCTCGCCGTCGCCGACCTCGGCGTCAACTGGTACGGCGGCGCCCACGGCCTCCAGGTGCTGGCGTTCGTCGGCGTGCTCGTCCTCTGCGGCGTCGCCATGTGGCGCACCTGGCGCGACCAACACACATACGTTTGAACGTGCGGCAGTTACGTCGCGACGCGTGCGGTTGCGCCGTCCAGGGCGGCGAGCGCCTCGCGGACCGTGACGTGGCGGCCGACGAAGATCGGGGTGTCGCGCTCGGTGTAGCGCGACGCCTCGCTGTCTCGGAGGCGCAGCATGAGGTGCATGAAGTCGGCGGGCTCGTCGCACTCGAAGGCAGTCATGAACTCCTGGTCGTCGATCCCGAACGAGTAGCTCGTGTGGTTCTTGATGCCGGGGAACTCCTCGCGGCCGATCGTGATGTGCTCGTCCATCGCCCTTTGGCGCTCCGACTCCGAGAGCGCGTACCACGGCCGCACCTTCACGAACGGATAGACGACGAGATACGGGGAGCCCTTCGGAGCGAGCTTGCGCGCCCGGCGGGCGCTCGTGTACTGCGAGGCCTTCGTCGTCGCGAGATAGGAATACGGGGTCTCGAGCCACCCTGCGAGCGGCGTGCCGTTCAACGCGGCACCGAGCTCGCCGAGGTCGTCGTAGCGGTCGGTGATCTTCCAGAGGAAGAAGTCGGTGTCCGCACGGACGCCCGTCGTCGTGTAGGCCCGCAGCTGGTCGAAGCGCTCCGCGAAGTCCTCGACGACCTCCGCGAAGGCGTCCTTGCCCGCCTGGCGCTCCTCGACCGGCAGCCGCCGCCACTCGGGGGCGACGCGGTAGAAGCTGTACGCGACGTACTGGCCCTCCACGAGAGGAAATCTACCCGCGGCGCACGGGAACGCGGAGCAGCGCCGGCCGTCCCGCGTTGACCGCGGCGATCGCCGCGAGCCGCAGCCGATAGGTGCCCTTCGCCTTCGGCGCGCTGAGCCGCAGCTTCGTCGGCTTGCCGCCGACCGCGGTCCCGTACCGCGAGAGGAGCAGCTTGCCGGGAAGGCGGTAGAGCTGCGCGACGTACGAGCAGTCGAGGTCGCAGGTCAGCGTCAGCGTGGCGCGCCGCTGCACGACCTTCGGATGCACGACGAGCTCCATGCCCGGGCACTCCGCGACGACGCCGCGCCGCGCCTCGTCCAGCGCCGCCTTGACGGCGCCGAGACTCGCCTTCGGCGTCCCGTCGGCGTAGTAGACGCCCGACTGCCAGGCGAGGAGGTCGGTCTCGTCGACCGTGTGGAAGAGGAAGAGGCCGCGCACGTTCGGCTGGCAGAACGCGAGCTGCACCGCCTCGCGGTAGTACTCGGCCTGCGTCTCCTCGCTGACCGGCTTCGTCGTCGCCGGCTCGACGCCCGAGTAGAGGCCCTGCTCCGTCACGGGGATCTGCGACTCGACGCCGAACTCGTCGTACCAGATCGGGAGCGTCGAGCCCGCCTGCGCGGTGCCGTCGAACGCGTCCGTGAGCGAGGCGACGAGCTTCGGATAGTCCGCGAGCGCGATCGTGCTCGAGTTCGGGTGCACGCCGCTCGGCGGCGCGACGCTCGAGTTGTCCTCATAGGGATGGAACGCGAACCCGTCCATGATCGGCGTCGTGCGTCCGCTGTCGCGGTAGGCCTGGCCGAGGTCGTGGATGAAGACGGTGGGGGAGTGCGTCGGGCGGATCCCGCCGGCGACGTCCCCGCCGCGGGGCGACACGGCGCCGCCGAGCACGGTCACGCCCGGCGACACCGCCTTGACGGCGTCGTAGGTCCGCGCCAGCAGGCTCTCGTAGGCGAGCGCCGCGGCGTCGCTGCCGTCCTCCGCGAACTGCGGCAGCCAGTAGCGATTGAGGTTCGGCTCGTTGCCGATGATCAGGATTCGCAGCGCCGGCAACACGTCGACGACGGAGGCTGCGTAGGCGGCGAAGTCGAGCTGGTCCTGGTCGGTGAGCGGCGTCGTCCTGCTGCCCGCGTTCATGATGCTCGTCACCACGGTCACGCGGTCGGCGAGCGCGGCCGAGGCGACGTTCTGGAGGACTTTGACGTCCGCCGCGGAGACCTCGGTCGTTCCCGGCGTCCAGGTCTGCGTGATCCGGACGCCGCGGAACCCGGCCGCGACGAGCCGGTCCATCTGCGCCTTCGCCTCGATCGCCGACGTAGAGCGGACGGCGTCCTCCGTCGCGCCGATCAGCATGCTCGGACCACCGGTGTCGTAGGTGGGCGGAGCCACCGCGAGAGCCGCCGTCGCGACGGCGGCGAAACGCAGGATCGTGCCCAACATGGCCTCGGCTACGGTAGCCGGGAGGATGGAAAACGGCGTCGCAGAGCAGCTGAAGACCCTGCCGGCGAAGCCCGGCGTCTACCTCTTCCGGGACGGCCGCGGCGAAGTCCTCTACGTCGGCAAGGCGAAGTCGCTTCGCTCCCGGGTCCGCTCCTACTTCCAGAAGACGACCGACGGCCGCGCCCAGATCGCCCTCCTGCCGGAGCGCGTCGCCGACCTCGAGGTGATCGTGACGGGCTCCGAGGTGGAGGCTCTCCATCTCGAGCAGAACCTCGTCAAGCGGCACCGGCCGCCTTTCAACGTGCGGCTTCGCGACGACAAGTCGTTCCCGTACATCGCCGTCACGGTGGAGGACGAGTACCCGCGCGTCATGTTCACGCGCGAGCGGCACCGTCGCGGCGTCTGGTACTTCGGGCCGTACGCGAACGCGAAGAAGGTGCGCGAGACGCTCGACGTGCTCAACCGCGTGTTCCCGTACCGGCCGTGCGAGGGCCCGAAGCCGGGGCGACACTCCGGCATCCCGTGCCTCGACTACCACATCGACCGCTGCCTCGCGCCGTGCGTCGGCTACGTCTCGAAGGAGGACTATCGCGCCATCATCGACCGCGTCATCGAGTTCCTCTCCGGCGACGTCAAGCCGATCCAGCGGGAGCTCGAGCGGCAGATGCACGAGGCGGCGCGCGACGAGCGCTTCGAGGACGCGGCGAGGTACCGCAACCGCCTCTTCTCGGTCCAGCATCTCGTCGAGCGGCAGTCCGTCGAGCGGCAGTCGGTCGGGAACGTCGACGTGATCGGCTTCGCCGGCGAGGGCGACCGCGCGGTCGTGCAGATCTTCCCCCTGCGCGGCGGCAGGATGATCGACCGCTACTCCTTCCACCTGGAGAACGTCGGCGGGCAGGACCTCACGACCGTGGTGGAGTCGTTCTGCCTCGAGTACTACGGCTCGGCCCCGAGCGTGCCGCCGCAGATCGTCGTGCCGCGCGACACGGGCGATCTCGGGGCGCTCGCCGAGCTGCTCTCCGAGAAGCGCGGTGCACGAGTCGAGGTGCGGACCGCGGAGCGCGGCGAGAAGCGCCGCCTGCAGCAGCTCGCCGACGAGAACGCACGCCACGCGCTCGTCACCGAGCAGGCCGCGACCGACCAGAAGCGGGCCCGCCGCGTCGAGGCGCTCGAGGAGCTGCGTGAGGCGCTCAACCTCGAGTCGCTGCCGATCCGGATCGAGTGCTACGACATCTCGCACGCGATGGGGCAGGATCCCGTCGGCTCGATGGTCGTGTTCCAGGACGCCCAGCCGAGAAAGGCGGACTACCGCAAGTTCGGCATCAAGACCGCGGGCGACGATCCCGACGACTTCGCGGCGATGGCGGAGGTGATCGCGCGCCGCTTCGCCCGGCTCTCGGACGGCACGGGCGAGACGCACGACGCCTCCTTCGCGGCGACGCCGAATCTCGTGGTGATCGACGGCGGCAAGGGCCAGCTCTCGGCGGCGCTCGCGGCGATGCAGGCCTACGACCTGCCCCGTGTCGCGGTGATCGCGCTCGCGAAGCGCATCGAAGAGGTCTACGTCCCCGGGCGAGCGGAGCCGATCGTGCTCTCGCGGCACAACCCCGGCCTGCAGCTCCTGCAGCGGATCCGGGACGAGGCTCATCGCTTCGCCCTCGACTTCCACCGGCAGCGCCGGGAGGCGCGCGGCTTCGGCTCGATCTTCGACGACCTCGACGGGGTCGGGCCGGCGCGGCGCCGGGCGCTCCTGAACCACTTCGGCTCGGTCGACGAGCTGCTCGGCGCGACCCAGGAGGAGCTCGAGGGCGTGCCGGGCGTGCCCGCGAAGACCGCCCGGCGCATCTACGCCCAGCTCCACAGGACGGGCCGGACCTGAGCCTTTACTTCGCTCCGGGGTGGGCGTAGGTTCGCTTCGAGGTATCGACCGAAAGGAGGCATCGATGGCGGTGCTCTCGGTGATGTCGATCCCCGGAGACCCGGACGAGCTGCTCGCCCGGATGGAGTCGACGATCGACCCGGTGGCGGCGCGCAAGGCGCCGCAGTACGGGGGGATCTCGTCGACCGTCGTGCGGACCGACGACGGCATCCAGATCTTCAACCTCTGGGAGACCGACGAAGGACGCCACCGGATGGCGGACGATCCGGACGTGCAGGACGCGGTGCGGGCCGCCGGCTGGCCGACGCCGCAGTTCGCCGGCTACGAGGTGCTCGCGATCCGCTCGGCGGCCGAGGGGGCGAAGACGATCGCACGGCGCATCGCGGACGAGGTCTGGACGCAGGGCAAGCTCGACCTGATCGACGAGCTCGTCGCGCCGGACTTCGTCGGCCACAGCCCGACCGACGGCGAGTTCCACGGCCCGGACGGCTTCCGGCAGCTCGTCGAGCGGTACCACACCGCGTTCAGCGAGGTGACGATGCGGATCGAGCGGATCGTCGCCGAGGCGGACTGGGTCGCGACGCACTGGATCGCCCGCGGCACGCACGCCCACGAGCTGATGGGCATCGCGCCGACCGGCAAGGAGGTCACGGTCGAGGGAATGCAGATCGACAGGATCCGCGACGGCAAGATCGTCGAGAGCCACGGTCTGTTCGACGCGCTCGGCATGCTCCAGCAGCTCGGCGCCGTTCCGGCAGCGGAACCGGCACACGCATGACCCGAAAGGGGGCTGGCGCAACCGCCGGCCCCCTTTCACCGTTTCGTGGGAGCCATGCTCTTGCTCCCGCCACCCGGGCACATGCCGTGCGACCGCTGCGGCCGGTCGATCCGGCGCCCGCTCGCAGCCGAGCACGTCTGCGACGAAGAGCGCCGGCTCGATTACGCCGTCTTCCTCGCGGGCGGCGGGCTCCACGGCTTCGACGACGAGCTGTCCGCCTGGCTCGAGACACCAGCGGGCCGCTTCGCGCAATTCGACGCTGCGCGCGGGCGCCGTTCGCACTGATAGGAACCCCCCGTGGAGACGGGGGAGGTCGAACGGGCGGGCGCGACGGGCCCCGCTGCCGCGCTGCGGCTGATCCGCGATCGCAACTTCGGGCCGTACTTCGTCGGGAACGCCTTCTCGGCCAGCGGGACGTGGTTCCAGAACCTCGCCGCCTCGCTCTTCGTCTACCGCCACACGCACTCGCCGTTCCTGCTCGGCGTCCTGCAGTTCGCCACCTTCGTGCCGGTGCTGCCGCTCGCCCCCTGGGCCGGCAGCGTGGCCGACCGCTTCGAGAGGCGCCGCGTCGTGCTGCTGTCGCAGCTCGCCGCGACCTCTCTCGGCGCGGTGCTCGCGGCGCTCGCCTTCGCCGGCCTCGCCCGGGTCTGGGTGGTGATGGCGTGCGGGCTCGGGCTCGGAGTCGTCAGCGCCTTCTCGGCGCCCGCCTCGCAGGCGCTGATCAGCGACCTCGTGGCGCGTGCCGACCTCCAGTCGGCGGTCGCTCTCAACTCGATGACCTACAACCTGGCGCGCGCCGTCGGCCCGGCACTCGCCGCGCTCTCCGTCCGGAAGCTCGGCATCCCCGCCTCCTTCGCGATCAACGCGGGCTCGTACCTCGTGCTCGTCGCCGGCGTGCTCGTCGTCAAGCCCGCGCCGCAGCGGCGGGCGAGCCGAGCCGAGACGCGGCTGCGCGAGAGCCTCCGGCTCGTGCGGAGCCAGCCCCGCCTGATGGCGTTCCTCCTGATCGTCACCGCGGTCGGCTTCGCCTCCGACCCGGTCAACACGGAGGCGCCGGCATTCGCCCACGCCTTCGGCCACCCCGACACCGACGCCGGCTACCTGATCGGAGCGTTCGGCGCCGGGGCGGTGGCGGCCGCGTTCCTGCTCGCCGGCCGCGTCGCCGGCTCCCGGCGGCGAATGCTCGCCACGCTCCTGCTGCTCGGCGCCGGGATCGTCGGGTTCTCGGTCACTCCGTGGCTCGAGGTCGCGCTCGGCTTCCTCGCCGTCGCGGGCGTCGGCTACCTCGCCTCGAACACGCATGCGTCGAGCCGGCTCCAGCTCGAGGTGGCCGAGCACCAGCGCGGCCGGATCATGGCGCTCTGGAGCGTCGCCTTCCTCGGCCTGCGCCCGATCGCGAGCCTCGCCGACGGCGCGATCGCCGGCGCGTTCGGCGTCCGCGCGGCCGGGGTCGTGCTCGCGCTGCCCGTGCTCGCGATCGCCGGCGCGATCCACTTCTTACAACGGCATCACACGTCCATTACGAATCCGGCGTAGCGTCTCGCCGGTGGAGCTCCACTTCATCGCGGACGACCTCGCAGACCATGCCTGGTACGTCGACCTGGTGGCCGACTTCGTCGAGGACCTCGAGGCATTCGTCGCCGCGCTCGACGGCGAGGTCGCCGAGTAGCTACCTTCCGGCGTCGGCCTCCGGCCCCATGAAGGGGTACCGGTAGTCGGTCGGCGGCACGAAGAGCTCCTTGATCGTGCGGGGCGAGACCCAGCGGATCAGGTTCCACATCGAGCCCGCCTTGTCGTTCGTGCCGGAGGAGCGGGCGCCCCCGAACGGCTGCTGGCCGACCACGGCGCCGGTCGGCTTGTCGTTGACGTAGAAGTTCCCGGCCGCATAGCGCAGCCGGTCGTTGGCGAGCTCGACCGCGGCGCGGTCACGCGCGAAGACCGCCCCGGTGAGGCCGTACGGGGCGCCGCCGTCGATCAGGTCGAGCGTGTCCGCGTAGCGCTTCTCGTCGTAGACGTAGGCGGTCACGACCGGGCCGAACAGCTCCTCCTTCATCGTGCGGAAGCCGGGGTCGCTCGTCTCGATCACGGTGGGCTCGACGAACCAGCCGTCGGAGTCGTCGTAGCCGCCGCCGACGAGCACGCTCGCCTTGCCGTTCGAGGCGTTCGCCTCGTCGATCGCGGCCTTCTGCGTCTTGAACGAGCCACCGTCGATGACGGCTCCCATGAAGTTGCCGAAGTCGGAGACGTTGCCGACCTTGAGGGCGCGCACCTGCTCGACGAGCCGCTCGCGCAGCTCCGGCCACAGATTCGAGGGGGCGAAGACGCGGGACGCGGCCGAGCACTTCTGGCCCTGATATTCGAACGAGCCGCGCACGATCGCGGTCGCGACGGCGTCGACGTCGGCCGACGGGTGGGCGACGACGAAGTCCTTGCCGCCGGTCTCGCCGACGATTCGCGGGTAGTTCCGGTACCGGTCGAGGCTCTGCGCGACGCTCTGCCACATGCCGTTGAACACCGCGGTCGAGCCGGTGAAGTGGATCCCGGCGAGGTCGGGGCTCGCGATCGCCGGATCGCCGATCTCGCCGCCGGACCCGTAGACGAGGTTGATCACCCCCGGCGGCAGCCCCGCCTCCTCGTACAGCTTCATCAGGAAGTACGCCGAGTAGGCGGCGGTCGAGGCCGGCTTCCAGACGACCGTGTTCCCCATCAGCGCGACCGAGGTCGGCAGGTTGCCGCCGATCGCCGTGAAGTTGAACGGCGTCACGGCGAAGACGAACCCTTCGAGCGGGCGGTACTCGAGCCGGTTCCAGATCCCGGGTGAGGAGACCGGCTGCTCCTCGTAGATCCGCGTCATGTACTTGACGTTGAAGCGCCAGAAGTCGACGAGCTCGCAGGCGGCGTCGATCTCCGCCTGGTGGGCGGTCTTCGACTGGCCGAGCATCGTGGCGGCGTTCAGCGTCTGCCGCCACGGGCCGGCCAGGAGCTCGGCGGCGCGCAGGAACACCGTCGCGCGCTCCTCCCACGGCGTGCGCGACCAGTCGTTCCACGCGTCGGCCGAGGCTGCGATCGCGCGCTCGACCTCCTTCGCGCCGCCCTTGTGGACGGTCGCGAGCACGTGCGAGCGGTTGTGCGGCTCGACCGCCTCGAAGGTATCGCCGGTGCGAACCTCCTCGCCGCCGATCACGAGCGGCAGCTCGAGCTGTTGCGCCTCGAGCTCGGCGAGCCTGACCCGCAGCTCCTCGCGCTCCGGGGCTCCCGGCGCGTAGCCTCGGACCGGCTCGTTGTAGGGCTCGGGCACGGCGAAGATCCCGTGGGCGCTCACGACTGCGATTCTAGGATGGGCGGCGTGGCTGTGACGCACGTGGCGTACGAGGCCGAGGGCTGGGGCGTGGGGGAGCTCTGGCTCGAGGCGTCGGGCCGGGTCGTCTGGCACGAGCTCCCGCTCCCCTCGAAGACCGCTCCGCGCGGGGCGAGCCCGCTCGTCGAGCGGCTGCAGGCGTACTTCGCGGGCGAGGAGGCGTCGTTCGAGGAGGTCGAGCTCGACCTCGAGTACGAGACGCCCTTCCTCGACCGCTGCGCCCGCGCCCTCAGGGAGATCCCGCGCGGCGAGATCGTCACCTACGGGGAGCTCGCGGCCCTCGCCGGCTCCCCGGGGGCGGCGCGCGCCGCGGGCTCGTTCTGCGCCCGCAACCGTCTCGGCCTCTTCGTCCCCTGCCACCGCGTCGTCGGCGCAGCCGGCCTCGGCTCGTACGGCTCGTACGGGATCGAGTACAAGCGGCGTCTCCTGGAGCTCGAGGGTGCCCCCATCTGAAGATCTGCGAAACGAGCTCGCGGCGATCGCTCCCGACTCGGACTGCGATCGCCTCGCGGAGCTCTCGGGCCTCTTTCACGTCGCCGGCAGCGCGCACCTGCGGGGCCGCGGCGAGGTCGCCGTGCACCTCGACCTCGTCAGCGCCGCGGTCGCGCGGCGGGCGTTCACGCTGCTGCGCGCGTTCGACGTCGACTCGGAGATCCGCACCTACCAGCAGCACGCCTTCGGCCGCGCGACCCGTTACCAGCTCCACGTGGCGGGAAGCGCGCGCGCGTACCGGACGCTGCATCGGGCCGGGGTGCTCGATGCGTCGCACCGGCCCGTCGAACGCCCGCCCCGGCGGGTGCTCGCGAAGCGCTGCTGCCGGCGGGCGTACCTGCGCGG
>Ga0310811_10013571_pt1 | contig 10617 bp, 8 predicted proteins | sample YCmetagenome_FD_207642 | JGI IMG/M metagenome (GOLD analysis project Ga0310811, IMG submission 207642) | Soil microbial communities from experimental microcosm in Duke University, North Carolina, United States - YC | ecosystem: Engineered > Artificial ecosystem > Soil microcosm > Unclassified ... | reverse complement strand
CCGGACGTATTTGCTGTCAGCAGACCGATTCCCGCTACCAGGGCGAGGAGGCAGACCAGAGCGCCTCCCAGGATGTGTCCCCCTCGATGACTGCTATTCAGTTTCATGGAATTCTCCTCAGCGCAGAAAGACCCCGGGGCTCGTGCTCAGATTCTTCAGCTTTCCGCCAGGGGTTCGTTATGGTCCGGAAAACGACCATTGCGTGAATACCACCCCAAGTAGCCGGACTTTCTCCGGCGGATCCGAAAAGGCGCGGGATAAGAGGCCGCATCCAGGACATACGGCCGTGGCGTTCAGAGTACCGGACAAACCGGGGAATAATACTCGGCGGGAATCCTGCTTGGCAAGACGACTGTCTCGTGTTGTGTTGTGAAAATCTTGTATTCAGCCGTGACCGGCTCTGGTCTTAAGATTTTTCAATTTTACTGCCATGCGCTGCTAACGTTCATTACACCCGAAGCTTGCGAAGATAAGGCACACTGGCTTTCATCAGGCCCAGGTCCATTTCGACAAAATAATTCTTTATGCCGCCGGTTTTGGCGGCCGTAAAAATATCCTTCCAGTCCAGTGTGTCTTGCCCCACGGGCACAATTTTTCTGGTCTTCGCGGACCATCCTTGCACGTGCATGGAGATGAAGCGGCCAGGGTACTTGCGGAAATACTGCGCCGCATCGTAGCCCTCGCTGATGGTTGAAACCTGGAACTGAAACTTAACCAGCTTGGGATCGAGCAAGCCAAACAGCAGGTCATAAGTACGCTTGCCATTGACCTGGGAGAGCTCAAAGTCTTCGTTATGCAGGCCCTGCTGAATGCCGGCCCTGGCGGCGCGTTCGCCCATCCGGTTGTATTCCTCCGCCGCCCGCTTCACGTCATCCAGCGTGGGGTGCTCTGGCCCCTCCAGGCTGGGTACCAGCATTTGCGTGAGTCCCACATCTTTCGCCCACGCGATTCGGCCCTCCTGGTTCTCCCTGAGTTCCTTGATACCGAAATGGGAGCTCACGCAGGTTACACCAGCGTCGCTCAATATTCTTTTCAGCTCGGCTCCCTTGTACCGGGCTAGTCCGGCGAATCCCGAATCGGCATAACCTACCGGCGAGCATAGCTCGATGCTCTGGAATCCCGCCCCGGCCAGCTGCTTAATGGTGCCGGGAAAGTCCTTCGCGATCATGTCCCGGACCGGCCAGGTTTGGCACCCTATCGGCATGCCCAGTGGATTAGCATGCAGCTCCGGCACCCCGGCGGAAAGCAGGCCGGCCGCGGCAGCGAACCCGGTGGCCGACTTGCAGAACTCTCTTCTCGAAATGGTGGACACGAATGCCTCCTCAGTTCTCAAGGTAATCAGAATCAACATCAGCAAACAGAAGCGATCTTGTAATGAACCAAGTGCGTAACTGCAGATGCCTCATTGGCTAAAGCCAGTGTCTAAGCGCTTTTAACGGCGTGACTGAAGCCACGCCCTTTCAAAACGGATTTATGAGATAGCTTGTTTGCCCTAGAGTTCCCACCCCTGGCGACGTTCCGGGCTGACGTACTTCTGCGCTGCCTCAGAGTTGACCCTGAGGTTAGGGCGATCCCAGCCGAGTTTTTGTCCGGCAAGCGTGGCAACATTTCCCAGCAGCAGCGTTTCCGTGACCATGCCGGAAAATTCAAAATTTGCGCCCGGCTTCACCTTGCTTCCCTTGCAAGCGTCGAGCCACTCGCGCTCGTTGCCGGGTGAGCGGGGCAGGGTTTTTGGCGGCGGCTTGAAAGCATCCATCCTGGCTTGCGGAATCAGCTTGGGATTGGCGCCATTGAAGCCGCAAAGGATCTTGCCGCTATCTCCGATGAACAGCAGCCCTTCGTCATCCTCTTCGCCTTCACCTTTGAAGGGGCGGTTGGCTTCTAATTCCTCCGGGCGGGACGGTTTGAGGCCGCCGTCATACCAGGTGAATTTGACCGGCGGCATCTCAGCCCTGGCGGGGAACTCGTAGTAGATGATCGAGGCCAGCGGATAGGTCTCCGGGTAGCGTTCCGTCGAGCTGGCTTCCACGCTCAGCGGCGCCTCCAGCTTTAAAACGCGAAAGATGGTGTCGAAACTATACGAGCCCATGTCACCCAGGGAGCCACACCCGAAGTCCACCCAGCCGCGCCATACAAAGGGAGCGTAGGCGTGGTTGTAGGGGCGCTGGGGAGCGGGGCCGAGCCACAAATCCCAGTCCAGGCCTGCGGGCACAGGCTCTGCGTCCTTGGGGCGGTCGAGGCCCTGAGGCCAGAAGGGACGGCTGGACCAGTTGGCCACCTGGCGTACCGGCCCGATGGCGCCGCTCCAAATCCATTCGCAGAGCAGGCGCGTATCTTCCGAGGCCTGGTTGGCAACCGCAATCTGCGTGGCCACGCCGGTCTGGCGGGTGACTTCCGCCATGCGCCGCGCCTCGTAAATGGTGTGGGTCAACGGCTTCTGACAAAAAACGTGTTTGCCCTTCTTCATGGCCGCCACGGACACGGCGGCGTGCAGGTTATCGGTGGTGCAGACGACCACGGCGTCGAGATCTTTTTGCTTTTCCAACAGCTCGCGGAAGTCGCTATAGGCCGAGCAGCCGCGATAGTTGCCGGAGCGCTGCTGGCCGCCATAGTAGGCCTGGATAATTTTCTGGCAGGGCTCGCGGCCGGAAACGCCGCTGGTCACCTGCAGCGCATGGGTCAAGTGAACCGGATCGTCGGGGCTGAGCCAATCCCAGCCTGAAGTCACGCCCAGCAATTCGCGGACAGAGTTGCAGAATTCGTGCGTGTCCCATTGGGGATAACCGGCGCCGGCCTGGTGGGGATCACAGACCGCGACGCCCTGCACGTCAGGCTCCTTCAAGAATTTGAGCATCACGCGCTGCCCCTGCGAGCCCACGCCGACGAAGGCGATGTTGACCTTATCGCTCGGCGGAACATATCCGGCGCCGCCCAGCACGTGACGCGGTACGATGGCGAAGCCCAGGGCCGCGGTGGCGCTTTGCGCCAGAAACTTGCGGCGCGAGACGGAGCCCTTGTCCTCTGACGGAGTCTGCTTCTTCACTGTTCCTCCATGACTGCGGCAATGATTTATCACAATTGGCGAGTCTGTGGTAGATGGCCGGTTCCAGCGTCTTGTGTACAACGGAAAAAGCAGGTGCTTCGCTGCGCTCAGCATGACAAGTTCGAGGGGGAAGCGCAGTCGAGGAGAAGAATTGGGAAACTCAGCGCCCTCGGCGTTTCGGCGGTGAAGGAAGCTTTAACACGCTCTGCAATTCTTTGCGATTACGTATGGGCAGCGTGTCCAGCGCCGCCTGGGCCAGCGCCACATAAACCTGCCGGGCGAGGGGAAGTCTGGCCAGCGCCCGCAGATGCCGGCGCACGGTGGCTACGTCGCCGCGCACCAGCGGGCCACTGAAGGCGTCGGCGGGGCCGAGCGCGCCGTAATTGTGCAAGGTTTGCTGCAGGATGGGCAGCATTCGTTTGCGGGCCGCGGCGGAAGAGCGCACGCCTGCCGCCCTCGCCACCTGCTCCGCGCCGGCCAGCAAGGCGATCAGCAGAGGCGAGGCAAATGCGCCCCAGGCGTGATAGAGCGCCTTATCCTGGTGGCGCACAGAAAAAAACTCGCCCCCTAGATCGCGCACCATGCGACGCGCCGCGCGCACGGCCGCCGCGTCACCCTCGATGGCGAAAGGAACTGCGGCCAGGGAGGGGCTCGAGCGCCGCACAAATGTCATCAGCGGATGGGCTGCCGCCACCGCCGCTCCCCGACGGCGCAACGCCTGCAACTCGTCACTGGCCAGGACGCCGCTCGGATGCAGCGCGATTTTTCCACGCCACTCCGCCATCCCAGCCAGTTCGCGGGAGCAGCTGGCGATTTGTGAATCGGGCACACACAGCCACACCAGATCCGCAAGCAAACGCGCCTGGGGAAGCGCCACGGCCCTGCTGTGGACCCGCGCCGCCAGTTGCCGCGCCCCCTGTCCCCGGCCCCCGTGATACACAATTTCGCTGATGCGGTAGCCGGCGCCATGCAGCGCCCGGGCCAGCGCGCTGCCCAGGTTCCCCGCTCCTACAATCGCAATCTTCGGCTTGGCGGACATTCCGGCGCAGGATAACAGAAAGATTTAAGGGGAACAGTTGGGCACAAAGCGGCGTATCCTTACACGGGTCGTGGAGGGTCCGGCGGGATAGGCGAATCCTTTTGGCTTTGCTGACTCCTGACTACCGACTCCCAACTACTTGCTATGCCGAGTTTCCCTACTTCCGAACTACCAGCGCTGCTGCTGGCCACCAGCTTTGCCGCCGGGCTCAATGTTTATGCCACCGTAGCCACGCTCGGCCTGCTCTCCCGGGCCCAGGTTGTAGCGCTGCCTCCGGCGCTTCACCCGGTGGCGAGCTGGTACGTGATTGGCGCCTGCCTGGCGCTTTTTCTGGTGGAATTTGTCGCCGACAAGATTCCCGCCTTCGACCTGGTGTGGAATGCGCTGCACACTTTTGTGCGCATCCCCATAGCCGCCCTGCTGGCCTGGGGCGCTACCGCCCAACTCTCCCCCGGCATGCAAGTGCTGGCCGCCGTGCTGGGTGGCGGCATTGCCTTGGCGGCGCACAGCGGCAAAATGGCGGCCCGACTGGCGGTCACGCCTTCTCCCGAGCCCCTCTCCAACATCGGACTCAGCCTGGGGGAAGACGCCGTTTCCGTTTCTCTCACCTGGCTGGCGACCCAGCATCCCTACGTCGCCGCCACAATCGTGATTGTGGCCCTGCTGCTGGTGGTTTTCATGATCCGCTTTGTGATCCGCGCCATGCGCTCGCTGTTTCGCGGCGCCGAGCGGCAAGTCAGTTCTGCTTCGGGCAGCGTCGCCTGATTCCTGCGCTTTGTACGAACTGTGCAAGCATTTGAACATGCTGCATTTCCAGTTCGGTGAAAACCCGGAGGGCACAAAAGTAACATCATTTATTATCAGCAGTTTAACTTGTAGATGCTAAGGGACTGCTGGAATGGGCCAATGGCAATGTGGTTGCACTGCCGGAAGCGTCCGTTTCCTCGCTCTCTGAGTGGCTGCGCTGAGCGCGAGGGGCGCAGTAAAGGCTTTTACCGAAGCCGGAATGCGCGCTTTGCGCTCAGATTTCGCGCCGCGCTGGCATGTAACCGCATGCAGTCCGACGCTCCCAACCGGGCTAACCAGCCCGGTTTTTTTCTCTGCCCAGGAAAATCTGGTTAATCGGCCACGATTCCCTCAGCGGCTGAAGCCGCCATTATCGCCGGCAAGTTGCGTACGGCCTGAAGGCCGTCCCTTTCCAAACCAAAGAGCTTAATTAGACAAAGAGCTCAATCAGATCCATAAGCCTTAATCAGGGTTTACCTAAAGATCAGGCCGGCAGGCGAGCGGCTACTGCCCCAGCTTGGAGAGTAAGTCTTGAGGATGGACGGGCTTGGCCAGGATCTCAAACTGATGTCCCTGGGCGCGCGCGGTTTCCAGCAAATCAGCGGTGGCGGCCTGGCCGGAAAACAAAAGTATTTTGCACCCGGGCACGGACTTGCGCACCTGGATGGCAACGTCAATACCGGTAATAGCCTCGTTTTTGAAGATGACGTCGCTGATCAGCAGGTTGGGACGCAGGCGGCGCGCCTGGTTAATGGCATCCTCGCCGGTATAGATGGGCTGGGCGTCGAAGCCGTTCTGGTTGAGAATGATGGCCAGGGTATCGGCGATGACATGCTCGTCATCCACTACCAGGACTTTCGGTTTGGCGTTGCTCATTCTGGCAGCTTCCTCGGCTCTCCCAAAATGTAGATTATATCGAGATGACGCTCGGTTTGGCTCGGGCCGCCCTGTACCTCCATACCGTGTCGCAAGACCTTTCTAAGATGCAGCTGGCATGAGCTTTGTTGGATTACCCGCCAGCCCTTAAGCAAAGGGGCGAAGGCTGGTTGCCATTAGTTCGTGTGCCAAAGCTGCCCAAAGGTCAACATTTTGCCATTACCTCCGTAATGGTGCTATCCCGAGGCGGCAGCCTTAGGCTTAAAAAGCACACAAAGATCTAGGGAGCACTCTATCCGCGCGCCAGAGACAGAATCGCGAAGCCGTCTGCCCGCCGCCCAGGCCTTCGTCCACAGCCTGAATATCCTGGTGAAGTACGTGCGTCTATACGGTTACAAACACCGGCGCACGGAGGAACAATTTCGCATTACCTGGGACGAATTGCAGGCGGCGTTGCCAACCGGGGGGCGAGATGGCCTGCTGCTGGGTGTTTCCGGGCAGCACCTGCTGGTGGACGGGATGCCGCTGGAATCGGGGCAAGCCGAACGCAGTTTTGCCAAGCTGCTCTCGGCCGCCGGGTTAGCCAGCCTGCAGTTCTCCGCCAAAGTGACGCAGTCGGATTTTTCGCGCCTGGTGCGCGGTTTCGCGCTGGGCGGATCAAAGGCGCAACTGGTATCCGATCAGATCAGGGCGGCAGTAGGAGAGGGCGAAAACGCAACTATTAAGATCAACGAGATTCGTTATGTAGCCCACGATCCGGCCACCGGCGAAGTGCCGCTGGCGGCGCAACTGGCAGCGCAGAATCTGGGTCCGGAATTCCGGGAGTGGCTGAGCGATCCGCAAAAGCTGCTGCAACTGATCGCCGCCGCCGAAGGCTCCAAGCGCGGCTCCATTTCTGGAGCTGTGCCTTCCGGGTCGTTGAGCGGGGCGGGGGTGCAAACCGGCGGGCAGGCCACGGCAGCCGCTCCAGCCTGGATTTCACTGCAGGAAAAGGAAGTGATCGAGACCATACGCCTGCTGACCCGGCTGGGGGAAAGCTGCGAAAGCGGGGATGGAGCGGAGATTCGGATCCGGCTGAGCGAAGAAGTGGGGCGTGCCGCGCCGGAAGCGGCCGCGGTTTTGCGTCAAGCCCTGCAAAAGCTGGCGGGGCGCTTGCCCCAAGGCGGCGCCGGGGAGAACCCGCTGCTGATGAAGGCGGCGGAGCACCTGGCCATCCGCTTCGCCCTGGAACGCTACGAGCGCGGGGAAGTGCGGGTGAACGCCATCCACGAAATGCTGGAGCGCATGAGCCGGGAGATGGAGATGCTGCGGCGGGTGTTGCGTGTGCACGAGGACAAGATGAGCCGCGCCGGCATGCTGGTGGAATCGCACGCCGACATCCTGGACCGGCAATTCTGGGCGGAGGTGCCTGACTCGGGCAAGCGCAGCGTGCTGCTCTCCCCGGACGCGCCCTGCGTGCCGCCGCGCAACGTGCGCTCGTTTGTAGAAGATCTGATGCAGCGGGAAGACCGCGAAGGCGCGGCCACCATCCTGCGCAATTATTGCGACTGCGTGGCCAGCGACGACCCGGAATCGCGGCGTAAGACGGCCACCGGAGTTTCACAACTGGCCGACCTTTACATCACCTGCGACGAAAGCCTGTTGCCCTACGCCATCCGGCGAATCTCCGAACAATTGACGGTGGAGTCGGTACTGGATACGCAAAGCCTTTTGAGCGCGGCGTTTGTGCGCATCAGCCAGGAGGCCGGCGACCGCCGCCGCTATGGCGCGGTGGAGGAAGTGCTGGCCGCCATGAAGCGCATCGAGCAAAAGCGGCCGGTGCTGGCACAGGATCTGCGGCCGCGGGTGGGAGTGGACAATCGCCTGCCGGAATTCATTGAGGAAGCGCTGCAGCTTCCGCACGTGCCCGGCGAACTGGTGGACATGCTGAAAGGCATACCGCAAGCCGCTACGGAGCAGATCGCGGAACGCTTTGCCCGCTGCCATCGCCGCGAGGAATGCGACCGGCTGGTGGAATTGATGGAGCAGCTGAAAGAGAATGGCATACGCCACCTGCGGGAATTGCTGCGCCTGGCGCCGGTGCGGCAGGCGGCCAGCAGCGTGGGCCTGCTCAGCCGGGTAAATCCCATGGCGGTGCTGGAACTGCTGCCGGCTCGGCTGCGGGAGTGGGACCGGTTCTATCACGACGGAGTAGTGCGGCAGATAGCGGCCAGCAACGCGCCCGAGCGCGGCCAGTTGCTGTTCGAAATGCTGGACGTGCTGGACCACGCGGTACTGCCGCAGGCGATTGACGAAATCGGTTTCAGCGGCGACCACGCCCTGACTTCCGGCCTGCTGGTGCTGGCCGATGAAGGCTCAGCCGATGCGCGTTCGCCATTCCTGCGGCTCAAGGTAGTGGAAGCGCTGGGCCGGCTGAAAGATGCGGCTGCCATTCCGTTGTTGCGCGCCATTGTGGAAGCCAGAAAGATGTGGAAGTGGGTTTATCCGCGCGAGCTGCGCATTTCCGCGGCGCAGGCGCTGGTGAAAATCGAACCGCAGTATGGCCCGCAGCTGGTAACCGAGGGCGGCTTCACGGTGAACGAGCTGGAGTTGCTGCCGCTGGACGCGGAGTACACCCATCCCTGGGTGCGGCAGCGGCGCTACCAGCGCATTGTTCCCTCCCGCGCCGTGCCCGCGCTGGCCAGCAGTTCCTGGGGACGCTCAGAGTTGACGGTGCGCGAGTTGAGCCTGGGGGGCGGCGTGGCCAAAAAAACCACCGACCTGCGATTGGGCTCAGATGCCGCACTGGACCTGCAGCTGGGACTGCGCCACATCAAAACACAGGTGATGTTGCGGCGCGCACGCCAGGGCGAAATCAGTTTTGAAATTGTGGACATGGACCTGGAAGAGCGCTCCAAGCTGCGCCGCATTCTGGCCGACCAACTGCACCGCATCTCCACGCCGGTGGCGTAAAAAAAAAACAGCAGTCAGCACTCAGCTCTCAGCATTTAGCTTCGGCCGCTGAGGGATGCTTCCAAGCCAACTATTCTCAGAGCCTGAAGGCCGGCCTATTTGGAGCTGCTATTGGCTCGGCTAAAAGCCGAGCCCTTCCGAAAAACCTCTTCTGTCCCAGGTCCTACTCGCGCGTACGAGCAGGTGAGGCCGTTCGCGGGCGAGGGCGCCCGCGCCACAAACACGCATTGGAAGGGGTGAGCGCTAAAGAAGAAAGCCTCTGTCCCGCACAGGGACAGAGGTTCCGTTCAACTTAACTGCGGCCGAACAGTTTCACCAGACAGCAGGTCCTTCGTTGCGCTCACCGTGCAAGCACGGCTCGCGCGGCCTCAGGATGACAATTCCCATCTCGAATAAACTTAACCCCGATAACTTGTTCTCCAAGCCAGCGAGCCTACGTCACCTTGGCGAAAATGATGACCAGGGTGTAAAGGGCCAGCGATTCAATAAGGGCCAGGCCCAGAATCAGCGCCAGGGTGATGCCGGGACGGGCGGAAGGATTGCGCGCCAGGGCTTCAGCGGAAGCGGCGGTGGCTTTGGCCTGGCCGATGCCGCAAACCGCGGAAGCGATGGCCATGGCAAAGCCGGAGGTGATGGCGACCCAGTCGGCGTGGGACATGCCGCCGCCGGCGGCAGCGGCGCCGCCCTGGGCGAAGAGTGGCGTGGTCAGGCACATGGCCGACAACGCCAGGAATAAGTAGCTCAATTTACGCATGTTGGTTCTCTCCTTTATGAATTGCCGCCAGTGGGTGGTTGACGTCATCCTCGTGCAGACGCCCTCACGCTGAACGGCGAAACCCAAGTAGTCAGGGGTCAGGGCTCAGGAGTCAGCAAAATCTCGCTCGTTGCCATTTTCAATTAGCCACCAACCTGCTGCGGATGACAAATCCCGCTGACTCCTGACTACCGACTCCTGCTTCTAATGCTCTTCCCCCACCGCGCCCTGCAGATACACCGTGGTCAGGAGCACGAAAATGTAGGTCTGCAGCAAAGAGACGCCGATGTGCAGGCCGAGAAAGGCGATGGGAACGCCGATGGGTATGAGCGAGAAGAAGACCAGCGTCACCATATCGCCGGCAAACATGTTGGCAAAAAGCCGGACAGTGAGCGAAAGCACGCGGGCGAGGTGGCTGATGATTTCAATGGGAACCATCAGCACAGCCAGCCACCAGAAGGGCCCGGCGAAGTGCTTGAGATAAGCTATGCCGTTCTTTTTAAATCCCTGAATGTGGTAGTAGAAGAAAGCTACGATGGCGCAGCCCAGGGGCACGCTGGGCACGGCGGTGGGCGAGTCGAACCCCGGAATCATGCCGATCAGGTTACAGATGAGGATGAAGAATCCCAGCGCTACCAGAAAAGCGGTATAGCCCTCGCTGTGCGGGCCGATGATGGAATGGCTCTGATCCGTCATGAATGATTCCGCGCCTTCCACGATGTGCTGCAGGCCGCCGGGATGGTCGGCGGAAAGGCGGCTGCGCACCAGAACGAAGAAGGCGAGGAGAAAAATGGCCACCAGAATCTGCATGGCCACAAAGTTGGTGATGGGGGCCTGGGGATACGCCGGTTGCACGCGCAGGGCGTGCAGGATGGAATCCACCGGGCCGGCGAACAGGCGGTTTAAGAGTGCGGTAAACCAAAGTTGTTCAGGCATGGGGATGAAAACTACAGGGCCCAGCTTCTATTACAAACCCCAGCGCAGGGCGGCGTAAAGCTCGTAGCCGGCTTCACACATGATTGCGCCGACGGGCAAAAACAGGCCCGCAAACAGACCAAAAAGGCTAGCGGGAGAAAAAGTGAATATAACATAGGCGGCCAAGGCCATCAAAAGGTAACGCGCCAGAAAACGCAACACCACACCCGCGCTGGACGGGGGTTTGCCGGT
>Ga0310811_10013569_pt1 | contig 10618 bp, 6 predicted proteins | sample YCmetagenome_FD_207642 | JGI IMG/M metagenome (GOLD analysis project Ga0310811, IMG submission 207642) | Soil microbial communities from experimental microcosm in Duke University, North Carolina, United States - YC | ecosystem: Engineered > Artificial ecosystem > Soil microcosm > Unclassified ... | reverse complement strand
AGTTGCGGGAGCCGTGTGCAGGGAATCTAAGCCCATCAGAACAGGAGGAATAGCAAGAAGAGAGATCAAGCGACGGCGGAGAGACATTGAATCCAGACCAGTTTTTTTACTTTCCATCCCACGTACCGCCACATCAGTCATGCCCAGTTTATGTGCAAGGTTGATTGGTTTTAATCCTTCACGTTCGCGATAAAAGTGACAGACTTGCCCCGGGTCGGGGTATCCCTCGTCACCTACAGCAAAGGAACCATACCCTTCTTCGATCCACCACGGTGATTTACTGGACATCAATCCTACCTTTGCCACTTACCAACGATACACCCACACAGACCTTTTTTCTACACAAACATCATCCTGATTACATCACCCCAGCGGGCGCCTCGCCCCAGACAGTCAGGAAATACCAGAGACCATAATAAGTATCCGAGAGGAGATTAATCGTCGCCTCCCGGTAGAGAACATCAAAACGATCTTCAGTCACCACCTCCATCTTCAGCAAAAATGGTTTGATCAACTGCATCAGAACGGCAAAACTGGCATAGTTATCCTGAGAAGCTTTTGAGCCCTGGGAAAGATCAATCACATGGGCGCGCTGCTGCACCTGTTGATAGCCGACCTGACGGAGCATATGGCTCAGCATAGCCGTAGTTCCAGAGTAGTAGCCATGAGCAGAAGAACCATATCCAGCTTTATAGAGAGCAAGCATATTTAAACGGAGGAGTTCCTCATATGCTGCGCTATTCGTCACAATAAGCTCTGAAATGGTGATGCGCATAACACCACCGGGACGCAACACACGCAGACAGGACTGTAATAATGTCGGCCACGCACTGATCGGAACGCGGTCGTCGATAAATTGAGCATTCACTAAATCGAACGTGTGATCAGAAAAATCCAGGCCATGCAGTGCATCCATCACCTGAAAATCGACATTTTCCAGATTTTGTGCCTGCGCCTGAGCCTGTGCATAACGTATATTTGTACGATTTGGATCAATACCCACCACCTCAATCTGAGCATACGTGAAAGCAACTTCTAATGCCCAGATTCCCGGCCCGCAGGCAATGTCTAAAATACGCTGAATAGAGGACAGGCCACATCTCTCAGGAAAGAGGCCGCCCACATTGTCTATCATCAACTGTTGCCGTTTTGTGATACGCGCTACCTCAGCCGCGCTATTGAACTGTCCTGAGACAAACGGCCCTTGCTCAGTATCCTGTTGCCCCATCACTCACTACTCCTACAACACTGAGGATTTTACGAACGTTCACCCCCATATGCGATATATTCAGAGGCTCTCTCTTCCTCATCAGGGGAACGTAAACGATGTATATTTATTTTACATGCATCATACATTATTTACATCGTCTAAATATATGTAAATCATTGTGCATTTTATTTGTGATAACACGTTAAAAAACAGTAGCGCGGTTATGAATGCTCTCATCAGGAGAGAAGATGATGATCGATTGCATAGCGCATAGCAGCAGTACGAGAGGAGACAGAGAGTTTTGTATAAATAGCACGGAGATAAGAATTGACAGTCACGCGACTAATGGTTAAAAGTTCGGCAATTTGCGCATTACTTTTCCCCATAGCAAGCAGGCGAAGAACTTCCAATTCGCGTCTGGTCAGACTGGAGAGAGCCCCTTCCAACGCCAGCGGTCCTGATTTAGAAGATGGGAGGAGCTCAAGCACATCTGAATTGAGGGCCGTTTCCCGTAGATCCAGAACTTGCGCAACGCTCAGACGTGCGCCCTCAGCCGACAGAGCGGCAAGCGCAGCTTCTCCCAGATGTTTGCGGAGGAGGATATGAGTGGCTTCGTAATCAACCATCTCTGTTGGAGAAAGAGGAGCACGGATCTCCTCACGCAAGGCCGTAGCCTTTCGCCAGAGCAGGGCGGCCCAGCGTAGCTCTTTCAGCAACACGGCGACCTCTGCCAGCAGAGAGAGAAAGACAGCACAAAACCAGCGATCACGTTCATCTTTGATAGTTGCAACAACATGCGCACTCAACGTATGCGCAAGCTCCGTCTGCTGGAGATGGGCCGAGATTCTCGCCAGCCAGAGCGTTGCGTGCACAATACCCTGCACCTCACCCACCGTAGTATGATCGGCGAGGGCATCCTGTGCATACTGAAGTGCCCCCCCCACATCCCCCTGCCGCCAGACGATCCCTGCCATCATCGTCAACAACCAGGCAACGTTCCAGGATGTATTGCTCGAACGGGATAGCGCCAGACTCTCCTCACAAAACTGGCGAGCTTTTTGATAATCCCCTTGTGCATACACCACTTCCGCCAGACGCCTGTACGTTTGCACTAAAGAAAAAGGATTTTGCATCTTCCGCACAAGCAACAGGCATGTTTCAAAATGTTGATAAGCACTGGTATAATCGGCCATATAGAAAGCCGAGAGGCCCAGACAATTGAGCGAGAGGCCCCTGGCAAAATCATCATTTAAGCGATCCGCAAATTGTAGAGCCTCTTCAGCAAAAGCAGAGGCTTCTGTATAGGCATTTTTTCGCCGGGCACAGGACTCTAAGAGCCAGCAAGCCTGCATACAGCCCCGTAGCAAGGCGAGTTGGCGATAGAGCGCCAGACTCCTGCGCCCAAACATTTCCGCCTGTTCCCGATCTTCCAAATAGTCGAGCAAAATGCCATAATGCAAGAGAACTTTCGCACGCGCCTGCTCAGAAATGCGCTGATCAGTCTGATCAAGAAAGGGCAAGACAGAGCCCAGAAAGCGTTGCCCCTCACGAAAATACTCGTGTATCAGCAAATAGCCCTGTAAGGACCAGAAGAGTCCGGTCGCCCCGGCAAGGCGTAGCGCTTTCTCATACTCTTCATGCTCAATAAACCAGCGTAAAGCCTGGCGCAAATTGTTCAGCTCATGTTCAACCTGACCGAGTGCAGAGAGCTGATAGCTTCCGTAGAGCCGAGATTCAATGATTTCCATCCAGCGCAAAAAATGGTCAGCGTGCTGATTTCTGATCGTCGCCTCTTCCTCTTTATCGGCAGCCAGACATTCCAGGCCATAGTCACGGATCGTTTCCATCATCAGCAAATATGGCTCACCGCCCGGCAGATCAACCCGATAGATCAGACTTTTATTGAGCAGAGCAGTCAGGCCATCAAGCACGCTGAAAGAAAGATCATGATCAATCTGGCAGATTGCTTCAGCGGCTTCTACGGTGAAACTACAACCAAAGACAGAAAGGCGACGAAAGAGACGTTTCTCATCATCAGAAAGAATATCATAGCTCCATTTGACCGTATTGCGCAGCGTTTGTTGGCGTACATCCAGATCCCTGCTACCGTCCGTCAGCACTTGCAAGCTGTGCTCTAAGCGGCGCAAGAGATCCTGGGGAGACATGAGCTTGAGGCGAGGCGCAGCTAACTCTATGGCTAAAGGCAAGCCATCCAGGCGCACACAGATCGCAGCAAGGGTTGCAGCGTTCTGCTCATCCGGCACAAAATCATACTTTGCCGCCTGTGCGCGCTGCACGAAAAGGGCAATAGAGGGATAGAGAGAAAGCTGATCGGATGGCGGGAGATGTTTGAGATCGGGAAGATTTAAGGGAGGCACCGCGAATTCATATTCGCCCTGTACACGCAGAACGGCACGGCTCGTCACGACTATTTTGAGACGGGGGCAGGCTTTGAGTAACGCAACAACATCCATTGCGGCCTCAAGCACATGCTCAAAATTATCCAGTAACAACACCAATTGCTTCTCGTGCAGATTTGCTATGAGCAGATCTAAAAGAGGTTGCTCCTTGCCATTCTGGATACCCAATGCAGAAGTAATCGTCAGGAGGACCTGTAACGCATTGGTGCAGGCGGCCAGAGGAACAAAATAGACACCATCGACAAAATAGGAACGCAGATCATTGATAACCGCTACAGCCAAGCGTGTTTTCCCAATGCCTCCGGCCCCACTAAACGTTAAGAGCCGTACCTCTGGTCGCAATAACAACGTACGGGCAATCTCATACTCTTTCTCACGCCCCACAAATGATGTCAGCAAGGTAGGCATATTCGCCGAACTGAGGGAAAAAGAATGCTCATGAGCAACTCTCACCAATAGAGATTCATCCTGCATATGAACTTGAGGCTGCTTCTCCCCGTTTTGCTGCCACTCCCACTCATCATTCATCTCTTGATCCTCTTCGCCCAACTCTCACCATCCCAACGAGCTAACAAGCGTCAAAAAGTAGCCAATGAGTAAATGCTATATGGAAACAAGCAAATGTACTTATATCAAAAAAGCAATCCATCTTTCCTTTTTCCATTATTCATTGCCATGAATAATAACACTATACAACAGGTTTTTTATCATTTCAATCTTTTCGTACTCGTTTCACAGAAAATATCTGAAATACCCATAAAAACTTTTCATTGAGCATTCATTTCAAACATTCGCCCAAAAGCGTAACTCAAGTCGTATGCCAGAGCCAGGTTTCGCTTTGCATCACAACAGGGGTAGGAGTATTCCCCTGCGGCACACGACTGTGTTTATCGACAGGATAGAGCTTCGCGTTTGTGCTGGCATAGATCATGAGTGTTTGCCGCGTACTATCATAGGCCGCGCTATGATAGCCTCCCGCAGGAGCGGAGACGCTATTGAGCTGGCCCCAGGCAGTACCGTTCCATTGCCAGATATCATTCAGGCCATTGAGGGCAGGATTTGCCGTGACCGAGCTGCCGCCCACCAGGATTACCTGTTGGAGGGAGGCCACGTAGGTCATCGTAGCCCAGGCGCGAGGGAGCGGGCTGGTCGAAGGTGATAGCGATTGCCATTTTTGTCCTGTCCACGTCCAGGTATCTCCATAGAGAGCAGAGCCGGATGTGCCACCGAAAAGGACCAGCTGGCGATTGGCAACGTCATACGTCAGCGTAGAACCTACGCGTTCAGGGGGTGGGGCAGGTACCGCTTGCAGGCTCCAGAGTGCGCCATTCCAGGCCCAGGTATCATTGAGCAGGCGTCCGACACGACCGCCCGAAGCTTCGCCGCCGAAGAGCACAAGGCACCGTTGCGCCTCAGAATAGGCCATCACGGCCCCGCAACGAGCGGTAGGAGCACGTTGAGGCTGAAGTTGCGTCCAGGTTGTGCCATTCCAGAGCCAGGTATCGCCGAGCAGCAGACCGGATGTGCTCACGCCACCGAACAGCAGGATCGTGCCATGCTGGCTATCATATGCCATACAAGCGCTGGTACGAGGAGGAGGAGACTGGGAAGGGTGAAGCTGTGTCCACGAGGAACCATCCCACGACCAGGTATCATTGAGGCCGCCACCGCCGAACAGAAGCGTGCGATTGCGTCCAACATCGTACGCCAGACAGCCTCCCTTGCGCGCAGGTGGTTGCATGATTGCATTATGGCGTATCCATTGTGCATTTATTGTTGTATCCATGTGTGCAATTGCTTTCTTTACATAGTCACTTTTTTTCTACCGCTTGAGATTAGATATATACCGGCGTTTAGCAGGTGACATGATACGTTGTAGAACCCAATGCTGGCGTAAGAGAGGAGGACTGTTGCGTCATGACATTATAGTCGCCACAGCCACAATCGCTAATCCAGTATTGCCATACCACCGGCTTACGTCCGCCAAGAGTCGTATTTACCACAGAAGAGCCGAGTTTATTTTGCACAGTGCGCTGTGTATTGCAGGAAAAATTGCACGGGCTACAGATATCGCCGCCACAGGTACTACAACCGCAGATCCAGAGGACAAAATCGGTTGCGGGACGATAACCGGTGCCGAGCAAACTGCTCCAATAACGGCTACTGATATACAGGCCGGGCCAGGTAGCTTTAGGAGTGATGTCATAGAGATGAGCAAGGAAACCGTTGAGCACCTGCTGATTGCGTGTATAATTGCCAGCTGTCCAGCCGCCAAAGCCAGGTTCCAGATCGCCAAACAGCGTCATGCCACCCACATATTGAGCGTTTGGACCATGATTCCAGGCATTCCAGGCATTAGTTGCCTGCTGCTTCCCCCAATCAGAGGGCGACATACCAGCAGGGCAGGAGTTGGGTCCAACGATTCCCCAGTAGCCAAAAGTATGATCTTGCCCGGCAGCATGGGCGGCGTTGAGATTGAAGTAATAGGCATCGCCCAGCGGTTGCCCGCCATAGCCAAGGCGACCAATATAGAAATGCTGCGACATATCACAGCACGTTTGTGAGCCGCTATCAGTGCCCCACTGCACGGAAAGAGCGGCATGGCTGGAAAGATGATTGCTCGTCTCCAGCGCCAGAGCGCCACCAGCCGCAACCAGGCCGCCCGTGGCCAGCATTTTCACCAGCTTGCGCCTTCTCACGCGCCTTCCCGTCTCCCGATAAATAGAATCGCGTACCTGTTGTAGCTCCAGGGCAGTGGCCCCATGCTCTTCAGCCAGAGCCAGATAGCTATCTACACAAGAAAAGCAACCAGAGGTAGCCTTACGCAGAGCCACCTTCATAGCATCGACACGGATCTGCTCCGAACTACGTTGACGAAGCATGCTTCAACTCGCCTCCTTCTCATAGCTCAATCATCAGTGCTCTCTATCATTATGAATAGCGCTGTAACATTAACCCACAGCGCCCTCATCCTCCGCCCGGACTGATTTCCAGCACATAGTTATCGTTGAGTCTGCACGTTTTAACAAACGCCATTTTCTGATTGTTTGGGGATATTCCAGCCAAATTTCCTGTATGCACCGTTGCAGCAAACAAACACAATTCTTCCATATGACCGGGCAGAGAACAAATTGCTGAATCATACAGAGCTAAAGAGATCGCCCAAGGAGACGATTAAAGAAGGTAACAGTACACAGAAAGTACTAGTAAAACGTCGTTTGAGCGCAAAAAAAGCGAAAAGGAACGGTTCAGGTTAATGAGTAGCAGTGCAAGAAAGAACAATGGTTTCTCATTTTTAGGAAGGGAGCATAATTTGTGAAAAAGGTATCTGTTTTTCTGGGCCTTACCATACTCATCTTACTGGCAAGCATAGCAACCAGGCGCACAGTACTTTATGCAGCTCCGGTTCAACGTACATCTGTACAAGAGGACGTATGCGCAAAAGTGCCAAGAGGATATGCGCGTTGCCTGGCAGTGCTGGTACGGAGCCAGCAGCAATTACACCCACTGAATGGACACATTGTGCCAGCAGGATATGGGCCAGCAGAACTGCAAAATGCCTACAAGTTGCCCTCAGCAACAGCGGGAGTGGGGCAGACCATAGCCATAGTTGATGCCTACGATAACCCTGTTGCAGAGAGTGATCTGGCGGTGTATCGAGCACAATATCATCTGCCTCCCTGTACCACTGCGAATGGTTGTTTCAAGAAAGTTGATCAAAACGGAGGGAATAGTTATCCGATAACGGATACAGCGTGGCCAATGGAGATTGCGCTGGACCTGGATATAGCCAGCGCAATCTGTCCCAACTGTCACCTGCTGCTGGTAGAGGCGAACAGTGCTTCTTTTGCCAACCTGGGGCACGCAGTCGAGACGGCAGTACGGCTGAAGGCCACCGTGATCAGCAACAGCTATGGAGGCTACGAGAACTGGGCTGATGCGATACTCTATGCCCATTACTACAGTCATCCAGGCATCGCAATTACCGCCAGCGCGGGAGATAATGGCTATGGAGTCGAGTTGCCTGCCGCATATAATACGGTGACCGCCGTTGGTGGGACCGCGCTCACGCCAGCAAGCAATGCTCGCGGCTGGAGTGAGACGGTCTGGAACGGCACAGGCAGCGGATGTAGCACGTATATCAATAAGCCGAGCTGGCAAATAGATACGGGCTGCAAAAAACGGACCGTCGCGGATGTAGCAGCGGTGGCCGATACCAATACGGCGGTAGCAGCCTACTATAGCTATAACAATGCTGGAGGCTGGATAAAACTGGGAGGAACCAGCGTCTCCGCGCCAATTATTGCTGGCGTGTATGCGCTGGCAGGCAATAGCGCCAGGATCAATGCAGCGGCCTATCCCTATGCTCATAGCTACGCCCTGAATGTCGTGACCAGCGGCAGTAATGGTGCGTGCGCGGTCCCCTACCTCTGCTCAGGGGTCAACGGATACAACGGTCCAACGGGTCTGGGCACACCAAATGGAGTTGACGCATTCTGAACGTCAGTGTTTTTCGTTGCGAGGAGCTATACCGCCTCGCAACGATGACCGGGAACACAAACGCATAAAAATGGAGAGCTTATAACTCATGCAAGCGCTTTTGCAGGCGTGCATACATTTCGGAATGCTTTTGCTCGGAAATCTCACCCGCAAGCAGGCGTTCGTCAAGTTTATCGATCATCTCCTGAACTTTCTCGCGCGTCATCGGACCTGTCCCCTGAGTTCCGCCAGGATTCGCACTTGCAGAGTTGAGCGGACCACTATTGTAATGGCCTGCGGGAAGAGAGGGTAGCGTGGGATTGTTGGGCACAAAAGAGCCGTTGATAATCGGTCCGGACAGCGGCGGAGGAAGCGTCGGCTGATTCAGAAGCTGGCCGATAAGCTGGGCACGGTCATCCAGTAGCGTTCCCTGGTTCGGATTGGCGGCGGCAACCTCGGCGACCTCGATGCGCTTCAGATCAAGAGGGTTCAGACCGAGCGCCTGTTGTTGCTGCATCAGTTCGATCTGAGTTCGCCCCTGTTTCAGAGAAGCCTGGGCCTGATAGTCGGCGATTAACGCATCAAGTTGCGCCCCTGCAAGCTCGCCCTCTTTTTCCAGCGTGATACGCGTACGAGCTTCGGCAGCGGCCAGAAACTGCGCAGGAATATGCTGATTGAGAATAGTCACTCCATGAAACTCCAGGCCCCAGCGCTCAAAGGTCGGTCTGAGCTTCTCGCGGCAGGCTTCGTTAAATTCGGCGTGCGCTTGCTGAAACTCGAGCACCGTCGTGCGCGCAAGCAGATCGCGTAGTACCGTGCTGACCTCAGATTTGACATAGACATTCAGTTGCTCCTCGCGATAGACCTGCTCATGACCGGCCACATTGAGCAGAAACGCCTCGGGATCGCTGATCGTCAGCGTATAATAGCCGCTGGCCCCGATGTTGACGCGATCGCGCGTAAGCACATCCGAGATGCCCCAGTTCAGGCGCAGCTCACGCGTCGTAACCCAGATCACCTCAATCTGCTCGCGCATCTGCAAACGACGCAGATCGTACAGACCCGGAGAGAGCAGCACGCCTCGCTCCATGCTCCCCTGCAAAACGCCGTTGCGGATCAGCATCACCTGCTCATTGCGCGAGACCAGCAAGGCCTGAGTATGGCGAAAAGAACTGGCCATCGGAACCTCTGGATCGGGGAGACGCCAGAGAATACCGTTTTTCGTGGGATACATCTGGATCGTTTGTTGCCAGGAGAGAGGCATATAGCCCAGGCGCTGACCAATACGCCGTACATCACTCTCAGTATTATCGACAAGGCGAATGCCCCAGTTCACAAAAGCATGCAAAAGTCCCATAATGCGCTCTTCACTTTCTGCACAAAGCCTTGCGGCTACACCCTATACGTGCGCAAAAAATCGGTTGTCCCGGTAAGATACGTTTGTAGTGCCTGATTGATAACAGGTACCGGGCACAACACTTGCTCGCGTTGCTTCTGCTTGCCGCGGTACTGCACGACAGCGGCAGGTAGATAGACAACGCCGATCATTTTCGTGGAAAGAACTTTGAGCCTGGCGGCCTGCTGTCCGGCATAGACCTTCATAGCCCGTTCAGCCATAGCATGCGTCACGAGGGCCGGGAGCGAGGCAAGCGGCTTATCAAAAAGCGCAAATTGTTGCGCCCCCGCCTGCACCACCTGCAACTGGGGGTCCTCGCTCGTAAGCGCGACCACCTGCGGCACATCGACGCTTGTCGCATCCACAAGCAAGAGACCTTCCCGTACATTCGTTTTCCTGACGAGCCTGCCATCTACCGCCGTATAGTTCAGACGCGCCACCCAGTAGGGATGAAAGAAACGCGCTTTGACCTCACCTTTTTCGCCGCCAAATCCCAACGTCCCCGCGCGCCGATGCTGCACCACCGCACGCTCTAACCACTGCCAGTTCTTGACAATAGGAAGAGGAGCTTCGCCCGCACGTGCTCCTAAGACGCGACTGATAGAAGTCAGCAGCCAGAGGAGATGCTCAGCATCCTGTAGCCGCGCCAGATGCTGCACATAGGATAGCAAGCGACGATGGAATGCAGGAAATTCGCACGGCTGCGTGCGCGTGACCAGCTCATACGCAGTCACCACCGCCTGAAAGATGCGTGCGCCCGTGATATCTTTTTTGATGCCATGCTGTAAGAAGACAGTATACAACGGATTATATGCGCAGGTATCTGCCTGATGTAGAGCCGCCTCCATCTGTGCCAGCGCACGCGATACCTGCGACACCAGGCGCTCAGGCACAATACCATGTTGCTCATCGAAGGCGCTGATCATTGCCTCGACCAGGAGCAATGCGCCCTGAGCGCGCTCATTTTGCGCGGCAATAAACGCTCGATAGCGTTGTTCCGCGTCATTTTCCTGGAGAAGCGGCTGATAGCTTTCCTGTAGCGCAAGAATATTCTGCCGGATGACCTGATAGGCGCTCACCTGCGCTGAAGCGAACTGCTGCGAAATATTTGCG
>Ga0310811_10013568_pt1 | contig 10618 bp, 8 predicted proteins | sample YCmetagenome_FD_207642 | JGI IMG/M metagenome (GOLD analysis project Ga0310811, IMG submission 207642) | Soil microbial communities from experimental microcosm in Duke University, North Carolina, United States - YC | ecosystem: Engineered > Artificial ecosystem > Soil microcosm > Unclassified ... | reverse complement strand
CAGCCGCTTGCGGATTTCGGTGATGCTCTCGACCTCGTCGACCGAAATCGGCGTGCGGTTCGCGCTGCGGAAATCCAGCAGGTCGCGCAGCGCCACGGGCGGCTGCTTGCGCACCATCTCCGCATAGCGCTTGTACATCTGGAAGCTGTTGGAGGCGACGGCGCTTTGCAGCAGATGGATTGCGTTATCGTCGAACGCATGCGTCTCGCCGGCGCGGCGCATGCGGTACATACCGCCGATGTCCAGCGGCACCACATTGCCGCCCCAGGCGAGCTTGTGCTGCTCCAGCACCTTCTGCGCGATGCCGGGCAGGCCGATGCCGGAGATGCGCGAAGCCATGCCGGGGAAGAACTCGCCCACCAGGGTACGCGACAGGCCGATCGCCTCGAAATTATAGCCGCCGCGATACGAGGAGAGTACGGAAATGCCGAGCTTGCTCATCACCTTGAGCAGGCCCTTATCCACCGCCTTCTTGTAGCGGCCGACGCAGTCCTTCAGCGACAGTTTGCCGAACAGGCCTCTTGCATGGCGGTCGGCGATGCTTTCCTGCGCGAGATAGGCATTGATGGTGGTGGCGCCCACGCCGACCAGCACGGCGAAATAATGCACATCCATGCATTCCGCGGTGCGCACGTTCAGGCTGGTGAAGGTGCGCAGGGATTGGCGCACCAGATGCGTGTGCACGGCCCCGGTGGCGAGGATCATCGGGATCGGCGCGCGCTCAGGGCCCATCGCCTCGTCGGTCAGGATCACATGGGTGCAGCCGATGCGCACGCCTTCCTCCGCCTCGCGACGGATGCGCTCAAGCGCGCGGCGCAGGCCGCCCTCGCCGTTCGCCACCTTGAAGGTGCAATCGACGACGCAGGCATTCTTGCCCATCGTGCGGCGCATCGCCTCGAACTCGGCGGTGGACAAAACCGGGCTGTCGAGCTGCAACAGATCGCATTGCTCGGAATCTTCATCCAGCACGTTGCCGAGATTGCCGAGCCGCGTCTTCAGCGTCATCACGCGGGCTTCGCGCAGGCTGTCGATGGCGGGATTGGTAACCTGGGAGAAGCTCTGGCGGAAGAAATGGTGCAGGCCGCGATATTTTTGCGACAGCACGGCGAGCGGCGTGTCGTCGCCCATCGAGCCGACCGCCTCGTTCGCATCCTCGACCATCGGATGCAGCAGCAATTCCAGCTCTTCCATCGTGTAGCCGACCGCACGCTGGCGGCGGCGCAGTGCCTCGGCGTCGTACAGTACCGGCTCCGGCGCGTCGGTCTTCACGATATGGTCGATCACGGCGATGCGCTTCACCCAGGCGCCGAAATCCTGGCGCGCCGCCAGCATGTCCTTCATGTCCTGGTCGTGATAGAATTTGGCCGAGTCGAGATCGACGCCGATGGTCTGGCCCGGGCCGACATGTCCCTTCTCGACGATGGTGTCCTCGTCGAACTTCACCATGCCGGCTTCGGACCCGACGATCAGCAGACCCTGCGTGGTGACCGAGTAGCGTAGCGGGCGCAGGCCGTTGCGGTCGAGCCCGGCAATGACGAAGCGGCCATCGGTGGCGGCGATTGCCGCCGGCCCATCCCATGGCTCCATCACCGCGTTGCAGTACAGGAACAGGTCGCGATGCGTCTTCGGCATGGTCGCGTCGCTGCCGATCGAGGGCGGGATCATCAGCGTCTTGGCCATCGGCGCGTCGCGCCCGGCGCGCACCAGCAGTTCGAACACATTGTCCAGCGACGCCGTGTCGGAACCGCCAGCCTGCACCACCGGCTTCACGTAATCGAGGAAATCGTCGAGCCCCTCGGCGGCGAGCCGCGTTTCGTGGCTCTGCATCCAGTTGATGTTGCCGGCAACGGTGTTGATCTCGCCGTTATGCGCCAGCATGCGGAACGGCTGCGCCAGCCGCCAGGTGGGAAAGGTGTTGGTGGAATAGCGCTGGTGGTAAATCGCAAAGCGCGAGACGAACCGCTCATCCTTGAGGTCGGGATAGAAATCCGCGAGATTCGCCGCCAGGAACATCCCCTTGTAGATGATCGAGCGGCAGGACAGCGAGCACAGATAAAGTTCCGGAATCTGCGCGGCGATCGCCGCCTTCTCGATCTTGCGGCGGATGATGTAGAGTTCTCGCTCGAACATCTCCTCAGGCAGGTCGCGCGGGCTCCAGATCATGATCTGTTCGATCTCGGGGCGCGTGGCGTTGGCTTTCTCGCCGATGCACTCGAAGTGAATCGGCACCTGGCGCCAGCCATAGATGCGGTAGCCGAAGCTCAGGATCTCCGCCTCGACGATCTGCCGGCAGCGTTCCTGCGCCGAGAGATCGGTCTTGGGCAGGAACACCATGCCGACCGCGATCGGGCCTTCGCGCAGGCGGTCACCGCCGCGGCGCACTTCGGCGGCGAAGAAATCGCGGGGAATTTCGATATGGATGCCGGCGCCGTCGCCGGTCTTGCCGTCGGCATCGACCGCACCGCGATGCCACACCGCCTTCAGCGCATCGATGCCGGCCTGCACCACGTCGCGGCGCTGCTTGCCGTCGAGGGCTGCCACCAGGCCGACGCCGCAGGCATCGTGCTCCTGCGCCGCATGGTAAGTGTCCTTCAGGAGTTCCGTGTTATGCGCCCAGGAGGCGAGGAATTCGGAAGCGGTTTCGTGGGTCATGAGAATTACTCCGCGGCCTGGGCCAGGTTCTGCGCCTGAATGAATTCGTGAACGGCAGTGGCGGCATCGCGCCCGTCGCGGATCGCCCAGACGACGAGGGAGGCGCCCCGCACAATGTCGCCGGCGGCGAACACGCCGGGCAGGCTGGTCATGAAGGTTTTCGGATGCACTTTCAGCGTGCCCCAGCCGGTGAGCTTGAGCTCCGGCTCGTTGAAGGCGCCCGGCATGTCTTCCGGGTCGAAACCCAGCGCCTTGATGACGAGATCGGCCGCGACCGTGAAGGAACTGCCGGCGATGGGCTCCACCGACTGGCGGCCGGAAGCGTCCGGCAGGCCGAGATGCATGCGCGTCGCACGCACGCCGGTGACGGTCTCGTCGCCGAGAAACGCCTCGGGCGCGGCGAGCCAGGTGAACACCACGCCCTCATCCTCGGCGTTCTTCACCTCACGCAGCGAGCCCGGCATGTTCTGGCGGTCACGCCGGTACAGGCAGGTCACCGATTTGGCGCCCTGGCGGACCGCGGTGCGCACGCAATCCATCGCCGTGTCGCCGCCGCCGATCACCACCACATTCTTGCCCGCGGCGTTGAGTCGGCCGGAATCGAATTCCGGCACCGCATCGCCGAGTCCCTTGCGGTTCGAGGTGACGAGGTAATCCAGCGCCGGGACGATGCCGGGCAGGCCGGCGCCGGGCCCGGCGATTTCGCGCGCCTTGTACACGCCGGTCGCGACCAGCACGGCGTCATGTTTCTCGCGCAGGGAGGCGAAGCTGATCGCGCCGCCGACATCGGCGTTCAGCACGAAATCGACCCCGCCTTCCTCAAGCCATTTCCAGCGGCGCAGGACGATCTCTTTCTCGAGTTTGAAGCCGGGAATGCCGTAGATCAACAGCCCGCCGACCCGGTCGTGGCGGTCATAGACAGTTACTTTATAACCGTTGCGGCGCAGCGCCTCGGCGGCGGCGAGGCCGGCAGGCCCGGAGCCGACGATGCCGACGCTCTGCGGCCGCTCGGCCTGCGCGCGAACCGGCTTCACCCAACCACTCTCGAACGCGGTGTCGGTGATGTAGCGTTCCACCGCGCCGATGGTGACGCTCTCGAAGCCCTTCTCGATGACGCAATTGCCTTCGCACAGCCGGTCCTGCGGGCAGATGCGGCCGCAAATCTCGGGAAATGTGTTGGTTGCGGCGGAGAGCTCATAGGCTTCTTCAAGCCGCCCCTCGGCCGTCAGCTTCAGCCAATCGGGAATGTTGTTCGAGAGCGGGCAATGCACGGAGCAGAACGGAATGCCGCATTGGCTGCAGCGGCTGGCCTGCGCCGCGGCATGCGGCTTGTCGAAGCCGGCATAGATCTCGCCGAAATCGGCGCGGCGCTCGGCCGCGTCGCGTTTTTGCGGGGTCTGTTGGGGCAGATGCGTGAATTGCAGCATGCGCTGAGCCATAATGTCCCACCTCGTCGAACAGAGTCATTCGCTGCGCAACAAAATTGCCCGCAGGGTTGTCGGGGGCTCTTAACTCAGTTTAGGCGGCTTGGCCAGCAAAAAAACGGCAACTAAGGCAGTGTTGCTGCCGTAGTTTTTAGGGGTTTTGTGCAGAGCGGTCAAGGATGGATTTTCTGCTTTCTTTATTAGGACAGAATATATAACCTACTTTGCGCCCAAATAGGTGGGCACGATCAGGTCCATCGGCGTCGGGACGATGCCGAGCTCGGCGAGTCCCGGCGCCCAGGGCGAGACGATGTTGTCGCGCTCGAGCATGCGGATCTGGTCGGTGGTCAGCAATTTGCCGGGCAGATGTTGCAGAATCTGCGCTTGAAGCTGCGCCAGGCGCGGCGCCAGATCGATCACAATCCGCTTTCTCTCGAGAATTTTTAACATATAGTCAATGAGTTGTCGGAATGTCCTGACATCAGGCCCGCCAAGCTCGAAAGTTTGTCCGGCCGCGTGGGGCGTTGCGGCCGCCAGCGCCGCACGCGCGACATCGCCGACATAGACTGGCTGGAATTTCGTCGCCCCTCCGACGATGGGCAGTACCGGGAGGGTCAACGTCATCGCCGCAAAACGGTTGAAAAAACTGTCCTCAGCGCCGAACACGATGGAGGGGCGCAGGATCACCGCCGGCGCAAAGGCGGCGCGTACCGAAGCTTCGCCGGCCGCCTTGCTGCGTCCATACAAGCTGGCGCTCGTCGCGTCGGCGCCGATGGCGGAGAGATGCACGAGATGAAGCGCCCCGGCGCCGGCGGCAAGCCGGGCGACCTGCCCTGCCCCTTCGACATGCACACGGTTAAAATCCCCTTTGCGAGTTTCAGTCAGCAGCCCGGTGGCGTTCACCACCAGCGCCGCGCCCTCGACGGCGCGCGCCATCTGCGCTTCCGCGCCGAGCGGCGCGTAAAGCGGAACGATCTGCCCGGTCCGTCCCATGGTCTGCAAAAATGACGCACCCGGCACGTTGCGCACCGCGACGCGCACCACATAATCCCGGGCCGCGAGATGCTGCACGATATAGCGCCCGATAAACCCCGCCCCGCCGAACACTGTCGCAACCTTGCGCTCGCCCGACATTTTTCGCCCCCTGTTCAGAGATTTGTAGGATGGCGGAAAAATTTTATAAGAGCACGACCAAAAGCATCTCAGCCACAGTTGACGGCGCGAATTCAGAGGCGTAAAGCCCCGCCCCACGCCGCCCGATGACGACGCGGCCCGCTCCGGCGGGGTGCAGATCGGGCGACGGGATGAGTGAAAAGACACCTGCCCAGGTGGCGAAATTGGTAGACGCACTAGCTTCAGGTGCTAGCGATCGCAAGGTCATGGAAGTTCGAGTCTTCTCCTGGGCACCATCCTCTCTCGGCGCGCCGCGGCGCGCCTTCTCACCCTAGCAGATAATCCGAGGCCGGCATGAGCGCGATCCAGTTGCATAAGCACGATCTGCCGGCAGGCCTCGATTTCGGTTCCATGGTTGCCGTCGATACCGAAACGATGGGCCTCGACCCACGCCGCGACCGGTTGTGCCTGGTGCAGCTCTCGGCCGGCGACGGCACCGCGCATCTGGTGCAGATCATCCCGCCGGCGCTGGGCGGCAAAGGCGCGGACTGCCCCAATCTCAAAGCGCTGCTGGCCGACCCGGCGGTGACCAAGCTGTTCCATTTCGCGCGCTTCGACGTTGCCGCCTTGCTGAACGGGCTGGGCGTGGTCACGAGCCCGGTGATCTGCACGAAAATCGCCTCGAAACTGGTGCGCACCTATACTGACCGCCATGGCCTGAAAGAGCTGTGCCGCGACCTGGCGGGAATCGAGATTTCCAAGCAGCAGCAGACCAGCGATTGGGGCGCGCCGGAGCTGACGCCGGAACAGATGACCTATGCCGCGTCGGACGTGCTGTATCTCCACGCCATCTGGGCGCGGCTGGAAGCCTTGCTGGCGCGCGAGAACCGGCTGGATCTTGCCTTGGCGGCCTATGCCTTCCTGCCGACTCGGGCGCGGCTCGATCTGCTCGGCTATGCGGAGCCGGATCTCTTCGCGCACTGACGCCGGAAAGCGTGCCCCCGAAGCCACAGGTTACACTGGGTTGCCAAGCCCTCAGTTGACCGGAACGGCGGCGCTGTTCATACCCCTGTCATGAGTACCGGCGATAACATGCTGAAGCCTGCCGGAACGGACGGGACTGCAGGCGCACTCGATTTGACCATTGCCCGTGATGTTCTGGCGACCGAAGCGGCGGCTCTGGCTGCGCTCGGCGCCGAACTCGGCGCGGAATTTTGTGCCGCGGTCGATCTGCTGTTCGCCGTGACCGGCCGCGTGGTCGTCACCGGCATGGGCAAATCCGGCCATGTGGCGCGCAAGATCGCCGCCACCCTCGCCTCCACCGGCACGCCCGCTCTGTTCGTTCACCCGGCCGAGGCCGCGCACGGCGATCTCGGCATGATCATCGCCGGCGATGCGGTGATCGCGCTGTCCAATTCCGGCGAGGCCATGGAGCTTGCCGCCATCGTCGCGCATGCCAGCCGCATCGGCCTGCCGCTGATCGGCATCACCTCGGTGGCGGAAAGCACGCTCGCCACCGCCGCCACCGTGCCGCTGATCCTGCCCCCGGCCCCGGAGGCCGGGCCGATCGGCTTGGCGCCGACCACCAGCACCACCATGCAGATGGCCCTGGGCGATGCGCTGGCCGTGGTGCTGCTGGCGCGGCGGGGATTTTCGGCGCGCGATTTCCGCGACATCCATCCCGGCGGCAAGCTCGGCGCACGGCTGAAGCGGGTGCGCGACCTGATGCATCGCGGCGACGAATTGCCGCTGGTGCCGCCTACCATCACCATGGATCAGGCGCTGATCACCATGACCGCGAAACGCTTCGGCGCGCTCGGTGTGGTCGATGAGTCCGGCCACCTGCTCGGCATCGTCACCGATGGGGATTTGCGCCGCGCCATGGGGCCGGATCTGCTCGGCCGCCGGGTCGCCGACATTATGAACCGGACGCCCAAAACCATCGGCCCCGACGCGCTTGCCGAAGAGGCTCTGCGCGAAATGAACACCAATGTCCGCCCTGTTACCGCCTTATTTGTGGTGGACGACAGGCGCATGATCCAGGGCATTCTGCATATCCACGATCTGCTGCGCGCGGGGCTGGCATGAACCCGGCCGTCCGCGACCATATGCTGGACGGGCTGCGCCGGCGCAACCGTGCGACCCTGGAGGCCATCGCCCGGCGCAGCGCGTTGGTGACATGGAGCAAGAAACTCCTCCCGCTGGCGGCTGTGGCGCTGCTGGTGGCGCTCGGGCTGGCACCTTCCTGGCATGCTGGAGGGGGCAAGGACCGTGTGACCTATCACATCGCCAGCACCCAGACAGATAATGCATCGCGCATGCAGGGTGCCCGCTATCATGGGGTGGACCAGCAGGGGCAACCCTTTACCGTCACCGCCGGCAATGCCGTCGAGCAAGGGGCCGACAACGTCGCCCTCACCCAGCCGGTCGGCGATATGACCCTGAAATCCGGCGCCTGGTTGGAGCTGCGGTCGAATACCGGATTGTTCAACCAGAAATCCCAAACCTTGAAGCTGGCCGGCAATGTCACGCTGTACCGCAATGACGGCACAACCGTCACCACAACCAAGGCTTCCATCAACATGCAGACCGGCAGTGCGCACGGCACCGAGCCAACCGACGTACAGGGGCCGTTCGGCACGCTGCATGCCGATCACGGGTTCGTCCTGGCCAATCGCGGCACCGAGATCACCTTCAATGGTCCGGCCACGCTGGTCCTGACGCAGATCAAGTGAATCAGGCCGCTGCATTTTTCGGGGGCCTCGCTCTGGCCGCCCTGTTGTTGCGCCCGGCGCAGGCGCAGACGCTTGACCTGAGCGGCAGCCAGCAAAGCGGTCCGCCGCTGCCGATCCAGATCAACGCCAGCCAGAGCATCCAGTGGAACCAGCAGGCGCAGACCGTGACCGCCACCGGTAACGCCAAGGCGGTGCGCGGCAATGTTACCGTCACCGCCGACGAGCTGATCGCGCATTACCGCAAGAAGGCCGCGCCGCCCGGCGCCAAGCCGCCGCCTACGACCAGTGCCACGAACGGCGATCCACTGGATCAGGGGGACAATGAACTTTACGAGCTGGATGCGGTCGGCAACGTGCACATCTACACCGCCACCGACAATGCCTGGGGCGATCACGCGGTCTACAGCCTGGACAACGCGGTCCTGGTGCTGACCGGCCAGCATTTGAAATTGACCACCCAGCATGACGTGATCACCGCGAAGGACGCGCTCGAATATTATGCGCAGAAACGCATGGCGGTGGCGCGCGGCGATGCGCTGATCGTGGCCGATAACGGCCGCTCGATCGCCGCCGACACCCTGATCGGGTATCTTGCGCCGCCCGCCGCGGCTAACGCGCCGCGCCCGGCGCCACACCCGGGCCAGAACTCCGATCCGCTGGACCAGGCAGGGCAGCTGCAAAAGGTCGATGCGATCGGCCATGTGGTGGTCCGTACCACCACCGACACCGCGACCGGCGATCGCGGGGTCTATCTGCCGCCCACCGGCCTGGCGCGGCTCGGCGGCGACGTGCATGTCATCCACGGCCCCAATCAACTGACCGGGAACGACGCGCTCGTGAACATGAAAACCGGTGTCGCCACGCTGCTCGCCGCCCCCGGCGGCCAGGTGGCGGGGACCATCGTGCCGAACTCCCCTCCCCCGGCTTCCGGCGCGGCAACTGCCAGGCCGTCGAAATGAGCGGTTTAAGGGTGATCGAAGGCCAAGGCGGGCTGTACGCCACCGGGCTCGGCAAGCAGTATAAAAAGCGCCCCGTGGTCCGCAACGTCTCGCTCTCGGTGAAACGCGGCGAGGCGGTCGGGCTGCTCGGCCCGAACGGCGCGGGCAAGACCACGACGTTTTACATGATCGTCGGGCTGATCGCCCCGGACAGCGGCAACATCGTCCTCGACGGCGCGGAGATTTCCGCGCTGCCGATGTATCGCCGCGCGCGCTTAGGCATCGGCTATCTGCCGCAGGAGGCGAGCGTGTTCCGCGGCCTCAATGTCGAGCAGAACATCATGGCGGCTTTGGACGTGGTCGAGCCTGACCGCGACAAGCGCGAGGCCATGCTCACCGCCTTGCTGGCGGAGTTCAGCATCAGCCATCTGCGCCGCACGCCGGCTCTGGCGCTCTCCGGCGGTGAACGGCGGCGCGTGGAAATCGCCCGCGCGCTGGCGACCGCTCCCAATTACATTCTGCTCGACGAGCCGCTGGCCGGCATCGACCCGATCGCCGTGGGGGAGATTCGCGATCTCGTGTCGCATCTGAAGCATCGCGGCCTCGGCGTGCTGATCACCGACCATAACGTACGGGAAACGCTAGAGATCATCGACCGGGCCTATATTCTCTACGATGGCCAGGTCTTGATGGAGGGCGCGCCGGAGGCGGTGGTGGCGCATGAGGATGTGCGCCGCGTCTATCTCGGCGAGAAATTCAGCCTGTAACTTTTCGGTTACGGGCCGGCTGTTTTATCGGGCTTTTGTTGTGCCATGCAGTTTTCGGACCAAAAACAGGTGGACAACGCGCAGGTATGATCTAACCTAGAAGCATGGCTTTTGCTCCTCGTCTCGATCTGCGGCATTCACAGTCCCTGGTGATGACGCCGCAGCTGCGTCAGGCGATTCATTTGCTGCAATGTTCCAACCTGGAAGTCGGCCAGTTCATCGAGGATGAGCTGCTGAAAAACCCGCTGCTCGAACGCGCCGAGGCCGTGGAGGCTGTGCCGGCGGTTGACCCCGTTTTGCCAGCCCCGCCGCCGGAAGCGATCGATGCCGCCAGTTTCGCCGGGTCGGGGTTGATGCCGGATGCGACCAGCGCGCCGCTCGATATCGACGTTTCCAACACCTACGACGCCGGCACCGGCTCCGACGGCTATGCGAGCCACGGCGCCTCGGCCGGCGCCGGCGAGGATGAAGACTGGAACGGGATCGAGGCGATCGGCGACAGCAAACCGAACCTGCGCGAACATCTGGAGCAGCAGGCCCGCCTCGCCTTCACCAGCCCGAGCGACCTTGCCATCGCCGCGGCGCTGATCGCCGCCCTCGACCCCGCCGGCCGCCTCGCCGAGCCGCCGGAAATGCTGGCCCTGACGCTGGGCGTGGAGCTGGAGCGGCTGGAGGTTGTACGGCGCAAAATGCTGTGTTTCGACCCGACCGGTATTTTCGCCTGCGACCTCGCGGAGTGCCTGGCCGTACAGCTCGCCGAACATAACCGGCTGGATCCCGCGATGCAGGCGCTGCTGGACAATCTCGACCGCCTGGCAAGGCGCGACATGCGCGGGCTGATGGAACTTTGCGGCGTGGATGCTGCCGATCTGGCCGACATGATCGCCGAACTGCGCCGGCTGGACCCGAAGCCCGGCGCGAAATTTGAGAACGAACCGCTGCGGCCGCTGATCCCCGACGTGCTGATGCGGCCGATGCCGGTGAAATCC
>Ga0310811_10013567_pt1 | contig 10618 bp, 7 predicted proteins | sample YCmetagenome_FD_207642 | JGI IMG/M metagenome (GOLD analysis project Ga0310811, IMG submission 207642) | Soil microbial communities from experimental microcosm in Duke University, North Carolina, United States - YC | ecosystem: Engineered > Artificial ecosystem > Soil microcosm > Unclassified ... | reverse complement strand
GACGCATAGTTAAAGCTGGTATCGTTAGGGTCCTTGAGCCGGGCGATCTGCGGATTCTCTTTCACCTTCTTCGTGCCCGCGGAGCCAAGGAAACTGAACTCGTTGCCCTTTCTCGGATTAAAACGGTAGTTCGTATTGTTGAAATCGTAGGTCATCCCCAGGCTTACGGCGCTGACGTCCGCGATCTGCGGCAGCGCGCGCGAGGCGATGATCTGCAGGGTATCCACCTGCAGCAGGTTGGAAATGGACTGTTGCAGGAATACCGAGCCGCTCTGTGTCGAAGACAGCGCATACTGGGCGCCGACCAAAAGATTGATGTTGATATAGGTGGAGTCCTGTTTGTACAGGTCGAAGGAAGCATTGAGGCCAAAGGGCGAGTGGAACAGATAGGGCTGCTGGAACAAAAGGTTCAGCCGGGGCGAGCTCTGCTGCAGCTGCTGCCAGTTCAGGCCGATGGTCTCGCCGTTGCCAAGGGCATTTTTTAGATTGACCTGCGCCTCACCCGTCACCAGGATCTTGTTCCCCAGCACGGGGTCGCTGCTGGGGAGAAAGCCGACCAGGGCGTTGATCTGGCTGCTCTTTTTGGGCCGGAGATAGAGATTGATCACGGAGCCTTCGGCCAGCATGGTGAGATTCCAGGGTTCCTGTTCCTGCACATAGGGCAGTTCCATTATTTTCTTCGTAATGGTCTGCAGCCTCTCCTTCCGGTAGATGCTGCCGTTGGGGATATTGAGGTACCGCTGCATGAACTCGCTGGTGATCTTCGCGGTCCCGTAGATGCGGATGCTGTCGATCTTGTACAGCGGCCCCTTGTCGATCTTCAGAACGGCCGAGATCTCGGAACTGTCTTTCATCTCTATGCTGTCGAGGCTGACTTTCGCAAATGGATAGCCGTTATTCTCCATGTAGTCGAGCAGCTGCTGCTGCCGCGCCTGCAGCTGGCGATAGTCCAGCAGGCGGTGGGAAAAGGTCCTGTCATTCCAGGCGACGGCGGCCAGCAGGGCCGGGTCGACCCGACGGGTATCGATACTCGCCCAGTGATAAACGCCCCCGACATAGAGCCTGATCGAAGCCGCGGCATTCTCCATCGTGATACTGTCGATGGACGCGGTGAGGTAGCCCTTGCCCTGCAGCTGCGGGATCAGCTCGTAAAGGTATTCCGAACAGGCTTCGCGCGTTTTGAACATGGTGACCACCCCCAGCCTGTTTTTGAGAAAAGCAGTGTCCTTGTCGGCGGAAGAGATATGCAGGGGATACTGGGCCCGGCCGCTCACGGGAGCCAGCAGCAAGATCCACAAAAGCGCAGGCCCGCATCTTCTCATCGCCGTACCGCGACATCTCCGTAATTTTGCAGAATGGCAGGTATCTATCTTCATATTCCCTTCTGCAGGCAGGCCTGTCACTACTGTAATTTTCACTTTTCCACGTCTTTGAACCGTAAGAACGATTTTATCCCAGCTTTATTGAAGGAAATGCAGCTGCGGAAAGATTATACAGGCGATGAACCTATCGGGACGATTTACTTCGGCGGCGGCACGCCTTCGCTGCTGGAAACAGACGAGCTGAATCCGATAATCGACCGACTGCGCACCCTCTTCCCCGTAGCGCCCGACGCCGAGATAACCCTCGAGGCAAATCCCGACGATATCAACGCTGCAAAATTAAGGGAATGGCGTAAGGCGGGCGTCAACCGGTTGAGCATCGGGATCCAGTCCTTTTTCGACGAGGACCTCCGCTGGATGAACCGCGCCCATGACGCCAGCCAGGCCGCCGGCTGTATCGAAACGGCGCAGGGGGAAGGTTTCGACAATATCAGCATCGACCTCATTTACGGCGGCCCTACCCTTCCCGATAGCAACTGGAAGGCCAATGTCGACCGCGCCATCGGACTGGGAATACCCCATCTCTCCTGCTACGCCCTCACGGTCGAGCCCCGGACGGCACTCGACACGATGATCCACCAGCAGAAAAAACAGGACGTCAGCCCGGAAGACCAGGCCAGACAGTTCCTTTTGCTGATGGACTGGACGGCAGCGGCAGGCTACGAGCACTACGAGATATCCAATTTCGCTCTCCCCGGAAAACGCAGCCGCCACAACTCCTCCTACTGGCAGGGAAAGACCTATCTCGGCCTGGGGCCCTCGGCCCATTCCTTCAACGGAAAGTCGAGGGAATGGAACCTCGCCAACAACGCCAAATATATCGCGGCGGAAGGCTCCGCCATCGCCGAACTGGAGGTACTCACACCCGTCCAGCAGTTCAACGAATATATCATGATCTCCCTTCGGACCAGCGAAGGCTGCAGTGTGTCCGAAATAGTCCGCCGTTTTGGCGCCGCGGCCGCGCGGGAGCTGGAAAAGAACGCCGGCGTCTATATTCTCTCCGGCAGGATGCGTCGGGTCGGTGACCGCCTGCAACTGACCCGCGAAGGCAAGCTGCTCGCCGACGGCATCGCCTCGGAGCTGTTTTTTGAGCCCTCCCGTGTCGATCTGTAAGTAACTTTATGTACCGCCCCAGGTAACCTTAAACACTTATATATCAAAAAAGCCCTGCTCCCGCTGGCGGCATTCTGCCCGCTTTCTAAGGCCGGAAGGTCTATCTGACCAACACGATGATGGCCAGGGGAGCTGTCCCGGATACGGTCGCGATCATCACCCTAAACGAGAAAGGGAGGGCCGTCTCCTACTGGGCCAGTACCGGGCTGGACCCGCATGGACATGGGGGGCCGTCGTGCAGTCATTTTTTTACGGTTTACGTCGGGTCGCTGACGGATCATCAGTTCGATGCGCGGGGCAGGTTGATCGGCTAAAGTTCGTGGGCGCCCCGGTGACGATTACGTGGAGATGAGCCGCGACGCGGTGGTTGTTGACGCGGGTGGAGGGAGATCTTTAGTGATGCCGGTGAGACCGCAGGTAGTTGACCCCCTGCACCACCGACAGGATGACCACCATTGCGATGATGGCGGTGGGTCCGAAGCTTTGAAAGGAGAGTGGCATAGACTTTAGTTTATCTTTTTAGGCCTTCCGGCCGGAGCTTTATCGGCGCCCTGGCCGGAGAGCCAGGGGCCCTCTGTATATTAGACAAGATACGGCTCAATTTGTTTAAATCCAGCGCCGGCTTTAACATTTTCCCACAGAATCCGGTATACGGTGTCGGCGATCGGCATCTCTGCACCTATCTCTTTATTAATCAAATGCATACACCGGCTTGCGTTGTACCCTTCCGCTACCATGTTCATCTCCAGCTGCGCCGCCTTTACGGAGTATCCCTTCCCGATCATATTTCCGAAGGTCCTGTTCCGGCTGTACAGCGAGTAGCAGGTCACCAGCAGGTCGCCCAGGTACACCGAAGCCGCATAGTTGGCGCTCTTTCTGTGCGAGACCGCGTCTTCCTCTTCATGAACCCCGACCTCGATATGCCTGATGCCCACCTTCCTCAGAAAACCGGCCATTTCGTCTGCACAGTTTGCGATGAGCACGCTGAGAAAATTGTCTCCATATTCCAGGCCGTGCGCGATACCCGCGCCCAGCGCGTAGATATTTTTCAGTATGGCGGCAAACTGCACTCCATAGACGTCCTGGTTGGTGACCGTATTCAGGTAGTCGGTCGTAAAATAAGACGCTATTTCGCGGGTCCGGGTTTCATCCAGACCGGAAAAAGTCAGGTAAGAAAGTTTTTCCGCCGCCACTTCCTCGGCGTGGCAGGGACCCATAACGGTGAAATAACTGGCCTTGTCAAAGGCAAACTCCCGGTCGAGGTAGTCGTTGAGCAGGAGGTTTTGCTCGGGCAGGATCCCTTTGATGGCCGAAAGGACCAGTTTGCCTTCGAGCGCCTTGCGGTCGAGGGTTTCCAGCGTCGCCGCTGTATAGGCCGAGGGGACGGCCACTACCAGACAGTCCGAGGCGGCAACGACTTCTTTTACTGAGTCGCTAAGCGCTAAAAGATTCGTGTCAAAATATACAGAGGGAAGATACTGTGGATTGTGATGCCGGGCCCGTATATGCCGGATCACGTCCTCATTCCGCACCCACCAGTTAACAGTATTTTTGTTATCCGTCAGGACCTTGGCCAATGCCGTGGCCCAGCTGCCGCTGCCGATCACACCAAAACGCATCAGGTACCGTTTAGTTATTTCTTTGCTTCAAACAATTTGTCTTTCGGGACGATCTTTACCCGCTGGCCGCCCTTCATGGTCTTGCTGACCACGCTGTAGGGGCCCGTTACCACCTCGTCGCCTTCTTTGACGCCGTCCAGGACCTCAATGTAGTTGATATCCTGGATATCGGTGCGAACTTTAACTTTTCGGACGGTGTCGCCTGGCTGTACGAGGAAGACCACCTCGTCCAGATCGCCGGATCCGGTGATCACGGGCCGCGCCGCTGCGTCGCCCTTGTTGTCGGCATTGTCGTCGGTGCTGCCCAGGACCGCATTGTCCGTATTCTTTTCCCTAACGGCGACTGCATTGATCGGCACCGACAGCACGTTCGCGTGGGTACGCGTCTGGATGTCCGCGCTGGCGCTCATACCAGGGCGGAAGGGAAAGTTCTTGGGATGGGCCGGGTCTATCAGATCCTTGTAACTATCGAAAGACAGCCGGATATGTACTTTGTAGTTAGTAACGTCGTTGGTGGAAACCGTCGTTGTGGAAGTTCCCGCCGCGGTGGTAACGCTGCTGGCGATCTGCGTGACGATTCCCCTGAACTTACGGGTGTTGTAGGCGTCCACGGTGATGAGTGCGGAATCTCCGAGGTGTACTTTGGGAATATCGTTCTCTCCTACGTCCACGATCGTCTCGATCCTGCTCATGTCCGCGACCCGCATCATTTCTGTACCGGCCATCATGGAGTTGCCGACGACCCTCTCGCCTTTTTTGATGCTCAGCAGGGAGACGACGCCGTCGATGGGAGAAACCACTGTGGTACGGCTCAGGTTCTTGGCGGCAATGGTGAGGTTGGCCTTAGCGCTGGCCACGCCGGCCTTGTTGCCACGGACGGTCTCGAGGGCGGCCATGTAGTTGGCCTGGGCTGTCCTGAACGAGCTTTCGGCCGTTTCGAATTCGGCCTGGGAAATGACCTTCTGGTCGAGCAGCTGCTTCTGCCGGTCGTAGGTCTTCTTCGCAGTCTCCATCGACACCTTGAGACCCGGCAGCTGTTCGGCCATATTCGAGACCAGCGCTTCCTGCTGGCCCATCTGCGCCGCGGCCTGGTCCCGCTGCATCGTATATACATCGGCGTAAATTCTCGCCAGTTCCTGTCCCTTGTGGACGCTGTCACCTTCCTGTGTCACCTTCAGGTCGACGACTTCCCCGGAGATATCGGGAGAGATCTTCACTTCCTTTTCGGGATAGACCTTCCCGCTGGCGGTGACGATCTCGGTGATATTCCGTTTGACCACCTTTTCGGAAGAGACCTTCGTCCCGTCCTTTTTGCCCAGACCCTTGACCAATACGAGGATCAGGACAAGGACGACAACGGATATGATGATAATTAGCAGTGTCTTTTTCATGTTATAGGTTATTCTTTAGTCAGTTTAATCCCTAACCCTTTGTAGAATTCAAGAACTTTCATCTTGAATACGTAGTCGTACTGCGAAGAAAGCAAATTGATCCGGGCATTAAAAAAATTATTCTGGTTTGTGAGGAGGTCGATGGTATTCAGCATGCCGACGCCATACCGTTTCTGGGCGAAGTCGTAGCTTTTTTGGGTGGCTGTCACCGAGATCTTGTTGGCCTCGAATTTTTGCAGGGCCGTGATGGCTGCGGTATAGGCCTGATAGATATTCTGCTTGAGGGTCAGGTTGTCCTGGTCGCGCTGGAGCTCCTGATTGCGGAGGTTGAGTTTCGATTTATAGTAGTTGGTGCGCAGCTGCCCGCCATTCAATATGGGAATGCTGACGTTTAGTCCGACGAATTGCTGGAAGGTCTGGTTCAGCTGAGAGAAATAGGGTTTGGTCCGCTGGTCGATCGTATACTGGTCCTGTACGAAGATCTGGTTCGTCCCGGGCGTCCTTAGGGTCGGCAGGGTATCTGTTTTTTGATAGGTTGGGAGCGCCCCCGGTCGTGCTTCCTTGTTGATCGTCGTAAAGTTGGCGCCCAGGCTGCCGGTGAGGGCAAAGGTCGGGTACATGGCGCCTCTGGTGGCCTTGACGTTCCGGCGGTAGGCCTCGATCGTGAGGGCGTCCATTTTTTGCAGCGGCTGGTTGGTCAGCGCCAGTGCATAGACGGATTCCGGCTGCAGGTCGCCCAGTTTCTCGATGGGTATGTCGTCCACCGGAGGGGCATACACCTCAAAAGGTGTGGAGGCGTCGAGGTCCATATAGGCCTTCAGCGTCAGCACCGCCTGCTGGATATTGCCGAGGCTTCCTACGTAGGTCGAGCTGTCCTGTGCGACCTGCGCCTCGAGCTCGGCGGCATTCAGCTCGGGCAGGGACCCGGCATTCACCTGCTTGCGGGTAATCTCCAGCTGGTTTTGCGAGAGGTGCAGCTGCAGCTGGGCGGCTTCGCTCTGCTCCCTTGTCAGCAGCACCTGCAGATAGGCGTTGGCGACATTCAGGGAAAGGTCGTTCTTCGTCTTTTCCGAGCTGGCCAGGGCTGCCTGCCAGGAATAGCGATAGGCCTCGATGGTATTGCGCAGACTAAGGAAATTGAATACGTTGACGCTGGTCTGCAGCTGGTAGTTATTCAGGAAATAGGTGGTCGTGCTGAGGCTGTAGCTGCCGGGATTCTGCGTATTACCGCTGCTGACGCCGGCGGTTGTGCTCACCTGCAGGTTGGGCAGCTGTGACAGCTTACCCTGATTGAGCGTCAGTTTGGAAAGACGCGCCTGCACGTCGGCCTGCTTGATCGAAATATTGTTCGCCAGCGCATACTCGACACATTTACGCAAATCCCATTTTTCCTGCGCTTGGGTGGTAAGGTTCAGGAGGGGTATCGAAAAGGATAAGAGCAGCAGTTTTTTCATACTCATGGAAACAAATTTAAAGCAATTTTTACCAGACCATTTCAAATGCCTGCCGCAGGTCCTGGATAAGATATTCCGGGTCTTCCAGGCCGGTGTATAGCCGCAGCATCCGGTGCTCCTTTACGCCCGGGTCGAACTCCGCCGCTGTGAGCGACGCGCATTTGGGCAGGATCAGCGATTCGTGACCGCCCCAGCTGACGGCCATCATAATATGCTTCAGCCCCTCACAGAACCGGACGATCTCGTCTCTCGACCTGGCGCGTACGTAAAAGCTCAGCAGGCCGCAGGCGTCTTTCATCTGCGCGCGTGCAAGTTCGTACTGGGGAAAGCTTTCGTCAAGGGGGAAAAGGATACTTTCCACCTGCGGATGTGATTTGAGATAACCGGCAACTTTCCGGGTAGTGACGGTAAGGCGCTCCATGCGGACGGGCATGGTCCGAAGCCCCCGGATCAGCAGCCAGGCATTGAAGGGCTGGATGCCGATGCCGGCATTCAGCAGTTCGCTGTCGAAGATCTTCTTCATCATCGCATTGGTGCCGCAGAGGACGCCGCCAACCGTATCACTATGACCGCCAATGTATTTTGTCGCCGTCTGCATGACGATGTCGATCCCATATTCAATCGGCCGCTGATACAGGGGCGTACAATAGCTGTTGTCGATGACCGTGACGATATTCTCCGAACGGGCCAGTTCGGCCACCGCCCGCAGGTCCTGCAGCTTGTAGTCCCATGAATTGGGGGATTCCAGGTAGATCAGGGCGGTATTGGGGAGGATCGCCCGTTCGAAGTTTTCGATCCGGGTCCCGTCGATATAGGTGGTGGTAACGCCAAACCGGGGGAGGATCACGTCGAACATGCGCTGGGCCCAGGTGTAGGGCTTGTCGACCGAGACGATATGGTCGCCGGATTTGACGTTGGCGAGGACCGAGGCAAAGATCGCCGATGCCCCGCTGTTGAAGACCAGACAGTCTTCCGCGCCGTCGAGCGCGGCCAGCTTCTTCCGCAGGATGTCCACCGTCGGATTGAGCCCCCGGCTGTACAGGTAGCCGCTGTATTCGTCGTCAAACCGGTCTCTCAGCTCGTCGACCGTATCGACCCTGAAATTGCTGGTTTGGATGATGGGGGGCGCGACCGCGTTGAAATACAGGTGACGGTCCTCGCCCAGTTCGTTGATTATATAGGAAATATCCATATGTCTAGTTGACGGTCCTCCGGCCCTTTCGAAGCACAAAGTAAAGGATAAAACAACCCACGAATATGAGCACCCCATAAAGAGCCGACATGGGATCGTTGATGGCAATGCTGGTAGCCACGCAAACATAAGCCAATATAAAGACCAGCGGCATCACGGGAAATAATTTCATCCGGTAGATATCCCTGTCCTCGCCGGTCTTCCGGCGCCGCATGATAAATACGGTGCTGGCGGACGTTGCGAAGCCGATGCTGTCCAGGAAAATAGAATAGTTGATGATCTTTTCGACCGTGCTGCTGAATATCAGCGTGATGATGATGACTGCCGCAAAGCCCGTAAGCGACCATACGATGACGTCACGATTCGGGGTCCTCCGCTGGAAGGCGGAGGGTAAGATCCCTTCCGTGCTCATCGCGCTCATCACCCGGGGGTTGCTCATCAGCGCAACGTTGACGTAGGCCATCACGGAAAGGAACATGAGCACCCGCAGGATGGCGTCACCGGTGGGTCCGAACAGGTGTTCCATGAGTAAGGCCGCGATGGAGTTCGCCGTTTTCAGCCGTTCGAATCCGATGACCTGGGTGTATACGACGTTGATGGACAGATACAGCGTGATGATGATCGCGATACCGAAGGCGATGCCTCTGGGAATTGTGCGTCCCGGGCTGCGGACCTCGCCGCCGAAATTGATCGTTTGCTGGTAGCCGCCATAGCTGAATGAAGCTGCTACCAGTGCAAAACCGAGGGCCTTCCAGAAGGGGAGTTGGGTGCCGGCGGCTGTGCCCGCGGCCGCTCCCGTCACAGGGACACTGTCAGGAAGGGGATGCTTGCCAAAGACGGCGAGGAGCAATAGCAGGATCAGCAGGATCTTGACGCAGGTAAGGATATTCAGAACCCGGCTGCTCATCCGCAGACCGAGCAGGTTGATGGCGTAAAAAAAAGCTACACCGACGATGGTCACCATTTGCAGGAATACCTGGGGCGTGGGCCCGGTGAAAAAGAACCTCCCGATATACTCTGCGCCGATGACTCCCACGGCGGCGGTCGAGCCGGCGTTGGATACGAGTATGATGCAATTGACGGCAAAAGCTATGGACGGATGGAATCCATAGGAAAAGATCTTATAGTATCCCCCCATCACCGGATAGCGGGAGCCGATCTCCGCGTAGGTAAGCGCGCCGCATAGGGCGATTACCCCGCCGACTATCCAGGCAAGAAAAAAGATGGTCGGCGTGCCGGCACGGGCAGCTGCCTCTACCGGAGTCCGGAAAATACCCATGCCGATGACCAGGCTCACCACGATCATCGTAAGGTCAAAAAGGTTCAGCTGTTTTTTACTCATATCATTGTTAGCCGGGAGCAATTGAAGATAATGAAATAACTTTACCGTAAATCCTGTAGGGTGAAAAAAAACAAACTCCTGCTTACGGTCTCTCTTTGTTATGCTACAGCCCTATCCGCGCAAAGTTCACATCCGACACCTTTTTTGACAGACTCGTCCGATACAAAGCCGCTCAACGAGGTAGTGGTAAAAGCCTATGAGCAGCACCGGAAGCTGACCGAGGTCGGCGCGCCCGTGAGCATCGTCAGCAAAGCCTCGCTCAACCGGTTTGGCAACATGAGCATCCTTCCCGCGCTGAATACCAACCCGGGTGTCCGGATGGAAGAACGCTCGCCAGGCAGTTATCGGTTGAACATCAGAGGTAGTTCGATCCGCTCGCCCTTCGGCGTTCGGGATATCAAGATCTACTGGAACGAGATCCCCCTGACAGACCCCGGAGGAAACACCTATCTCAACCAGCTGGGTTTTTACAATTTCCAGTCCCTCGAAGTCATTAAGGGCACCGCCGGAAGTCTTTATGGCGCCGGCATCGGCGGCGCGGTGCTGATCAACAGTATGCCTTCCGTCTGGGAGAAAGGGGTAAGCGCGGACTATTCGGGCGGCAGCTACAATACCAATGGTCTCAACCTGAACGTCAGGGTTGGGGACGACGACCACCGGAATATCATTTCCTACTCGCACCAGACCAGCGACGGCTATCGTCAGCAGACACAGATGCGGCGCGATATAGCCAGTTGGGAAACACAGCTGAAGGCTTCGGAGAAACAGACCATTCACGCCTATATCCTCTATGGCGACCTCTACTATCAGACACCCGGAGCCCTGACCCTGGCAGAATACAACAAGAACCCGCGGCAGGCCAGGCCCGCCGTCGGCACACAACCCAGCGCCATACAGGCGCAGGCGGCGATCTACCAGAAGAATTTCACGGCGGGGTTCAGCAACGAATATAAATTTAGCGAGCACTGGGAGAACACGACGGCAGTATACGGTGCGTACACCGATTTTACCAATCCGGGGATCCGCGTGTACGAGACAAGACAGGAACCCCATTTCGGCGGCAGGACCGTCTTTCGCTATAAGACGGACCTGGGAACGGCCAATCTCCGGATCGACGCCGGCGCC
>Ga0310811_10013565_pt1 | contig 10620 bp, 8 predicted proteins | sample YCmetagenome_FD_207642 | JGI IMG/M metagenome (GOLD analysis project Ga0310811, IMG submission 207642) | Soil microbial communities from experimental microcosm in Duke University, North Carolina, United States - YC | ecosystem: Engineered > Artificial ecosystem > Soil microcosm > Unclassified ... | reverse complement strand
GTGCCTATCAAGGACATCAAGACCTTCATTCGTGCAATGCTAACGGTGGTTCGGCGGATGCCGGAGGCCGAGGCGTGGGTGGCAGGGCCGGAAAGTGAAGATGAATCTTACGCAGCTGAATGTCGTCAGCTGATCGAACAGCTTGGGCTCTCGGGGAAGGTGAAGCTGCTCGGCATGCAGCGCATCGAGGACGTGTTGCCGAAGATCGGCGTATTGGTCTTAAGTTCAATCTCGGAAGCACTGCCACTGGTCGTGCTCGAAGGATTCGCCGCCGGCGTACCGGCTGTGACGACCGACGTCGGTTCCTGTAGCGAGTTGATCTACGGGCTCGACGGCGCGGATGCAGCGCTCGGCGCGGCAGGACGCGTCGTACCGATCGCCAACCCGGCAGCACTCGCGGACGAAATCGTCGATCTGCTCGGCGACGAGGCAAGCTGGCGTGCGGCGCAGCTTGCCGGCATTGCGCGCGTCGAACGCTTTTATGCGCTCGAACGCATGGTGGATTCCTATCGCGAACTCTACGAAAAGCTCATCGCTTCGCCCACGCGGGACGCGTTTCGATCGCACGCATAACACCCGCGGACTCGCTAAACGCCAAACGCCGCAGCCTAACGGCGCCCTTCGTGGTCCCGCATACCGCTAATCCCGCTAATACGCGATAAATTTCCCAAATAGCTGACTCGGGCAAGCCAACAGGACTCGGTGCATGGCCTGTTGGTCCTGGTGATCATATGCCCGCCATTGTGGGATCGCTCCTTTCGACGGAGCAGACCTGCGCGTTGCATTTACGCTCTTTGCAGTGTCATCGCCCTTCTTGATTTTCAAGCTGCGGCAGTGGGTACGTAGATCGAACGCGCTTGCCAATAAGAACGAGACACTCGGAGACGAGGTGTTGAGATGGCTGCAATCGGCTTCAAGCTGCGGGCACGAGTCAGACCTAATACGGTGCTGGGATGGGTGCGCGCCTATGCGTACGCGGGCCTCGCCGGCGCCGGCCCGTGGATCTGTTCGGCCATGGGTATTGTGCTGGTGGGCGTACTGAGTCTCCCATCGGAATCGACCAACAAGGCGATATCGGGCTTCGAGGTTTCGACGACGTACATGATTGCAGCAAGCCTGATCCTGACGGGGCCGTGGCAGTTCGCACTGACGCGTTTCATCAGCGACCGCCTGTACGATAAGCGCGTCGGCATGATACTGCCCAACTTCACAGGCGCCGCGCTGATCGTCACGCTCATCGCAATCGCAATAGGCGCCGCGCTGATCGCGTGGTTATTGCGCGATGAAAGCCGGGTCTATCAGGCAACGCTGCTGGCTGGGTTCGTCGTAGAGTGCAATATCTGGCTTGCAGTCGCCTTTTTGTCCGGTTTGAGGCGGTACGGCGTGGTTCTGTTTGCTTTCGTGGTTGGCTATGGCCTATCGGCCGTCGCCGCGATAGCCCTTCAGCGCTTCCATGTCGAGGGACTCGTTCTAGGGTTCACGATCGGGCAAGGGGTGCTCCTTGCTATCTCGCTCAGCGCTATCTATTACAGCGGCTTCTGGAGCGGAAAGCCGATTGCGCTCGATTTTCTAAAAAAGGAATACCGCTATCCGTCGCTGATGCTTTTGGGCCTGCTGTACTACTTGGCAACGTGGGTCGACAAGCTCATGTTCTGGTACACGCCCGGTACGGGGCACCCCGTCCTCGGGCAGCTCCATGCGTCGCTCATCTATGACACGCCGGTGTTCCTGAGCTATGTCGTGATTCTGCCCGCAATGGCGGCTTTTTTACTGCGCATGGAAACCGAATTCGCCCCGCATTACAAGTCGTTTTATGGTGCGGTGCTGGAGGGAGCATCACTGGAGCAGATCGAAATAGCCCGAAACGGAATGGTCGAGGCACTGCGCGGCGCGTTGTTCGACATTATCAAAGTCGAATCCGTAACCGCATTGATCTTCTTCGCGAGCGCCCCGGCACTCCTCAAAAAACTCGGGATGTCTACGCTTTACCTTCCTCTGTTATACGTCGATGTGGTTGCCGCCGCGCTTCAGATGCTGCTTCTCGTCACCATCAGCGGCCTGCTCTACCTCGACCGGCGAAAAAGCGTGGTTACCCTGATCGTAATATTCGCAGCGCTTAACGCAACGCTTACGGCGTACACCCTGACATGCAGTCCGCTCTTTTATGGCTACGGGTTCGCCGTCGCTTTGTTATTAAGCGTGCTCATCGGCGTTTGGACTCTCAATCGCCGGCTCGAATTCCTCGAGTATGAGACCTATATGCTCCAATGAGGTGTCGAAGCAGTATGTAGCCAACTTGCAAGCAAGCACGCCGCCGGCATTGCGTCGGACACCCAATGCGGCACATTGCGGCGGCAACCGATGCCGCCGTGGACAACAACGCCTAATTCCTCACGCCGCCCCTTTCGCGTCGGACGCGGGATGCCCCGGATCAACCCAAGCGACCGACTCCGGCGGCTCGACCGGTGTGACCTCGAGGTTGACCACCACCGGCTCCTTGTCGCTGCGCACAATCACGCACTCGAGCGAGGCGCCCGCGTCGGCGTTGATCTCCTGATGCGGCACGTACGGCGGAACATAGATGAAATCGCCCGGCCCCGCTTCCGCGACAAATTCCAAATGCTCGCCCCATCGCATGCGCGCCTTGCCTCGAACCACGTAGATCACGCTCTCCACATGGCCATGGTGATGCGCCCCCGTCTTCGCGCCAGGTTGAATCGTCACCGTGCCCGCCCAGATCTTCTCGGCGCCTACGCGGGCGAAGTTGACGGCAGCGGCTCGCGTCATACCGGGCGTCTGCGGGACATTCGGGTCGAGCTGATTGCCGGCGATGACGCGAACGCCTTCTTCGCGCCACTCTGGGGAAACATTTCGTTCTGACATACGTACCTCTCAAGGCAGCAGGTTCACACGATCACTCATCCACAAGCGCAATGTCATGCCATTACCAACCAAAGCATAGTCGCTACCACTGATCACCGGCACCCTCAAAACGCAAAACACTTTTTCGGAGCGGATCAACTTCAAAGAAACGCTGCCGCTGACAGCAGGTTTCGGGATGCGATGCCCGCGACCAACAGCTACCGAGGTTGCTTAAAAGCTTGATCAAGACGACTGCCATCAGCACCTCGCTCAACATCCGATCTCGTCATTGACAAGCCGTGACGATCCCCCACCAAAGCCACGCAAAACTGAATTGTCTGAAAGCGTGTTTTTCCGCAGACCGACAATGAACTAGCATGCGACACCCTGCCGCAGCGACGCGGCTAACGAAAGCGATTTTCTGCCGGATTCATCCCCTCGGGCGCATGAGCCAACCACTTATGCCGCAATGAGAGGCCCGCAACTGACGATACCGGCCGACGCGCTTGCCGCAGTCATGCACCAACGCATCGGGTAACGGCATCCTCATCGAAACACATGCATATGAGCGACAAGGAAGAAACATTACAAAGACGTCGAGGATTCATTAAAGGATCGATCGGCGCAGCAGCATCCTCGGTCTTTTTCCTGCGGTCAATGTCCCACGCAGGCCCCTCCGAAGCTATCGCACAAGAGACGGCTTCCACCAATACCTACCAGCCGAGGTACTTCACGCCTGACGAGTGGTCATTCGTCACGGCAGCCGTCGAACGCCTCATTCCCTCCAACGAGGACGGCCCCGGCGCGGTGGATCTCGGCGTTCCCGAATTCATCGATCGGCAAATGGATACGGACTACGGGCATGGCGCGCGATGGTATCTGCAAGGGCCATTTCATCCGGAAGCAGATTTCACGCTGGGCTATCAGATGAAATATTCGCCGCGTGAGATGTACCGCGTGGCGATTGCGGAGATCAACGCATGGAGTCGCCTGCAACACGGCAAAGCGTTCGCCGAATTGGACGGTGCGACCCAAGACCATGTGCTCGGACTTCTGGAAAAAGGCCAGGTCTCGCTGCAAGGAATGAAAGCCAATGAGTTTTTCATTCAATTGCTTGCCAACACCAAGGAAGGCTACTTTGCCGATCCGATGTATGGCGGCAATCGCGGCATGGGCAGCTGGAAGATGATTGGCTTTCCGGGCGCTCGAGCTGATTTCAAGGATTGGTCCACTCAGCCCGGGAAGGTTTACCCGCTCGGACCCGTGTCGATTGAAGGTGAGAAGGCATAAGCAATGGCAACAAAGACAATGAAGCCGACCGATGTAGTAGTCATCGGCCTCGGTTGGACCGGCTCCATTATCAGCATGGAGCTCGCGAACGAAGGCTTGAACGTCGTGGCGCTGGAGCGAGGCGAAAACCGCGACACGTCGCCTGATTTCACCTATCCCAAAGCAGCGGATGAACTGAGGTACGGCATTCGCGGCGACATGTTCCGCAAGCTATCGCTCGAAACGCTGACGGTGCGCCACGACGTTGGCAGCACGGCAGTCCCGTATCGGCAATACAATGCCTTCCTCCTTCCGGACCACGTGGGCGGCGCGGGTCTGCATTGGAACGGCCAGACGTTTCGCCCTTCCCCCGAGGACCTCAAGTTCCGATCGCACAACGTAGAGCGCTATGGGGCGAAGTTCCTGCCGCCCGACATGACGATTCAAGACTACGATGTCACGTACGAAGATCTGGAGCCCTACTTTGACAAGTTCGAGTACCTGAACGGCGTATCAGGGCAGGCCGGCAATCTCAACGGCAAGATCATCGAAGGCGGCAACCCGTTCGAAGGTGCACGTTCGCGCCCCTACCCCACGCCGCCCGTTGCGGATACTTATGGCGCTCAGCTTTTCGCCAAAGCATCGCGAGAACTCGGTTATCACCCGTATCCCCAGCCCAGCGCAAACTGCTCGGAGCCGTTCACGAACCCCTACGGCGTGCGCCTCGGGCCCTGCAATCTCTGCGGATTTTGTGAGCGCTTCGGTTGCTTCCTGTATTCGAAGGGATCGCCTCAGACGACGATCCTTCCTGCGCTGCGCATGAAGCCGAACTTCGAGCTGCGCACGCAAAGCCAGGTCGTCAAGATCAATGTCGATTCGAGCGGCAAGCGTGCCACAGGGGTGACCTATATCGACGGCCTGGGCAATGAAGTCTTCCAGCCGGCTGAACTCGTCATCTTGTCATCGTTCCAGACGAACAACGTGCGCATGATGCTGCTCTCGGGCATCGGCACACCTTACGATCCGGCCACCGGCACGGGCGTCATCGGCAAGAACTTTGCCTATCAGATGATGAGCGCCACGTCTGTCTTCTTCGACAAGGACGTGGCCATCAACCCGTTCATCGCTGCGGGATCGGGCGGTTCGCAGATTGTGGACGAATTCAACTCGGACCACTTCGATCACTCGGCACATGGGTTTATCGGCGGCGGCTACCTCATTGGCGGTCAGACCGGCGGGCGTCCGATCCAGCAGCTTTCGGTACCGGCCGGCACGCCAGCCTGGGGCGCACAGTGGAAGCGTGCCGCCAAGGATTCCTACCTGCACACCACGAACGTTGTCACGCACGGATCGGTGATGTCTTATCGTGACGCCTATCTGGATCTTGATCCGACCTACCGCGACTCGCTGGGCCAGCCTTTGCTGCGCATGACGTTCGACTGGCATGACAACGAGTTAAAGATGACGCGTTTCCTGACGGATCGCGCGATCGAGATCGTCAAAAAGATGAATCCGAAGAGCTACTCGACGCTGATGCGCAAGCCCGGGGATCACTTCAACGTGCGGCAGTATCAAACCACCCACACGACGGGCGGTGTGATCACGGGTGCGAATCCCCAGACGAGCGCCGTCAACCGCTACTTGCAAAGCTGGGACGTTCCTAACCTCTTTGTGACCGGCGCTTCAGCGTTTCCCCAGAACATCGGCTACAACCCGACCGGGTTGGTGGGCGCATTGACGTACCACGCGGTCGATGCAATCAAGAACCAGTATTTGAAGAAGCCTGGCGCCCTCGTACAGGCGTAGTCCCCATGAAAAGATCAACATCATTGAAGACCATCATCGGTCTATTGGTCTTAGTTGCCGCAGTTGTCATCGTTTGCGCTTATCTCGCCACTGTCTTCTTCGGTAGCAGAGGCGGCAACGCAGGCGAACAACTGGGCGCGACGGATCAAGCACTCATTGCACGCGGCGCCTACCTCGCTACGCTAGGCGATTGTGCGGCCTGTCATACCGCGTCGCACGGCAAGCCGTTCGCGGGCGGCTTGCCGATCCCAACGCCGATCGGGACGGTATATACGACCAACATCACACCGGACAAGGCAACGGGTATCGGCAATTACTCGCTGGGCGATTTCGAGCGGGCCGTGCGTCGAGGCATTCGCCCTGACGGCAGCACGCTCTACCCCGCGATGCCTTACCCGTCCTATGCCCATGTGACCGACGACGACGTTCGCGCGCTTTACGCCTACTTCATGAATGGCGTGACGCCGGTGTCGGCTCCCGACCAGGCCCCGGCTATCCCCTGGCCCTTGTCCATGCGCTGGCCACTGACTTACTGGCGATGGACTTTCGCGCCGAGCGTCAGCGCAACGCAGGCTCCGGCAGACTCCGGTGTGGCCCCCGCCAACGAAGCGGCGCTCATCGAGCGCGGCCGATACCTCGTCGAGGGGCTTGCTCACTGCGGGACTTGCCATACCTCACGCGGTGTGGGCTTGCAGGAGAAGGCTTTGTCGGACTCGCAGGGGTTGGATTACCTTGCCGGCGGGTTGGTGGAGAACCACGTGGCCAACAATCTGCGCGGTGACGACTTGACCGGGCTTGGTCGCTGGAGTCAGGCACAGATCGTCGAATTCCTGCGTACCGGCCGCGATGGCGATACGGCGGCATTCGGCGGCATGCGCGACGTCGTGATTCATAGCACTCAGCTCATGACCGACACGGATCTCAATGCCATCGCCGCTTATCTGAAGTCGCTGGCACCGGGCGATGCATCGCAGGCGCATTACGCCTATCAGAGTGCAGCGAGCAACGCGCTCGCAAGCGGTGACGCCAGCATGCCCGGTTCGCTCGACTACCTGAATAGCTGTGCGGCTTGCCATTTGTCTTCGGGCAAGGGCTATACGGACACGTTCCCGGGATTGGCGGGCAACCCCGTAGTCAATGCGGCCGATCCGACATCGCTGATCAACATCGTGCTCAACGGTAGCAGTGAGGTTGCGACTCGAGCGGTGCCCACGCAGTTCACCATGCCGCCTTTCGGTGACCGCCTGACCGACGAAGAGGTTGCGCACGTCGTGACGTTCATACGTTCGAGCTGGGGTAACCACGCGAGTGCGGTGGATGCCTCGATGGTGACCAAGTTGCGTGCTCAAACGCACGCACAAAATACGGTACAGCAGCACTGACGCATGGTTTGGCTTTCCCGCCTTCAAGCCTACCGGCTTGGGCGGGAAACGCCTGTCGCACTGCATCTCATTTCGATGGCTCTTTCAGAGCAGTGCGTCGCTCAGCAGTAGATCGATCACCACCGGTCAATGACGAACTGAGCCACCCCATAGCCCCGCATCAGCGCTTCCGCTTCGGTCCCGAAGAGTCGCCCGTCGCCATGCCCGACGTGCATCGGCTGCCCCATCATGGGCGTATTGCCCCAAACAATCTTGACGACCGCTACATAGCCAACCGGCGCGATCGACACGGCTTGGCCTGGAATGGCTTCGACGGGCTGGGCATCCACTTGGACCGTGAAGTCTTTGTAGCTATATGTCCTTTGCATACCGAATGTGTCCCTAACAAGGCTGTTAAAGCATCCTCAATGGCGACATGTCTGCCTGGCGCCTGCAAGCGGGCACCAACGTTTTCCCATCCCGTTCGCGCATATCGAACGTGACGAGAATCCCTAACCCATATGTAGTCCGCCGTTGAGTGAAAAGTCCGCACCGGTTGCGAAAGCCGCTTCGTCACTGGCAAGCCACGAAACAATCGATGCGATCTCGATCGCTTCTCCCAACCGGTGAACCGGCATGCTTTGAACAATGCGCTCGAGGACGTCAGGCCGTACGGCGCGCACCGTGTCGGTTCGGATGTAGCCGGGAGAAACCGTATTAACCGTGATGCCGTGCACGGCGACTTCCTGAGCCAGCGACATCGTGAATCCGTGAATGCCGGCTTTCGCAGTCGAGTAGTTGGTTTGGCCGAACTGGCCTTTCTGCCCGTTCACCGACGAGATATTGATGATGCGGCCCCACCCCTTGTCGACCATGCCCTCGATCACTTGTTTTGTGACGTTGAAGAGGCTGGTGAGGTTCGTGGCTATGATGTCACTCCAATCTTCCCCGGACATTTTTCGAAATAGGCCATCGCGCGTAATGCCGGCGTTATTCACCAGCACGTCGATATCGCCCACCTCTTTCTTTATTTGGGCGAACGAGGCCTGCGTCGAGTTCCAATCTGCAACATTGGCTTCGGATGCGATAAACGTAAAGCCAAGCTCGGCCTGCTCGGCGAGCCATCGTTCGCGCCTTGGCGAATCCGGCCCGCAACCTGCCACCACCGTTAATCGGTCGTTATGAAGGCGCTGGCAGATTGCCGTTCCAATTCCACCCATACCGCCCGTCACATATGCAATTCGGCTCGCCATTGCTCGATCCCCCGTTTTGCCACGATTGAGTGTCAAGGTACGCTGCTCAATGCTTATGCGTGCAGGAAAGGCATAAGGAGCATGATGCCAGTGCGACGGGGGCGCCGCGTGCATGCATGCCACTGCGATCGGCTTCGTGAACATCCGGCTTGACGTGTGGCTGACTCAACATCAGTCATCCTTGGGTCGCCGTGAACCGCTTGCTTGTTTCAAGGTGCTTTGCATCGCCCAGCGCCGCGAACAATTCTCGAACAGTTCTCGATGTCGGCCGCGATGCAGGTCTCGAATGTGCCACCAACGAGCGGGCTCCGCCATCCCCGCGTGTGCGCTAGCACACAAAGCCTTCCTTTCTGAATCTGGAGGCCGACTGCCTTATGACGCCCCCGCAGGCTGACGCACTGGAACGCGGACGGTGATTGCCGTCCCTTTTCCGGGCGAACTCGAAACAACGATCTCGCCGCCCAGCATCAGCACCCTTTCCTTCATTGCCGCGAGTCCGAACGATTTTCGACGAGTGGCAACGGGATCGAATCCTTTGCCGTCATCGCGTATATCAAGAACGCAATGACCATTGGCTTGGTCCAGCGTCAGGTAGACGTGCCTCGCGAGCGCATGGCGCGCAACGTTGGCGAGCGCCTCCTGCACGATGCGAAAGACGACGATCGATCCATCCTCGCTTAATGGGACCTGCTCCTCCGGAACACACAGATGGCAGACGACCCCACTGTTACGGGAAAAATCGGCGGCGAGCCACTCGAGCCCTGCCACGATGCCGGCATCGAGCACCGCCGGGCGTAGCGATGCGACAACGTCGCGTACCACCTGCATCGTCTCATCGGCGAGGATCACCAAGTTGCGTATGTCCGCGTCGACACCGGGATTGCCGCCCGCAAACCGTATGCGTAAGGCGGACGCCCCCATGCGAAGTGCCGTCAATTGTTGCCCGAGTTCGTCGTGCAACTCGCGCGCGATCCGTTTGCGCTCTTCTTCACGGGCCGTTTCGCGCCGAGAAGCCAGCTCCCTCAGCATCTCGTACGATTCGCGCAACCGGTATTCCGCATCCTTGCGCTCGGTGATATCGCGCCACACCGTGAGCACGCTTTGCACACGCCCCTCGGAATCGTATTCCGGCACGGCGTGGACATACCAGCAAGTCAGCTTGCCGCGCCATTCGCAAGTGACTTCCTCCTTAGCGGCCATGCCACGGCCAATGGCATCGCGCAGTGTCTGCACGGGGGCGTCGAGCGCATGCATCGGCTGATCTGCGGCTTCGCCGATTGTCTTGCCGAGCACGTCTTGCGCACGTGTTCCTGTCACGCGCAGGAACTCCGGATTCACATAGATGCGCCGCAACTCCCGGTCATAGCGGACGATCGGGTCGGGTGCATTTTCCGCCAGGGTGCGAAACGCTCGTTCGCTGGCAGATAGCGCCAACTCGGCCATGCGCAGCCGTGTGATGTCGCGCGCAATGCGCAGCACACTGACGACTGCTCCCTCATCGTCCTTTTCGGGGACGTGCCGCACCTCGAAGACGCGCCAGCCCTCTGCCGTTCGCCACCGTGCTTCCTGGTTGTTCGGCACACCTTCGGCAAAAGCGCGCCCAATGCTTGCTTCAAGAAGATTGTTCTGACCGGCGTTGTACGTGAGCGGCAACTCGTCCAGTCTTTTGCCAAAAAATGCGTCTTGCGGAATGCCAAACGCTTTCGACAAGGCGGGATTGACGTAGATATGCCGGCTTTCCCTATCGAAGCGCGCGATAAAATCCGGAAAATTTTTGGCCAGCGTGCGAAAGCGCTGCTCGCTGCGCTTGAGTTCGTCGATATCGCGACTAATCGCGAGCACGCTTGCGACCTTTCCGTTGCGTGCGAATTCTGGAACGATCCGCATGTGGCCCCATCGAATCTGGCCTTCGGCGTCGCGATAGCGCACCTCTTCGGTGACTTCTTTGCCCGTTTCGATGACCTGCCTCAATCGATCGACATACGCTGCGACGTCGACCACCGACGAGCACTGCGCCGGCGTAGTGCCGAGCAGCCCGCTCATCGGGCGATGCATGAACGCCAATATCG
>Ga0310811_10013564_pt1 | contig 10621 bp, 11 predicted proteins | sample YCmetagenome_FD_207642 | JGI IMG/M metagenome (GOLD analysis project Ga0310811, IMG submission 207642) | Soil microbial communities from experimental microcosm in Duke University, North Carolina, United States - YC | ecosystem: Engineered > Artificial ecosystem > Soil microcosm > Unclassified ... | reverse complement strand
CGATCGCGGGCGAGGACGCGGAGACCTTTTACGCCGCGGTTGGGCGCAGGTTGCGGATCGCGCAGGACGCGCCGACTGAGGTCCAGTTCGCCTTGCTCAAAGCGCTCATGCTGCGTTGCCTCGTCCTCGGGCCACGCGAACTGGACGTTGCGATCTTCATGGCGGCGACGCCCTATCGGGAGGCGCTTCAAATTGAGATCGAAGACTTCGACTATCTGCAGCAGCTGTCAGGAGAGTGGTCGCTCCAGATGAATTTGGCACCGTATCTGCGAGCTTGGCTGAGCCCGGACTAGCCCCGTTTCGGCTCCGCGCTGGCGCCCAAAGCGACCAGCCCTACCGATCGCTTGTCGGCGGCAGTTCGGGTCGTCCTAGAACGCGGTCAGCTCCCAGCGAACGTTCCGGCTCATCCGCCTAGCCCGGCTAGGCGTCATCCTCGTCGACTTCGCTCCATCACGAGGCAGGCGGTCGCTTTCCACGTGCCAAGGACGATCCCCGCCAGACGTCGGATTCGCGCCACCAGAGTCCCCATAGTTCTGCGGAACGTAGGGGGAGCCGGCATCCCCAGCGTACGACTCAGGTGGCGAAATCGCGGGGCGGCCGATGCTGAAAGTCCGGAAACCGGTGCGATCAGCCGGGTCTCGTGTCCGATCGCGGCCAGCTCCCGCGCCCAGTAGTGGCCGCCGGCGCAGGCCTCCATAGCCACCAGGCAGCGCGGCTGGCCCGCGAAGAACGCCAGCACTTGGTCGCGCCGGAGCTTCTTGCGGAACACGACGGCCCCTCGTGCATCCGCCCCATGCGCCTGGAACACGCTCTTCGCCAGATCGTAGTAATCTCACCCACGGACGCCTCCTCTGAGTGCTGCTTCAACACCTCCACTCTGGCACATCGATGCCGTCGGGGGGCGTCCACCCCATCGGTTGCCGGCGCGAACTCAAGTTCTGTTCCTGGCGCTCAGCGCACGACGGAGGCGTTGCGCCTCCGCGTTCTCCTGGAATCCAGCCTCTTAACCCTGGACCGAGAGGCCCCCACTTGCCATCAGCCGCAGGGCGCTAATGTACGCGAGATCCGGGAAGTCCTCTCCGATCACCATCCCGAGTTGATGTCTGTAGCCCTCGATCGAATGCTGGACGGCGAAACGCTTGCCGGTCGGCATCCAGGCAAGGACGGTCTTGTAGGCATCGGGGTCCACTTCTGTTTCGGTCGGATCGGTCCACCGCGGTTTGGTCTCAAGATCGGCATAGCCGAGGAGCCGGGGCGGTATGTGCGGGACTAGATCAGATTTGCGTATATACGCCTGCGGGCGCCGCAACTCAGTGGCCACGGCATTTCCAAACCTAGGGCAGCCAAACACACACGCCGTTGGCGTGTCCCAAAACTGCGCCATGATGGCGGCGATCGCACCGCCGAGGGAGTGCCCGGTGAGGTACTTGGCCCTGACCCCACCCCGGGCAACCAACTTGCGAGAGAGTTCTCGCATGCCAGCGAGTGCTTCAGCATAGAAGCCGTGATGGTATTCCGGCCCCGTCCCGCGCACAGCTTCGCCGCTCAGATTGATCCGCCAGTCCGCGGAATTTGCTGTGCCGCGAACCGCGATAATCGCCTCTCCGTGGACGTAGGCAATCAGGTAGGTGAAGAACTCGCGCTCGATGATTTCGGCTTCGAGATCCGCGCGCTCGAGGAGTTGTACGACGTCGATGCGGATGCCGTTCGCGAGTAGGTGGTCCAGCGTAGCGCTCGGTATGAAATCGTAGCGCTCAGATCCGTCTACATCGAACTTGCTCACGTGGAGGTATGCCAACTCCGAAAAGCAGGCCAGAATGTAGGCTTGCGCCTTGGCAACCTCTCCTGCGACCTCGATCCGTGCAGCAACGTCATTCCACAGGCGCCAAAAGCTCCTAATCGGGATCGGTTCGGACGAAATTAATGTAGAGGCTTTTTCATGTCCTCCGGGCGGGCGGGCTTCGGCTGGAGCAGGCGGCGGCTTGAGGAGCCTTACATCGACGCCGATCTCCTTGGCCCTTTTCAGCTTCGCCCGATATTCCGCATATAATTGCTTTACATAAAGTTCTTTCGCGGGAGCCCGTTCAAGCAAGCAGATCTCGGCCCGGAGATGGTTCAGCTCTTCGATGATATCTCCGTGGTCTTCCATCGAGGCATCTTCGCCATGCTGATCGTGAGCTATCTCAATTCAGGATGTTCTGATTGAGCGCCCTTGTCGACTGACGGTTGGGGAGCACACTCGGTGTGCTGGCCCGAAGTCCGCGAACGCTCGCTCTCAGGGCGAAACTGCAGAAATACGCTGAGCGCCGGGCGGCGTTCAGAGCAGCCTGGTGTGAATGGTGGGCAATGCAGTAGGAGACGGGATGCCCGGCTCATGAGCTGACCTTGGGAATGGCGGCTCCCAGGCGGTTTTGAATGACTGGGCTCGTGACCCTCCTATAAGTCGGCCAATGGTAAGCCGGCGTCGGACACGACGAAGGCGGGCAGAGCAGGTTACGGGCATTCCACCGACAGGGGGGGCGGCCGCGTACCTCCGATTTGCGCGCAAAAGTAGTGCTACGGTCGGCTTCCCCATCGACCAGCGACTGAAGCTGAGCCATACCTATTCAACTTATTGAGCGGCGAGCGCAGGAATCGGCTTCGGGTGGAGAGACCGCCCCTGTGGGCCGCGATCGCGAAGCGAAAGGTCGAAGGGAGCTGCAGCCTTGGCAACGGAGCAGCTCAGCTTATAGTGGTGGTTTATGGGGGCGTGGGCAGCGCTGAGGCAATTTCTCGACAAGCGCGAGCCAGTGCTCGCGTTGATGGATGACCCATTCATCCAGCTCGATAAAGAGATCGCCTCAAGAGGCCTGAAGCTTCGCGAACGTGGAGCCGAGCAAGGCAAACTCGATCTTCCGCCGGCGGAGATGGCAACCCTCGACAACGTCGAGATGGACGTGATTGCTCATGTGAACGAGCACTACGCTCGGGCCCAGGTCGATGCTGCGAACAGCATTCGTTCCTACGATGGGCGTCTCGCTGAGCTCGCCCTTCTCGTCCATCTTTCGTCAATTAGTGCAGAGGCGAAAAAGGCTGTCAGCAACTTTAAGACCGAGGTTGCGACGAGGGCCAATATACTGTCGAACAGCAAAGATGAGATTCGTGGCTCCTATGAGGAGCTTAAAGACTTCCGGGAAGAGCACAAACTCTTCAGGCCAGCCCATCCCGTTCCCCCTAAGTTTGCTACTTATGGCGCGATCGCAGTTGCGTGGCTTGTCGAAACCGCCGTCAACGCGATCTTTCTTCGCCTGAACGACGAAAACGGCTTGCTTGGAGGTGTTCTCGCAGCTGCAGCGGTAAGCGCGGTCAACGTGTTTCTGGCGGCTTTCATTGGGCGACTGATTTGGCCGCGCACTAATCTCCGCAATGATCTGGCGAAGGTGTCCGCCTGGCTTGTCATTGTCGGATGGGCCGTGATTGTGATCGTTTGGAACCTCCTCGCTGCGCACTATCGTGATGCCAAGTCGCTTGGGCTTCCTGATCCGGAGAAGCGCGCCCTCTCCATGATGGGAGTTGGGTTGGACAGCATCTATTCTTGGGGTCTGTTGGGAGCGGGTATCCTTTTCGCGATCCTGTCAGCGATCTCGGCTTACAAAATGGATGATCCTTATCCTGGCTACGGAGAGGTGAGCCGGAGGCACAATCAGCGCGGAGATGACTACGCTGCTGAGCTACAGGACTCAATGGAACAGCTCACCGCGATGCGCGACGAAGCCCTTGAGGGGGCAATATCTGTTCAACGTGAGCTCTCTCAGGAAATAGCGGAACGCAATCAAATCTTGGCAGCACGAAGCGCGTTTTGCAGGCGCTACGAAGAGTTCGGCGCGCAGCTGGAGCAGGTGGCAAACGGCTTGTTGCAGGACTATCGGATTGCCAACCGGAGCACTCGTTCCACCCAAGCGCCAAGCCATTTCAATGATCGATGGTCCCTCCAACGCGCACCTTTGCCGCCCCCGGGGACATCAGAAGTTGGGGAAGCGCAGGTGAAGGCCGCCGAGGCTGCGCTGGAAAAAGCCGTGCGCGACATAACTTTGGCCTACGATCACGCCGTTGGGCGGCTGGAGCCTCTCGAAGCACTCAAGCAGAGGCTGAGCGGTGGTTAGGCGACCCGTTCGCCGTCTTTCAGCGGCTCAGAAACGAGCGCAGCGCGAGCAAAACGCCGGCATCGTCAAGGTTGTCGTTGTCGTGGCGGCCGTCTGTGCCTTCGGTTTTGCCTATTACAAAGTGACCTCCGCGCATCGCCACCTCGACTCGGCCACCCTCTGTCCGCACGATCCCGAAAGTGTCACGGTCCTACTGGTAGATGTTACCGACCCAATGAACGTGGCTCAGCGCCAAGATTTCATGAACCAACTGGTTCGCTTGAAGAATTCTATTCCGCGGTACGGCAAGTTGGTTGTCACCAAAGTCGACGCCACGTCGAACAGCTTGCTTTCCCCGGTGATCGTTACATGCAATCCGGGAAGCGCCGTCGACGAGAATGAAGCTACTGGAGATCCTGCCCGCCTTCAGAAGCAGCGCGAAGAAGGCTTCGAAAAGCCCTTAGATGCGGCCTTCTCCAAAATCGCCGAAGCCTCTGGAGCGGACACGTCCCCGATCCTGGAATCCGTGCAATCCGTAGCCCTGACCGAGCTTGAAAAGCCCGGAACGCAGGGACGGCCCAAGCGTCTGGTACTAGTTTCAGATCTTCTGCAAAACACGCAGGGGCTCAATTTCTATCATTCGCTTCCGGATGCGGCGAAGTTGGTTGAAAGCTCCGCGTTTCGGCGTGTGCGTACGGATTTGCGCGACGTCCAAGTCGAGCTCTGGATGCTTGAGCGTCAAGACGCGGCTTCCACCCAGCCGCGGGCGCTTGCGGACCTTTGGGATCACCTGATCAGCGCGCAGCAGGGCACCGTCGTGCGCGTCTACAACGTGAGCGGATAGCCATGCCCAATCGGACTAGATCGCTGGTCGACCGCCTGCAGGAACGGGGACTCATTGACCGGTCGGGATTCCTGCTTTTCGCGTTGCTGGGAGCGCTGGGCATTATTGTCGCAAAGCAGCAAAACGTTCCGGCAGTATGGGTTGCGGTTGGCGCTGTCGCGTCGATGTTCGCCTATGCTTATGTCGTTCAGCGATCGGGTACAGGCCGACTCCAAGGCGATCAAGCCGGTGATAATTGTTATTATTTGGGGCTCATCTACACGCTCGCGAGCCTGGCGTACGCCATCTTCACCTTCGATCCCGCGAACACGGCAAGCACGATCGTTCGAGGCTTTGGTATCGCGTTGGCGACCACCGTGGCTGGGCTCATTCTCCGGGTCTATTTCAACCAGATGCGGGTCGATCTCGTCGAAGTCGAGCAGTCCGCGCGCCTAGAACTGGCTGAAGCCGCTGGGAAGCTGAAGGCAGAGCTCTCCCGCGTGACCGTCAGCATGAACGATTTCGGTCGTCAGACTCGCCAGTCGCTGGAGGAGCTCCGAGAGGACTTTCTGCGCACGCTCAATGAAGTCCAAGAGGCCGCAACTGACAGCATTGGGGCGGCCGCGACGGCGAGCACGGAGGCCGTCACCGAACAAAGCAACCAAGCTGTAGCGAAAGCCAAGCGCCTTTCCAGCGCCACCGAAAAAGTCATCGCCACGCTGGAGGGCCACGCAGCGGCACTCGGTCAAATCGAAAAGTCTTCCGCGGGCATCGCGACCGGGTTGGCGGCGATGGAAGAGGCGGCACACACGACGCGGTCGGCGATGGACAACCTGTCCACCAGGACAGGCGAGCTCGAGAGACTTCAGCGCGATCTCAATGGAACGGCGACGGGCTTATCAGACGTTGTGGCTGACCTCCTTCAACACCTTCGAGCGCTCGACGATACCACCGCTCGCGTAGATGCGCTGATCGCGACCCGGATTGAGCAGGTGCGCGCGGTTCCCGACGAGGTTGCGTCCAAAGCGGTGGCCGGTGTGGAAGCCGCGGCTGAAGGACTGAAACGGACCCTTGAATCGCTTGGCGGCGCGCAGGACCACCTCGCCTCCGAACTCGTCAAAAGCGCTGGCGATTCGATCGCGTTGGCTAACCGTCACAATGCAGCGCTTGAGCAGGAGTTGGCGCGCTCGCGTGAGAACGTCGCAAAGGTGCACTCGGCGCTTGTTGATATGACCGCCAAGCTCGCCGACCGCTTGGAAGGCCAGATGGCGTGAACACGTCGTTGGACTTGCGCCAGGACAAGTCTTACCGGCGGGGGCTGGTCCTCGGCCTGACTATGGCCGAGATCATGATCCTGCTTGTCTTCTTGCTACTGATGGCGCTTGGGGCTGCGCTGGCGCGACGAGATCGACAAATTGCGGCGATGGATCACGACGGCGTCGCTCGTTTGGTGGAAGCACTTCAAACCGCATACCCGACAGCGAAAACAAGCGACGACTATTTCAAGGAGCTGACCCGCGCGATCGAGATCCGACGGGAAGTCGAACGGTCGGGGCTGAAGGCGGGGAAGGATCGCCTGCTTGAAGATGCGGCCCTCGGCCAACAGGCGAGGGCGGCGGCGGAGGCAGCTGGGAATAAGGACGCCCAAGATTATATCCGAGCCGCGATCGCGGCCGCCCAAAAGGGTCGCAAAGGGCAATGGCCGCCATTCTTCAGTCTGAGCGAGGCTGGAGGCTTCTATTTCGACAGCGGCAAGGCCACGCTGAGACCGGAGTTCGAGCGAAGCCTGCGCGATCAGATCATCCCAATGCTGGCCAAGAGCATCGCCGACTACGACGTCGACGTCGTCGAGGTCATCGGCCACACCGATGAGGTGCCCATGGTCGGCGTCAGCAATCTCGACGGGAAACTGATCTCCGCCTCTGCGAATAGGTTCCCGATTGGCGAGCTCCGCTCAACAGACAATGCCGGCCTGGCTATGGCTCGGGCGGTGGCTGTCGTCCGTGTTCTACGGGCTGACAAGCGCTTGGCAAAGGTGACGATACTCCCCTTGTCGGGTGCCCAGATGATCGTTCCCGTCGACCACGTCGCGGATGGGAGCGCTTCTGGCGATGATCAACACCGGCGTCGGATCGAGATCAGGCTGCGCAAGTCGACCCAACAGGCGGCTCCCAAAATCTCGCGATCGGGTACCGGATGAGAGCTGATCCGCTCGATGAAAATTTGACCCGCATGAGACGCGCTGTGTCTCGGAAAGCCGATAGAACCCCGGTGACCAATCTAATGGATTTGGAAGCATCGACGGCGCATGCGGCGCAATCGGCACCTCATCCCGATAGCTTTTGGGGACGCGTTTTGCAGCGCTTTGGACTGCGCGTCCGAGCCGTGTCTGTTCGAGACTGAGGCCGGGTCTTGGCTGTGAGGCCGTGTGGGGAAGAGCCGCGCCTGTTCAACAGCGAGTGGAGGGGCTGATGTACCGATGGATGCTCGCCGCGGTGTTGGCGGCTACTCCGCAGTTGGCTTTGGCGTGGGGGTACGAGGGGCACCGGGTAATAGCGGGCATCGCCCGCTATTACTTGACGCCTGAGGCCAGTCAACGGATGGACGCGTTGTTGGCCACGGATACCGATGGATTGACCGATCACGACATGGCCTCAGAGGCAACCTGGGCTGACCGGTATCGCAGTGCAGGCCGTTCGGAGACTGGACCCTGGCACTACGTCGACATCGAGCTGTCCAAGCCAGACCTCAATTCGGCCTGCTATGGATTTCCAGCCTTGGCGTCTGCTGCGTCGTCCGGTCCCCAAGACGACTGCGTCGTCCACAAGGTCGAGGAATTCCAGGCGGAACTTGCGAACCCGAAGACCGCGCCGGCTGAGCGCCTTCTTGCGCTGAAGTACCTGCTTCATTTCGTAGGGGATATCCATCAGCCATTACACGCCTCGGACAACCATGACCGCGGTGGCAACTGTGTCTTGGTGGCCTTGGGCGGACCCCGCACGACCAATTTGCACAGCTATTGGGATACCGCCGTTGTGACCGCGTTGGGGCGTGATCCCGACGAACTTGCGAGGAAGCTGTCGGCGAAGATTGCCCGCGCCGACAAGGCCAGTTGGGAAAGAGGCAACCCTCGGAGTTGGGCTGAGGAAAGCTATGAAGTGGCCCGGCAGTCTGTCTACACTTTGGGCTCATCACCCGGTTGCGATCGCGACAGAGCGCCGGTGAGTCTGCCTGCCAGCTACCATTCGGCGGCCCAGACGGCAGCTGCGATCCAGTTGGAGAAGGCAGGCGTGCGGCTCGCTGTTTTGCTCAACCGTGCCCTAGGAGGCTAGCTAACAATCGGCCTCCGACTGGCCCAACCAGTCGCGGTGCAGGTGAACTCTCGTCTCATTCTGGAATGTGAGGGGCCTATGGGGTTCTACATTCGAAAATCGATCAATCTGGGCGCAGGCGTGCGGCTCAACCTGTCCAACAGCGGGCTGGGAGTGTCTGCTGGAATGAAAGGACTTAGGGTCGGGATGAACGGCCGTGGGACCTATGTCCACATGGGGCGCGGCGGCATCTACTATCGGCAGCAATTCAGCTATGCGCCCCGTCGTGGTCGGCCCTCGTGTCCTTATGTCCCGCCAGCTTCACACGTTCCGGCGGGACCTGCCTCGACCACGGAGACAACTGGCCTAACGCGTGATCTTGTTCCGCCAATCGATGTAGCTAGCACCGCGGCGAACAAGGAGCACATTCTCCGTCACTTCGAACGCCGAACGCACCCGGCACAGGTGATCGCCATCCTCGTAGGGTTGGTTGGCTTGGTCGCTTTTACGCAAAGCGTCCCTCTAGGCGCATTTCTCTTGGTTTGCGCTGTTGGTGCTTTTGCATTTGCAGCCATTGCGCGGTCCCGTCAGGTGCTCGTCTACAACCTTGAGGATGCCGCACTTGAGCGCTTCGAAGCTTTCGTGACCGCGTTCGACGCCTACTTTCAAGCCGATCGAACCTGGCTCTACGAGACGAGCACGCCGAACTTCGATTGGAAACGGAATGCCGGCGCAAGCAGCTTCATCAAACGTAGCAGAGCTGCGGCGACCTCATCCGAAGACACGCGTCTGCACACCAACATCTCGGTTCCTCGGCTGACTTCCGGCCGCGTTAAGCTCTACTTTCTCCCGGATGTGGTCGTAGCGGATAGCGGGGGAACGCTGGCGGCAATCGACTACGTCAATCTCGACATGGATTTTGGGAATAGCACCTTTATTGAAGAAGAAGGCGTTGCCAGTGACGCCCGCGTGATCCGGCACACGTGGCGATTTGTCAGGAAGGATGGCGGTCCAGACAGACGGTTCAACAACAACCGGCAAATCCCGGTCTGCCAGTATCAGCAAACCGTGTTCCTCACCGCCGGCGGCGCGTCGCGCACCTTCGTACAATCGAGGCTCGCCAGCGGCAGCGCATTTCAAATGCAGTTGCGCCGCATGCGGGAGCAGATCGTGACCGTGACATCGGTCAGTTCGGTGCACGAACAACTCGCAATCACCTACCAACCGGCCTAAAGCCGGGTGCCTTCGGATGCGACCATTTCGATGGACCGAGGACGGTGCGCGGCCTCCGAGCCATGTACCGTGAGCTTCGAGCTGTGGGTTCAGAACGAGACTGGGCAAGGGAGGGGCGAGGAGGGGGGAGGTGAAGTCTACGGCTCCGACACTGCTCTGGTCGTTGGCTAGCGGAATGCCCGGACTAGGGCCCCGATGCTGTACCAAATCGTGGCTCGAACCGCCGTCTCAGCGATCGCGCTAGGCGCGGTAGACACGCTTGGCGATGGGACGAAGACGCCCAATTGAGCCTTGAGGACTTCGCGGTCCTTCTGCGCCAGGGCGATATATTCCGAATTCCGCAAAATGAGGCGCGTAAGAATTCCATCCTGCTCAGGCTGTGGAAGGCGGGCCACCTGGGCCTGCAGCTTCCCAATGAACTGAGCCGAGCGAGCTTCAAAGGTTTTGGGATTGGGAATGCCTGTCACCAGGATTTCACGCCAAAAGGTGTCAAGCTGATCCCGTAGGTCGATGCTAGCCGGCGTTTCAAGGTTCGCCAGCCACGCCGTGGCAGTACCTTTGCCGCCACCTGTGACCTTGAGCGCTTGCCGCAGTGCATCTGGGTCAGTGCGCTCCCAATCCGCATATCGGGCCCGCAGCGCCAGAACCGTGCTCCGGAACCAAGCCGCCTGGACCGGTGTGTAGGTAAGCGCCATCTGGTCGATCATCGCCTCGAAGCGGAACACCTCTTCGCCGGCCATCTGAGGATTTAATCCTGAAAGCCGGATGAGGTTGCGCCAATGGTTCTCCACCATTTCGCGTAGCTCGTCGCTTTTGGCTTCGAGATCTTCTGTCATCTGCCCTCCCAGCACTCGGCAACGCTGGCACGGCGGGGATGCGGGTTCAAGGCGCGGTCCGAGCGGCTGTTAGGCCGCCCTCCACAGCGCATCGAACGCGTCCAGCAGGGGCGCACCGACCGTTAAGCGCACAGTTTGGGAAAAGCTCCGAACGCGTGTGGGGGCAGACCAGTGTAGATGACCGGAAATGCACTAAGCGCGCTCAGGCGTTGGCCGACCTTACCAGCCGGCTCCTGCCCCGACGTCTTCCAGATCGAGCGAGGTCGTTTGGTAGATTTCATTGATCCAGTTGGCGAA
>Ga0310811_10013563_pt1 | contig 10621 bp, 8 predicted proteins | sample YCmetagenome_FD_207642 | JGI IMG/M metagenome (GOLD analysis project Ga0310811, IMG submission 207642) | Soil microbial communities from experimental microcosm in Duke University, North Carolina, United States - YC | ecosystem: Engineered > Artificial ecosystem > Soil microcosm > Unclassified ... | reverse complement strand
GACGACCTGGTGGGCCGCGTGTTCCGGGAGGAGCTGCTCGGGCAGGACCCGTTCCAGCGCGAGTGGCTGTGGCACCGGGTGTGGGAACTGGACCGGATCCAGGAGCTCCCGCTGCCCACCCTCGGCCTGATCGACATCGCCTTGTGGGACCTCGCCGGCCGGGTGAGCGGACAGCCCACCTGGCAGGTGCTCGGCGGCTTCCGTACGGAGATCCCGGCGTACGCGTCGACATCGACCTTCGCCACCACCGAAGAGTTCCTCGACGTCGCCGATCAGTGCCTCGACCTCGGATACCACGGCATCAAGCTGCACGCCTGGGGCGACGCCACCCGGGACGCGGCGCTGTGCGTCGCACTCCGCGAGCACGTCGGCCCGGACGTGCCGCTCATGTACGACGGCTCGGCCGGGTTCGACCTGCCGGATGCGATCCGGCTCGGCCGCGCCCTCAGCGAGGCCGACTACCTCTGGTACGAGGAGCCGATGCGCGAGTTCAGCATCACCGCATACCAGCGACTGGCCGAGGCGACGGACGTTCCCCTGCTGGTGGCAGAGACCTCCGACGGAGCACACATGAACTCCGCCGACTTCATCAAGTCCGGTGCGGCGACGTTCGGCGTGCGCACCAGCACGACCCTGCGGGGCGGCATCACCGGTGCGATGCGCACGGCCCACCTGGCCGACGCGTACCGGATCCGCGCGGAGGTGCACGGCTCGGACATCCCGAACCACCACCTCTGCATGGCCATCTCGAACACCACCTACTACGAATCGCTCGTGACGTCCCGCACCGTGGTGCGGGAGCGGCACGTCGACGCGGCGGGGTTGGTGCACGCCCCGCAGGGGCCGGGGATCTCCCTGCCCGCGCAATTCGACTACGGACCTGAGCTGCGACAATTCGTCGAGCCAGGCGCCTGAACCCCCCTAAAATGCAGGAAGGCATATCCATGAAGTCACCCGAGTCGGCGAAGCCAGGCATGCGGCGCCTGGTGTCGCGCAGTGCCTTCGCACTACTGTCGCTGTCGGCAGCCACGGTGCTGGCCGGCTGCGCGAGCGCCACCCAGTCGACCCCCACGGCGAGCCCGTCGGCCGCCTTCAAGCCCGCCGCGCAGACCGCCGGCTCGCAGATCACGGTATGGGCGGACTCGACCCGGCTTCCAGCCGTGCAGCAGTACCAGAAGTCGCACCCCGACGTGAAGATGAACATCGTCACCTACGACGGCAGCGCGAACGGTTCGACCTACCTGCAGACCAAGGTGCAACTGTTCGACCGGACCGGCAACGGCTGGCCGGACGTCGTGTTCGGCAGCCCCACGGACGTCACGTGGGCCTCCCAGCCGACCAGCCCGTCCGCCACGGCGTTCGCCGCCCCGCTGGATGCGAACCTGGTGCCACAGCAGACCCTCGACGGCTTCGCCAAGGGTTCGCTGGCGCCGTGCCAGTTCAACGGGCACACCTACTGCCTGCGCAACGACATCGCGCAGGTCGTGCTCTGGTACAACAAGACGCTCATGGACAAGTTCGGCTACCAGGTGCCCACCACCTGGGAGCAGTACGAGGCGCTGGGGGAGCAGGTCGCCAAGGAACACCCCGGGTACCTGGTCGGCGCCGTCGGCGACACCAACTCCCAAGAGTCCTACTTCTGGTCGAGCCAGTGCCCGGCGTTTCAACTGGAGGACCCGGCCACGCTCAAGGTCGACCTGGCGGACGGAAACTGCACCCGGATGGCCACCCTGCTCGACAAACTGATCGCCGCCAAGGCGGTGACCACGCAGGGCTTCTTCAGCCAGGGCTTCGCCAAGGACCCTGGCGGCAGCAAGGTGCTGATGGCCAACGGCCCGTCCTGGTACGGGCAGTACCTGTTCAACGCGGCCTTCAAGGTCCCGGCCGGACAGATCGCCGCCGCGGCCCCGCTGACCTGGGAAGGGGAGACCACCGCGGCCACCGGCAACGTGGGCGGCGGGGTCTGGATGGTGTCCTCGCACAGCAAGAACCTGAAGGCGTCCACCGACCTGGCCACCTGGCTCACCACATCCAATGACTTCCAGGCGAACGCGCCGACCTACCCCGCCTATGTCCCGGCGGCCAAGGCGTGGCTGGCCAACCCCGCGAACAGCAAGTACTTCGCGACCGACATCAGCGCCGTCTTCGAGCAGGCGGCCGATCTCGTCTGGACCGGCTGGTCGAACACCAAGTTCAGCGACGCCACGGCCTGGTCGAACGTCGTACTGCCGGCGTTGACCCAGGGCAAGACCCTCACCGAGACGCTTCCGCAGTGGCAGACGGCGATCACCGACGAGGCGAAGTCCGTCGGATACACGATTGCTACCAAATGACCGCATTGAACACCGGACATGAAGCAGTGTCCTCCGTCACGCCGGTCCGTCGTCGCGCCACTACGCGACGACGGGCCGGCCTGGCCGGCTACCTGTTCGTCTCCGGCTACGCGATCCTGCTGCTGGCCTTCGGGATCTTCCCCACGGTGTACGCGTTCTTTCTGGCGCTGACCAACGACCGCGGCCAGTTCACCGGGCTCAACCAGTTCATCAAAGTGGCGCAGGACTACCGGTTCGCGCCCGCCTTCCTCAACATCTCGCTGTACCTGGTGATGTGGCTGCTGTCGGTGGTGGTGCTGACAGTCGTCGTCGCCATCGTCCTGCGCAGCCGGATGAGACCGAGACTCTCGGCGATCTTCCGCTTCCTGTATTACCTGCCGGGCGCGCTCGCGGGCGTGGCGAGCGTGCTCGTGTGGCTGTTCATGCTCGACCCGGCGGTCAGCCCGGTGTCGTGGCTGCTGCAGTCCATGGGTTTCGCCGACTTCGCGGCGGTGCTGTCGCCGGGCGATCTCCCGGTGATCCTCGTGCTGATCGCATTCTGGACCGGTGCCGGCGGCTGGATCGTGGTGATGTACGGCGCGCTCAACAACATCCCCGACGAGGTGCTGGAGGCAGCCCGGACGGACGGCGCCGGCCCGTGGAAGACCGCATGGCACATCCAGATCCCGATGATCCGCAAGTGGATCGCCTACATGGCGATCCTCGCATTCGCCGGCGGCACACAACTGTTCGTCGAGCCGCAGATGCTTCAGACCGCCAGCCTCGGCCGAGTCAGCCCGACATGGTCACCCAACCAGCTGGCCTACGTCTACGCCTTCCAGCACGGCGACTTCAACGGCGCCGCCGCGATCTCGATCTTCCTGCTCGCGCTCGGGCTGATCTGTGCCGCGCTGCTGGTGACCCGCTCCGACCTGTTCAAGGTGGACGAATCATGACGAACACCTCTCACGCGTCGGCGGCACGGCGCCGCCAGTCGACCCTGGTGCCGAACCTCATCGTGATCGTGCTGTTCGCGGCACTGCTGCTGTTCTTCATCGTGCCGGTCATCTGGCTGCTGCTCGCCCCGACCAAGACGGCGAACGAGCTCATCCATGACAACCCGCTGTCTTTCGGGTCTCTGGCCAACCTCGGCGCGGCCTGGCGGCACCTGATCACGTTTCAGGACCACGCGCTGTTGGTCTGGCTGCGCAATTCCGCGGTCTACTCCATCGGGGCGCTCGTTGTCACCCTGGCCACCAGCATTCCCGCCGGATACGCGCTGGCGCTGACGAAGTTCCGGGGCCGGAAAACCCTGCTCGTAATCACACTAGTGGTCATGATCATGCCGACGGCGACCCTGGTGCTGCCGATCTTCCTCGAGCTCAACCAATTCGGGCTGATCGGCACGATCTGGTCGGTCATCCTGCCGTTCTCGTTCTACCCCTTCGGCGTCTATCTGGTGTACATCTACTTCGCGACGACCCTGCCGAGGGAGATCCTGGCCGCGGCGCGCATCGACGGATGTTCGGAATGGCAGCTGTTCACCCGGATCGCGCTGCCGCTGGCGAAACCGGTCGCCGCGCTCGTCGCGTTCTTCAGCTTCGTCGGCAACTGGAACAATTTCTTCCTCCCGTACCTGGTGTTGCCGAACAGCGACCAGTTTCCGATCCAGGTGGGGCTGAACCAGTTGCTGTCGTCCACCCCGTCGTTCAACCCGGTGGCCGGTGCCGGCCTGAACATCACCAGCCCGGAACTGGCACTGGCGATCATCATCGCCATCGTGCCGGTACTGGTCCTCTTCCTGTTCTCGCAGCGCGCTCTGGTCTCCGGCATGCTTGCGGGTGCCACCAAGGGATGAACCGCCGGTCGGCAGGTGGCTGTCGGTGCCGTTTTTCGTGTCACCTCAGGCGACCCGGGAGTATTCGTGTAGCAGGCTGCTGAGCCGGTCTCGTCGGATGACCGTGATGCCGGTGTCGAGGGGGACAGGGAGTACCGGACCTGGCCTGGTTCAGCGCACGGTGTGAACGGTGCTGGTTGAAATAGGCCTCGTAGTCGTGAGGACCGCGCAGGATTGTGCGCCCAAGGAACAGCGACAGACGGCAGGCTATTCAGCACTCGGTAGGGGAGTACTCCAGCTCGCGCATTCCTATGTCAATCAAGCCTTGGAGAAGGAATGGGAATTGCTGCAGACCGTCGTTCCAATAACGATCAGCATCTTGACCAAGCGTTTGGGTTGTAGAGTACATTCGCTCTGGCTGCGGTGTCGTAGTCGTTCATCGTCGCTTGCGAGGGCCACATGGATGAGTCCGCCGACTATGTCATCGTTGGGGCCGGGAGCGCCGGATGTGTGCTGGCCAGACGGCTCGCCGACACCGGGGCCCGCGTCATTCTGCTGGAAGCAGGCGGATCCGACCGGTCGAGGCTTGTGCGCAAACCCGGGCTGATCGCCGTGTTCCACAACATCCCCGAGCTGAAGAAGCGGCTGGACTGGGGCTACTACAGCAGCCCGCAGGCCGCCGCGCTGGACCGCAGAATCCCGCAGACCCGTGGCCGGGTGCTCGGCGGCTCGGGGTCGATCAACGGGATGGTGTTCGTGCGCGGTCACCGCCGGAACTACGACGACTGGGCGGCCGAGGGCTGCCAGGGCTGGAGTTACGCCGACGTCCTGCCGAGCTTCAAGCGGATGGAGAACTGGGAGGACGGCGGCACCGACCTGCGCGGATCCGGCGGCGCGATCCAGGTGACCCGCGCCAAGGACATCACCCCGGCCTCGCAAGCCTTCATCGAGGCCCTCACCGACACCGCGGGCGTCATGAAGAACGACGACTACAACGGCGAGTACCAGGAAGGCGCCTCGCTCTTCCAGCAAAGCGCCCACCGCGGGCTGCGTTACAGCTCGTCGGTCGGGTACCTGGACGGCCACGGCCTGCCGAACCTCAAGATCGAGACAGGCTGCCTGGTGACTCGCGTCGTGCTCAGGAACGGCCGGGCCACCGGGGTGGACGTGATCACCAAGGAAGGGCACCGGACGATCCGGGCGACCCGGGAAGTGATACTCGCGGCCGGCACATTCGGCTCGGCGCAGCTCCTCATGCTCTCAGGCGTCGGCCCCGCCGCGCACCTGCGCGAGCACGGCATCGAGGTCGTCGCAGACCTGCCGGTCGGGGACAACCTGCACGACCACATGTTCGTCCCGATGACGTATCTCATGAAATCGGCCCGCAACAGCGGCACCGCGCGGTACTTCGCCGCAGGGCTGATCAGGGAGACGCTGCGCGGCGGCACCACCTGGGTGAGCCGCAGCGTCTTCGAGGCCGTCGGCTTCGTCCGCAGCTCCATGGCCTCCGGCGACGTCCCCGACATCCAGATCCACGCGCTTCCCTGGGGGTACCCCGGCCCCAACCAGGACGCGCCCATCAGGCACAAGGTCGACCCGCGCCCGTCGCTCACCCTCCTGGCCACGCTGATCTACCCCAAGAGCCGGGGCACCCTCCGGCTCTCCTCCGCCGACCCCACGGCCGCGCCGGTCATCGACCCCGCCTACCTCGCCGAGCCGGACGACCGCAGGCTGCTCCTGGACGGGATGGATCTCGTCCGCGACGTGATGGCCAACAAGATCATCTCTGCCGATGTGACCGGCGAGCTCGCCCCCGGCCCCGCCTACCCGGACCGGTCCGCGCTGGCCGCCGAGGTGCCGAACCGCGCCACGACGGTGTACCACCCGGTCGGCACGTGCCGGATGGGTGCCGACGAGCGGGCGGTGGTCGATCCGGAACTTCGGGTGCGCGGTGTCGAGGGCCTGCGCGTCGCCGACGCCTCGATCATGCCGTCCATCACCGGAGGCAACACCAACGCCCCCGCGATGATGATCGCCGAACACTGCGCATCCCTCATGCTCCAGCCCTGAGTTTCGTGGGCCGCTGCATCCCAGGACCCTAGGTGATCCGTTGATCATCCCGGGTATGTCCCACGCTGAAACGGTTACCTGATGTCCTAATCATCTCCACATGCTCGCCGTACTGGATGGCGTGTCGTTCGGGTCTGCCGCGCTTCTGCCCTTAAATCGAACGGCATGGTGATCGGTGGCCGATGGCGCTTTGGTGGAGCTGCGTGCGGCAGTCAATAGGGCGGTGTGTTGCCGCGGAGCGGGTCCTGCTCATTGGACCTGTGCGTGATCACGGTGGTGGGATCGGGCTATTCGCCGGTGACGCCGTCGATCCGCTCGCGCAGCAGGTCGGCGTGGCCGTTGTGCCGGGCGTACTCCTCGATCATGTGGACGAGGATCCAGCGGTGGGAGCAGTCCTGCCCGTGGCGCTTCTGCTTTCCGATGGCGTCCAGCGGAACCTCGGCCGAGAGCTTGCGGGCGTGCTCGACCTCGGCCCGCCAGGTGGCGAAAGCCTCCTCGGCGGAGGCGGTGTCCACGTCGTTGAATTCGGCGTCGGGGTCGTCGGTCTTGTAAAGGAGGGGGACGTCCTCGTCGTTCAGTACGCGGCGGAACCAGGCGCGCTCCACGTGTGCCATGTGGCGGACCAGCCCGAGCAGCGACATGGTCGACGGCGGCGCGGAGCGTTCGCGGAGTTGCTCCTCCGAGAGCCCCGCGCATTTGACGGTCAGGGTCTCGCGGTGCCAGTCGAGCCAGTTGTTCAGCATGGTGCGCTCGTCGCCGATGAAGGGAGGGGGAACGCGGTTGTCGGTCATGGCTCACGATCCTCTCACCGGCGAAGTACCGTCTGGCCACGGCCGATGATTCGCTGCGCCGGCTCTGCCTCGCGCTCCCGAGACCACCGAACGACCCAGCCATGGCGCGCCGGCCTGGTCGTCCAGGGCAAGAAGACACCATCCGTCGATACGTGACCAGGTTTGACCCGCTCAAAGGCGTATTGCCGGATCGCACTACACTCCTGTGACCCGTCGTCTGGCCCGCACGAGCGCTTCGAGCGGCTGTGGGCCGTTGATGTCATCCACAGGAAGGCCCTGACGTGATCGACTTGCGCAGCGACACTGTTACCCGTCCGAGTCAGGCGATGCTGGCGTCGATGGTGGCGGCCGAAGTCGGTGACGACGTCTGGGGCGACGACCCGACCGTCCTGCGCCTGCAAGCGACCGTCGCGGAGCGCGCCGGCAAGGAAGCGGGTCTGTTCTTTCCGAGCGGCACGCAGAGCAACCTCGCCGCGTTGATGGCGCATTGCGGCCGCGGCGACGAATACATCGTCGGCCAACTGGCGCACACGTACAGGAACGAAGGCGGCGGCGCGGCCGTGCTCGGCAGCATTCAGCCGCAGCCCATCGAGAACGCCGCGGACGGTTCCCTGCCGCTCGACGAGATCGCCGCGGCGATCAAGCCGATCGACGATCACTTCGCACGAACGCGTTTGCTCGCGCTCGAGAACACGATCGGCGGGAAGGTGCTGCCGGCCGGGTATGTCACCGAAGCGGTCGCGCTGGCGAAGAGCCGCGGTCTCGCGACGCATCTCGACGGCGCGCGCGTTTGCAATGCGGCCGTCGCGTCGGGTCAATCGATCGCCGCGCTGTGCGCGCCGTTCGATTCGGTCTCGATCTGCTTCTCCAAGGGGTTGGGGGCACCTGTCGGTTCGGTGCTGGTCGGCAGCGACGCCTTGGTCGAGAGCGCGCGCCGCTGGCGCAAGATGCTGGGCGGGGGCATGCGGCAGTCGGGCGTGCTCGCGGCGGCGTGCTTGTACGCGCTCGAACACAATGTCGATCGTCTCGCGGAAGACCACGAGAACGCCGAGCATCTCGCGCGCGGGCTCGCGGAAATCGACGAGGTCCGCGTGCGATCGCACGCGACCAACATGGTGTTCGTCCAGTTCCCGCAGGAGCATTGCGCGGCGCTCGAAGCATCGCTGCACGAGCGCGGCATTCTCACGCAGATCCTGTACGGCACGCGCTTCGTCACGCACATGGACGTCAACCGGGCGGACATCGATATGTTCGTGTCGGCAGTTAAGTCGTATTTCGCGAAATAAGAGTCACTGCCCGGTCGAGACGAAGACCTGCCAGGAGCAGGGCCGGCCACTTCTAGCAGGCGTCAGATCGGCCAGGACTCGCGTCGCCAGGCGGCGTCCCAGAACATCCATTCGTAGCGAGACGTGGTGATGAAGTGCTCCCGGGCGCGGGAGCGTTGAGCGACGGTCGCCTCGTCCCCGACGCGGTCGGCCAGGGCGACGACCCGGCGGACCACGCTCTGGAACGCCTCGTCCCCGTAGGTGGCGATCCAGCGGCGGTAGAACGGGTCGGGTGACGAGCGTTCGAGCAGTGCCTCGCCGACACGGGCGTAGATCCAGTAGCAGGGCAGCACCGCAGCGAGGCCGTCAAGGAACGATCCGCCGTGCACGGTCGCGAGCAGGTAGCTGGTGTACGCCCGAGTGGTCGGCCCCACGGGCAGCGTCGCGGCCTGCTCGGCGGAGCCGCCGAGATCGGCCATGAACGCTCCGTGCATGTCCTGCTCGGCGGCGATCGCTCCCGCGGCGTCGCCGGCGAAGGCTCGTACGTCGTCCTCGGTCGGCGCTTTGGCCGCGCACAGCGCCAGGGCCCGGGCGTAGTCGCGCAGGTAGTGCGAGTCCTGCACCACGAAGTGCCGGAAGGAGTCGTGCGGCAAGGTGCCGTCGACCAGGCCCGTGATGAACGGATGGTCGAGGATCGCCTGGTAGATCGGGACGATCGCATCCCACAGCTCTTCGCTGAAGGTCCGTTGGGTCGCTTGCGGAAAGGTCGACTCGGACATCGTTTCGGACCAACTCCCTACGCCGGCATGACCCGGTCAGGTTCGAGCGGTCTGTGGCCGCGTCAGCCACACTCTCAGCCCGGTGCGCCGGGCTCCCGCGGTGTCGTGGTCGAGGCTAACGCACGGGCCCCCCGTTACCGCAACTTCTCCGCCCTAAGATCGCGTATATGGGGAAGGACGACATCGCCGACATCGCCCGGTGGTTGTGGCGCGAGGTGGACCCCGGCGACTGGTCCGGTGAGGTGCTGCGTCCGCTGGCCGAGGGGCGTGGCCGGTTGGTCCCGGTGCAGGAGCATGAGCGGCGGTACGCGGGCGACCGGGAGTATCGCGGTCTCGTCGTCCCCGTTTCCTTGGACGGAGAACCGGCCGCTGCTTTCCGGCGGCACGCCGGGGCGGTGGAGGAGGCGATCGGCGCCGCCGACAGCGTCGGCAGCCATGGCCCGATAGGCCCCTGGTACGAGCGGTCGCCGGACTGGGGAGCCCCTTTCCTGCGCTGGCGGCGGCCCGGCGCCGAATCGCTCGAATTGCGCGCCGCCGAGACCGGCGCGGAGCTTTCCCTGCAGCCGACGGAGCCGTATGAGGAATGGCGGCAGGCCGCCTTCGAGTGGGGGGAGCCGTCGCAACTGCCGGGGGGTTTCGTCATCGAGTATCTGGACGCCGCCAATGAGGGGCTCAGCACGCCGGGCGGGTGGCGGGTACCCCGGTGGACGGCACTGCCGGCTTTGCTGTCGGCGTTCCTCCGCACGCTGCCCGCCGAGACATACGCGATCGGCAGGAACGTGGGCGTCACCGCGTTCGGGGGAAGTCGCGAGATCATCGCCATCCGTTCCGCCGAACGGCTGACCGTCGAGGGCTGGTTCAAGTACTTCTCGCCGGGCGAGGGACTGGGCTGGTCGCAGCGGGTCGAACGGACCCGGCGGTCGTGGACGTTCGACGCGGGCGGTCCTGGCGACGTGGACGGCGACTGGCTGGCACGCCACCTCGTCGAGGTTCTCAAGACGGAGAAGGTGTCCTCCATGGCGAAGCTCGGGAAACATGTCCACCGCCTGGAGAACGCCCACACGGTGCTGCTCGGTCTGGGGTTCTAGCGTCCTGCCGATGGCCGCTTGATCCATCGAGGCCGCCCCGCCGCAGCGGGCGGCGTCGCCTGCCCCCTCGCTGACCGAGCAGGGCGGCGGTGGGCGCCGGACGGCTCCTGCCGTTCACCGATTCTCTACTGGGATGGGCCGGGGCTTCACCTCGCCTCCACCGGCCAGGTGCCGACACTGTCTTCGTGGCTGACGTGCTGGTTGTGCTGGGAATCGTTGGGTTCACGCTCGCGATGCTGGGCCTGATCAAGGGGCTCGATCGCGTATGAGCGTCGTCAACGTTCTGTTACTCGCTGTGTCCGTCGCGGTGTTCATCTATGTGGGCATCGCGCTCTTCAAGGCGGAGTGGTTCTGATGGGGCGACGGGCGGCACGCTCGTGCCCGATGAGACGCCAGGGGGAGGTCTCGCCATGACCCTTACTCTGTCCGCACCGTCGGCGGCGCGTTCCGTTCAGGTGTCGTCGTGACGCGCGTTCTCG
>Ga0310811_10013562_pt1 | contig 10621 bp, 10 predicted proteins | sample YCmetagenome_FD_207642 | JGI IMG/M metagenome (GOLD analysis project Ga0310811, IMG submission 207642) | Soil microbial communities from experimental microcosm in Duke University, North Carolina, United States - YC | ecosystem: Engineered > Artificial ecosystem > Soil microcosm > Unclassified ... | reverse complement strand
TCATGGAGACGAAGGCCAGCCGCAACGGCAGTATCCATTGCCGGTCGAACAGCGGCACCTCCATCCTCAGGCCGACGGTAAACAGCGAGATGAGCAGCGCCATCTCGGCAATCCGCCCCAGCAGATTCGGGCTGCTGCCTGGATCGGGGGCTATCAGGCCAAGCCAGGCAGGCCCCATGGCGTAGCCGATGACGAGATAAACCATCGCGCTGCTGAGCAGGATGCGGGCGAGCAGCGACCCGGTCAGCACCATGGCAATGAGCAACACGCCGAGCAGGAGCGACCACAACGGGTCAGACATGCGGATCCCGCAGTCGGTGGGCGGCCGCGTCGCCCGTCGGGCGGTGGATAGACGGGGAAACGGCGTCGGCAACTCCGGCTCGAGAGCCTGGCACGGCCATATTGGTGCCCATGGAGAGGGCGAACCCCTGCAGCGCGTCGATGCCGCTGGCTCCGGCCGCCCGCACCCATTGCATCATCGCCCCCGCCGCGCGGTCCGCACGGCGGCTTTCCATCAAGGCAGCAAGCTGTGCACGGAACCGGCAAACGGTGCGCAGGCGCGGTCGGGCATCGATCCACGCGTCGAGGCACTCCCGCTCGTCCGTCGAAAGCCAGCGGCCGCCGTCGGCCAGCGCGCGGCGCAGGCGTATCGAGAGTGGCGGTGTGCGGCGATCCCCGTGCCGGACTTCCTCGCGCACGGCTGGCAAGGTGACCTTGCGGAAGAATTCCGTCATGACTTTCACCCGTGGCGCCAGTGCTACCGGCTGCGCCATGCGGATGGCCAGGTGGTTCGTCATGTGTTCCAGTTCGATGACGGCGATGCGCCTGACGTGGGCGAGCCCGAGTCCGGAAAGGGCCTGGATGACGAACCATCCCAAATCGAATTCGAAGCGGCGTACCGAGAACTTCGCCGAACCGGGAAAGGCGTGATGGTTGTTGTGCAACTCCTCGCCACCGACCCAGATGCCCAGCGGCACGACGTTGGCGGACTTGTCCGGGGTCTCGAAATTGCGATAACCCCACCAATGGCCGATGCCATTGACCACGCCGGCGGCCCAGAAGGGAATCCACATCATCTGGACTGCCCATATCGCCATGCCACCGATGCCGAACAGGGCCAGGCTGATGAACGCCAGCAGCGTCGGACCCCAATTGCAGTGAGGCGTGTACACGTGGCGTTCGATCCAGTCGTCCGGCGTGCCGTGGCCATACTTGGCCAGCAGCCCTTCATCGTGACGTGCCGCGGCATAAAGCTCGGTGCCTTCGCACAGCAATCGGCGGATGCCGACGATGTAGGGGCTGTGCGGGTCTTGCGCGGTATCGGCGTGCGCATGGTGCTTTCGGTGCACGGCCACCCATTCGCGGGTGACCATCGCGGTGGTCAACCAGATCCAGAAGCGGAAGAAATGCGCGAGCGCGGGATGGAAATCGACCGAGCGGTGCGTCTGGCTGCGATGCAGGTACAGGGTAACGGTGAATATGGTGAGCTGCGTCATCACCAGCACGTAAAGCAGCATGGCCCCCAGTCCCGCGTGGAGCAGGCCGTGCGAAGCCATGTCTGGCAAGTCATCGAACATGAGGCTTTCTGATGGGGTCGGTGTGTCTTCTGCTGCGCCATCACATGGCGAACGAGCCGGCGCAGCCAATGGCTGCATCGGGCCGCGCGCGAAAGGCTCTCGGCCTTGAAGTGTACGGAGCGACCCATGCTTTCATCCCGATGCACTGGCGCAAGGTCATGATGAAGCGGGTGGCGTACGTCGTCTGTACCCGACCGCACATAGTCCATGGCGCCCATCGTCGAGGCTTCTTCGGAGTCCCCGGCGTTCGTTATCGAACAGATATCGACCCACCACCTGGCTAATGTGATTTGCGGCAAGGCGCGCATGAAGAATCCCGCCATCCGGGGTCCGGGTTTCCGAGGTGCAGCGCTTGCTTCACCGATTCCAAGGAGAACCGAAATGACCATTGGCACCATACTTCTGGTGGTACTCGTCCTGCTGCTGATCGGCGCGATCCCGCGTTGGTCGTACAGCCGGCAATGGGGCTACGGCCCGACCGGTGGCCTGGGTCTCATCGTGCTGGTCGTCGTCGTATTGATCTTGATGGGGCGAATCTAGCCCACGGGCCCGGGACTTGGCTTCATCGGCCAGATCCGCCGGAAATACATGCGCGCAGCAAGCGCGCAGACAACGAGGGGCGGTATTGATCGCCGACCGCTCCAAACGCCACGTGCGTGCCGGCATGGATATCGCGAAGTGGCAAGCAGGAGCTCTTGCGACTGGGCGCCGTGGAACTGCCTCGCTGGCCGCTGTCGCGGAGGAAGCGCAATCCCATGGGAGGCGCGTGGCTGCGTCGGATCGATCCATCCAGCCGCGCCACAGCCGCCGGATACGCCGACAGCGCGAAGCCGGCTACGGAGATGCCGACAGGTGATCTCTTGCGTGAAGTGTCGGCTGCCCATCCGTTGGTCGGGTTCGCGGCCAGCGGGCCATGGTCGAGGGCGGCACGCTGCATCCGATCGGGCAGCGCTTCAAGGGCTTCATCCGCGCATGGAGCCATCCATGCCATCGCCGACGGAGATATGCGCCAGGGCGGGATAGGCAGTTCCATAAGCCGGCGCCAACGAGCGTTCGACCGATCGAATCGGCACGCCACCGGCGGAGAGGCGTCTGAGTTCGGCTCGCAGCGACTCGTTTTCCTGCATGAGTCGTTCGTTGTGTTGCAGAAGAATGTCGAAGTCCCGCTCGAGACGGTTGTCGTTGTTGCAGGTGGTAGTCATGACTTTTCCCGATAATCCGCATGGATGTGGACAGGCGGCCACGGCGAAGCATGCGAACCGAATGCCGGAAGCGGCAGGCGGTCAAGGTGGTTGCCGATTGTCGCGCCTGTCCCCGGGGCACCAAGCCCTGGACTGAGGGCCGCTGCCTTGACCATGACCGCATGCCATCGCAGCCGACGCCGCCCCGTCACTTTGTCCGCGAGAGCGTGACCTCTCCGACGTCGACGCCAAGATCGATGCCTTTGCCGGTGCCGGACAGCGCAAGGGAAACCTCTCCCTTGGTGAGTACCTGTGCCTCGCTTGCCTTGCCGGCTCCCGCATGAGCCTCGGCGTCGCCGTAGTGGCCGAGAATCTCCGATATCGAATGCACGTCGGTGAAACGGCCCGTTCCGTCGTCGATACGGGACTTGCCGACCGTCAGGCCGCCGCCCCTTGCGACAATTTTGACGTGCATGGACTGTCCATCCTGGCAGGTGACGAGGCCGTGCCCTTCCGACTGCTTGTAGACAAGCGACCAGGTTGAAAGAGAGAACTGCATCCTGCAGTCCAGGTCGGCGGAATGTTGGGCGTGGGCCGGCCCTGGATGGACGGCCACGGCCGTGACGATCAGGATCGAATTCAATGCGAGAAGACTGCGTTTCATGGGATATGTCCTGTGTTCGCTTTGCCACGCACAGCGCACGGAAGTGGTGACGGGGCGTTTGATGGATGTTCGAATCGGTCCTTTCGCGGCGTGCCGGTCACCGGAGGTATCCGTCCCGGGCGAACAGCCCGACGTCTGAGGATTGCCGTCAGGTCGCGCCGGGAGAAGCAAGCGCGCGCAAGCATCATCGAACATCCCGTACCGGCTGTATGTACGATGCGACACACATCACTTTCGGGAGCGGACGCGCAATATGGCGGGACGGGCGGCCCGAGTGCGGATACCGGTGGCGAGGCCTGGCTGCCCTCGAGCCTTTCTTGCCAGCCTTCACTCCCTCAGAGCATGCCCTCGATCGGCAGCAGCCTGAGCATCCATACTTCCAGCCGGCGCATGACGTTGACTCTGGGGTCGTGGCCGTAACTCACCGGCTTGTCATCGTCGCTCGCCAGCCATCGCATCCGGCCTGCGTGCGGCAAGCCTCTCGCGACCAGGATCACCCGATAGGCGTTCGTCGGCCGGGTCGCGTTGTCGAAGAACTGCTTCACCGCGGCCGCCAATGCCGGGCTGTCGACGATGATGCCCATCTCGGTGTTCAGCAGCTTCGAACGCTGGTCCATGTTCATCGAACCGATGAACACCCGTTGCCGATCCACCACGATCGCCTTGGCATGCAGGCTGACACCGGATGAGGTGCCGCCGGCAGTGGCGGACTGGCGCGCGCCGGCGGCCGGACGCAATTCGTAGAGTTGCACGCCGCCTTCGAGCAACGCGCGACGATGGCGAGAATATCCCGCGTGCACGGCCGGTTCGTCGGTGGCGGCCAGTGAATTGGTAAGCACCTTCACCGACACGCCGCGTGCGACCAGGGCGACGAGGTAGCGCACGTCCCGCTCGTCGGGCACGAAGTACGGCGAGATCAGCAGTAGTTCCCGTTGCGCCTGGTCGGTCATTGCCCTGATCCGCGGACCGATGCGCAGCGCCGGGTCGTCCTGATGAGGTTCGATCTTGGCCGGCTGGTCGGCGACCAGCTGCGCCGGCCCCCAGAACCACGCGCCGCGGCGGTCGCCGGAAGGGCCGTCGGGATAATCCTGCGCCGCCGCCTGCGCGTAATCCGTTTGCGCGAAATGGCGCGCGTCCCGGCCGAGGTTCGCGCGCAGTTGCGCCAGGTCGTAGTGGTCGGCGCGCTTGCCACGGAACGCCGTGACCGGATAGGCCGCGGGGCAGTTCCAGTAGGCGTCGAACACGCGCGATGCCTCCTTCACCACCGGCCCGATCGCGATCAGGTCGAGGTCGCGGAAGTCGGTGGTGCGGTCGACGCTGAAATAGTCGTCGCCGATGTTGCGGCCGCCGACGATCGCCACGTTGTTGTCCACGATGAACGACTTGTTGTGCATGCGATGGTTGAGCCGGCTCGGCGAAAACAGCAGCTGCACGGTCTTGGACAGCAGCGATGGCTTGCGCGTGTGGAACGGATTGAACAGGCGCACCTTGATGTTGAGGCTCGCGTTCAGCGCATCGAGCATGCCGACCTCGTGGCTCACGTTGATGTCGTCGATCAGCAGGCGCACGCGCACGCCGCGGTCCGCCGCCGTCAGCAGGTGCTGCGCCACCAGCCGGCCGGTCGCGTCGTTCTTGAAGATGTAGTACTGCAGGTCGACCGCGTGCTTCGCCTCGTCGATCAGCGCCACGCGACTCATCAGTGCATTGGTGCCGTCGGTCATCAGGCGGAAGCCGGACTGCTGCGGATGCTGGCCCGCCGCGGCATGCACGTAACGCGCGTTGGACGTGCCGGTGGCCGGCGGCAAGGCGTGCGACGGGCGCTTCGCGAAGTTGGTGCGCAGCTCCGAGCAGCCGCCGAGCATCAGCCCGAGCAGCGCCAGCGCCGCGCAGGCGTTCGTGCATCGCAGCCAGACATTCATGCTGTTGCCGCCGACGCGCAACGGAGTCCAGGCAGCCTGCCTCGTTCCGCGTTCAAACCCTCAAATGCATCCGGATCAGGATGCCGGCCCGATGGTGGAATCCCGTCCGAGCCAGCCGACTGTGCGCCGGGTACCGTCAAGAGGGCGCGACAGCATGTTCACCTTCCCCAGGTAACGAACATCACCACCGCGGCGGCGGCCATCACTGCGGTGGCCAGCCAGCCGAACAGCTTGAGCACCCAGTGTATGGTGAACGTGCCCATCACCTTGCGCCGCGAGCCCATCAGCATCATCACGATCATCAGCGGCGCCGCCGCCACGCCGTTGATCACCGCACTCCAGTAAAGCGCCTTCACTGGATCGATCGACGTGAGATTGAGCGCCATGCCGGCGAGGCTGGCCACTACCAGCACGGCGTAGAAGAACTTCGCCTGGTGCAACTTGTGCTCCAGCCCGGAGCGCTGGCCGAACGCGCCAGCGGCCGCGTAGGCGGTGGCGCCGGCCAGCACCGGCACCGCCAGCAGGCCGGTGCCGATGATGCCCGCCGCGAACAGCGCGAACGCCAGCTTGCCTGCCAGCGGCCGCAGCGCCTCGGCCGCCTCGGCGGAGGAAGTGATGTCGGTCTTGCCGTGCGTGTGCAGCACCACCGCGGCGGTGAGGATGATGAAGAACGCGATCAGGTTCGAGAACAGCATGCCCACCGTGGTATCCACGCCGATCCGGCGCAGCGCGCCGGTGCCTTGCCAGGGCGTGCGCTTCAGTGCCTTGCGGCCACTGCCAACACCCATTTCCTCCACCTCCTGCGACGCCTGCCAGCAGAACAGGTAGGGGCTGATCGTGGTGCCGAGCAAGGCCACCACGCCGACTGCGTACTTGGCGTTCCAGGTGATCGGCGGCATCACGATGCTCCTGAGTACCGCTGTCCACGGCACATGGATCACCATCACCGTACCCACGTAGGCGAACAGGCTCAACGTGAGCACTTTCAGGATCGGCGAGTAGCGCGAGAACGGCATGAACAGCTGCAGCCCCAGCGACAGCACGGCAAAGCACAGCGTGTAAAGCAGGGGAGGGCCGCCGATCAGCAGCTTCAGCGCCGCGCCCATGGCGCCGATGTCCGCCGCCAGGTTGATCACGTTCGCCGCCACGAGCGAGGCCACCAGCGCATAGCCCAGTGGGCGGGGGTAATACTCGCGGATGCCGTCCATCAGGCCGTGGCCGGTCACCCGCCCGATGCCGGCGCTGACGCCTTGAATCGCGATCATCAGCGGGATGGTCAGCAAAATGCACCATAGCGTGCCGTAGCCGAACGCGGCGCCTAGCTGCGAATACGTGGCGATGCCGCTGGGGTCGTCGTCGGCGGCTCCCGTGATCAGGCCCGCGCTGAAGCGGCGCCACAGCGGCAGGCCCGATTTGCCTTCCCCTACGGGTGGGTGCTCGGCCATGACGTCGCTTTCGATGGGGGCCTGTTCAATACCTCCTCGCAACCTGTTTGGAGATCATGAGCAGGCTCCGAGGCGTCTCTGTTTTTTGCGCCGCGGCCGGTGTCGGTCTTCGGCGGATTTGTCGAAAGCCGGACCGGCCGTCATGGCTTCTTCGACGGAGATGCCTGATGCCGCCATGTTCCGCCTTCGTCAACAAAGCTGCCCGCCGCCTGGGAAAGGCTCCATGAGGCGAGCGCTTCAACGGTCAGGCTCATGGTTTTCTCGCAACGCCAGGACTGGTCGTTCGCGGCTGCGCGGGATTGCGGATCGGATCCGGAAATGACGGTACGTGCATCGCCATCGTGCATGGTCTTGGATTTCAAAACGGTACTCCTCATTGGTGGAACATGGCGCTGCCGTTGCCTGCATTGCGCGTGGGTGCAGGCCCCATTCACGAGGTTCGATTCATCTCGGGGGCCGACGCTGAATGACCGGCACGATCTCGGCGTCCAATGTCATTTGCAGAAAGCTTGTCGGTGCGTCAGCCGCGAAGGTGTCTGGCACGTTACGCCCAGGCGGACCCATGGCACGCATGGGTCCGCCGCTTTCATGCATGTGATCGCTCGCCATCCATGGGGGATCAGTGACTCAGCAGGATGCTGCTGATCACACCGGTAGCCACGGCAACGAGCAGAAAATCGCCATTGTCGCTGCGCACCCAATGGTATCCTCGCGGCGGTTCGCGCAGGTGCTCGGTACGCCAGTCCGACACGACATAACGATTGTCGCGGTAGTCGTTGGGCATGACGCCGCCTTTCCTGTACCAGCCCTCATGCCTGCCCCGATCACATGGGTCATCAACAGGGCCGCGCAAATGGCCATGGCCAATTTCGTTTTCATGACGTACTCCTTCGTGAATGCCATGTTTGCGGGGATGCCGCAAACGGTGACAGCGGCATATGTCTGCGTACGTGCCGTCCAGAGGCAGATCGTTTCGAAGGCATGGCTACTGTAAGCGGGTTATTGCATGGCATCGTCCTGATGCGCGTGGGCAAGATGATGACGCGGCATGGACATGCCGCAGCTGTTTTCGACCGGCTCAAGCGAGCCGCGGTGATCGGGTGGGATATCTGGCCATGGCTATGAACGCAGAAAATCGCCGGATTATCCGTTCGCTCGCGCACAGACGACCGGAGTGTGCGCGGCGCAATTTTGGTCGCCGAGGAGAGGACGGAAACCGCCCTGCATGGGAGTGCACGGTGGTGGACTTGGCCCGTTGCCGTGTTGGCACATCCGCCCCGCAACGTTGGGGCGATGCCACGTTCGGCGAGTGGCTGCCCGGTATCGGGAACACGTGGGATCTGCACCGGGCATTCCACTGCCAGGCGTATCTCGCAGGCGATCTCCAAGGAGGCGCAGCGCGCTGTCGGCGATGCCGTGACAAACCCCTCCACCAGGAAGCAAGCCATGTCAGACGAACTCGACCAGCAATGCGTCAACACCATCCGCTTTCTTTCGGTGGACATGGTGCAGAAGGCCGACAGCGGTCATCCGGGGCTGCCGCTAGACGCGGCGCCGATGGCCTACGCGCTGTGGACGCGCTGGCTGAAATACAACCCGCACAATCCGGACTGGATCGACCGCGACCGCTTCGTACTTTCGGCCGGCCATGGCTCGGCACTGCTCTACAGCCTGCTGCACCTGACCGGCTACGAACTTTCGCTGGACGACATCAAGCAGTTCCGCCAGTGGGGCAGCAAGGCACCAGGCCACCCCGAACGCGGCCACACACCGGGCGTGGAAACCACTACCGGGCCGCTGGGGCAGGGCATGGCCAACGCAGTCGGCATGGCGATGGGTGAGGCGCAACTGGCGGCGAGCTACAACCGGCCAGGTCATGTGGTGATCGACCACCACACCTATGCCATTGTCAGCGACGGCGACCTGATGGAAGGCGTGGCTTCCGAAGCAGCCTCATTGGCCGGGCACCTGCAACTTGGCAAGCTCACCTGCCTGTACGACGACAACCACGTGACCCTTTCCGCCGGCACCGACATCACCTTCTCCGAGGATCGCGCCGCGCGCTTCGAGGCTTATGGCTGGCACACGGCGATGGTGGCGGACGGCAACGACCTGGCCGCGATCGATGCCGCCCTGGAGGCCGCGCGCGCGGAGACGGCGAGGCCTTCGCTGATCCTGGTTCGCACGCATCTCGGTTACGGTTCGCCCGAGCAGGACAGCTTCAAGGCGCATGGCTCGCCGCTGGGCGTGGACGACGTGCGCGCGACCAAGCAGAAGCTGGGTTGGCCCACCGAGCCGGCTTTCCTGATTCCCGATGCGGCGCTTGCCCATTTCCGCGAGGCGGTGCAGCGTGGTGCGCAGGCCGAGGCCGCCTGGAACGAGCGCATGGCCGCCTATGCCGAAGCCTTCCCTGAACTGGCGCGCGAGCTGCTGGGGCGCCTGCGCGGCGAGCTGTCGCCGGGTTGGGACGCGAAGGTGCCGGTGTTCCCCGCTGACGCCAAAGGGTTGGCCACGCGCGATGCCTCGGGCAAGGCGATGAATGCGATCGCATCGGCGCTGCCCGCGCTGTGCGGCGGCTCGGCCGATCTCGATCCATCCACCAAGACCGCGCTTGAGGGGCTGGGCGATTTCAACCCGCCGCCGACGCCGGGCGAGGATCGGCAAGGCTCCGACGGCGGGGGCTGGAGCCGTGCCGGACGCAACCTGCATTTCGGCGTGCGCGAGCACGCGATGGGCGCCATCGCCAACGGCCTGGCCGCGCACGGCGGCTTCATCCCGTTCACGGCGACCTTCCTGATCTTCTCCGACTACATGCGCCCGCCGATGCGTCTGGCTGCGCTGATGGGCCTGCATGTCGTCAATGTGTTCACCCACGACAGCATCGCGCTGGGCGAAGACGGCCCCACCCACCAGCCGGTGGAGCAACTGGCGAACCTGCGCGCGATACCCAACCTCACCATGATCCGGCCCTGCGACGCCAACGAAACCGCCGTGGCCTGGAAGGTGGCGCTGGAGACGCGCGACCGCCCGGTGGTGCTGGTGCTGACCCGGCAGGCGCTGCCCACGCTCGACCGCACACGCTACGCGGCAGCGGATGGCCTGCGCCATGGCGCCTACGTGCTGAGCGATGCGCCCGACGGCAAGCCGGACCTGATCCTGATCGCCAGCGGTTCCGAGGTGAGCCTGATCGTGGCCGCGGCGGAGCAACTGCAGGCTCAAGGCATCGCCGTGCGCTGCGTGTCGATGCCGAGCTGGGAGCTGTTCGAGGCGCGGCCGCAGGCCGAACGCGACACGGTACTTCCTCCATCCGTCGGTGCGCGGTTGGCGGTGGAGCTGGGTGTGCGGCAAGGCTGGGAACGTTACATCGGCGCGCACGGCGACATGCTCGGCGTGGAGCGTTTCGGCGCCTCCGCGCCGGCCGACGTGTTGCTGCGCGAATACGGCTTCACCGTCGACAACGTCTGTGCCCGAGCGAAGGCGTTGCTCGGCTGAAGGCGTCAATCATCCGGATTCTCGAGCATGTCTTTCCCTTTCAAACCACACCAGCAGGAGCAACAGCATGGCCACAAGCAAGAAAGCTGCGTTCGAAACGATTCCAGTCGGAACCAAGGTCACGTGGCACTACCGCAGTGCCATAGGCCACGGTACCGTCAAGGGTGTTCACGAAATGGGGACCAACGCCGACAATACGATGTATTCGATAGCACAGCACGACCATCATCCCGGTGAGTCGGCAATTGTCCACCACTCCGGGAAAGCGCTGACCGTAGCCAAGTAGAGTGCTGACATTGACGCAGGCTTTCAGGAGTTGAAAGAGCCCTTGCAGCAGCCTTCT
>Ga0310811_10013561_pt1 | contig 10621 bp, 8 predicted proteins | sample YCmetagenome_FD_207642 | JGI IMG/M metagenome (GOLD analysis project Ga0310811, IMG submission 207642) | Soil microbial communities from experimental microcosm in Duke University, North Carolina, United States - YC | ecosystem: Engineered > Artificial ecosystem > Soil microcosm > Unclassified ... | reverse complement strand
AATACGAGGCCCGCAAACGGGAGAATGAAAAGCTGGTCCTGCAGGCCGAGGTGGCCCAGCAGCGCTTTCACAGCCGCATCATGATGATCACCGCGATCAGCCTGCTGCTCATCGCCATCGCCGCGGCGGTCGCCTTTGTCATCAAACGCAGGGCCAACAGGAAGCTGCAGGAAACCAACGACCTCATCATCCGGCAGAACGAAAGGCTGTCCGAACTGAATTCCGAAAAGAACTCCCTGATCAGCATCGTGTCCCACGACCTCAGCACGCCCTTCGCCAGCATCGGGATGTGGCAGCAGCTGCTGCAGAACGAACAGGACAACCTCAGCCCGAGTCAGAAAAAGGCGCTCGACCGCATCGGCCAGGCCACCCACTACGGCGAGAAACTGATCCGTCATATCCTCGACGTGGAGAAAGTCCAGACCAATCAGAGCAAGATCCAGCTGGAAAACCTCGACCTCCGCATCTTCGCCGAGAACGTAATGGACGATTTTACACCCGCCGCCGCCCAGAAGGACATCCAGCTGCACCTGGACTGCCCCAACCGGACGGTGTACTTCCTGAGCGACCGCCAGCTGCTGAGCCGTATGCTGGAGAACCTCCTGTCCAACGCGATCAAGTACACCACCAACGGAAAAAATGTCTGGATCAGCGTCAGCGAGGAGAAGGACGCCATCAGCATCAAGGTCCGCGACGAGGGCGTTGGCATTCAGGCCGATGAGCTGCCCCATCTCTTTGCCAAATACAGCAAGATCTCCTCCAAACCCACCGCCGGCGAGGCGTCTACCGGCCTCGGGCTTGCCATTGTCAAACGTATCTGCGAAGAGCTCAATGGCCAGATCTCCTGCGAAAGCGACCTCGGCAAAGGCTCCGTCTTTACCGTCGTCCTCAAGAAATAACGTCTGCTTAGCATTTTTTTGGGTCCAAAACTGACCAGACTGGCCTAAATTTGAAACCTTGTGGCAAAATCCCGCCCCGAAGCCCATGACCAAGTCCAGGGAGTATTTAGCGGCAGTTTTCAACTTTTCAAGTACTATGACCCGATTTGTACAAGGTTTATTTTTTTTATTTATCCTATTGACCGGCGTTTCAGCTTTGGCCGGCCCACTGACTCGTGATTCCGCTTCCGCCCCCGCGCTGACCGGCGGTTCACCAGTGGCCGCAACCCTGACCCGTGGCTCCACAGTCCCCGGCTCCGGCTCCCTCTCCGGCCGCGTCACCGACAAAACAGGCTCCCCCATTTCCGGAGCCACCGTCTACATCCCCGACCTCAAACTCGGTGTCGTCGCCGACACCAACGGATACTACCGCTTCAAATCCATCCCCTCCGGCAAATACTTAATCGAAGTCCATTCCATCGGCTACAAAACTTTTACCCGAACAGTCTCCGTCAGCGGTCCCGTCAGCCTCGACCTCACCCTCAACGACTCCTACGTCGAAGAGAGCGCCGTCGTCGTGACCGGCCTCTCCAAAGCCACCCAGATCAAGAGGAACCCCGTCCCCATCGTCGCCATCTCCCACGATTATCTCGCGACCAACCTCAGCACCAACGCGATCGACGCCATCGCCAAGATCCCCGGCATCCGGGCCGTCACTACGGGACCCAACGTGTCCAAACCTTTTATTCGCGGACTCGGTTACAATCGCATACTCACGCTCTATGACGGCATCCGGCAGGAAGGCCAGCAGTGGGGCGACGAACACGGTATCGAAGTGGACCAGTACGGAGTGGACAGGGTAGAAGTGATCAAAGGGCCCGCCAGCCTCAGCTTCGGCTCCGACGCACTCGCAGGCGTAGTCAATCTTATCCCGACACAGCCGGCGCCCGAAGGCAAGATGATCGGCGACCTGATGCTCGACTACCAAACCAACAACAAATTTCTCGGCGGCTCAGCGATGCTCGGAGCCACACGCAACGGTCTCGAGTGGATGGCCCGCATCTCCCACAAACAGGCGATCGACTACAAGGACAAGATCGACGGCCGCGTCTTCGGTACGGCATTCAATGAAACGGACGCCAGCGCGTCACTCGGCCTTCACCGCAAATGGGGCTATTCGCATCTGGACTTTGTCCTTTTCGACGACCTCCAGGAGATTCCCGACGGCAGCCGCGACAGCGCTACAAGAAGATTCACCAGACAGATCAGCGAGGCGGATACGGTCAGGGAGGTCGTGCCGGACGCCGACCTCAACAGCTATTCGATGGAGAAGATCCACCAGCACGTCCAGCACTACCGCATCTATTCCGGCAATAGTTTTACCCTCGGCAGCGCCGGTCGCCTGCAGGTCAATCTGGGTTTTCAGCGCAGTCTGCGCCGCGAGTTCAGCCATCCGGTCCTCTACAAGATACCGGGCCTCTATCTCCAGCTGAACAGCGTCACATACGACGTCAAATATTTTCTGCCCGAGTTCGACAACTGGAACGTGACCGTTGGTATCAACGGCATGTATGAAACGAATAACAGCACAGACGGGACGGAATTCGTGATCCCCTCGTATCATCAGTTCGATATAGGTCCGTTCATACTGGCTAAAAGAAGTTTCGACAAACTCGATATCGCCGGCGGCATCCGCTACGACTCGAGGTCGTTTGATAATTTTCAGCTCTATACCAGGCCCGACCCCGTGACGGGGTTTGACAAGGCGGTCTACGGCGCGGACACCGCCGGCGCCGCTCTTCAGTTCGACAAATACAAAAAGATGTTCACCGGAGTTTCCGGCAGCCTCGGCGCTACGTACAATTTCTCCGATAAATTCTCTCTCAAGGCCAACCTGGCCCGGGGATTCAGGGCTCCCAACATCTCCGAGATCTCGGCCAATGGCGTGCACCCCGGCACAAATATTTATCAGCTGGGCAATCCCGATTTCAAGCCGGAGTTCAGCATGCAGGAAGACGTCGGTCTGGTCTTCTCGTCCCGGTACGTCGTCGCGACCCTGGACCTATTCAACAATATCATCAGCAACTATATCTACAACCAAAAGCTGGTAACTGCAGCCGGTGTCGATTCCATGGACGGCAGCGGCGACACGTATTTCCGGTATGTGGCTTCAAAGGCACAACTCTACGGCGGCGAATTCAGCGTCGATATCCATCCGGTCAAGGCACTGCACTTCGAGAACAGCTTCTCGCTGGTATACGGGACCAATAAGGGGAGCCAGCCAAAGTCGCTCGGCGACAGCGCCAAATACCTGCCCTTTATTCCGCCGGCGCACGGGCTCTCCGAGCTGCGGTATGAATTTTCCCCGAAGCCCAGACGGCTGTCGCACGCCTTCATAAAATTACAGTTGGAATACTCCGCCGCCCAGAACCGCATCATGCGCGCCTACAATACCGAGACACCGACCGCGGGCTACACGCTTTTCAACGCCGGCGTCGGCGGGCGTCTGTCCGACAAAAAAGGCAAGACCATCGTGAATATCTATCTTATGGGAAACAATCTGTTTAACGTCGCGTACTACGATCACCTCAGCCGGTTGAAATACTTTTATTTCTCGCCGACCGATACGAACCCTACCCACGGCATCTACAATATGGGCCGGAATGTGAGCCTCAAACTGGATTTCCCACTGGATTTCGTTCTAAAGTCGGATAAGAAATCATCGCCGGACGGCGCGGAATAACGGCCCACGTTCCGACCGCGTCTATCCGCGATTCACGTCCCCACCGTCACAACCCCCGGTTGATATCCACCGACGGGCCCAAACCCCCATCCGGGAGTTCCCCCGAAATACCGGAACGATCCCCTCATATATAATAATATTCCGGAGTGTACGTTAATAAGTCAGTACTAACCCAACCAAATAGCCCAAAGGCCGTCCGATTTCGGGCGGCTTTTTTGCGTCAATCCTGTTTGTCCTCTTCTTTTTTGTAGTAGCTGTCCGTCTCGTAGTCGAACTTTTTCACCTTGGTATACCGGTAGTTGGAGTCATAAGTCACGAAGAAATATAGGTAGATCACCCGGCTCAGACGCATCAGCCAGGGCTGCAGAAGAACAAGAAATATAGCATTCAGCCCCATCCACCAGAAGAAGCGGTGGTCTTCCGTCGAGAACCCGATGATCACCCACCAGGCGACGAACGTGGCGACAGAAAGAGCAAAGGACAGCGCATAGCTCACATATCCCGTGCCATACCAGAAACCAACTTCCAATTCGAACGGCTGTCCGCATTCAGTACATTTTTCGGGCATCTTCAGCGTCTGCTTCAGCCGCCAGGCATTGGGCTGCGTGAACATCGGCCCCCGCCGGCAGCGCGGGCATTTCATGGTGAAAAGGCTCCAGAGATAGTTTGGTTTTTCCTGTACCGGCATGGCGCAAAGATAAACTATATTTTTCGGCCGGACCGGCTGTGCCGCCTGTAGCGGCTGTACCGGCCGGCTAGACCGTCCAGGAGCTCATGCCATGGCCGGTGAATGCATAGGGCTGGCAGTGTCCTCCGAGTCCGGTGAGGACCTCCATGACCCTGTATTTCGATATGGCGGGGCAGTAGAAGGTCATAAATCCGCCGCCGCCGGCGCCCGATATTTTGCCCCCGGTCGCACCGGCCTTTATTGCCCGGTCGTAGATATCGTCGATAAAGGCGTTGGAGATGCCTTCGGCCATCTGCTGCTTTTGCCGGAATCCGAAGTCGAGGATCTTTCCGATCTCGTGTATCCGCCCCAGCAGCAGGGCTTCTTTCATCAGCTGGGCCTGGTGCTTCAGCTGGTGCATCGCCTCGATGGACTTTTCTTTTTTGTCGACCACGTTGCGGCTCTGCACCTCGATGATCTTCGCCGATTCGCGGCTGGTGGCCGTATAGTACAGGAGAAGGTTGTTCTCCAGCTCGAAGAGGTATTGCTGTTTGATGCGGAGCGGATTGACGATCACCTTGTTGTCCTTGTAGAACTCCATATAGTTGACGCCGCCGAACGTAGCCGCGTACTGGTCCTGTTTGCCGCCGGCCAGCCGCAGGTCGTTGCGTTCGATCTCATACGCAAGGTGAGCGATATCGTATTCTCCGAGCGGCAGCTTCAGCATCTCCGCGAACACCCCGATGATGGCCACGACGAGAGTGGAGGAGGTGCCGAGACCGGAGCCGGCCGGCGCGTCCACAAAGGTCGATAGCCGGAACCCTTTGCCGCTCCAGCCATATTCCCTGCGGATCCGGTTGTAAACGCCTTTCAGCAGATCGAGTGTTCCGTCGACCGGCAGCGAATCCAGATGGATACCGTCCGGGTACTGCTGCTCTTCCTTCCGGTCGATGCCCTGCAGGATGATCGCGTCGTTTTCCAGCGGCTCGATCGTGGCGTGGGCATAAAGGGAGAGCGTCGCGTTCAGGATGGCTCCGCCGTACAGGTCACTGTAAGGACTTACGTCCGTGCCGCCACCGGCGAGGCCTATTCGAAGAGGAGCCTTGCATCTGTATATCATAGTAATTGGTTGATCTCTTGCTTCACCCGGCTGTAGTCCTCCGGGATGCCGATGTCAATAAAATAATTGTCCTGGACAAGGCCAAACAGTCTGTGGCCGCCCTTCTCCAGATAGTCTTTTTCGAAAGAGAATTTTTCCGGCAGCCCTTCTTCGAGAAAACGTCTTCTGTTGAGGGCGTATACGCCGCCGTTGATCAGCCCGGCCGGATAATATTGTTTTTCCCGAAATTCCGCCACCCGCTGATCCGGGGCCAGCCCGACCACTCCAAACCGGTCAAAATCGGTCATCGGCTTGAGGCAGAGCGTGCAGTCCGCATCTTTTGCCTCGTGGAAGGCCGACAGTTCCGACAGCCCGATCCCATAGAACGTGTCTCCGTTGAGCACCAGTACCGAGTCTTCGCCGCCCTTCGAGCAGGCCCGGCGAATGGCGCCTCCCGTGCCCAGCGGCTCGTCCTCGAGCGAGACGCTGTATCCGCCCTGCGGAAAGTCCTGACGAAAAAACGCGTCGAAATAGTCGTTCTTATAGCCGAGTGCAAAGATAAAATGCGTGATCCCGGCCCTGCGGAAATAGTTGGTTAAATAATGGATAAAGGGTCGTCCACCCACCGGAGCCATACATTTCGGCAGCTCGGGCACCGCCGAACGCAGCCTCGTCCCCAGTCCGCCCGCCAGTATTATAGCTTCTTTGATCATCTGCTCGGAATTAAATTTATCGTCTCCTCAGTATCAACCTCTGAAACAGGCACCTTTTACCAGTTGGTCATCTCATTTAACCTCTGAAATAGGCTTCCTCCACCAACTGGCAGATGATATGTCCGAGCAGCATATGTCCCTCCTGGATGCGGGGGGTATTCCGCGAAGGGATGTCGATAAGATAGTCGCTAAGTTCCTTCAGCTGTCCTCCTCCCTCTCCGGTCATACCGATCGTCGTGATGCCTTTCTCGCGGGCCGTGTCGAAGGCCTTCATGATATTCGTCGAATTGCCCGAAGTAGACATACCCACCAGGATATCCCCCGGTTTGCCGATGCCCTTGATCAGGCGCGAATAGATGAGGTCATAGCTAAAGTCGTTGGCAACGGCCGTCAGATAGGAAGTGTTGCAGTGCAGGGCCTCCGAAGGGAGCGCATCCCGGTTGATATAGAATCGTCCGGAGAATTCCGCGGCGAGATGCTGCGCGTCGGCGGCGCTGCCCCCGTTGCCGCAGAAATAGAGGTGTTTCCCCTGCCGGAAACGGTCGACGATAAGGGTCACGATATCTCCTACCAGTCCGATCAGTCTGCTGTCATTGAGTACCTGGGTCTTAACGGTAAGGGATTCGTTGATTATATCCCGGATTTTGCTGTTCATAGCTGCAAATATAGGTCATCCAACCTTCCGCCACAGCGACTGCCAACTCCCCCCATTAATAACCTGCTCCACCCCCGCACCACGCAGGATATCCGCCGCCTCCCAGCAATGATTCCCCGTTGAACAACACAGGATCACAGGCTTCCTAAACCCCTTTATCCGCTCGATATTGGCTTTTATCCGGTCCACAGGGATATTCAGCGAACGCGGAATATGCCCCTGGTCATATTCATAGGCCGTCCGCAGGTCGATGATCACCGCCCCCCGCCGGATAGCCTCTTTAACACTCCCGCCGCCGCCGAAAACCCCTCCACCCCCGAAAATGTTGGATAGCCAGCTCATGACTTTTGTTCTTGTTGAAGTTGATATAATTTAGTGTATTTCAGGAAGGTCAGATGAGCGATATTGACTGCGATTACAAAGCCATAAAAACCGTCGAGGAAACCAGCGCGCAAAAAATAACTCGTAAAAAATGCCCAGAAAGGGTTAATGAAGGCCTTGATCGCCTTCACGCGCTTGCCCCTGTTATAAAGCAGCTGCGCGGACAGCCAGCTGTACCTGATGTTCTTCTCTACGTGCTCGTCGAAATTGGAATACGTGTAGTGCAGCATATCCCCATTCAGGTGGTGAATGCGCGAGCCCTGCTGCATCTCCAGCGATTCGTGTACCAGGTCGAGATTCCACACCCCCTTTTTCCGGTCTATCAGACGGAGCTTTTTGTCGGGATACCAGCTGCCATGACGGATCCATTTCCCGCAGTAGTTATTGAGACGGTTCATCGTATACCCATCGAACGGAAAACCATTGGCCTTTTGTTCGGCGATCGATGCGCTCAGCCCGGGACTCAGGAATTCATCCGCGTCAAGATACAGAACATGGTCATAGCTGGAGTATTCCGACGCCGCATTCTTCTGGTCTCCATACCCCTGAAACGCACGCTCGTAAAACACGCCGCCCGCGGCCTTTACAATTTCGCCGGTGCGGTCGGTGGAGAAAGAGTCCACAACGATGATCTCGTCTGCGATGCTTTTGACGGACTCGATGCACCGCATGATATTCTTTTCCTCATTGAATGTAATGATTACGACCGATAAGGAGACCATGCGTAAACATACCATTTTCTTTACAAAGTAGCAGGGGCGGACGCGTACTTTCTTTCGCCGATCTGCTGCCTCCACATGGCGTAGTAGAGGCCCTTGGCCGCCAGTAGATCGGCATGGGTGCCCGTCTCTTCTACCTCGCCTTTTTCAAGCACGTATATGCGATCCGCGTGCATGATCGTTGAAAGACGGTGGGCGATCAGTATCGTGATCTGGTCGCCGCGGGTGGATATTTCCCGTATGGTCTGGGTGATGTCTTCTTCCGTTAGGGAGTCCAGCGCCGAGGTTGCCTCGTCGAAGATCAGCAGACGCGGCTTGCGCAGCAGGGCCCGGGCGATCGACAGGCGCTGCTTTTCGCCGCCCGACAGCTTGAGGCCGCCCTCTCCGATGACGGTGTTCACGCCTTTTTCGGCGCGGCCGATCAGCGGCATACACGCGGCCTTCCGGAGCGCTTCGAGTACGTCTTCATCGCTGGCCGTCGGATTGACGAATAATAAATTTTCCTTAATTGTTCCCGCAAACAGCTGGGTATCCTGCGTAACAAAACCAATCTGGCGCCGCAGATCTTCGAAGTTCACCGACGTTTCGTCCATCTCGTTATAAAGGACCTTTCCCTGCAGAGGACGGTAGAGCCCCACGAGGAGCTTCATCAGCGTGGACTTGCCGCTGCCGGAAGGGCCTACAAAGGCGATGGTTTCCCCGGTCCGCACGTCAAAACTGATATGGTCGATCGCGTTGTGCTGGGCCGTCTGGTGCCGGAATACGACGTCCTGGAACGATAGTTCGTTTACCGGTCCGAGCGACAGCGGATGCTCGGGCGTGGGTTCCGGAGATTTTTTCATCAGCGTGTCGAAATTGTTCAGGGACGCCTCGGCCTCTCTGTACGAGAGGATGATATTGCCCAGTTCCTGGAGAGGACCGAAGATAAAGAAGGAGTAGAATACCATCGTCATTACTTCTCCGGGGGTCAGCTTGCCCTGGAATACCAGCCAGAACAGCAGGAACATGATACACTGGCGGAGAAAGTTGACAAATGTACCCTGAACGAAACTCAACGAGCGGATGCTTTTCACCTTTCTCAGTTCGAGGTCGAGTATCTTGAAGGTATTCTTGTTGAGACGGGTCACTTCCTGTTCGGTCAGCCCGAGGCTCTTTACCAGCTCGATATTCCGCAGCGACTCGGTGGTGCTGCCTGCCAGGGCGTTGGTGTCGGTGACGATCTTTTTCTGTATCCGTTTGATCTTCCTGCTGAGCACACTCGTCAAAAGCGACAGCAGGATCATCCCGACCACATACATGGGCATGATCGACCAGTGGAGCCGGAAGGAGTAGATGCTCACGAAGATGACGCCGACGACAATGCCGAAGAGTATATTGATAAAGGAAACGATGAATTTTTCCGTATCGACGCGTACCTTGGTAAGCGTAGACAGGGTCTCTCCGCTGCGCTGGTCTTCGAAGTCGCTGAAGGGCAGAGCCATGGAGTGCTTGAGACCGCTGGTAAAGATCGTGGCGCCAAAACGCTGGACGATCACATTGGTGCAATAGTCCTGAAAGGCTTTGGCGACGCGCGATACCATGGCGACGCCGATGATCATGCCAAGATAGGTGATGACGCCCCAGATAAAGTCCGACTGGGTCCGGGTTCCGTCGGCAATAAAGGATTTGGCGTTATTCCGGACCACGTAGTGGCCGAATTCCTTCGGATGCACACCGAATCTGTCGAGCATCTGGCCGAAGAGCCAGGGGTCGAGCATCGAAAAGGTCTGGTTGATGGCTGCCAGCACAAGGGCGAGGGTGACCATCCATTTATAGGGGGCAAGGTATTTTAAGAGGGTTCTCATAAATCAAATATTCCGCTTATTTTCGGGCTACAATTTCGGGAAAATTACCAAGATGCGATCACTACTACTTCTGGACTCCGCGGCTAAGATATTCTCCCTCAGGGAAAGGCTTCTGTATTTTGGAATAGCGCTTTTTTTTGTGAGCATGTTCCTGCCGGATATGCCGGTTATCAATAACTTCATTATCGGTGGCGTGGTATTAGTGAGTTTCTTATACAATTCATTCTCCGAAAAGGTTCGGCTGCTGCGGGAAAGAAAGGAGATCATATTGATGGTCGTTTTTTATATCTTACACATTATCAGCACGTTCCTTTCGGTAAACCGGCACGAGGCCTATGTTATGCTTGCGCTACGGGTACCCTTGCTGGTTTTCCCGGTATCCATTGGTCTGATCTCTATCCGTGAGGAACTGAAAGACCGGATCCTGCTGGCTTTTATAATAATTATTACCGCGACGGCAGCAGTCTGCTTCATTTATAGCATTGTTCAGTACAGGCGGACGGGAGATACCGGTCTGCTTTATAACGACAGCCTGACGTCGCTGATCCACGTCCAGTCGATCTATTTTGCGCTGATCGTGAATCTGGTGCTTTTCAGTTATTTCTACTTGCTGAGGAAGGGGTCTTTCGCCATGCAGTATATTGGCCTGGCCTATATGAGCATTGCTTTTCTGCTGGTTTTCCATTTTATGCTGGCCAGCCGGATCGCCATTATATCACTTTATTCGGTGTTCCTGTATTTCGGGGTCATGTACATGGTGAAAAAAAAGCTGTACCTGGGCGGCGGAGTGATCGTCCTCGGGCTGATCATCGGCACGGTCGTGCTCGTAAAGGTCTTTCCAAAAACGGTAAACAGATTCAATGAGCTCAACTATACCGAATACCAGTTCAATAATCACAACCTGGAGCACCACTATAATATG
>Ga0310811_10013559_pt1 | contig 10622 bp, 9 predicted proteins | sample YCmetagenome_FD_207642 | JGI IMG/M metagenome (GOLD analysis project Ga0310811, IMG submission 207642) | Soil microbial communities from experimental microcosm in Duke University, North Carolina, United States - YC | ecosystem: Engineered > Artificial ecosystem > Soil microcosm > Unclassified ... | reverse complement strand
GCCGGCGCCGCCGCCGAGAAGGCGCTCGACGACGCGCGCAAGAACAGCGGCTATCTGCTCGTCGTCACCGGCTCGGTGCCGACGAACGCGAACGGCATCTACACGACAATCGGCGGGAAGACAGCGCGCTCTGTTCTCGAGGAGACAGCCAAAGGCGCCGCGGCGGTGATCGCCCTCGGCGCGTGCGCGCACTGGGGCAGCGTGCAAGCATCCAAGCCCAACCCCACGGGCGCGGTCGGCGTCTCGGAGATCATCCGCGACAAGCCGGTCGTGAACATCGCCGGCTGCCCGCCGATTGCCGATGTCGTCACGGCGACGGTCGTGCACTATCTCACGTACAACCGGCTGCCGGCGCTCGACGCCGACGGTCGCCCGCGATTCGCCTATCAGAATCGCATCCACGACCAGTGCCCCAAGCGGGCGCACTACGACGCCGGACAATTCGTCCGGGCGTTCGACGACGACGGCGCGCGCAAGGGCTACTGCCTGTACGAGGTCGGCTGCAAGGGACCGGCGACGTTCTCACCGTGCCCGATCTTCATGTGGAACTCGCGCACGAGCTGGCCGATCGGCGCCGGGCATCCGTGTATCGGCTGCACCGAACGGAACTTCTGGGACACGATGTCGCCGTTCTACAACCGGCTGCCCAACGTGGTCGGCGTCGGCGTCGAGCACACCGCGGACATCATCGGCGCCTCGCTCGCCGCCGGTGCGGTTGCCGGCGTGGCGGCCCACGCCGCGGCGACCGGCATCTATCAGCTCCGCTCGCGACGCCACGCGGCACCTCCGGCTCCGGCAGCACCGTCGCCGGTCAAGGTGCCCGACCAGCCGTACAAGGCGCCCGGGCCCGTCACCACTACGCAGCGTAAGGAGGATTGACCATGGCCACCACCAAAATCGTGGTCGATCCGATCACGCGCATCGAAGGGCATCTGCGCATCGAGGCGCAGACGGACGCCGGCAAGATCACCAACGCCTGGGCGTCGGCGACGCAGTTCCGCGGCATCGAGATCATCATGCAGGGCCGCGATCCGCGCGACGCGTGGGCCTTCACCCAGCGCATCTGCGGAGTGTGCACGGTCGTGCACGCGGTCGCGTCGTGTCGCGCGGTCGAGGACGCGCTCGACATTCGCATCCCCGCCAACGCCAACACCATTCGCAATCTCGTGCTCGGCATGCAGTTCGTGCAGGACCATGTGATCCACTTCTACCACCTGCACGCGCTCGACTGGGTCGACGTGGTGAGCGCGCTCAAGGCCGATCCGAACCAGGCCGCCAAGATCGCCGCCTCGATCTCGCCCTGGCCGAACAACTCGGCGACCCACTTCAAGGAAGTGCAGGATCGCGTCAAGAAGTTCGTCGGTACGGGACAGCTCGGCATCTTCACCAACGGGTACTGGGGACATCCCGCGTACAAGCTGCCGCCCGAAGTGAACCTCATCGCCGTCGCGCACTATCTGGAAGCACTGGACTGGCAGCGCGACGTGATCCGGCTGCACACCATCTTCGGCGGCAAGAACCCGCACCCGAACTTCCTCGTGGGCGGCATGGCCTCGGCGATCAACCTCGACGAGGACGCCACGATCAACAGCGCGCGCCTCGCCGACGTGGCCGGCATGATCGCCCGTGCGCAGCGGTTCGTGGAACAGGTCTACTGGCCCGACCTCGTCGCCGTGGCCGGCTACTACAAGGACTGGGCGGCGGTCGGCGGCGGCACGGGCAACTACCTGGCCGTGGGTGAATTCCCGGAGACCGACATTCGAGATCTCCAATCGCTCTACCTGCCGCGCGGCGTGATCATGAACAAGGATCTCACGAAGGTCCTGCCCTACGATCAGAACGCGGTCACCGAGAACGTGCACAGCTCGTGGTACGAGTACGACAAGGGCGACGTCGGCCTCCACCCGTACGAGGGCGAAACGCAGCCCAAGTACACGGGTCCCGAGCCGCCGTGGACGTATCTCCAGGATCAAACGAAGTACACGTGGATGAAGGCGCCGCGGTACAATGGCCATCCGATGGAAGTCGGACCGCTGGCGCGCATGCTCGTCGCCTATGCCAGCGGGCACAAGGAAGTGCAGGCCATGGTCGGCGACACGCTCAAGGCTCTGGGCGCGCCTCCTGCGGCGCTCTTCTCCACGCTCGGCCGCACCGCCGCACGGGGGATCGAGACCGTACTCATCGCCCGCCGGCTCAGCACCTGGTACGACTCGCTCGTCGCCCGCATCAAAGCCGGCGACGTCGCCACGTTCGCCCCGGCCAAGTTCGAGCCGGAGACGTGGCCCGCCAAGTCCAAGGGCTACGGCGCGCTCGACGCGCCTCGTGGCGCCCTCGGCCACTGGGTCCAGATCGCCAACGGCAAGATCGAGCGCTACCAGTGCGTCGTGCCGACGACCTGGAATGCGTCGCCGCGCGACGACAAAGGTGTCGTGGGCCCCTACGAAGCGGCGCTCACCGACAACCACCCGCTCGCCAAGCCGGATCAGCCGCTCGAGATCCTGCGCACGATCCACTCCTTCGACCCCTGCATCGCGTGCGGCGTGCACGTGCTCGACGCCGCCGGCGAGGAGATCACGGAGGTGAAGGCGCAATGACCGGCTATGATCCGGATCGCGAACGCGAGCCCCACTGGACCGCGGTCGATGAACGCATGCTCACGACGACCTTCGAGCAGGTCGTTCCGCTCGGGCATCCCGAGCACCGCTGGGTGTACCTGTGGCACTGGCCGATTCGCGCCATGCACTGGGCCGCGGCCATCTCGATCGTGGCGCTCTTCCTCACCGGCTTCTACATCGGTCGGCCGTACTTCATGGCGACGAGCGCCCAGTCCTCGTTCACGCTCCAATGGGTGCGGCTCGCGCACTTCATCGCGGCAGGTGTCCTCATCGCGACCGCGATCGTGCGTGTGTACTGGCTGCTCATGGGCAACCGCTTCGAGCGATTGCCCGCTCTCTTCCCGGTGCGCCCGCGCGATTGGCGCAACCTGGTGAGGATGGTCAAGTACTACATCTTCATCCACCCGGAGCGCGCGCCGCGCTACCTCGGCCACAATCCGCTGCAACAGATCTTCTACACGATCACGTACGCCTTTGCGGCGCTGATGGCCCTGACCGGTTTCATCATGATCGGCCAGGCGAATCCCGGTGGGTTGATCATGCAGACCTTCGGGCGTCTCACGCCGCTGCTCGGCGGGCTGCAAATGGTCCGCGTGATCCACCACGTCGCGACGTGGTACTTCCCGATGTTCATCGTCTTCCACATCTACCTCGCGATCCGCTCCGATCTGCTCGAGCGCAGCGGGACGTTGTCGTCGATGGTGAGCGGCGGCCGGTTCGTGCCGGTCGAGGAGCACTACGCCGATGGATGACGGCGATTCGCTCTACGACGTCATCCTCGGCGTCGGGAATCCACTCATGGGCGACGACGGGCTTGGCATTGCCGTCGTCGCCCGCCTTCGCGCCCTGTGGGGCGACGAGCCGGAGCTCATGCTCGTCGACGGTGGCACGTGGGGGATGAACCTCCTGCCGATCATCGAGCAGGCGCGCCGGCTCTTGATCGTCGACGCGATCGATCGCGACGCCGAGCCGGGCACGTTCGTGACGCTGCACCGCGACGATATTCCACGCTATCTCGGCCGCACGCTTTCACCGCATCAGCTGGATCTGCGCGAAGTGCTCGCGCTCGCCGAGTTGCGTGGTAGGCTGCCCGAGGAGACGACCGCCGTAGGGATTCAGCCCGAGAATCTCGCGCTCTCGCTCGAGCTGTCGCCCGTCGTGAACGCAACGCTCCCTGCCCTGCTCGAGGACATCGAGTTCCGCCTGCGCCGTTGGGGCTACGCGCCGCGTCCGCTGGAGCCCGCGCATGCATGAGATGGGCGTCGCGCTCGAGATCTGCCGCATCGCCGAGCAGCACGTGGGTTCGGCGGGCGCGCGTTTCCTGACCGGGATCGGGCTGGTCGTCGGCGACGATGCCGGCATCGAGCGATCCAGTCTCGAGTTCTGCCTCGAGACATTGCTCGCCCAACCGCCATTCGCCGGCGCGACGATTCACATCGCACCTGAAGCGGGCGACGCGCTTCGCGTCGACTACCTGGAGGTGGACGATGCCCGTCCGGGTCATTGACGTCCGCGAGCGAGTGATGGCGCAAAACGACCTGATTGCGACCGAGGTGCGCCAGCGCCTCGAGGCCGCGGGCGTGCCGTCGCTCAACCTCATGTCGTCGCCGGGCGCGGGTAAGACGCTGCTGCTCGAGCGAACGCTCGCCGATCTCGCGCCGAGGCTTCGCATCGCGACCGTGGTGGGTGACGTGCAAACACAAAACGATGCCGATCGCCTGTCGCGTCACACGTCGCGACTCGTGCAGGCGGTGGTGACCGGCGGCGCGTGCCACCTCGATGCGCGACAGATATCCGCCGCGCTCGACGCCGTCGACCTCGACGACACGGACCTCGTGTTCATCGAGAACGTCGGCAACCTCGTGTGCCCGGCGAGCTGGGACCTCGGACAAACCTCCGACGTCGTGCTGTTCGCCGTGACGGAAGGCGAGGACAAGCCGCTCAAATATCCCAAGATGTTCAAGCGGTCGCGCTACGCGCTCATCACCAAGGTCGACCTTCTGCCGCATCTCGACTTCGAACTCGACCGGGCGATCGGCTATCTCCGCGACGTGAACCCGAACATCGAGGTGCTGCTCACCTCGGCTCGCACGGGCCAGGGGCTTGATGCGTGGTATGACATTCTGCACGAGCACGTGCGGCGAGCGTCGCACGTCGTAGCGGAGTCCACATGACCGCGGCCGCGACTCGCCGGCGCTGCCGCGTGCAAGTCGCGGGAATCGTGCAAGGGGTCGGGTTTCGCCCGTTCGTGCATCGCCTCGCCACTCGCCACCGCCTCGACGGCTGGGTGCGCAATACCTCTGGTCGGGTGGACATCGAGCTGGACGGCGCCGGCGCCGACGTCGCGGCCTTTCTCGCCGAGTTGAGGGCCGAGGCGCCGCCGCTGTCGCGGATCGACAAGGTATCGGCGGTGGACGTGGACGTCGCGGAGACCGACGCCGTCGACGAAGGCTTCAGGATTCTCGAAAGCCTGTCGAACGAGGGAGGCCGCCGGCCCGTGCCCGCCGACGTGGCGATGTGCGCCGCCTGCGAGCGTGAGCTGTTCGATCCAAGCGATCGGCGATTCGAGTACCCCTTCATCACCTGCACCGACTGCGGTCCACGCTACACGGTCATCGAATCGCTGCCGTACGACCGCGAGCGCACGACGATGCGGTGGTTCACCCAGTGTCCGGAGTGCGAGCGCGAGTACCGCACGCCCGGCGATCGCCGCCATCACAGCGAGACCAATAGCTGCCCGGTGTGTGGGCCCCGACTCTGGATCGCGCTTCCGAGCGAGCGGGTCGACTCCCCGCCAGACAACACCGATCGGTACGGCGGACCATTGCGGCTCGCCGCCGCGCTCCTCCGCGGCGCCGGGATCCTGGCCGTGCGCGGTGTCGGTGGTTTCCACCTGGCCGTGGACGCGACGAACGACGACGCGGTGCGCCGGCTGCGCGAGCGGAAGCACCGCGACGCCAAGCCGCTCGCGGTAATGGTGCGGACGCTCGACGAAGTGCGCGCGATCGCCCGCGTGAGCGACGTCGAAGCCGAGCTGCTCATGCAGCGCGAGCGCCCGATCGTGCTGCTCGAGTCGCTTTCGTCGACCCGGATCGCCCCGTCGGTCGCACCCGGTCTCAGGACGATCGGCGTGATGCTCGCGTACTCGCCGCTGCACCATCTCCTGCTCTCACTCGCCGATCGGCCGCTCGTGATGACGAGCGGCAACCGCAGCGAGGAGCCGATTGCCGCGTCGATTCCGGACGGCGTCGCGCGATTGTCGGAGATCGCCGACCTCTTTCTGATGCACGACCGCGAGATCGAGTCGCCGGTCGACGACAGCGTGATTCGCGTCAGCGGCAACTCGCCCGCCTTCATCCGACGCGCGCGCGGCTACGCGCCAAAGTCGATTCCGCTTCCGTGCACGGCGCTCGAGCCGATTCTCGCCGTGGGTGGCCATCTCAAGAGCACCTTCACGCTCGCGGCCGGTGATGACGCGTACGTCAGCCCGCACCTCGGCGATCTCGACACGCTCGAGACGCTCCAGCACTTCCGGGCCACGCTCGATCGATATTCGCGGCTGTTCCGAATCGTCCCGCGGGTCGTCGCGCGCGACCTGCACAGCGGCTACCTGAGTACGCGCATCGCGGCCGAGCTCGACGCCGAACGATGCATCGTCGTGCAGCATCACCATGCGCACATCGCGGCGGTGCTCGGCGAGCATGGCCATGACGGCCGCGTGATCGGCGTGTCGTACGACGGCACCGGCGCGGGCGACGACGGCACGTCGTGGGGCGCCGAGTTGTTCGTGGCCGATCAGAAGTCGTACGAGCGCGTCGGACATTTGCGCGCGGCACCACTGCCGGGCGGCGATCTGGCCGTCCGGACCCCCTGGCGCTCGGCGCTTGGCTACTCCTCCCTCGAGCCAAGCATGGCAGCGGCATTCGCGAACGCACTCGAAAGTGTGTCGGACGACGAACGCCACGCGGCCGAACGCCAGGTCCAACGCAACTTCAACGCGCCGTTGGCGTCGTCGATGGGACGGTTATTCGACGCCGCCGCGGCGATTCTCGGCGTGTGTCGCGTCGCCCGGTTCGAGGGCGATGCGGCGATGAGGCTCGAGGCGCTGGCCGGATCGCGAGCGGCAGAGCCGCTTCCGTTCCCTGTGATCAACGTCTCGGGCCGGCTCCTGCTCGATCCGGTTCCGCTCTTCGCCGCTCTCGCCGAGGCGCGGCAGCGCGGCGAGCGCATCGAGGATCTCGCCGCCGCGTTCCACGAGTCGGTCGCCGCGGCAACGGCGGCGGCTGTGGTCACGCTATGCCAGTCGCGGGGACTCGACGTCGTCGCGCTTGGCGGCGGCGTGTTCCAGAACGCGCGGCTCACGACGTCGCTTCGCGCGCGGCTCGAGGCGGTGCATTTGAAGGTGCTCACATCGATCTCGCTTCCGGCGAACGACGGCGGGCTCAGTTACGGGCAGGCCGTCGTCGCGGCGGCCGTGCTGCACGATCACCAGTAACGCCTCACCCCGACCAGGAGGCGCATATGTGCCTAGGGATTCCAGGCAAGATCATCGACATCCGAGCCGATCGCGGCCTGCCGATGGGAACGATCGACTTTGGTGGCGTCCGCCGCGAGGCCTGCCTGGCGTACGTCGCCGACGAGGTCACGATGGGCGACTACGTCATCGTCCACGTTGGTTTCGCGATCTCGAAAGTCGACGAAGCCGAGGCCAAGCGCACGTTCGAGGTACTGCGCGACATGAGCCAGCTCGAGGAGCTGGAGTGGGTCGCCGAGGCGATTCCGCCGGCTTCGCCGGTTCCAGGAGGCGCGCCATGAAGTACCTGAGCGAGTATCGCGACGGTACGATCGGGCGCGCGCTGGCCGATCGCATCAACCACACGGCGACTCGGCGCTGGACGCTCATGGAACTGTGCGGCGGACAGACGCACACGATCGTGCGGCAAGGCATCGACGCCTTGCTCGAGGGCGCCGTGGAGATGATTCATGGACCCGGGTGCCCGGTGTGCGTGACGCCGCTCGAGCAGATCGACCGTGCCGTGCACCTGGCGTCGCGGCCCGACGTGATCTTCGCGTCGTTCGGCGACATGCTGCGTGTGCCCGGCAGCGATTGCGATCTGCTCCGCGTCAAGGCGCGCGGCGGCAACATCCGCATCGTCTACTCGCCGCTCGACGCGGTGACGCTGGCGACCAGGAACCCGGACAAGCAGGTGGTCTTCTTCGCCGTCGGCTTCGAGACGACCGCTCCCGCAAACGCGATGGCGGTGTGGCGTGCCGCGCAGCTCGGCGTTTCGAACTTCAGCATGCTCGTGTCGCACGTCACGGTGCCGCCGGCGATGCTGGCGATCCTCGACGCACCCGACAATCGCGTGCAGGGGTTCCTTGCCGCCGGGCACGTGTGCACGGTGATGGGTTGGGACGAGTACGAGCCGATCGCCGCCAAGTACAAGGTGCCCATCGTCGTCACCGGCTTCGAGCCGCTCGATCTGCTCGAGGGCATCTGGTTGGCCGTTCGACAGCTCGAGTCGGGACAGGCGTTCGTCGAGAACCAGTACGTTCGCTCGGTGCGACGCGAGGGGAACGTCGCGGCACAGGCGCTAGTTTCGAAGATCTTCCGCCTCTCCGATCGCAAGTGGCGCGGCATCGGCGAGATTCCGGCGAGCGGACTCGCCTTGCGCGAGGAGTACGCCGACTTCGACGCCGAGCGGCGTTTTGCGCTCGACGACATCACGACCAACGAGCCCGTCGAGTGCCGATCGGGCGACGTGCTGCGCGGCCGGATCAAACCCTACGAGTGCCCGATGTTCGGCACCGCGTGTACACCCGAGCGGCCAATGGGCGCGCCGATGGTCTCGAGCGAAGGGGCGTGCGCCGCGTACTTCAACTACGGTCGCGCCCGGCCCGCCGCGGCAGGCGCGAGCACGCCGAGAGGAGAGGCACAATGAGCGCGACGATCTCGGGCAACATCAGCTGCGCGGTTCCCATTGCAACCCACGACCGCGTGGTGCTCGGCCACGGCTCCGGCGGTAAACTGAGCGCGGCGCTGCTCAAGGAGCACTTCCTCCCGCATCTCCACAGCCACGCGCTGCGCATGCTCGGCGACGGCGCGATCGTGAGCGCCGGGCGGACACAGGTGGTACTGTCGACCGACACGTTCGTCGTGAACCCGCTCGAGTTCCCGGGCGGCGACATCGGCGTGCTCGCGATCAACGGCACCGTGAACGACATCGCGATGATGGGCGCCACTCCCGCCTATCTCACCGCGGGCTTCATCATCGAGGAAGGCCTGCCGATGGAGGTGCTCGATCGCATCGTGGCGTCCATGGCGCGTGCAGCGACGGTCGCGGGCGTCCAGGTCGTGGCCGGCGACACGAAGGTCGTGGAGCACGGCAAGGGCGACGGGCTGTTCATCAATACGACCGGCCTTGGTTTGGCGAACTCGGAGTTCCGCCCGCTGCCGACCAGCGCACGCGCGGGAGACGCCGTGCTCGTGTCCGGCTCGATCGGCGTGCACGGCATCACGATCCTCTCGGCGCGCGAGGGATTGGACTTCCAGGTCGATCTCGCGAGCGACACGGCGTGCCTCTACCCGCTCGTCGAGGTATTGCGCCGCGCGACCGACGACCACGTAGCGACGCTGCGCGATCCGACGCGCGGCGGCGTGGCGAGCACGCTCAACGAGATCGCGTCGGCATCGAACGTCGGGATCGAGATCGATGAGGCGTCACTCCCCGTGCCGACTGGCGTCGCCGGCGCGTGCGAGATGCTCGGCCTCGATCCGCTGTACGTGGCGAACGAAGGCATCTTCGTGGCGTTCGTTCCCGAGCACCTGGCCGACAAGGCGGTCGAAGCGATGCGCGGCCACCCGCTCGGGCGTGAGGCGCGGAGGATCGGCAAGGTGATCGACGATCACCGCGGGCTCGTGGTGATGCGGACGGGGCTGGGCGGGACGAGGGTGGTGGATATGCTGCCGGGGGATCAGCTGCCGCGTATTTGCTGACGGCGCAAACGGCGCACATGGGGTCAGACTCGATTTAGAGTTCGCTAAACCGAGTCTGACCCCATTTACGGGGCAGGGAGCTGAGGTTTGAGGAATGAGAGAACCCCAGTGCATAGGCGGTGAGGCGAGAGTGCGGGAGCGATGAGACACGGGCCGAGGTGGCTCCTGCGCGCCGCGGACTGCGAACGACCTGCCGCCGTTTGCAGTCCCGGTGAGACGGAGCCACCTCGGCCCGTCTCTCGAGTCTCCCGCACTCAGGGTCTCACGGCCTATGCCCTTTCGGTTCGCCGTTCTCTCTCACACGACTCATCACGATCTCCACTAACCGGCGAATCGTCGCGCTGTCCCCGTGCACGTGGATGCCCGACATCCAAATCATCTCCTTGGGCTCCCGCGCCGCCGCGTACAGTTCGTCGACCGCCGCGCGCGGCAGCCGTTCGTCGTCCTCGGCGTTCACCATCATGAACGGCCGCGGTGCGATTTGGGCGACCCACCGCACGGGATCGAGCTTCGGTCCGTCGATGATCACGTTCGAGATGCCCGCCGCCAACACCCGCACCGGCGTGAAGCGGATTGATCGCCGCATGTTCGCCTCGAGCGGCATGTACGAGCCACCCGATCCGTGCATCGACCAGACGCGCGTGAATCGCTGGTCGAGCGCGCCGGCGATGCACACGAACGGCGCGCCGAGGCTGACGCCGATCGCCTCTACGTGCGCCGTGTCGACGTCGGGTAGCCGGCGGAGATAGTCGAGCGCGAGCATGATCGCCGGCGGTGTGTCGAGGAACGCGGCGCGGATCTTGGGGATCTCGCGCAGGAACGTCGCCGCATCCGGCCGCGGATCGCCGGTGAACGGGTACGAGAGCGCGGCCGCCACTACGCCGCGCGTGTCGCCCAGCATGCGCGCCGCCTCCCGACCCTTGTAGTGACCGCCGAGTATCACCGCGAGCGGGAGCGTTCGCCCGCTGTCGGCGATCGCGCGGCGAACGACGAGATCGAGCGCGAGCCCG
>Ga0310811_10013558_pt1 | contig 10622 bp, 11 predicted proteins | sample YCmetagenome_FD_207642 | JGI IMG/M metagenome (GOLD analysis project Ga0310811, IMG submission 207642) | Soil microbial communities from experimental microcosm in Duke University, North Carolina, United States - YC | ecosystem: Engineered > Artificial ecosystem > Soil microcosm > Unclassified ... | reverse complement strand
CAACCGCGAGCGTGCAATGCGCATGATGCGCACCATCTACTACAACCTGGGCCGCATCTTCGAAATCTCCAAGAGCGAAGGCGTGCCGACCTACAAGGCGGCCGATCGCCTGGCCGAAGAGCGCATCGAAGCCATCGGCAAGATCAAGCTCCCGACCATGGGCAACAACGGCCCGCGCTTCGCCGGTCGCATGCGCGGCCAGTAAGCGTCTCGTCGGGCTTCGTGCCCGCGCCATCACGAAGCCGTCGGCCTACGCCGGCGGCTTCGTTTTTTCCTGAAGGCTGACCACTAACTGAGGTATCTGCCGAAAGGACTGCGCCTGAGAATCGGATTGTTCTGATACACTGAGAGCGGATTCATGCGGCAACGTAAGGCATTGCCTACAAAGCCCATTGAGTCGTTTTAAAGGGGGCCGGCAGCGCCGGCAAAACACAATCCAAGGAACGCCCTGGTTGCGACCTCACGCCTGATGGCGTGAGTTCTTGTGTGTTGCGCACAGCAGAACCATGACGTTTGAGAGCCATTGCGTCGCAAGAATATGCGATTCGCATGGCCAAAGCAGGATCAGATTTATGAGCACCATCTTGGCCAGCGGCATCAGTGATGAGGACATTCTGTCCCGCCTGAGGGACATGCTGCACGAGACCTTCGAGATCGAGCCGACCCGGGTCAAGCCGGACGCGCACCTGTTCACCGATCTCGAGCTGGACAGCATCGACGCGGTGGATTTAGCTATCCAGGTGCAGGACATGACCGGCATGCGCATCAAGCCGGAAGACTTCAAGAGCGTGCGCACGGTGGGAGACGTCGTCGCCACCGTACAGACCCTGCTCCAACGCTGACACGGCAGCCGCCCTCATGACGGCGACCGCCGCCGGGATCACAGGCGAATTTGCGCCTTGCGCGCTGATTCCCATCTACAACCATAAGGACACCATTGCGCGCACCGTCGCTGGTCTGCGGGCACACGGTCTTCAGGTGGTGATTGTCGATGACGGAAGCAATGAGCAGACCCGCGCGGTGCTCGACCGTCTCGCGCTGGAGCAGCCAGACCTGCGCCTGCTGCGCCTGCCCCACAATCAGGGCAAGGGCCGCGCGCTGAGCACCGGCCTGCTCGCCGCGCGCGAGATGGGTTTCACCCACGCGCTGCAGATCGACGCAGACGGCCAGCATGACGTCAACGACGTGCCGCGCTTTCTCGCCGAAAGCGCCGCCTCGCCGCTCGCGATGGTTTGTGGCCGCCCGATATACGACGACAGCGTGCCGCGCGGACGCCTGTATGGCCGCTACGTTACGCACCTCTTCGTGTGGCTGGAAACGCTGTCGATGGAAATCCACGACTCCATGTGCGGATTCCGCCTGTATCCGCTGGAAGCGACCTGCGCCGAACTGGCACGCAAGGCGTTTCCCGCTCGCATGGATTTCGACACGGAAGCGGCCGTGCGTCTGGTGTGGCGCGGCGTGCCCGTGCGCAACCTGCCCACGCGGGTGATCTATCCCGAGAACGGCCTTTCCCATTTCCGCATGTGGCGCGACAACGTGCGCATCTCGGCCATGCACACGCGGCTAATAATCGGCATGCTTCCGCGCGCGCCGCGCCTGTTGTGGCGTCGCCTGCGCCGCAAGGAGGCCCCATGCGCCACTTGATCATCGCCCTGCTCTGCCTGCTTGCGGGCAGCCTGCATGCGCAGGAACCGGATCTTCTCAAGCAGGTGCTGGCGGGCCTGGCCGCGCATCCGCGCGTGCGCACCGACTTCACGCAGACGCGCGAAAACCCTGCGCTGGCACAGCCGCAGCTGAGCAAGGGTCAGCTGGTGTTCGTCACCGGCCACGGCATGTTGTGGCAGACGACGCAGCCGTATCGCGAAACGCTGGCGCTGACTGGCGCGCGTACAGCCCGCATCGACGAGCACGGACAGATTCAGGTGGTGCGCAACGGTGATCGCGGCGTCGCGCAGGTGTCGCAGATGCTTCAGTCGATGCTCGCCGGCCAGCCGGACGAAGCCTTGCGCCAGTTCAATGTGGAAGCGCGCGGCAATGCCGAACAGTGGATCTTACGCTTCACGCCACGCCAGGAACGCATGGCGCGTGTCTTGAGCGCGATCGAACTGACGGGTGGCCAGTTCCTGCAGGGCATCGACGTGTCGATGCAGCGCGGCGAGCGCACGCAGATCCGCTTCGTCGACACGCGTGATGCCGGCACGTTGAGCCCGCTCGAAACACGAGCGCTCGACATGCCATGAGCGCCAGGGGCATCCAACTGCGTGCGCTGCTGTTTGGGGGCTTTGCCGTCGGCATGCTGCTGCTCGGTGCGTGGCTGCTGTTCGGGCGTGGCACGGTACCGATTCAGACCGACCTCCTCGCCATGTTGCCTACCACGGAGCGACATCCGCTGGCCGAATCCGCCGTGGATCGCCTCGCGCACGCCAATGGTGATCGCATGGTGCTGGTCGTCGCCGATGCCGACGACGCACGCGCCAAGGATGCCGCACGCGCGCTGGGCAAGTCACTCACCCGAAACCGTGCGTTTGATTCGGTGATTGCCGAACTGCCGGATTTCGACCTCGACCAGTTCGTGTCACCGTATCTGCCCTATCGCTTCAGCCTGCTCACCGATGCCGATCGCGCAGCGCTGACGCAGCCGGGCCGCGATGCCGCGCAGATGCTGGCGCGCCGACTCAACGAACCGTTCTCCGCCGGTGTAGGCACCGCACTAGAGGACGATCCGTTCGGCTGGCTGCAGCACTGGCTGGACCAGCAGCCGTGGAGCCGCTCGCCACTGGTGCCGGAAGACGATCTGCTCACGGCGCATCGTGATGGCGTCACCTACGTGATGGTGATCGCGCAGCTGCGCGGTTCTTCTTATGACGACGGCGTGCAGCGCGAAGCACTCGGTGCGCTGGATGCTGCCTGGCACGACGTCAGCCATGCCTATCCGCGCACGCAGCTGCTGCGCACGGGTGCCGTGTTCTTTGCGGCAGCGGCGCGTGCCGGCGCGGAGCGTGACATGCACGTGGTGGGCTTGACCTCCACGATCGGCATTGCGTTGCTGCTGCTGTGGACCTTCCGCTCGCCGCGACCGTTGCTGGTGGCGTTCCTGTCCACGGCGGTGGGCGTGATCAGCGCCCTTACGCTCACGCTGCTCATCTTCGGTCAGATCCATCTGCTCACCCTGGTGTTCGGCGCCGCGTTGCTTGGCGAGGCGGTCGATTACTCCATCCAGTACCTCTGTGTGCGCAGCAATGCCGGCGCCCATTGGCAACCGCAACGAGGCGCACGTCAGGTGCGTCCCGCGCTGCTGCTGGCGCTGGGAACGTCTTTGCTCGGTTACACGCTGCTGGGCATGGTGCCCTTCCCTGCGCTTCGCCAGATGGCATGCTTTGCCATGGTGGGCATGGTGGTGGCATGCCTCAGCGTGTTCTGGCTGCTGCCTGCGTTTGCCGCGGCGCCCACGACCAAACCACTCTCGCCCACGCTGGTCGGCGTGGCACGCGCTTGGCAGCAGCGCGTGATGCGCCTGGCGCATGGACGCTGCGGCTTCGCCTTGTTTGCGCTGGGCCTGGTCGTTGCCGTGCCGGGGTGGTGGCGGCTGGATCACGACGACGACATTCACCAGCTGATCGCGACGCCCACAGCGCTTGCCCAACAGGAAGCGCGAATCCGCGAGATCACTGGCGTCGGCAACGGCAGCCAGTTCTATCTCGTCACCGGCAACACGCCGGAGCAGACGCTGCAGCACGAAGAAGCGCTGGAGCAGCGATTGCAGGCCTTGGTGGCCAACCAACAGCTCCAAGGCTGGACCGGCGTGGCCGGCATGGTGCCCTCCGCCCAGCGTCAACGCAACAACCAGTCCGCGCTGATGCCGCTGTTTGCTGCGGACGCCGCACTGACAACGACACTGGGGCAGGCCGGCATTAAGGCCGAGGTGGCTGATGCCTATCTCGCCGCATGGCCGGGCCGGATGCTCACCATCGATGCCTGGCTCGCGATGCCCGTCTCCGTTCCCTTCCGCTACTTGTGGATGAGCGGGAGCGAGCACGGCTATGCCTCCATCGTGCTGCCGCAGGGCCAGGACGATACCGCGGTGCTGCGAACGGCCAGCGATGGCCTGCCGGACGTGATGCTGGTGGACAAACCTGCCAGCGTGTCGGCACTGTTTGGGCGCTATCGTTCGTACGCCAGCCTCTGGCTGCTTGCAGCGCTTGTGCTCGTGGGCGTCACCTTCGCATGGCGTTATCGCGGCGATGCGTTCCGCGTGCTGGCGCCGCCGTTGTTCGGCATGGGCTGGTCGCTGGCCGCGCTGGGTTATTTGGACCAGCCGCTTACGCTGTTTCATTGGATGGCGCTGATGCTCGTGCTTGGCGTGGGCGCCAATTACGCGGTGTTCCTGCGCGAAGGCGAACCGCACACGGCGCACATGCCGGGTGCCAGCTATGCCAGCGTGCTGCTTTCGGCCGTCACCGCACTGCTTTCGTTTGGACTGCTGGGCCTGAGCTCGATGCCGGCGCTGCAGCATTTCGGCATCACCCTTCTGCTGGGCATTGGCATCACTGCGCTTCTGGCGCCGGCCAGTCTGTCCGCTTCAGAGACGCATCGATGAACCTTTCCTACGCACAGGACGCGTGCCAATGAAGCGCGTCGTCATCACCGGCATCGGCGGCATCACGCCGCTCGGCCATGACTGGGCCACCATTTCCGCCCGCCTGCGTGAATACCGCAACGCGGTGCGCCCCATGCCCGAGTGGGATTACTTCGACGCACTCAATGGCCGTCTCGGCTGTCCGGTCGATGACTTCGCGCTGCCCCCATGGCCGCGCCGTCACGTGCGTTCGATGGGCCGCGTGGCGCAGTTGGCCGTCGCAGCCAGCGAACGTGCGCTGGCCGACGCCGGCCTGCAAGACAACCTCGCGGTAAGCGACGGTCGCATGGGCGTGGCGTATGGCTCATCCGGCGGCAGCGTGGAACCGATCCGCGTGATGGGCCGCATGCTCGACACCGGCTCCATGCAGGGTGTGACTGCCACCAGCTACATCCAGATGATGGCGCACACCACGGCGGTGAACGTCGGTGTGTTCTTCGGACTCAAGGGCCGCATTATTCCCACGTCCAGCGCCTGCACTTCGGGAAGCCAGGCCATCGGCTTTGGTTACGAGGCCATCCAGCAAGGCAAGCAGACCTTGATGCTGTGCGGCGGCGCAGAGGAACTCTCGGGCCCCGGCGCAGCCGTGTTCGACACGCTGTTTGCCACCAGCACGCGCAACGACCAGCCCATGCTGACGCCGCGCCCATTTGACCGGGCGCGTGATGGCCTTGTTGTGGGCGAAGGCGCCACGACGCTGGTGCTGGAGGAATACGAGCACGCACGCGCACGCGGCGCGCGCCTCTACGCAGAGATCGTGGGCTTTGGCTGCAATTCGGACGGCAGCCACATCACGCAACCGACGCGCGAAACCATGGCCGTGGCCATGCGCATGGCGCTGGATGGTGCCTCGCTCACGGCCCAGGACATCGGCTACATCAGCGCACACGGCACCGCGACCGATCGCGGCGACGTCGCCGAAAGCCATGCCACCGCATCAGTGTTGGGCGGTTCGGTGCCGATCAGCACGATGAAGGGTTATGTCGGACACACGCTGGGCGCATGCGGTGCGCTGGAATCGTGGTGGGCCATCGAGATGATGCGCGAGGGCTGGTTTGCCCCCACGCTCAATCTGGACAACCCCGATCCCGAGTGCGCTGCGCTCGATTACATTATCGGCGAAGGCCGTCGGCTTGATGCCCGCTACGTGATGAACAACAACTTCGCGTTCGGCGGCGTCAACACGTCGCTGATCTTCAAGGCCGTGGACGTATGAACGCCATTGCCGCCCTGCGCCGGTCGCTGCCCCGTGTCGTCGTGACCGGCATGGGCGCGGTGTCGTGCGTGGGCGTCGGCAACCAGCCACTGCTCGACGCGCTTCGCAGCGGTCGCGGCGGCGTGCGCCACATGGCGCAGCTGGAAGCGCTGGGCATGCGCAGCCACGTCGGCGGTCCGGTGGATGAAACGCTATTGGAGGAACCGCCGCGCAAGCTGCGTCGTTTCCTTCCTGCTACCGCTTGGTACGCATGGCAGGCCGCGCGTGAAGCCATCGCGCAGGCTCGGCTCACTGCTGAAGACATGTCCGCGTCCACCTGCGGCCTGGTGATCGGCGGCGGCGCCGCGCTGAGCGAGCATCAGGCAGCGCTGGAAAGTTTCGCTTCGCGCGGCATCGCGCGACTATCGCCCTACATCGTCACGCGCGGCATGAGCAGCTCGGTGGCGGCCGGCCTCTCGCATGCATTCGGCATCGGCGGCCGCAGCATGGTCATAACCTCGGCGTGCACCAGTGGCGCGCATGCTATCGGTCAGGCGATGGAGCTGATCCAGCTCGGCAAACTGCAGCAGGTCATCTGCGGCGGCAGTGAAGAACTGCACGACACCACGGCGCTGTGGTTCGATGCGATGGGCGCTCTGTCCGCCAACGCCAACGCGCGGCCCGAGCATGCCTCGCGCCCTTACGACGCCGATCGCGATGGCATCGTGCTCGCGGCCGGTGCTGGCGTGCTGGTGCTCGAATCGCTGGAATGCGCGAATGCACGTGGCGCCACCATCCTTGCCGAAGTGTGCGGCTACGGCGCTAGTACTGACGCCGTCAGCATGGTTGGCCCCGGCCCGGCCGGCATTGCCGATGCCATGCGCCAGGCGCTTGCGCAGTGCGATGCCTTGCCCGACTACATCAACACCCACGCCTGTTCTACGCAGCTGGGCGATCTCGCCGAATGGGAAGCGATCGAAACGGTCTTCAGCGAACGCCACGCCAGCGTGCCCGCGCTTTCGTCGATCAAAGGACTAATCGGTCACGCACCGGCCGCTGCCGGCGCACTCGATGCCGTGGCCTGCCTGATGATGATGCAGCACGGCTTTGCAGCAGGTGCACCGATCGCCACGCGCGACGCCGCGTTCGCATCCGCGCCCTTGCTGACAGCTACCACGTCACGCTTGATCGACTGCGCGATGTCCAACAGCTTCGGCTTCGGCGGCAGCTGCGCATCGCTGATGTTCCGGCGTTACGCGGGAGACGACGCATGATCCGTCTGTCAATTGCCGACTGGCGCGCCTGGGCACCAGGGCTGGAGGCGCCCGACGCGTGGAACGCCTGGGCGCACGCGCCGTGGGTGCCCGCCGAAAACGGCGAGCAACCCGACTGCAGCTTCCTGCCGCCCATGCAGCGTCGCCGGTTGAGCCGCATGGCGCGCATCGCGCTGCATGTGGCATGGCCACTATGCGGGGATGACGAACAGCTCCCGATGGTGTTCGCCTCACGCCACGGTGAAACCACGCGCACGTACGCCATCCTCGGTGACGTCGTCGATTACCAACCGCTCTCGCCCACGCAGTTCGGTCTCTCGGTGCACAACGCCATCGCCGGCCTGTGGTCGATCCTGCGCGGCCAGCGCGGCGAATCCGCCGCCATTGCCGGCGAAGCCGATACGTTCGAACACGCGATGCTGGAGGCCGCCACGCTGATCGACCAAGGCGCGCCTGCTGTCATCGTGGTGATCGCCGAAGAACGGCCGCCCGAAGCCTATGCGGGCTGGATTGATGACGTGCCGTTCTCCTATGCGGTGGCATTTCGCATGGGTGCGCCACGCGATGGCACAGTTTCGGCATCACCATGGCAGCTTCGTCTCGCCGCCAACGACACCAGCGCCACACCGGCCGGATGGCCGTTCGCGCTCGATTTCCTGCGCGCACTGCACGTGCCTGCCGCTTCTCTCGTCCACTCATGGAAGACTCGTCAATGGATCTGGCAGCCGATTCCGTAACGCTGCGGCGCAGCGATTTCTATCTGTGGCGCCTGTTCGCCACCGGCATGAGCTTCATGCTGTTTGGCGTCGGCGGCGTGCTGCTGTACCTGCTGGTGTTTCCGGTGCTGTGGATGTTGCCGGGCTGCCGCCTGGCGCGCCGTCGCCGCATGCGTGCCGCCATCAGCCGCGCTTTCGATCTGCACGTGCAGTTCATGTACCGCAGCGGCGTGCTGACTTATGAAGTGATCGGTGCCGAGCGCCTTGGCCGCCCCGGCCAGATGATCATCGCCAACCATCCTTCGCTGATCGATGTGGTCCTTTTGGTGTCTCAGATTCGCGACGCGAACTGCGTGGTGAAGCAGAGCTTGTGGCGGAACCCGTGCATGCGCGGACCGATCACGCGCGCCGAATACATCCCCAACAACGGCGATCCCGAGATGCTGGAGCACGCGGCCGACGTACTACGCGAAGGCCAGACGCTGATCGTCTTTCCCGAGGGAACGCGCACCACGCCCGGCCAGGCGCCGGAATTTCATCGCGGTGCCGCAGCGATCGCGCTGCGTGGTGCCAGCGTGATCACGCCGGTGTTCATCTCGATGGTCCCCAGCACGCTGACCAAGGCAGAGCCTTGGTACAGCATCCCGCATCGGCGCATGCACATGTGCCTTCGCGTGGGAGCAGACATTGACCCCGCCGCATTCAATGCCGACGCGCCAATGCCGATAGCCTCCCGACGGCTCAATCGACACCTTCACACTCTGTATCTCAAGGAACTCCTGCCGCCATGAACGACCTTCAACGTGACATTGCCCAGCTCATCATCGACACGTTGAGCCTGGAAGACATCGAAGCCAGCGAAATCACGCCCAACCTGCCGTTGTTCGGCGAAGGCCTGGGCCTCGACTCCATCGACGCACTGGAACTGGCGCTGGCGCTGCAGAAGCGCTTCGACATCCAGATTGCCTCCGACTCGCGCGACGCGCGCCAGCACTTCGCCAATGTGGCGAGCCTGGCGGCGTTCGTCGAAGCGCAGCAGGCATCATGCGCCGGCTGACCTCCATACTGCTGCCTATAGTCGGGCTGGCCTATCCGTTCCTGGTGTACTTCGGGATGGAGCATGTCGATACGCCCGTGTTCGCGCTGATCCTCGGCGCAGTGTGGCTGATCCGTGCGCCTAGCCTGCTGAAGCAACCCGGTGGCCGCTGGATGGTAGGCGCCGCGCTGGCGTACTGCGTAATGCTCGCCCTCAGCGGCGAGGCCGTGCTGCTGCGCTGGTATCCCACACTGATCAGCTTGCTGCTGTTGCTCGTGTTCGCTTTCAGCCTGCGCTTTGGTCCACCCATCGTCGAGCGCATTGCTCGCCTGCGTGAGCCCGGCCTGCCTGACGCGGCCATTCCGTACACGCGCAAGGTGACCTGGGTGTGGGTCGGCTTCTTCGTGTTCAACGCGCTCACCTCCACCGTGCTAACGCTGTGGGAACCACTGAGCTGGTGGACGCTCTACAACGGCCTTGTCGTGTACTTCATCATGGGCACGCTGTTTGCGGGCGAATGGCTGCTGCGCCAGCGGTTGCGGGCAACGGCATGACGGCCTCCGATGCCACGATGAGCGACACACTGCGCGGCCACCCTTGGGTGGCGCAAGCCTGCGTTGCTGCGTCGGGCATCGTGGTGCTGCCCACCGGGGACGGCGTGTCCGCGCTCTGCCACATGGGTCGCGCCGCTTTCGTGCGTGCGCTGGCCGATGAACTCGAGGCGAATGGTGAACGGTCACCGAAGGCCTGGCGATTTGTCGATGCGTGGCCTGACAATGCTGACGTACACTGGGCCGATACATTGCTGTCGCAGCCACGTCCGCTCGAAGCTGATGTCCTTGGCGTAGAACAGCAGGGAGACAGTGTCATGCTGTCGCTGCGCATTCCCGTCGACCTGCAGTCGTTCGATGTGCATTTTCCGGAGCTTCCCATCCTGCCCGGCGTCGTGCAGCTCGGCTGGGCGCTGTCGCTCGGGGCGGATTGTTTCGGCACGCCGCGCACGTGTCGGCGCGTGGAGCTATTGAAATTTCAGCGCCCGTTGCGGCCTGGCCAGCTAGTGCAGTTGAGCATGCGCCATGATCGCGTCCTCAACCGCCTTCACTTCCACTACGCCACGCACGACGTGGAATTTTCTTCTGGTCGGCTGCAATGGGAGTGCGCCGAATGACTGAGCCTAGCGCAAGCGAGCGCCATTGGGCCGGCCGCGAGGAGCGCGGCAGCTTCATCCTGATGAAATTCACCGCGCTCATGGCACGTCGCCTCGGGCGTCGCGTGCTGGCGCCTCTGCTATACGTGATCGTCTTCTACTTCTACGTGTCGGACCGGCGTGGTCGCCGCAGCATCTGGCAGTACCAGACGCTGCTCTCCCACTGGAGCGGGCGCGCCGAACTGATGCCGCGGCATCGCAGCGTATTCGGGCAGTTCATGGCGTTCGCCGAATGCCTGCTCGATCGCCTCGATGTGTGGAGCGGCAAGCTCAAGCTCGAACAGGTGGGACTGGATGATCCTGGCGACGTGCGATCGCGCCTGCTGCAGAGTCGCGGCAACGGACGTGGCCAGATCCTGGTGTGCACGCATCTTGGCAATCTCGACGTATGCCGTGCGATGGCCGAGCTGGGTGAGCAGGTGCCGCTCAACGTGCTGGTGCACACGCATCATGTGCGCCACTACAACCGCCTTCTCAGCGAGGCCGGCGAGCAGCGCATGCGCCTGATCCAGGTGAGTGAGCTGGACACGGCACTGATGATGGACCTGTCCCAGC
>Ga0310811_10013555_pt1 | contig 10623 bp, 10 predicted proteins | sample YCmetagenome_FD_207642 | JGI IMG/M metagenome (GOLD analysis project Ga0310811, IMG submission 207642) | Soil microbial communities from experimental microcosm in Duke University, North Carolina, United States - YC | ecosystem: Engineered > Artificial ecosystem > Soil microcosm > Unclassified ... | reverse complement strand
AGCCGCTTTTTTGCGGACCGGTTGGAGATCTCGATGGAGACGCGCAGGACCCGCTCCCCATTTCTGGTGAGGTATCCGGGCATGGCCTGGGAGCCCGTCACGGTAAAGCACAGCTCGCCCATGCATTGGGGCTGTCCCGGCGGAATGGCGCGGGGGCGTGTGGAGAGCGAGACGGCGAGAAGCACGGCAAGATAGACGATCCAGACCCCGGCAATCCAGCCCAGATGGCGACGTGCCGTCGGGTATTCCTTGCGGCGATAAGAGATGGCGATGCCGAGTGCGCCGACAAGCGTCCAACCCGTCAACACCAGCAGCAGAAACCCGGCCCAGCTAATCCCTGTCCCAAACACGATAAACTCAAAGGTAACTCATGGTGACCACTTCTTCCTCTCCTTCCAACGTTGTGACTGGCGCAAAACAGCCGATCATCGTCGCTCAGAACCTCGGCAAGACCTATCACTCGGGCAAGCTGGAAGTTCCTGCGCTGCGCAGCGTTAACTTTTCGGCAGCTCCGGGAGAGTTTGTCGCCATTGTGGGGCCTTCGGGTTCAGGAAAATCCACACTGTTTTATGTTCTGGGCGGCCTGACGCAGGCGACCTCAGGCTCGTTGTTTATTGACGGAGCCGAATTTTCGCAGTTATCGGACCTGGAGCGCACCCGCATGCGGCGCGCCAAGATCGGTTTCGTCTTTCAGCGCTTCAACCTTCTGCCCACTCTAACGGCGCTGGGCAATATCGAGATCGCGCACGATATCGCCAATCTGGGTGCAACCAACGGAAAGAAACCCTTGGATCGGGAGCTGTTGGATCATCTGGCCGATATGCTGGGAATTAAGGGCCGGCTCGATCATCGTCCCAATGAGCTCTCCGGCGGCGAGCAGCAACGCGTAGCCATCGCCCGTGCGCTGATCTCACGTCCGGCCATCGTGCTGGCCGACGAGCCGACGGGCAATCTCGATACGAAGAACTCCGACGCTGTGCTCGATATGCTTCGGCGCTCCAGCCGCGAGCTGAACCAGACGGTGCTGATGATTACGCATAACCCTGAGGCCGCGCAGATCGCCGACCGCATTCTGCACATGCGCGATGGCCAGATCACATCCATTGAAAAGGGAACGGGGCGCGTCGTTCACGAGGCGTAAGATAGAGCTTCCGCATCATGCTGCTATGATTTTCCGGCATGACTGAGCAGAACTTCGAAGAATATTATCGGTCCCTGTCTGACCCTGAACTTCTCACGATTGCGGAAGATTGGCCTTCTTTGATCGAAGAGGCAAGGCCCCTTCTCAAGAGAGAACTGACCAGACGTGGATTGGAGTTTGACGAGCCTGTGGAGGAGAGCGAGGAACCGCCGGATCAGTTTCGCGATTTAGTTACGATTCGTCGTTATCGAGATCTTTCGGAGGCCATCGTGGCTCGCGGGGTGATCGAATCCGCAGAGATTTTCTGCTTCCTCAAAGATGAAAATCTAGTCAGGCTTGATTGGCAGATGTCCAACCTTATTGGTGGAATTGGTCTGCAGGTTCCCCGAAAGGATATCCAAGCTGCGGAGGCTATTCTCGAGCAACCTGTGCCTGAAGCCATTCCCCTGCCGGATCAGTCACCCTTTGAACAACCTCATTGCCCACGTTGTAACTCCATCGACATTGCATGGGAGCGTCGAGGACGCAAGGCAGCGCTCGTCTCTCTTTATCTGTTTTCGCTTCCTGTTTCCCGTGGTTCTGAGTCCTGGCACTGCGACCATTGCGGCCTGCGGTGGATCGAAGAAGATGATCCGGCGCAGGCCGCAGACAAAGATTAGAGATATCTACTCAGCAGTCTTCGCATTGTTGCTGCGGTCGTCGTCCGGCAGCTTGTGATCCGGATCGATTATGACCGATGCGATTGGCTTGTTATCACTCGAGGACCAGACGTATTCGCTCTTGCTGAGCCATGTCTCCCACGGCAATCGGAAGCGTGTCGAGGTGCCGTCTTTGAACTTCACCTCGATGGTTGCTGGAAGTACGAGCTGCTGCTTGTTCACGAGGGTCATCGTAGTCCCGTCGATCTTCGCGACAGCGAGATCGAACTTCCAGTTGTTCTCGTACCAGCCGCGCCAGAACCAGCCGAGATCTTCGCCCGCCTCGCTCTGCATGGCGCGGAAGAAGTCCGACGGCGACGGATGTTTGAACGCCCAATCGCGGATGTATTTGCGGAAGGCCCAGTCGAAGCGCTCCGGTCCAAGGATCTGCTCGCGCAGCAGCACCATGCCGTAGGCTCCCTTGAAGTAACTGACCGGATGACCGAGGCGGCCGGTATAGCCATCGGCAGGGAAGAGAACCGGTGGGGCTGCAGGATTATCGATCACCTTCAGGATTGTGTCCGGCGGCTCGCCTCCTGCGGAGTACTCGGAGTCGCGCTTGGGGCCATACTTTCCCCCGGCATATTCATCGGACTCGAGGGTGTCGATAAAGGTATTGAAGCCTTCATCCATAAAGGCGTTGCGGCGCTCGTTCGAGCCCACGATCATGGGGAACCAGTCGTGACCGATCTCATGCGCCGTCACCCAGAAGAGGAAAGAGCCCTTGTCCGGAATGCCGTCGAAGACGATGCCGGGGTACTCCATGCCCGTGGAGAAACCGGCGACGTTAATCGCTGCGGGATAGGGATAGGGATACCAGTGCTTGGAAAAGTTCTCGACCGCGTTCTTGACGTATTCGGTGGACTTGGTCCAGGCATCGTCGCCCACGCTTTCGCGAGGGTAGACGCTCATCGCGAGCGACCTCTTTCCGTCGGGCAGGTTGATCTTCGCGGCGTCCCACACGAAGGTCGGCGATGCGCTGAAGGCGACGTCGCGAGTGTGGTCCATATGGAAGTGCCAGGTGAGTGTGCCGTCCTGTTTTGGACGGCTGGCCGATGTGCCGACCTCTTCCGGCTTGAGGATGTAGAGGGTGGCATCGCTGTTCCGGGCCTGGTCGAGCCGTGAGATCTCCTGCGCGGTCAGCACCTCTTTCGGGTTCATCAACTCGCCGGAGCCGGCGACGATGAAATTGGAAGGCACGGTGACGTAGTAGTCGAAGTGGCCGTACTCCAGATAGAACTCGCTGCCGAGATACGGAAGCGTATCCCATCCGCGAAGGTCGTCATACACACACATGCGCGGATACCACTGCGCCATGTCATAGATCTCGCCTTCCTTCGCCTTGCCCCACGAGGTGCGTCCACCCCAGATGGCGGGAATCTGATAGTGGTACTTGATCAGAATCTTCAGCTGGCCGCCTTTGGGCTTCAGCGGCTCGGCCAGGCGAATCTGCATGCGTGTGTCGGAGATGAGATAGTCAGCCTTGGCGCGCTGCTTGCCCGACTCGATCTCCACGGAGTCGAAGAGGTAGCCTTCGGAGAAGTCGTTGGGGCCGGGCTCATCGGCGTCGCGATGATGGGAGCGGATGGCTCCGCCGGCCAGGCGTGACCGGGAGTCCTTGCGATAGATGTTCTGCTCCACATGCAGCCACAGGCTGGTCAGGGTGTCGGGACTGTTGTTGGTGTAGGTGATGGTCTCCGTGGCGCTGAGCTGCTTGTTCGCCGTGTCGATGGTGGGGTGCAGATCGTAGTCGGCCTCGTTCTGCCAGTACTCCGGCCCCGGAGCCCCGTTGCCGGAGCGATAGGAGTTCACCGGATCGGGCATGGCAAAGGGAGCAAAGGTCTTTCCAGGATCGTAGGTCGGTGTCGCAGGCGAAACGTTCTGAGCCCACGCCATGGGCGCGGCGGCAAGAAAAAACACGAAGGCGCGGAAACGATTCAGCATCAGGGCGTTCCTTATTTTTGGGTTTTTGGGAGGAGCTCTTTATCTGCAATATACGCTGAACCCGGTAGGATGGACGCAAAGAACTCGAGTCTAGCCCTCTGCGAGATTGCCTTATGTCAGAACCGGAACTCGTACGTACCCTCTCCAAATTGCTTTCTGGTTTGCCCGGAATAACCGAAAAGAAGACCGAGACGCATGTGACGTTTCTGGCGGGAACGAAGATCTTCGCTTTTAGCCGCGGTGGAGATGGCAGCGGAGTCGCACTCAAGCTTCCGCGCGAGAGAATCGCCCAGCTTCTCAAGCGCAAAGAGATGGCGACCCTTACCATGGGGAAGCGCACGATGAAAGAGTGGGTTCTGCTCGACCACAAGAAACTCACCGATTACAGCAAAGATCTCGATCTCTTTCGAGAGGCGATGGAGTTCGTCTCCTCCGCTCCGCGCGTCTCAAAGAAGAAGAGATGAAGTTTCAAACGGGAGAAGAAGCCTCATGCCGTGGTATCAGCTCGATAGTCCTTACGATCCGAAGCTCGAGGAGCTCGCCAAACAATACAATCTTCACCCGCTGCATCTGGAGGATGCTCGCAGCGAAGAGGAGAGCGTCAAGGTGGACTCCGGCGCAAGGTATACCTTCGCCGTCCTGAAGCCGGTCTACCTCAAGACCGATCCCGACGCGCCTACGGAGAAGATGCCGACCTTCAGTACGATCGACCTCTTTGCAGGCAAGGATTTTCTCATTACCATCGTCGATCCTACCTGTCCCTCAACCGACGCCGCGCTGGAGCGTGCCCGCCGCGAGGGCGCCGACGATCACCCCGCACGGCTTCTCTATCTGATTCTCGATACGATTGTCGATCGATACTTCAGCGCTATCGATCACTACGACGACCGCATCGACCAGCTGGAAGATGCCGTCTTCGACAGTCCTACCCCGGAGATCCTGGGACAGATCTTCGCCATCAAGCGCGAGCTGATCGACCTGCGCCGCGTTCTCGTGAATACGCGAGATGCCTGCCTGCACCTGCAGCGCGATCCCAACTCCATCATCGACCCCGAGCATCAGCTTTACATTCGCGACACCTACGATCACGTCGTGCGGCTGCTGGATTCGGTCGAGACGCAGCGCGACCTTCTGAACAATACGCTCGACATCTACCTGACCTCGGTCTCGAACCGGACCAACGAGGTGATGAAGGTGCTCACGGTATTGGGAACGATTGCGTTGCCGGCGATCGCCATCTCCGGTATTTATGGAATGAATCTGAAGGGACTGCCCTTTGAGGAGTCGCCGCACGGCGCCCTCTTTGTCGGTTTCGCCACCATCACGTGCACGGCCCTTCTGCTCTTCGTGCTTCGCAGAATGAAGTGGCTTTAGCTCTTTACCAGAGCACGCCGTTCACGGGAACGCTGACCTTGGGAACGCCATTTTCGCCCAGCATCTGGCGCAGATTGATCTCGATGGTGCGCGTGATGGCGGTCAGCGGAATATCGTGAATCTTGTTGTCGAAGGGATCTTCGAGATCGCGTCCGATCTTGTCGAGCGCGAGGAAGATGAAGCCCACCAGGGTCGAGCCGAGCGGCGTGAACCATCCCAGGCTCGAGACCATCGCCAGCGGCAGAAGCATGCAGTACACGTGCGCGCAGAGCTGTGGCAGGAAATCGTACTGCCGCGGCATGGGAGTGTTCTTGATGCGTTCCGCGCCGCCCTGCGCATCCACCAGATCGTTCAGGCTCTCGTCCATGGCTCGCCATTGCAGCTCGTCAATCCATCCGCGGTCGAGTGCATCGCGGAGCAGCGTGCTCTGCCGTTGCTGAATTGCGACGGGAACATTGTTCTCCCGGCCAAGCTCTTCCAGCTCTTCGACGGGAAGAATCGAGCGGATATCCTCGAGCGGATCGAGCTTGCGCAGATGCTGGCGCAGCGCGTGCACCCAGGCGATCTGGTAGTAGATCATCTTCTGCTGGGTCTGCCACAGGGTTGGCTGCGCCGCCGTATCGTCGGTGTGCATCACCGTCGTCACCTGGCGGCCCCAGCTGCGCGAGTTGTTGACGATGGACCCCCACAGGGTGCGAGCCTCCCACCAACGCGCATACGAGGTAGTGTTGCGGAAGGCCAGCAGCACGCCGACCGCGGAACCGAAGAGCGACAGCGGAATCTGTTCCAACGCTGACCAGTGCAGATAGCCTGCACGGTAGGCGAGCACGACCGCAATGTCGTAAGCCAGCAAAATCAGCAGGCCTTTGCCGACATACTGCACCGTGAGCAGAGCCAGGGTCTGCGTCTTCGGAACGATCATGCTTTCGTGGCTCCGGGGGAGATCACATGGAACGTGCGGTTGCCATTCTCGGAGATGCGGATGTGGCCTGTGCCGATATCGTAGACCCAGCCGGAGAGCGTGAGCTCTTCGCGGGCTGCCGCGCCGGCGACTGAAGGATGCGTTCTGAGATGCTGCACCTGCAGAAGAACGTTCTCTTCGGTCAGCCTCTTCAGCCGGTCGACATGAGCCTCGCCGTTCTGTCCAAGCGAATCGGTTACGCTCATCGCGGCCTCGGCGTTGCGCATCCAGTTCTTTACGCTAGGCAGGGTCTCCAGGCTTGTCGGGTTCAGCAATGCTTTCATCGCGCCACAGTCGCTGTGACCGCAGATGGCGATGTGCTTCACCTTGAGCGCGGCGACGGCGTATTCGATCACGGCGCTTACGCCTCCCATCATCTCGCCGTAAGCCGGAACGAGATTGCCGATGTTGCGCGTGACGAAGATCTCGCCGGGACCCGATTGCGTAATCAGCTCCGGGTCAATGCGTGAATCGGCGCAGGTGATGATGAGCGCTGCGGGTTGCTGCGGCTCACTGGCGGCTTTGCGATAGGTCTGCGCCTGCGCGGGATACACCTCAGACTGAAACTGCAGGATGCCTTGCTTCAGCTTTTCAAGAACCTGATCCATAACTCTCTCCTGCTTACTGCTTCCATTTAATGTTGCAACCGATGGAAAACTTCTGATTCGGATCAGGCCGCTTGCCCGCGAGGACGGCGTCCATAGCCGTGCGCAGATCCGTGCCTGTTACCGGCAGATCGTTGCCGAACTCATTGCGGCGTGGGCGGCTGTCATCCAGCTGGCCACGATACACGAGCTTCATTTCGCCGTCGAAGAGAAAGAAATCCGGCGTGCAGGCAGCCTCGTACTCGCGCGCAACCTCCTGAGTCTCGTCATAGAGATAAGGGAAGCGGAAGTCGAGGCGCTCGGCCTGCTTCTTCATATCCTCGGGACCGTCCATCGGGTGAGTGACCACATCGTTCGAGGAGATTGCCGCGATGCCGATCTTGCCCTCATAGTCCTTGCCGATGCGCGCCAGCTCCTGCTCCACATGCTTTACATAAGGGCAGTGCACGCAGATAAACATCACGAGCAATCCCTTGCGGTCGGCGGCGACATCGTCGCGTCCTACGGCCTTGCCGCTTACTGCATCCATCAGCTCGAAGGGCGGAGCCACCGTTCCCAGTTCCACCATCGTCGATTGTGTCTTTGCCATAACCCTTCTCCGTGTTTCAAACCTTGTCGAACTATTCTAAGCGGAGCCGCTTAGACTAATCCCATGGTTATCCATACATTTATATTTCGCTGGAAACCCGAGGTCACCGCCGAGCAGAAGCAACGCGCGCTCGAAGAAATTCAGGCGCTCAAGGGCCCCATTCCAGGCCTGCTTGAGGTCTACGTCGGCCATAACTTCTCTCCGCGCTCGCAGGGGTACGGGTTCGGCGGCGTGATGAAGTTCGCAGACCGCGCCACCTTCGACCAATACAACGATCATCCCGTACATCAGAAGCTGCTGTCATGGCTGGTCCCTCTGGTCGAGCCAGTTGAGGTGGACTTCGAGATCTAAGCCTATCCTGAGATCAGGCCATGCTTCCTATGCGTACACTTCCCGGCGGCCGCGCCCGGCGCAGCGATCTGCCTAAAGGTCCCAACGGGCTTTCGCTCTGCCGGTGGTGCGAGCTTGAGATCCTCGCCAAGCGCCGTCGCACCTTCTGTAGTGACTACTGCGTTCATCAGTGGCGCCTGCGCACCGACCCTGGATATCTGCGCGATCAGGTCTTCGCTCGCGACCGGGGCCGCTGTGCCGCATGCAGTATCGATACCGTCGCCGCCTACGCCGCACTCAAGCGTGCGCGTGGTCCCGCGCGTGCCGCCGGCCTTCATCTCTATGGCATGAAGACGATCTCCAGCCGCCGCAGTCTCTGGGACGCCGATCACATCGTTCCTGTGGCCGAAGGCGGCGGTCAATGTGATCTCGACAACATTCGCACTCTCTGCCTGTTGTGCCACCGCGAGGCAACAGCGCAGTTACGCCTACGTTTGCGGCAGAATAGAAGCCGCTCGACGTAGCTCTCTTTGCACTCCCCCCTTGCGAAGAACAGTCTGCCGGAGGTGTCTTCCTCTGGTATTGTGATCTTCATTCTTCCCGAACTGAGCTGAATCCCCGCAAGTCGTGGGCGCAATCCTTGCTGTGCTGTAAGGAGTCGTCATGGCGAAGTCCGATGGTGCATCCATCGATCCGATCCTGCTGGAGGCAGATCTGCGCGATGCCGCGGCCAAGGCCTACTGCGATCGTCTCGCACAACAGATCCGTGCGCATCATCTATCCCTGACCGACCCGGAGGCGAAGGGGGCCTTCGCGGAGTCATGGAACGCAGCCTTTCATCAGGCAGTTCCCTTGCTGGAGGAGATGACGGTCGAGAGGATTTCGGATCTGTTGCATCGCGATCCTCGTGCCCAGGCGCGTATGGCCACGCTGACCGAATATCCTCCAGGAAAATGGGTCCTCGAACAGGAGCTTGCTGCTCGCGGAAGCTGGCCCCCTGCTGACCCTGCGAAAGACGTCTATGCTGTTGCCGACGAACTCAAGCTGACGGGGATCTGCTTCTCCGGAGGAGGGATTCGCAGCGCCACCTTCAACCTTGGCATCCTGCAGGGCCTTGCTTCCGCCGATCGTCTCAACTCCTTCGACTATCTCTCGACGGTCTCCGGCGGAGGCTACATCCACCAGTTTCTCGCCTCCTGGATCTCGTGCGAGAACATCGAGAAGGTGAAGCAGCAGCTGCAGCCGCTGCCCGGTCCTCCCTCACAACGCAGCTCCTGGCCGGAGCCCCTGCGTTGGCTGCGGCGCTACTCCAATTACCTCACGCCGCGAACCGGACTCTTCGCCGCCGATACCTGGGTCGCCTTTGCGATCTGGGCGCGCAATACCTTCCTGAACCAGATCGTGTTGATCTCATCCATTCTGCTGATACTGCTTCTTCCGCACTTCTATCTCAGCTCCCGCGGACGCGTCGCGCACTTTCTGCTCGACCACGGATTCTTCACCGCGGCCATCATCCTGGCGGGCTTTCTATTTGCTTCCTCCATCATCTTTTTTACCCAGATCGTTCACCCGCCCGCCGATCATTGCCATCCTGTGGAAGAGTCCGGCTTCGGCCAGACCGGTGTTCTCGGACTGGTCTTTCTTCCCATCCTGATCTCGGTGCTTGCGCTGTGCCCCTATCTTTATCGCTCTTCATTCTGGGCCGGGAACCCTCTTCCTCAACCCACTCCGCATACAACCTCGGAGGTTCGCCACTGGCTCCGTGTGCACCGCGTAAAAGACATTGTGCACTGGCCGGAAAATACCGGTATCGTTCCCCAGAGCACGCGAGTTTACATCAGCCATCTGCATCGGCTCGCGGAACGGACAGAGCAGCCGAAGCCTGCCACACCGGAATCCGTCACCTCAAACACCCCAACGCCGGTAAAGGTCTCCATTCCGCCGCCTGGAGAACCGAACGCGATGGACAATCTTCGTGCCTGGCAGGCGGCGTACTCCTTCCACTGGTGGAACCCATTCAAAGCCTTCGATGAGGACACCTCCACATCGTGGGTCTTCGTGTCGATGCTGACGGGCATTGCATTATTGGTGCTCTCCGCAGCTCGCGCCATTCCGCAAACCTGGCAACGGCTCATTGTGCTGCTGGGCATGGCGGGAGCCGTGGGATGCGGCTATGTGCTGATCAATCTGGCACGGCTCGTCATCTTTATCACCTCGTTCTTTCTTCCGCTCGAGCATGTCACCCGCACGTCCATCCCTCTGTTGCCATGGCTCGGGCTGACCGTCGTCTTCGTCTCTATCGAGATCGCCGGTGGCCTCGTTGGTAATCTCGTCGATGAATCGGTGCGGGAGTGGTTCGCCCGCCTGCGAGCCTGGAGTTTTCTCTTCGGCATCGTCTGGTTCGCGCTCACGGCCAGCTCGCTGCTCGGGCCGGGACTGGTCTCGTGGCTCTTTCATGTGGCTCACATCGGCAAGCCGCTCTGGATTGGCTGGATCGGAACTACACTGGGCAGCGTTCTGGTGGGTAAAAGCTCACTCGTCAGCGGGACGGCGAAGGACGAAGACTCGAAGACCGCCGCATTGCTGAACGGATTGGTGTTGATCGGGCCGCCGGTCTTCATCGTCGGCCTCGTGCTCTCGCTCTCCTGGGTGGTTGAAAAAGCACTCAATACCATCAAGTCGCAGGTCGGCAACGACGTGCTCCCTCACTCGGACTTCATCTGCCTGCTCCTCCTCCTGGCGATCACCGCGGTGCTCTTCGGCTGGCGCATCGACGTCAACGAGTTCTCCCTGCACGCCTTTTATCGCGATCGCATCGCCCGCTGCTACGCCGGAGCCAGCAACCCTGACCGTCGCCCCAATCGTTTCACCGGATTCGCCGCCAGCGACAAGCGTCTCCGCCTGATTGATCTCTTGCCCACACGCTTCAACAACGTCAGTCAGCAGCATCTCTGGGCCAATACCTGCGGTCCCGATCTTTG
>Ga0310811_10013554_pt1 | contig 10623 bp, 10 predicted proteins | sample YCmetagenome_FD_207642 | JGI IMG/M metagenome (GOLD analysis project Ga0310811, IMG submission 207642) | Soil microbial communities from experimental microcosm in Duke University, North Carolina, United States - YC | ecosystem: Engineered > Artificial ecosystem > Soil microcosm > Unclassified ... | reverse complement strand
CCTTGCATCCCAGGTTCTTCGCCAGCTGCACATCCGTGATCCGGTCGCCGATGACAAAGGAATTGGCCAGGTCATATTCCGGGTTCCCGATATACTTCGTCAGCATCCCCGTTCCCGGCTTGCGCGTCGGCGCCTGCTCCAAGGCAAAAGTCTTGTCGATATACACCGCGGAAAACGTGATCCCCTCCCCCTCCAACGCCTTGATCACAAAATGCTGCACCGGCCAGAAGGTATCCTCCGGAAAGCCCTTCGTGCCCAGCCCATCCTGGTTGGTCACCATCAATAATTCATAGTCGAATTCCCGGGCGATCCGCCCCATATATTCGAACATCCCGGGATAAAACTCCAGCTTCTCGAACGAATCGATCTGGTAGCTCGGCGGCGCCTCCCTGATCAAAGTGCCGTCCCGGTCGATAAATAAGATACGTTTCATTGCAAATGTTTCAGCCTCTCGTTTATTGCGCAGCCGGTTTATTCGTAGCTCTCACGGTCTTCACCTGCGCCGCCGTCACCGCGCTCGCCTTATTCCCAAAGCTGTTCCGCACATACGTCAGCACATCGGCGATCTGCCGGTCCGTAAGATCGGGATGTGGCGCCATCACACCATGATAATCATCCCCCCCGATATCCACCCCCTGCATCCCGTTCAGCACGATCTTGATCAGGGCCGCCTTGTCGCCCAACACCTGCTTGGTCTTGGCCAGCGGTGGGTTCATCCCCTGTACTCCAAGCCCATCCACCTGGTGACAGGCCAAACACTGCTCGAGATACACCTGCTTGCCCCTCGTCACCTGCGCCGCTGATACGCCTTGTGCCGGCTTAGACGTCTGGGACATCAAACCTGTGGCCAGGACAAAAAGACTTCCGCCCAGCGCGAATAGAATACTAAATCTCCGCATATAACTATTTATTGTAAGATATTTTCCAGATCATCCCCTTCGTATCATCCGTCACATACAGCGATCCATCAGGCCCCTGTGCAAGCCCGCACGGCCGGTAATCCGCCCGGCCCGAAGCCGTCTTGTCGGCTCCCCCGGAGAAATTGTCGGCAAAGACCTCCCAGTTTCCGCTGGGCTTGCCATCCTTGAATGGCACGAATACCACAAAGAACCCGGCCTGCGGTTCAGGCGCCCGGTTCCATGATCCATGGAAGGCGACAAAGGCGCCGTTCTTATATTTCTCCGGGAATTGGCTGCCCGTGTAGAACAACAGTCCATCGGGAGCAAGATGACCCGGGAATGCAACCACCGGGTCCTGGAATTCCTTTTCCGGCCCCTTCTTCCCATCCCCGCCATATTCCGGGGCGAGCATCTGCTTATGCTGGATCTGATCGTAAAAGATATAAGGCCAACCGCAATTGGAACCCTTATGAAGCTCATACATGCATTCTGCCGGCAACTCCGCGCTCTGCTTGTCGTTCCAGTACTCCGGCCAGTTGTTGCTCAGCTGGTCACGACCATGCATCATCACGAAAAGGCTGTTGGTTTGCGTATTCCAGTCCAATCCCACGACGTTCCGCAGCCCCGTCGCATAGCGCGTACCGGTACCATAGGTCTGATCGGCCTTGTCTGCCCTGAACTGCCAGATCCCTCCGGCAGAGTCGAGTATCGGACACGGCATCCGTCCCGGCGACCCCTTGGTCCTATCCTGGATCTGGCAGGAATTCGCGTAAGCACCGATGTTGACATAAATGTTCCCGCTGTTGTCCAGCGCAATGGATTTCGATTCATGCTGATGGCGGTTAAGCAAACCCGAGACGATCTTCTCGGGCTGATCGGGATTGACGACATTAAAATTATTGTCCAGCTTATACCGGTAAACATCCATGTCGGAAGAAGCATACAGATAGCCGTCCTTAATGGCCATCCCCGTGCCGCCATAGTTGGCAAAACCAGTGATCTTGTCCGCCTTGCCATCCCCATTTGTGTCCTCGAGCCGCAAAATGCCTTTGCCATCCTTCGGGCGGTTCAGCTTCACGAATATTACCCCGGTGGGCGTCACCACCAGGTGACGGGCCCTGCCCAGGTCCGCCCCTACCGTCTCGGCCTTGAAACCCGACGGCAGCTTGAGCTGACCAAAAGAAACCAGCCCTGCAAGGCAAAACGCCGCTGCAAACGATAAAGTTTTAATTGTTGATCTCATAGTTGATTTGATTAACAGGCTGTAATTTAATCGAAAAATCCGCCGGACCGATCACTAATTTTTATGTTAGGCTTGCAAACCTCTTAGCGATTTTAGCAACTCCGCGTTCTCCACCTCCGTGCCCACCGTGATCCGCAAACAGCCCTCGCAGAGCTCGACCTTGCTGCGATCGCGCACGACAATACCCGCCTTCAACAAATGCTCATACGCACCCCGCGGATCATCCACCTTCACCAACAGGAAATTCGCATCGCTCGGATACACCTGCCGCACCACGGACAGTTCCGCCAGGTCCCGGCTCAGCTGGTCCCGCATCGTCACCAGGCTGCGGATCATATCGTTCACCTGCCCCACCTCCTCCAGCGCCTTGAGCGCCAGCTCCTGCGTAGCCTGGCTGATATTATAGGGCGGCTTCACTTTATTATAAATATCGATAATAGCTTCGGATGCAAAGGCCATACCCAAACGCAATCCCGCCAACCCCCAGGCCTTGCTCATCGTCTGCAGTACGACCAGGTTGGGATAGTCGCTCAGCTCCTGGATAAAGGACTTGTGCCGGGAGAAATTGATATAGGCTTCATCGATCACCACCAGTCCCGGAAAATTGTTCAGGACGATCTCGATGTCCTGCCGGTTGATGGAATTGGCCGTCGGATTGTTCGGACTGCAGATCCAGATGATCTTCGTATGTTCATCCACCAGGGTCTCGAGATGCACCAGGTCCAGCTGAAAGTCGTCCAGCAAAACGGCCCGGCGAACTTCCACATCGTTGATATGCGCGCTCACCTCATACATGCCGTAAGTGGGTGGATTGATGATCACATTGTCTTTCCCCGGCACACAAAAAGCCCGGTACAGCAGATCGATACACTCATCGCTCCCATTGCCCAAAAAGATATGCTCGGGCGGGATCCCCTTGATCTTGCTGATCGCAGCTTTCACGGCATGTTGATGCGGATCCGGATACCGGTTATACCACCTCGTCAGTGGCGACCCAAGACTATTCTCATTGGCGTCGATAAAGACCCTGGCCTCTCCCTTGAATTCATCCCGTGCCGAAGAATAAGGCACCAATTGCCGGATGTTGTCGCGTAATAGTTTATCTAAATTGAACATAGTCTATAATCTGATTTTTACCGCCCTCGCATGCGCCTCCAACCCCTCGGCGGAGGCCATTGCCACCACCGTCGCGCCGATCGCCTCCAAACCCTCCCGGCTCAGCTGCTGGAACGTGATCTTCTTTACAAAACTATCCAGGCTCACCCCGCTAAAAGCTCGCGCCGCTCCATTCGTCGGCAACACATGGTTCGTCCCGCTCGCATAATCACCCACACTCTCCGGCGAATAATTCCCGAGGAACACCGACCCTGCATTGATCACACTCCCGGCCAGCCGCTCGGCGTCGTCACAAGATAGGATCAAATGCTCCGGTGCATATTCATTCAGCAGCTCCATCGCCTGCCCGCCATCCCGCACAACAAAGGCCTGGCTGTTCGCCAATGCTTTCCGCGCTGTCTCCGCCCTGGGCAACACCGCCACCTGCCGCTCCACTTCCTTCAACACCTCCTCCACTACAGCCGCCGAAGGACTCACCAACACCACCTGGCTGTCCGCCCCATGCTCCGCCTGCGACAAGAGGTCGGCCGCAACAAATGCAGCCGAAGCCGTCTCATCGGCATACACCGCTACCTCACTCGGCCCCGCCGGCATATCGATCGCGATCCCCTCACGCTGCACAAGCTGCTTCGCACAGGTGACATATTGATTACCCGGACCAAAAATTTTATAAACAGCGGGAATGGTTTCCGTCCCATACGCCATGGCGGCAATGGCCTGAACACCTCCCACCCGAAATACCCGTATCCCCCCGATCAGCTCCGCGGCATACAAAAGCGCGGGATGCAGCCGCCCCTGCGCATCCGGCGGCGAACACAGGACCATCTCTCCGCAGCCCGCGATCCGCGCCGGAATGGCCAGCATCAACAGCGTCGAGAACAACGGCGCCGTACCCCCGGGAATATAAAGCCCGACCTTTTCGATCGCCACCGAACGCCGCCAGCATCGAACCCCCGGCATCGTCTCCACAACCTTCTCCGCCCGCACCTGTCGCCGGTGAAACGCCTCGATATTGGCCGCCGCCATCCGGATCGCCGCGGGTAAGGCCCCACCCACCGCAGCTGCTCCTTCGGCAATCTCCGCCGAAGTCAGCTCCATCCGCTCCGGCGCCACCTTGTCGAATTGCAGCGAGAACTTTCGCACCGCCACATCCCCGCCGGCCCGTACCTCGGCCAATATCGCCCCGACGGTCGCCTCCAGCCTCGAAACATCGATCACCGGCCGCTTCAGTTGCTCCCGCGCCGCGGCAATAGTATTCTCCCTGATGTCGGTTACTCTCATATCACCATTTTTTCGATCGGTATGACCAATATCCCCTGCGCACCCGCCTCCTTCAATCGCTCGATAATATCCCAGAAATCATTTTCGCTAAGCACGCTGTGTACGCTGCTCCATCCCGCTTCCGCCAACGGCAGCACGGTCGGACTCTTCATCCCCGGCAACAACCGGATGATCTCCGGCAGCTTGTCATTGGGCGCATTCAGCAGGACATATTTATTGTTCCTCGCCTTTTTCACCGCCCGGATGCGAAAAAGGAACTTCTCCAGCAACTGCTGCTGCCCCTCTCCAAGCCGCTCATTACGGATCAGCACCGCCTGGCTCTTCAACACCGTCTCCACCTCCTTCAGCCCGTTCATGAACAGGGTGCTGCCACTACTCACCAGGTCGACGATCGCATCCGCCAACCCGATCCCCGGCGCAATCTCCACCGACCCGCTGATCTCCTGGATCTCCGCCTGCACGCCATTCTTGTCAAGCCACTGCTGCACCAACCCGGGATAGCTCGTCGCGATCCGCTTTCCACCCAGAAAACCTACACCCTCATAGTGATCCGCCCTGCCGATCGCCACTGCCAGTCGGCATTTTCCAAACCCCAGCTGCTCGACGATCTCGGCCCGCTTGTTCTTCTCGTAGAAGACATTCTCCCCCACAATACCGATATCGGCTACCGCATCCTCCACATACTGCGGAATATCGTCATCCCGCAGAAAATAGATCTCCATCGGGAAATTATCACACTCGGCCTTGAGCTTGTTGACCCCGTTCTTCAGGTCAATGCCGCAGTCTTTCAACAGTTTGACACTGTCATCATAAAGCCTGCCGGACTTCTGGATCGCGATTTTCAGTTTTGCCATAAAAAAAGAGGGCCTACCTTTCGGTAAGCCCCTTATTGGTTATTATGTTTTGGACAAAACATCACCGGCCTACCTCAGGTAAGAGAAAATGGTGGTGATGATGATGTCTGTTGTTATTCATTGCGGCCCAAAATTAATGGGCAAACCCCAATGTCCAAAATTTATTTTCTGATCGCATGCCGGTACGCTATGAAGTAATAAATAGCAAGGATCAAAAATATCTTCGCCAGCACAAATACCGCGATGAACAATGTCCGCCAAACCTTATGCACCCGGATGTATTGGGACGTCTCCTTCGCCGCAACATAATCGGTCCGGTCCCTACGCGTTCCCCATTGCCTGGCACCGGGAATAGCCGGCAATTCCCGAAGCTTGTCTTCGATCCGATTACGGACCTCCGCCGGCGGCGGCACCTCGTTATCAATGGAGAATAGCTCGAGATGGTATTCAAAATCGCGCAGCGCTTCCTTCAATTCCGGGTAATGCGGCATCAGCTGCTCGAATTCGTCCGCCTCCTGCGGCGTGGCCAAACCCAAGGCATAACTCTCGACGACGCCGCTCTGAAGGTATAATTCGATATTCACCCCAAGTTTTTTCTGATCATTCCAAGACACTCCCGAAGCAATTGACTGACATAACCAAGATCCCTGCCGGACTGAAGCGCCAGCTCCTCCTTGCTTTTCCCATAAAGGAATAGCTCCCGGAACACCCATTGGTGCTCGGGCGGCGCATCCTCCAACAGCGAAAAATACGTCGCCGCCACATTCGCGCCCCTGCCCGGATTAGCCCCGGCCCCAAGCCGGCCCCTGCTTCGAAGATGCTCCAGAATGATCTTCCTCGACTCGATCTGCAACCAGCAATAAACACTGAGCGAGCTATCGAACGCCTCCTTTAATTGAGGCGTCAGCCGGGCGAAAATATCCACCAGCAGCGTCCCCGCTTCCGATTCAGGCACAAACTGCAGGATATAGCTGTACAACATGCCGCCATACCGCGAATACAGCATTTCACCCGCAGGCCGCCCGTCGCTATAAAGCTCGGTCTTGAGAAGGTCCTTCGTGATCGCTTTTTCCAAAATAGCCGCGGTTTTGTTGCTAAATTAAACAATTTAGCAACAAAACCCCCGCCAGGCCTACCACCGAAACGATGGTTTCCATCACCGACCAGCTCCGGATCGTGTCCTTTATCGATAGGTTGAAATATTCCTTGAACATCCAAAAACCGCCGTCGTTGACATGCGAGAAAAGCAGGCTCCCCGCACCGATGGACAGGACCATCAGGTTGGGATCGACATGTAACCGGGTCATCAATGGCAATATGATTCCCGCCGCCGTCAGACCCGCCACCGTAGCCGATCCCAGGCAGACCCGGATGATGGCCGCGATCAGCCACCCAAGCACCAGCGGATGTACCGGCCATTCCTGCAGAACGCCGGCGATCTCCTTGCTGACCCCGCTGGCCGTAAACACTTCCTTAAGCGCCCCGGCCCCGGCAATGATAAGCAGGATCATCGCAATATCTTTTACCGCGCCCTCATAGATCTTCATCACGGCCGTCAGCTTCATCCCCCGGCGGAGACCCAGCAACCAGGTCGCCAGCCCGACGGCCAGCAACAGGATCACCGATGCATCATTGAAAAAGCTCAGCACCGCCTTCCCACTCACAGACAGATCCGCTTTTTGCGAGATCACCGTCGTCAGCATCAGCAGGACCACCGGTAACAAAGCACAAAGCAAGCTATTGGCCATCCCCGGCAACTGATCCTCCGGCTTCTCGACGGCAACCAATCCCTCCAACGGCCGGGCCACGATATGTTTCAACGTCCGCGAATAAAACAACCCCGCCGCGATGATCGCCGGTATCGCGATCACCATCCCAAACATAAGGGTCTTCCCCATATTCGCATGAAACAACCCCACCAACGCCGCCGGCGCAGGATGCGGCGGCAGGAAACCATGGGTAACCGACAACGATGCCAGCATCGGCAACCCGATATAAATGGCGGGGAGCTTGTACTTGTACACGACCGAAAAGATCAGTGGCACCATCAGCACGAAGCCTACATTGTAAAACAACGGGATACCAATAATAAAACCCGTCACCATCAATGCCCACTGGATATATTTTTCGCCAAACGTGTTCATCATCGTCGTGGCGATCCGTTGCGCCGCACCGCTCTCCGCCACGATCTTCCCCAGCATGGCGCCAAGGACGATGACGATCGCAAGCTGTCCCAGCGTATCCCCGACCCCCTTGTACACCGCGCCCGCGATCTTGTCAAAGGGAATACCCAGCAACAAACCGGTAAGGATGGAAACCACCAAAAAACTCAGAAAGGCATTCACCTTCCCCCAGGAAATGAGCACCACCAGGAGGAGAATGCCAAAAAGAACAAGCAGTAAATGCATAAGCAATAGTTAATGGCTATCCCGGCTCACCTCCGAACCCGAACCGCCCCGAAGAAAATCCAGGTCAGCACCCTCATGGGCCTGCAATACATGTTTGTGATAAAGTTGTACATACCCCCGCTCCGTCCCCGGCACCGCCGGCGGCGCCCAACTCTTCCGCCGTCGATCCAGCTCGGCATCCGGGACATCGAGATGCAGCCGCCTGCGCTCTACATCCAGCTCGATCCAATCCCCATTCTCCACCAGCGCCAACACCCCGCCGATAGCGGATTCCGGCGAAACATGAAGCACCACCGTCCCATAGGCGGTCCCGCTCATCCGCCCGTCCGAGATCCGCACCATATCCGTCACGCCCTGCTCGAGCAGCTTCTTCGGCAGCGCCATATTGCCCACCTCCGGCATCCCCGGATACCCCACCGGCCCCACATTCTTCAGCACCATCACCGAAGAGGCGTCGATCTCGAGGGCAGGATCGTCGATCCTCCGATGATAGTCCTCGATATCCTCGAACACCACCGCCCGGCCCCGATGCTGCATCAGCGCCGGCGTGGCCGCCGAGGGCTTGATCACCGCACCGTTGATCGCAAGATTGCCGCGAACCACCGCGATCCCCGCATGATCGATCAACGGCTCTTCATAGGCCGCGATCACCTCCCGGTTATAACAGGTCTCCCGTCCCTTCACATTCTCTCCATGCGTCCGGCCATTCACCGTCAACGCCTTCATATCCAATAATTCTCGCAGCTCGTTCAGGATCACCGGCAACCCTCCCGCATAATAAAAATCCTCCATGAGGAATTTCCCCGATGGCATGAGATTCAAAAGCAAAGGGACTCCACTGCCCATGCGGTCGAAATCCGCCAGCTCCAACGGCACCCCGATCCGGCCCGCAATGGCCGTAAGATGAATGATGAAATTGGTGCTGCCTCCAATGGCAGCATTCACTTTAATAGCATTTTCAAAGGCCGGTCGTGTCAAGATCTTGCTCAGCCGCAGATCCTCCTTCACCATCTCCACGATCCGCCGCCCTGACAAATGGGCCAGCACCTTCTTCCTGCTGTCCACAGCAGGAATGGCCGCCGCCCCCGGCAGGGTCAGCCCAAGCGATTCGGCCATACACGCCATGGTCGACGCCGTGCCCATCGTCATACAATGCCCCGCACTGCGCGACATACAACTTTCCGCATACAGGTAATCGGCGTCCGAAAGCTCTCCCCGCTTCCGCTCCTCATCGAACTTCCAGACATGGGTCCCCGATCCGATATCGGTTCCCCGGAATTTCCCATTCAGCATCGGCCCGCCCGGTACGACCAGCGTCGGCAGATCGACACTCGCTGCGCCCATCAACGTGGACGGCGTGGTTTTATCACACCCTGTCAGCAACACTACGCCATCGATCGGGTTCCCGCGGATCGACTCTTCGGCATCCATGCTCGCGAGATTACGGAAAAGCATGGCCGTCGGCTTGAGTAAGGTCTCCCCAAGCGACATCACGGGAAACTCCAATGGAAACCCACCGGCCTCGTAGACGCCACGCTTGACCACCTCGGCAATATCCCGTAAATGTGCGTTGCAGGGAGTAAGTTCAGACCAGGTATTGCAAATGCCGATCACCGGCCGGCCATCGAAAAGGTCTTCGGGAAAACCCTGGTTCTTCATCCAGCTCCGGTAGATAAAGCCCATCTTATCGGTTTTCCCAAACCAATTCCGGCTTCTGAGTTCTTTCATGTGATAAATATACCCAAAGAACCGAAATCACAAAGAACCGAAATCAATTGTCCGCCTTCATATATTGTTTGTAGCTGTCGTTGATGTAGACGAGGATGTCCACATTTGCCGCCTTCCGGCAGTATTCGTAGGAAGGACGGTATCTCCGCATAAAATCAGCCAGGGAATCACCCTTCAGCTTCGTAATCTTGGTGACATAGTCCTTATTGTACCGGCTGTCGACATAATAGTCCTCTTCCTCTTTCTCCAGCCGCTTCCCCAGCTTGATCCGCTGCTTGGCCGCGGAGGAAGAATTGCGGAAGATGTTCAACGTTACCCCCACCCCATCGGCGCCCTGGCGATCCCTCGCCACATGCGGAGCAGTCTCATGGTCATAGACCCAGGCATATTCCTTCCGGCGATCCATCGAGTCCAGCTGATAGTTGGTGTACTGCCCGACCCGAACCGTCTGCAGCGTCTGCGCCCGCACGTCAAGATATACCGGGTATGCCGCCGTCAGGATCGAAGCCGTAACAGTGACCGTATCGGCCTTGAACCCTACCGACGAAAAAGAAATATGATCCCCCGGCGCGGCCTGGATGCGATAGCTGCCGTCCTCTTCGGACAGATCATACCGCTGCTGGGTAATGTTGTGGATACTCACCGAGACAAGATGCTCGGTGCTGTTCGCCTTGAAAATTTTGCCCGTAAGGAATTGCTGCCCACTCACATGCAGAGATCCCAATACACACAGTGCCAATAGTAAAGTTATATATCGCATAGGTCAGTAAGGAGTTCGCCAAGATAGGCCTATTTCGCGTATTTCACCCCCCGGCAGATTCAAGTTTTTGTTAAAACGGGATTACTACCATACATTTAACAGCCGCAAAAGGTTGACACCTAAAATATTAAAGATTTCAACAATGAAAAAGATACTCGCTGCCATCGCCCTGTTCACCGTTCTCCATACAGACGCAACACCCATACCCGCCGCTCCTCAAACCGCTCACATACCCGCAGCCCCCAAACAGGAATTCTATTCCATTCGGATATATGAGCTGAAAAACGCCGACCAGGAAGCACGGGTCGATAAATACTTACAAGCCGCGCTCCTT
>Ga0310811_10013553_pt1 | contig 10624 bp, 8 predicted proteins | sample YCmetagenome_FD_207642 | JGI IMG/M metagenome (GOLD analysis project Ga0310811, IMG submission 207642) | Soil microbial communities from experimental microcosm in Duke University, North Carolina, United States - YC | ecosystem: Engineered > Artificial ecosystem > Soil microcosm > Unclassified ... | reverse complement strand
TGTGGAATCGTTCAATCCCAATGTCGTCGGGGGCAGCCCCTACCTTTCCACATTGCTCGCGACACACGTCATCGGGACCACCCCTCAGACCATGACCTTTGGCGACCTGTCCAAAAACTACGGCGATGCGCCCTTCGACGGGGGCGCGGTGGCCAGCTCCGGCCTGCCGGTCATCTATACCAGCGACAATCCCCAGGTAGCGGTCCGGTCCGGCAACCTGATCAAGATCATAGGCGCGGGGACCGCCAACATCACGGCCATCCAAAGCGGGGACCCTACCTATGACTCGGTTTCGGCGACACGGGCGCTGACGGTGGCGCCGGTCCCGCTGGTGATCAAGGCCGGTGACACGACCAAGAACCAGGACCAGCCCAACCCGGTATTCAGGGCGGTCTATACCGGCTTTGTGAACGGGGACAGCGCGGGCAGCCTGACCGATACGCCCACCCTTGTCACGACCGCGGATACCAATTCCCTCCAGGGTACCTATCCCATTACCGCCAGCGGCGCCGCCGATCCCAATTATACCATTACCTACGCACCGGGCGTGCTCACCGTGATCGGTCTGCTCCAGCACATCTCCATGCCGGATTCTGTCGTGACCTACGGCCAGCAGGATACCGCCCTGGCAACAGCGAGCTCCGGTCTGCCTGTCACCTACGCCAGCAGCAACCCCCAGGTGGCCACGATTACCACCGACCAAAAGATCCACATCACGGGGGCGGGGACCACGGTGCTCACCGTGAACCAGGCGGGGGATGCCGACTGGGCGGGCACCCAGTCGAGCTTTGCCTTCACGGTGAATCAGGCCATCCTGACTATTACCGTCAACAACGCCACCAGCGTTTATTTACAGCCCTATCCGCCCTTCACCGTGACCTATTCCGGTTTTGTCTACGGTGAGGATACCTCGCTGGTGACGACCAAACCCGTGCTGACGACCACCGCCGCGCCCGGCGCTTATCCCGGTGTCTATATCATCAATGGGGGAGGGGCGGTCCTGACGCCGGACAACTATACGCTGTCGTACGTCTCCGGTACCCTGAACATCACCCCGGTCGGAGGGGACAAGGAGAACAGCCTCCAAACCTTTTTCAGCAGCCCCACGAGCCTCCAGGTGAATGTCTATGCCATGGCCGCGCAAAACGGGGTCATCCAGCTTTTCGACGTCACCGGCAGGCCCCTGCTCAACAACGCAGTCTCTTTGAACCAGGGCTTTAATCAGTTCACCCTCCCGGTGACCGACCTGCCCGCCGGCGTATACATCGTCCGCGTAGTGGGTGACAACATGAAGCTCAGCACCAAGATCAGTAAACAGTAAATAATATGAACAAATCTCATTTTATAAAATCCAGTATCGCGCTCGCCTGTCTGTTGTCTGTCCTGACTTCAGCCAGCGCGCAAGTCGTCACCGCCGCCGCTTCCTCCCTGCGGATCGACCCCGATACCCGGAGCGGCGGCATGGGAAATCTCGGACTGGCCACGAGCCCGGACGCGCAGTCCGGTTTGTTCAACCTTGCCAAAACGCCCTTTACGGAGGCGCGGTCCGGTCTCGGGCTCAATTACACGCCCTGGCTGACGAACCTGGCCAGCGGGATGTATTTCGCGGAGGCGGCGGGGTATCATCGCTTCGACACGCTCCAGGCGTTGTCCGCCGCCGTCCGGTTCTTTAACCTGGGGGATGTGGAGGTGACCGATTATTCGGGCACGCATCTCCAAACCGCGCATCCGCGGGAGTACTCGGCCGAGCTGGGTTATTCCAGGAAGCTGTCCGAACGGCTCGGTATCGGCGTGACGTTCCGTTACCTCAATTCCAGTCTCGTCAGCGGGAATGTAAACGGCACCGACTACCATACCGGGACGGCGGTGTGCGCGGACTTGTCGCTGTACTACCAGGGACTCGACGCAGACGGGCAAGGCTTGTCCGCCGGGTTTGCGTTGTCCAACCTGGGCACCAAGGTCGGCTACAGCGAGGGAGAAAAGGATTTCCTCCCCGCGCATATGGGGTTGGGTCTGGCTTACACCTTTGTTTTGGATGAGGACAACCGGATACAGGCGGGGGTGGACGCGGGTAAGCTGCTGGTGCCCGCCGTACCTGCGGATTCGGCCGCCCTGGTGCGTTACCACGCCTATGGCATCCCGCAGAGCTGGGTGCACGGATTTGACAACAGCGCCTACAATTTTTCAATCGGTGCCGAATATGCGTTCCAGCGCCTCTTCTTTGTCCGGGCGGGTTATTATAAGGAAACGGCGGATGCGGGCGGGCAACACTACCTGACGGCCGGTCTCGGGCTGCATTACAAAAGCGCCGGCCTGGATTTCTCCTACATCGCTCCCCAGGGAAGCGGCGCCACCCAAAGTCCTATGTCCAATTCGGTCAAATTCGGGGTGTCGTTCGATTTTTAGGCCACGGCGCGCCGCGCCCGGAGTCGTTTGCGCAGTTCGCCACCCAAGGCGCCCGCCACCAGCAGCAGCATCGCCCAGGTGCTGAAGGACGCTATCTTTTCCCCCAGGTAGAAAGCCGCCGGCCGGAAGGCGAACCGGATCGTGTGCTGTCCCGGGGGGATGGACAACCCGCGGAGCGCATAGTCCACTTTTTGGATGGGCGCCTCCACGCTATCGATATACGCCTTCCAGCCGCGGGAGTAATAGACCTCGCTAAACACCGCGAATTCGGGATTCTTCGTGACGGAGGTATATAGAATATCGTCGTTGTCGTTGGTTATGAGCCGGATGCTATCCCCCGGGGCGTACCGGGGCGCCACCGGCGGCATTGCCTCCACCAGCGCGCTGTCGAAGGGGTTGAAGTGGTCCAGGTCGTGCATGGCTTCGGTTGGTCCGGAGACGCGGTGCAAACGGGGGACGAACCAGACCGGGCCGATGGCGCCGGGGTTCCGGACCACGATGGGGTCGCGGGCCGGCGCGGGGGCCTCGGGGAAACTAACCGCGGAGGCCGGCTGGGGCATGATCAGGTACCGGGTGTTGAACATATCCAGCACGCCCTGGTTGAGCGGCTGGCGGTTGAGCTGGTACGTGATGAGGTCCTCGATCAGGGCGAGCCGCGCGGGGTGGTAGCCCCCGAGTGAATTATGGTAATAGGAGGTTTCGGACTCCTGGAAGGCGTTATCGAGACCCTCGCTCAGGTTCAATACCCGGTAATATCCCGTATCCCGGCTTATCTGCTCGTCGGCCGCCGTGGGGCTTATGCTCATCGCGGACTGTTCCTTTTCCAGGTAGCTGTTGTAATTGAGGTAGCGGGTGTCCACCGTCATCAGGTCCGCGAACACCAGCACCGTCAGACCGGCCATGGCAAATACCGGCCGGAAACGGCGGCGGATATACCAGCCCAGGAGCCCTGCCGCGCCCGCGATAAACAACGCCGACCGGAGCAAGTCGCTCCCGAACAGGTCCTGCCGGTCTTCGGAGGCCGCTGTCAGGAATGATTTACCGATCACCGGGTCCACCTTGTTGATTTGCGTCAGGTACTGGTCGCGTTGAAGGTCCTGCCCGGATTGGTAATCCAGCGTCAGGTACAGGGCCACCCCCGCCAGCAGCAGCGCGCCCGTCACCACGAGGGCGCTGTTGAAACGGCGCTGGAGCACGTGCTCCGCGGGCGATGCGGGCGACGCGGCGCCGGCCGCGGCGCCGAAAAACAGCCTTTGCAACCCCAAACAGGCCAGCAGCGGCGCGGTCAATTGCGGAATAACCAGGATCATCGACGGTACCCGGAAGCGGTTGTAGAAAGGCAGGTATCTAAAGAGGAAGTCGTTGAAGAAGGCGAAATGTCTTCCCCAAGCCATGAGGATAGCCAGTACCGTAAGTCCGACCAGCCAGGCCCGGTGCGGTGTCCGGGCGTAAAAGCTGCCGAACAGGAAAAGGAAACAGATGATGGCGCCCAGGTAAACCGGTCCCGTGGTGCTCGGCTGGTCGCCCCAGTAGGCATTGAAGGCGGTAAAGAACTGGTCGGATTCCCAGTCGGGCAGGTGCTGGCGTTCCAGGGCCCGGGCGAGCCGGGAGTCCTTGCCCAGGGACTCGCTGGCGCCCCCGTAAACGTTGGGGACCAGCAGACTGAGCGTCTCCGCGCGGCCATAGCTCCATTGGAAGGCGTAGTCGGGCGACAGCCCTTCCCGGCTCGAGGGGTTGCCGTCCAGGCGTAATCCCGTACCCCGGGCGGACTCCTGCGCATAGTCGTAGGTCGTGAAGAGGGTAGTGGCGTTGGTCAGCGCGCCCAGCAGCCCGGCCGCGCCCGCCAGCAGCAGGCACAGCGCCATGGCTTTGAAGCGCCCTCCGCGTATCCAGCGGACGATATAGACCAGGGTCACCGCCACGGCGATGATCAGGAAGTAATACGTGATCTGGGGATGGTTCCGGCTGACCAGGAGGCTGCTGAAAAGCGCCACCAACAGGGTCCCCCAGCGATACCGGCCGTCATACAGCAGGATCAGGGCGCCCAGGAGGAAGGGTACGTAGCCCATGGCCTGGATTTCGGTCTCGTGACCCGCCGCCACGAGGATGGGGCTAAAGCTGGCGTACCCATAGGCCAGGGCGCCGAGGATGCCGATCCCGGGATTTATCCGAAGTACCTGGGTCAGGAAATAGAACGACACGCACAGCAAAAAGAAGAACGCCACCGGGGCGGGGAGAAAAAGGGTGCATACATTGTGCAGCCAGCCGAGCGACAGCCGGTTGCCCGATTCCAGGGCGGTCTGGAAGGCGGGCATGCCGCCGAACATGCTGTTGTTCCAAAGCGGGAAGTGGCCGTGGGCGGCCTTGTATTGCTGCATCTGGCGGACGGAGCCCATCCAACCGGCGACGTCGTCCTGGTTGAGCACCTTGCCGGAAAACAAGGGCTGGCAATACACCACCGCGATCAGTATAAAAAGGGTAACGGCAACGACGTGGGGAATCACTTTCTTCCAATCAAATTCGAGCTGTTGCATACCTGTTGACTGGTTTCTGAACAAAAACAGTGCCTGTGCCATTCGCGCGCAAGATATATTACAAAAGCATATTTGTTGTGGTTTTGTTATGGAAGGGCGAACGCCACGTAGGCGTCCCCCGATGCCGTGTTGAGCTTCCCGCCGCCGCAGGCGATCACCAGGTACTCCTTACCGTCGACCGCGTACACGGTCGGCGTCGCAAAACCGCAGGCCGGGAGCGCGGTCTCCCATAGCAACCGCCCGTCCCGTTTGTTATACGCCCGCAACCGTGCGTCCCGCGTGGCCGCGATAAATACCAGTCCCCCCGCGGTCACCACCGATCCCCCATAGTTCTCGGTCCCCGTATGTCCCAGCGGGGTATCCCCGAGCGTATCCCGCCAGACGATCCGGCCCCGGTTCAGGTCGATCGCCGTGAGCGTGCCCCACGGCGGCGTTATGGCGGGGTAACCGTCCCGGCTTAGGAATTTGTTGTAACCCGTCGAGGTGAAGGGCATGGCGTCGTAGCCATCGACCTGTTGTTTCCCTCCGGAAAACGGCCGGTTTTGCAGCTTCCGGTCCTCCAGGATGACCGAAGCCAGGGCCTGGCGCTGGCCGCTGTCCAGATCGGCGAAGGCCGGCATCATCCGCCTTCCCGTCTCCAACAGGCGCGTGAACCGCGCGTAGGTATAGTCCCGCGGTGCGCGGAGCAGCGAAGGGTAGTTACCTCCCCCCTGGCGTTCGGGTCCGTGACAGCTCATGCAGCGGGCAACGTAGAGCGCTTTCCCCGCTTCCCCATTTGTCTTTTGCGGTTCCGGTGTCACGTCTACCATTGTGAGCACCCAGGGCATCTCGCAGGCATTTACGTAAAGGTATCCCGTGGCGGGGTCGTAGGACGGACCGCCCCATTCGCCGCCGCCGTCAAAACCGGGGAAGATCACGGTGCCCTCCCGGGAGGGCGGTACAAAGAGCCCTTTGCGATAACCCGCGTAGCGGCGCGCCAGCGAGTCCGCGTCCGGGGCGCCCGATCTCAGGATGCCCGAGGCCACCGCGTTTTTTTCCTGGCCACCGGCGTCCGACCGGGCGAAGGCCGGCAGGAACGTGGGGATGGGCTGTGTGGGCCACGGTTTTTCCCCCGCCAGCTCCGAAACGGTATCGACGGCGACTTCGCGCACGGGGTACAAGGGCTGGCCGGTGGCCCGGTCCAGCAGGAAGACGAATCCGCTCTTCGTGATTTGGGCCACTGCCGCCACCGGTTCGTTATCCTTACGAATGTCGACCAGCACCGGCGCGGTGGGCAGGTCGCGATCCCACAGGTCGTGGTGGACCGTTTGGAAGTGCCAGATCCTTTTGCCCGTTGCCGCGTCCAGGGCCAGCACGCAGTTGGCATAGCGGTCGTCCCCCTTGCGCTTACCCCCGTAAAAGTCGTAGCTCGCCGAACCGATCGGCGCATAAACGATGCCGTTAGCCTCGTCGAGGCTGAAGCCCGCCCAGGCGTTGGCGCCCCCGGCGTGCCGCCACGCCGCGGTGTCCGCCCAGGCGTCGTATCCCGGTTCGCCCGGCCACGGGATCGTGTGGAATATCCAGCGCCGCTGCCCCGTATGGACGTCATACGCGCGGATGGAACCGGGCGCCGCCGGGGTCGTCTCGTCTACGCGGCAACCGATGATGAGCAGGTCTTTATAAATGATACCCGGCGTCGTCGACGCCACGTACTCTTTGTCGACCGGTCGGTCGAGACCGGTGCGGAGGTCAAGGATGCCGTTTTGTCCGAAATCCGGGATCAGCCGGCCGGTATGGGCGTCCACGCAAAAAAGGTGCGCCCCCGCCGAATAGAACACGCGCTCGTCCTTATACAACGCCACGCCCCGGCAAACACTCAGGGAAGACTCCCCGACCCCTTTGGGATCGAAGACCCAGCGCACACGCCCGGTGGCCGCGTCGAGGGCGAACAACCGGAGCCTGGGCGACACGCCATAAAAGACGCCCCCGGCTTCCAACCCGTTGACCTGTATCTGCGTACCCTTGTCGTCGTCCCCGGTGTGATAGGTCCAGGCTATCGCCAGGCGGCCGACATTGGCCGTATCGATCTGGGACAGCGGGGAATAGTGCCGGGCGTCCTTTCCGCCGCCGTATACGGGCCAATCCGTGGTTTGGGGGTGGCCGCAGGCGCACAGCAGTGCCAGGCACACCAAGTGGTGGGGTTTCATAAACGGAAGTTAATTGTTTTCTAAAAGCGGCGTCACGGTCGCCCCGATCCCCGGAAGGGCGGTAACTTGCCGCATGCGCTTCATCCTGCTTTGTTCACTGCTCACTCTTCCGTTCCTTGTCCGGGCACAGCAAGATTCCATCGTCGAGGTCAACGGGATCGTGCTGTCCAAGGACAGCCTCCGTCCCATGGCGGCGGTCAGTATCGTTATCCGCGGGACAAAAAGGGGAACCATCACCAACGAAAAGGGCGGTTTCGGGGTGGTCGCCCTGGTAGGCCAGGAGATCGACGTCACCAATGTAGGGTACCTGGCCCAACACTTCACCGTCGAATCCGGGGACAACAAGGCCCACGTGATCATACTCCAACAGGACACGGCCTACCTGGAGTCCTTGTCGATCACCAACCGCCCCAGCAAGGAGCAGTTCTCGCATGACTTCGTGACATCCGCGTTCAGGGACAAGGACCAGGAGACGGCCAAGAAAAATGTAAACCCCAAGGATTTAAAGATCATCGCCAAGGGCGTGCCCCTGGACGCCTCCGAAAAGGCCGACCGGACCCTGACCCAACAGGCCCACGCCCAGGCGGTGGGCAACCAGGTGCCGGACCTCGTAGGCGTAAACCTCCTCCAGTTCTTCGGGAACAAAAAGAAAAAGTCGCGCCCCCTCCCGCCCCTCCACGAGGACCTGGTCAACCACGCGCTACAGGATTCGCTGGCGCAGGGGCTCCACCGCGATACCACCCAATTCCACCGCGATACAACTCAGCTAAAAAAGGATACCCCGGGGCGCCCCCGGCCGGATTCGGCTTCCCATCTCTAACATCTGGAACAATAATTGCAGGCGGGTCTAATACATACTTATTTATTTATGAAAAGATTACGTCTGATGAAAGCCCTCTTTTTGTTCGCTCTCCTGGGCGGCGCCACCGCGGTGACTGCACAGCGGCACGGAGGGGGCGGTGAGAACCCGGTCCAAACGGGTACAGTGATCCTCAACCTCGGCGTAGGCACGGGGGCGGATTACGGGAATTATTATTACAACACGCCGTTCGGCACAAAGGCCGCGGTCGAAGTCGGCATCTGGCAGGCGGGACCGGGTGTGATCACCCTGGGCGGTGAGATCGGCGCCTCGTTCGGCGATGGCGGGTACCACAACTATGACGGCTACAAGGCGCATATGATCGGCGTGGCCGGCCGCGCCGCCTGGCACAATGGCTGGAATGTACCGGGGCTGGACACCTACGGAGGCGTTTCCGCCGGGTTGGCTTTCCGCCACTATCAGTACGACGATGGCGCGGGTGGTACCTACGACCATAACTCCGTGACGCCTTTCCCCGGCATTTTCGTGGGCGCCAGCTATTATGTCACGCCGAATTTCGGGTTCAATGCCGAAGCAGGGTATGACATCACCAACGTGCAAGTGGGGATCGTCTTCAAATTGATGTAGTTTTACGGCGTATGCCCTACGCCCGCGTTTTGCTGCTCGTCTTCCTGTTACCGCTCGCCCCGCGCGCCCAGGACAAGGTGGCGCTCACCGCCATGACCCTTTGGAAAGACTCCATGACGGTCGGTCGCCCGATCCACTGGAACTACGAGCAGGGCGTCGTGCTCGAGGGCATGCGGGCGCTCCGGGAACGCACCCGTGACAGCGCCTATGTCCACTACATCCGGCATACCATCGATCCATACATCGGAACGGATGGCAGCATCCGCAGCTATAAAGAGGAGGACTTCAGCCTGGACAACATCAAGACGGGCCGGAGCCTCCTCTTTCTTTGGCAGGCCACCGGCGACCCACGGTACCGGCTAGCCGCGGACCGTCTCCGCGACCACCCCAAGGGCATCGGGGCCTATCTGCTCGCGACCGCGGAGCTACATTTCATAACCAATCAACAGTAACCCCATGCGCATTTTTAAGACCGCCGACGCCATTCTCCTGGAACACGAAGGAGCTTGCTATGTTTCCAAAGAAAAAGACTGGGACCGCTATATCAACCGGGACGAGCTCTATGCTTCGCTGATAAATGAAATCAAGGACCTGACCGCCGTCGGCTCCACCAGGTGGATGGAGGGGCAGCCCATCGTCGCGCCCATCGGTTCACAGGAAGTATGGGCCGCGGGCGTCACCTATCTCCGCAGCAAGGCCGCGCGGATGGAGGAGAGCAAGGACAGCGGGGGGTCCGTTTTCTATGATAAAGTATACGACGCCGAGCGCCCCGAGCTCTTCTTCAAGGCGACGGCCCAGCGCGTCAGCGGTCACGGGAACTTCGTCCGTATCCGCAAGGACAGCACCTGGAACGTGCCCGAACCGGAACTCGTCCTGGTCATATCCAGCAGCGGTAAAATAATCGGCTATACCATCGGTAACGACATGAGCAGCCGGAGCATCGAGGGCGAAAACCCGCTCTACCTGCCACAGGCCAAGGTCTACGAACGCTGCGCTGGTCTCGGCCCCGGCATCCTCGTCACCCCCGGCCCCATCGCACCCACCACCGAAATCTATATGTCGATCGGGCGGGCGCGCGAACGCGTCTTCGAAGGCCGCATCACCATCGACAAGATGAAGCGCAAGCACGAAGAGCTCGTGGAGTTCCTCTACCGCGAGTGCGCCTTCCCGCACGGCGCCTACCTCATGACGGGCACGTGTATCGTCCCCGACAATTCGTTCACTCTCCAGCGGCACGACAAGATTTCGATCCGGATCGACGGGATAGGGGTGTTGGTCAATATGGTGGAGTAGGGCGCACTGTAGCGTACATCCCGGCCATACGGAATTTTAAGGGGCTCATTGGATTGAAGTTACTTAAATTGCCGGTGAACTGACGATCCCTTGTCCACCAGGCTGACATCCGATGAAGAGGAATTGGCGCGGCTCATCTCCCAGGGAGACCCCGAGGCCTTCCGGGCGCTTTTTGTCGCCTACTTCCCTATCTTATGCCGGTACGCGGAGAAATACCTGGGGGATACCACCCTCGCGGAGGACGTGGTCCAGGAGACCTTTATCAAGGTCTGGAAGAACAGGGGCACCTACCCGACGGCCCCGGAGCTGAAAGGCTTTTTATATACCGTCACCCGGAACGGGTGCCTCAACGTTTTAAGGAGCAGGATGCGGGAAGAGCAACGCCATAAAGTGGCCGCGGCGGCACAGGAAGAGGACGACATCGCCGGCCTGGAACACCTGGCGGCCATATACGTCCAGGTGGCCGGAATGCCCGCCAAGATGCGCGAAGTTTTCCTGCTCAGTTTCGAACAGGGGCTATCGATCGGGCAGATCGCCCAAAAGATGGATATTTCCGAAAAGACGGTCCGTAACCAGAAATACAAATCCCTCCAGCTGTTGAGGCGCCGCCTGGGCGGTCAGACGTTACTTTATTTTTTTTAAAAAAAGCGTGGGTCAAAAACGCGATCGCGGTGTTCTACCGGTAATCACCCGAACATGCAGACCGACGATTCCATTTCCCGCGCCATATATATAGGCCGGCTTTTGTTCCGGCAGGC